>Ga0335076_10004506_pt1 | contig 14107 bp, 9 predicted proteins | sample Lox_Sample_25_FD_206717 | JGI IMG/M metagenome (GOLD analysis project Ga0335076, IMG submission 206717) | Soil microbial communities from Loxahatchee National Wildlife Refuge, Florida, United States - Lox_Sample_2.5 | ecosystem: Environmental > Terrestrial > Soil > Wetlands | place: USA: Florida... | reverse complement strand
CCGGTCGCCGAGGACGTGAGTGGAGCGGGAGGAGGGGTGCCGTCGCCGGAGGGGCGGTCGGCACCTCGTGCTCGGAAGGGGCTGATCGAGGTGCGTGGCACGTGAAGAGGGCGCTGGGCTTCCTCGCTCGGGCGATGCTCGGAGTCCTCGTGCTCGTGCTCCTGGTCCTCCTCCTCCGGAACCTCGAGTGGCGCCGCGTGCTCGAGCTGCTTCGCGCCGCCGCCCTCCTCCCGGTGGCCCTGGCCGTCGTCCTCGGCCTGACCGTCAACACCTACGCGCGCGCGCGTCGGAGGGCCCTCCTCCTCGCCGCGGTCCCGCGGGGCGGCCCCGCGGTGGGCCTCGGCGAGATGACCGCGCTCCTCCTGGCGAGCTTCGCGGCCAACAACCTCCTCCCCGCCCGCGCCGGCGACGTCCTCTTCGCCCTCCAGCTCAACAAGCGGCACGGCTGCGCGCTGTCCTCCGTGGCCGCGGCTCAGGTCGTGGAGAAGGTCGTCGAGGTGATCAGCCTGTGGCTGCTGGCGCCGCCGACGCTCCTGCTCATCCCGCGAGCCCCGGCTGCCCTCGCCACGGCCCTCTACGCGTTCGTCGCGGTGGGTGCGGTCGGCATGGCGACGATCGCGTGGGCCTTGCGGGCGGGAACCGGCCGCGACGCGGTGGACCCCGCCCGCCCGCGCCCGCTCATCGCGACCTCCGTCGCGCGCTGGGTCGACGCGATGCGGGGGCTCCTGACTCCGCGCACCTGGTGGCGAGCGCTCGCCTGGTCCACGGTCGTCGACGCCGCCGACCTGAGCATGGTCTGGCTCTGCGCCGACGCGGTCGGCCTGCACGCGAGCCTGGGGACGGCGCTCTGCGTGTACCTCGCCGTGAACCTCGCCATCGCCGTTCCGTCGTCGCCCGGGCAGGTGGGCTTCCTCGAGGCGGGCGCGGTGCTGGCTCTCGTCGGCCTCGGCGTGGGCGAGAGCCGGGCGCTCGCCGTCGCCCTCCTCTATCACGCCGTCCACCTCGTGCCCGTCACACTCGTCGGATCCGTCGTCCTTCTGCGCCTCCGCTGGCGGCGAGCGGCGGCGCCGGCTCCGACTGGAGAGACGAAGGACGCTCCGGAATCCGTTTAACTTTCGCGTCGCCCTTTGACTTGATTTGACTTGATGCGGCCGGAGATGTGTCTTATCAGTTGTTGATCCCCTTGACCGATCGGAATCAATCCCTTGGCCGCCGTCCCCGGACGGCCGACGTGCGCGCCTCTCTCGGCGCGCCGCTCCGTGCCCCGGCTCGCCGACGTCCCTCCTTGACCATCCTCGCGGCGCGCCGGTGGCCAAGCCGTTCGGTCGCGGGAGCCGTTCTCGCATCTCTCGTCTGCGCGAGCCGGCCGGCCGCGGCCGGAGAGGTGAAGGGCACGGTCGTGGACCAGACCGGGGCCGCGCTGCCGGGGGTGACGATGCAGGTCGTCGGGGCCTCGGCGATCGCGGCCTCGGCGGTCACGGACGTCGACGGGAGCTTCGTCCTCGAGGCGTGCCCTCCAGGGGCGGAGGTTGCGGCGTCCCTCCAGGGCTTCGAGACGTCCACCGTGCCGTGCTCGGAGGCCGCCCACATCGTCATGCTGGTCGCGGCCGTGACGGCGAGCGCCGAGGTGACGGCCGTCGCCGGCGAGTCCGAGTCTCCGACCTCGGCGGGCATCGGCCGCGGGATGTCGGCGGCCACGCTCGAGCGGGTGCCCACCGCGACGCAGCACGCTCGCGAGGCCCTGCCCCTCCTCCCCTCGGTCGTCCGCGGGACCGACGGCCTCCTCCGCATCGACGGCGTGCGGCCCCACGAGGCGCCCCTGCTCTTCGACGGCTTCAACGTCACCGACCCCGCGACGGGCGTCTCCTCGATCGACCCTCCGATCGAGAGCGTCGCGAGCGTCGACGTCCTCCGCGATCCGATGGCGGTCACCTTCGGCCGGGCCCTCGGCTCGATGGCCTCGATCGAGACCAAGGGCGGCGGCGACACCCTCGACGCGGGGATCCAGGGGTTCCTTCCCCGGCCCCGCCTCAGCAACCAGGGCTTCTTGACCCTCGAGGGGTTCTCGCCGCGCGCGCACGTCGGCGGGCGAGCCGGCATCGCCCGCTTCTTCGTCGCCGCGGAGTACGACTACAATCGCTTCCCGGTGCCGGGAGTGACGACGTCGTCGGGGAAGCCCGACAGCCGCGACTCCAACGGAACGGTCTTCGGCCGGGTGGACCTGCAGCTCTCGAGCACCCACGTCCTGGGCGTCGAGGGCCTGGTGTTCCCGTCCAACCAGATGTACCACGGCCTCAGCCCGCTCCGGACCGTGAGCGCGTCGCCCACGCTGCGGAACCGCGACGCCTTCGGCGGCCTCGTCGACCGGCATTCCTTCGGGAACGACGACACCCTCACCCTGCGCTTCGGTGTGCTGTCCCACGACTCCGAGACGGGCCCGAACGGCGGCGGCCAGGCCGAGATCACTCCGGCGGGCTGGAGCGGCGGCTACTTCTCGACCGCGGCGCGGACGGCGTCGAGGATCGAGGGCTCGGCGTCCTGGCAGCGCAGGGTGCGGACCTCCGCCGGGACCCACGAGGTCACGCTGCAGACCTCCGTCCAGTCGGAGCGGCTCGACGGCACGGTGGCCGAGAGCCCGGTCGAGATCCACGACACGGCCGGGGCGCTCGTGAGGACGATCCGCTTCGGCGCGCCGACGGCGATCGCGGCGTCGGACCGGAGCTTCTCCGTCGCCGCCCGCGACCTCTGGCGGGTGAGCGAGCGGCTGGAGCTCGACGCCGGCCTGCGGGAGGACTGGAGCGCCCTCGGGGGGTCGGCTCCCTCCGGGCGGGTCGGGTTCCGCTTCGGCTCGAGGGAGACCGGCGCGACGGTGATCAAGGGGGGCATCGGGGAGTTCGTCGGGACGGTGCCGCTCGAGGTTCCCGCCTTCGCCGGCTTCCCCGTACGCTTCGACCAGGAGGTCGCCCCTACCGGAACCCCGCTGCCCGGGACCACCATGCTCCGGCCGGCCGTGGCGCCGCTCTCCCTGCCGCGGGCGTTCGCCGCCAACGCTCGCGTCGAGCGGGAGATCGCCCCGGGCTGGGATGCCGTCGTCGGCGTCGTCGTTCGGGACGCCTCACGCTCGGCCACGCTCGACGTGAACGCCGCGGAGGGCACGCTGCTCGTGTCCAGCACGGGGCGGAGCACGTACCGGTCGGTGGAAGCCACGGTCCGGCGGACCTGGGGCGAGGGGGACCAGGTACTCGTCAGCTACACCCGGTCGCTCGCTCGCGGCGACCTCAACGACTTCTCGAGCCTCTTCGCCCGCGGCGACGTCGAGGTCCTGCAGCCGGGCGGCGTGGCCCGGCTCGCGACCGACGCTCCGCACCGGCTGCTGGCCTGGGGCACCGTCACGCTGCCCGCGGGGTTCTCGATCGCCCCCGCGGTGGACTGGCACTCGGGCTTCCCGTACTCGACGGTCGACGCTCGACAGGCGTACTTCGGAGCGCCCAACAGCCATTCGTACCCGGCCTTCTTCTCCCTGGACGTCGTCCTGTACAAGACGCTGACGATCCACCGCAGGCGGGTCAAGGCGAACGTCCAGGTCTTCAACGTGACCAATCACTTCAATCCTCGAGACGTCTTCAACACCCTGGGAGGGCCGGAGTTTGGAACCTTCACCAACAGCGTCGGACCGACGGTCCGCGGCGACATCGCCGTCATCTGGTAAGGCGCCTTCGCCGGTGACACCGTGCGCGTCTGTGTAGTCGTCCCCTACGACCTCGCCGAGGAGGGCGGCGTCAAGCGGAACGCCCTGCGCGTGGCCGAGGAGATGCACAGCCGCGGCGACGATGTCACGATCATCGGACCCCGCGTCGACGTGGGCCGCAACCTCGCGAGCGCGCCGCCGCGCGAGGCCGTCGGGGCACCGGCGCTGCCGCGGGGCGTCGATGAGCCCCGCATCCGTGGGTTCGGTGGCATCGTCAACATCCCCGCCAACGGTTCCGCCAACCGGATGGCCATCCTGACCGCTCCGTGGAACGTGAGCCGTTTCTTCCGGTCCCGGTCCTTCGATGTCGTCCACGTCCACGAGCCGCTGACCCCGATGCTTCCCTACTACGCGCTCTGGGCTTCGCCAGGGGCCGCCCACGTGTGCACGTTCCACATGTACGCCGAGCACGAGCCGCCGGCCCTGCGGGTGGCGCGAAAGGTCCTCGGCCGGGCGACGTTGTCCTCCTACGAGCGTGCGATCGCCGTCTCGCGCCCGGCGAGAGGCTACGCCGAGATCGCCTGGAAGAGGGACCTGGCCGTCATCCCGAACGGCGTCTCGACGAGGACGTTCGTGCCGGGGGACCGGCCGGCCCGTATCCCGGCGGCCGGAGACCCGCTGCGCCTCCTCTTCGTGGGGCGCGGGGACGATCGGCGCAAGGGCCTGAGGTGCCTTCTCGAGGCCTACTCCCGGCTCCAGGCCAGCGGCCTGCCCGTCACCCTGGACGTCGTCGGCGAGGGCGCTCGGCGCGGCCTTCCCGTGCCGGCCGGCGTCACGCTCCACGGACTGGTTCCGTCGACGGCCGGCCTCGTCGAGCACTACCGGAACTGCGACATCTTCGTCTCTCCCGCCCTGGGTCAGGAGTCCTTCGGAATCGTCCTCCTCGAGGCGATGGCCTGCGGACGCCCCGTCGTCTGCTCGGGCATCGCCGGCTATCGGCAGGTCGTGGACCCGAGGGGCGCGCGGATGGTGCCGCCGGGCGACGCGGAGGCATTGGCGCAGGCGATTGCCGGTCTCGCCCGCGATCCCGCCGCCCGCCGTGAAATGGGGGAGCTGAACCGCGCCCGGGCCGAAGGGTACGACTGGAGCGACGTGGCCGACCGGGTGCGCTCGCAGTACGTGGAGGCGATCGGCGAGCGCCACGGCCTGGCCGCGGCCCGGACCCACGAGCAGGCCGCCCCGGCCTGGGGAGGCGCGGCGGCTCAGGCCTCGCTGCTGCAGACTCGAAGCTGACGGCTCCGTCGACGGATCGTTCCGGACCGGGACACCTCTCCGGCCCGCCGCCGACGCGGTGGGGGCGCACGGCCGTCCTGGGCGCGGCGCTCCGCCACCCGGGTGGCTCCTGGCCCTTCTGGGTCGGCTCCCTCGTCACGCTCGCGGGCGCGCTCCACCTCGTCCTCTGGTACTGGCCCGGGGCCGTCCCGCTCGACGTCTCGAGCGGCGTGTGGACGGCGCTGGCCAGGGACTTCGCCGACGGCGTCCTCTACCGCCCCGTGTTCGGCCCGGCCGGCTACGGCGGGACGCGGTACATGCCGCTCTTCTTCATGGCCCACGGCGGACTGATGCGTCTCGGGATGGATCCGGTCGCGGCCGGAATCGGCCTCACCGCCCTCTCCGCCGTCCTGTTCGACGGGGCGCTCTACTTCGCCCTTCGCGAGCTGGGCGTGCGCGCCGCCCTCGCCCTCCCTCTCTCGGTGCTGGGGCACGCGACCGTCTCGGTGCAGCTCCTCACCCTGGCGACGAAGGGCGACCTTCTCGCCTCGGCGCTGAACCTCGCCGGGCTCGCCCTCGCTCTGCGCCACGCGCGCCGTCCCCGCCGCGCGACGCTCGTGCTGTGCGTGGCGGCCCTCGCCGCGGCGTTCTTCACGAAGCTCACGACGGTGAGCGCCGCGGTCGCCGCGATCGCTCTGCTGCGGGCTCGGCGCGGGGCGCGCGCGGCGCTCGCCACGGGGATCGGCCTCCTCGCGGTGCTGGCGGCCGCCTTCGGCGCGCTCCTCGCGGCGAGCGACGGCCGGGTGTGGGCCTCGTTCCGGTCCGTGGGGTCGGGCGGCATCAACCTCCACTACGCCGTCCGCTTCCCGCTCTGGTTCGCCCTGGCGGTCGGGGAGGACCCGTTCTACCTCCTCATCTTCGGGACGTCGCTCTTCTGCGCCATCGGCGAGGCGAGACGTCGGCGCTCGACGGTCGCGCTCGGCACCTTCTGGCTCACCGCGGCGCTCACCGTCCCCGTCTTCGCTTCGCCCGGCACCGACAACAACCACCTGATCGACCTGCTCGGCGCGTCGATCCTGCTCCTCGGCCAGGTGACCGAGCACCGTGCGGCCTCGGCGAAGCTCGCCACGGCCCTGCCTCTCACCGTGGCCGGCCTCACGATCGCGAGCTGGATGCCGGGCATGCTCTCGACCCGCTCCGTGATCGCCGGGATGGGCCGACCCCGGCGGTCGACGGTCGCCGCGATCGTCGACCGGGCGGGCTCGCCCGACCGGATCCTGAGCGAGAATCCCCTCGTCCCCGTGCTGGCCGGCGGTCGTCCCTTCCTCTCCGACCCCTTCAGCCTCCACGTCCTCGCGACGAGAAGGCCCGAGATCCGGGCGGACTTCGCGGCCCGGCTCGCGGACGGTCGCTTCCCGGTCGTCGTTCTCGTCGACTGGTCCGGCTCGGACGCGGGCCACGCGATGGCGGCCCTCCGGGCTCGCGCCGACCGGGGCGTGGACCACTTCTACGGGCAGGTGCGCTTCACGGAGGACTTCCTGGACCGGCTCGCGCGAGACTACGTCGTGACCCTCGTGGACCATCCGTTCGTCGTCTTCGAGCGCCGTCCGGGGCCGGAGCGCTAGCCGGATGCGAGCCACGGGCGCCTCCCTCGGAGCCGACGCCGCACCCGCCGATGCGCCCGCCTCTCCGTCGCCGACGGCCGCGACGGCGCGGGTCGGGAGGCGGATCGCGCTCGCGATGCTCGGCGCCGCCGTGGTGTCCTGGGTTCGCTTCGCCCTCGGCGGCACGCTCGAGGTCCGCGACCTCACGCCCGCCCAGGACCTCGTGCTCGGGCTCGCCTTTGCCGCCGCGTTCGCGGCCGGGGCGCTCTTCTATCTGTCGGCCCTCGGACGGGCGACCGGGCCGGTCACGCCCTCTCTGCTCGGGCTCGCGATGCTCGTCCACCTGTCCGCGAGCCTCGCCCTGCCGCTCACGTCGAGCGACGTCTTCGCGAACCTGGCCTACGGACGGCTGTGGAGCCTGGGCCGGAACCCGGCCACCGCCTCCGCGGCGGACCTCGGTCCCGCCGACCCCTTCGCGCGACGGGTGGACCTCCCCTGGCGCGGACGCGTGAGCGTGTACGGGCCGATCCTGAACGCGATCTCCGGAGCCTGCGCGCGGACGGGAGGAGTCACCTCGGCCTTCGCCCTCTTCAAGCTGGCGATGCTCGCCGCGGCGCTCCTCACCCTCCTGCTGGCCTACGGCTTCTGCCGCACCCTGGGGGAGCGGGGCGCCTGGGCGTTCTGCCTCGCCGGGCTCAACCCGCTCCTGGCGTGGGAGGTCAGCGGGCAGGCGCACAACGACGGCGTCATGCTGCTCGCCGTGGCCGGCTTCGTGTGGGCGGCCGCGGCGAGACGGGAGTGGCTCGCGCTCCTCCTGCTCGCGCTCGGGTTCGCCGCCAAGTTCGCCGTCGCGCCGCTCGTCCTCCTGTACCTGCTCTGGATCGGGCGCCGCTCCTTCTGGCGCGGGGCCGCGATGGCGGCCGCGGCGGCCGGGCTCCTGGCCGCCCTGTTCGCGCCGACCTGGAGCGGCGCCGCGACGCTGTCCGGCCCACGGTTCGCCGCCTTTCCCTCGCCGGCCCACGTGGTCAACTCGCTCGGCTCGATACCCCTCGACATCGTCAAGCTGCTCCACCCCGCCGCGCTCGAGCCGACGTTCCTCGTCTGGACTCTCCTGACCGGCGCGTTCCTCGTCGTCCAGGCGGTGCGGGCGGCCTCGTCGACGACGACTCTCGAGGCCACGCTCCGCGGGGCGCTCGTCTTCACCCTGCTCTACGAATGCCTGGGCATGCTCTGGTACGAGCCGTGGTACGCGACGTGGCTCCTCCCGATGGCGGTCGGCTGCCGTGAGCGGCGCCTCGCCGGCATCGTCGCCGGCTACACGGTGCTCGTGCCGATGCTCTACCACCCGACCGAGCTCTACGGCCTGGCCGCCCTCGGCTCCCACGGCCTCGCCGTCGTGCTGCTGTGGAGGACCGGCATGCTCGGCGCCCCGGCGAGGCGGCCTCTCGCGGACGCGGCGCCCGGCCTCATCGCCGGGTGATCCCGCCCTCCGGGGGCGTTGGCCGGTCCCCAGGTCGGGCCCCGTGGTGTCGCGGCAAGGGGGTGGAAGACGGGGCGCGCCCCGTGCACGATACTAGGGCGGTGCGCCTCGTTCTCGGGACCCCGGCGTCGTGTCCCTACTGTGGGGGCGGCCCGGTGCGTCCCTCGAAGCGCCCCGTGGCGCGCTGGGAGCGTCTGCTCGCCGTGCGTCGTCATCGCTGCCTGAACTGCTGGCGGCGGCTGATCGCGTTCCTGCCGCGGCTCCGCGTCGTCGAGCGAAGGTGAGCCGGCGCGCCTGCGGACCGTCCACCCGAACCGAGCGCGATCGGGCCAAACCGGGCGCCTTTCGGACGAAGGGATGCGGCTCGTCCGCGGGCCCGTCCTCGGCCCGACGGCGTGGGCTTCAGGGCGGGTCGAGCGTCTCGTCGCGCGTGAGGGGCCCCATGGGGAAGAGCACGAGCGCGAGCCCGGCGAGAGCCAGAACGCCATAGCCGAGGAAGACGGCGTGGTAGGCGGAGGCGGCGCCGGCAGTGGCGCGCAGGTGCGCCACGGCGAGGCCGGAGGCGTGCTGGAAGAAGGCGCCGCCGAGGCCGGCGCCCACGCTCGCCAGGCCCCAGACCGTGGCCGCGGCGCGCCGGGGAACGACGTCCGCCGGAAAGGCGAGCGTGTTCGCGCTGTACGCGGCCCAGCCGAAGCCGGCCAGCGAGAGGACGGCGAGGGCGGAGGCCGGCCCACGGATGACGAAGGGGCCCGACAGGAGGGCTGCCGCCATCGTCAGGGCGAAGAGCGCCACCGCGCGCTTGCGCGCCCGGTCGACGGGCACGCCGCGCCGGATGAGCGCCTGCGTGAAGAGGCCGCCCAGGACGTTGCCGAGGTCGGCGACGACGAACGGGACCATGGCGTAGAGGCCGATGCGGGCCAGGTCCCAGGCGTAGACGTCGGCGAGGTAGCGGCCGATCCAGAAGGAGATGAAGTACCAGATCGGGTCCACGAAGAACTTGGAGGCGGTGAACCAGACCACGAAGCGGTGGGTGAGGAGGCGACCTACGGGCAAAGGAGGCGCCTCGAGCTCCCGAGCGGCGGCGGGCGGCGTGAAGTAGACGAGGCGGAAGGCGGCCAGCCACAGGTAGCCGAGCGTCCCCACGGCCACGAATGCGATCCGCCAGCCGAACCGCAGCCCGAGCCACGCGACGAGGGGCGGGGCGATGACCGAGCCCAGCGCGGAGCCGCTGTTGAAGATGCCGGACGCCGTCGAGCGCTCGTGCGGGGGGAACCACTCGGCGGTGAGCTTCACGGCGGCGGGCCAGTTGCCCGCTTCGCCGACGCCGAGGAGGAAGCGGAGGGCGCCGAACTGCAGCGGCGTGCGGGCGAGCGCGTGCAGGAGGCCGGCCGTCGTCCACACCGCCATCGACAGGGAATAGCCGACGCGGGTGCCCAGCCGGTCGATCGCGAAGCCGCAGAAGGCGTTCGAGAGCGTGTAGGCGGCGAAGAAGGCCGTGCCGAGGAGGCCGAACGCCTCGTCGCTGAAGAGCGCCCTCAGGTCCGGATGGGCGGTGAGGTAGGTGAACGAGAGCCGCTGGACGTAGTTGAGGACGGTCGCGGAGAACGCGAAGGCGATCATCACCCAGCGCAGCCGCGAAGGCGTCGCCTCCGTCATGGGTCGCGGACGTGGGTCACCGGGAGGGCCGCCCTCACGGGCCCGCTCGGATGCGGAAAACCCAGGCGATGCGGCAGGGGCGCCGGGCCGGATCCTGGAGCGACGCCGGCAGGCGCACGGAGAGCCCGCCCGAGCCCTGCGTCCACTCGAGCGGCTCCGTCGTGCCCAGCATCGTGACTGCGGATCCCTCCCGCGCTCGAACCGTCCCCAGGGTCAGACCGTCGCCGGGCCACTCGTCGGTGATCGCGTACACGAAGCGGTCGTCCTTGCTCCGCGTGAAGCGGACGTGGTCTCCCTCGTGCCAGAGACCGACGTCCCGAGGGCGGGTGTCGTAGATCGCCTCGCCGTTGACGCGGAGCCATTCGCCGGCTTCCCTCAGGTTCTCGATCGCCCGGGGATGGAACCGGCCGTTCGCGTCGGGGCCGACGCCCACCATGAACGCGCCGCCCTTGGCCACGGCGTCCACGAGGCTGCGGACGATCCACGGCCCGCCCTTGTGCTGGGCCGGGTCGGGCTCGTAGGAGAACGACCGGCCGAGAGGGTAGATGACGAACCAGGGCATCCCGGTGTTCTCCGGGCGGCCGGGAACGAATCCTTCCGGGGTGTAGTAGTCGCCGTAGTTGCCGATCCCGCGGGCCCGCAGCATCACCTGGGGCTGAAGGGTGCGGATGAGCTCGACCGTCTCCCGCAGCTGGGGCCAGACCCGCGAGCCCAGCCACATGTCGAGACAGACGAGGTCGATCCGTCCGTAGCGGGTGAGGAGCTCGACGAGCTGCTGCCGGTGGCGGGCCATCATCCGGCCCTCTTCCTCCGCCGTCGGATCGGGAGCGACGATGAAGAAGCGGCCCCGGGTCCTCCGGGTGACGTCGGCGCGGCCGTAGAGCTCCGGGTGCTCGGTCGCGCCGGGCGTCGTGATCGGCGAGAAGCCGTAGGGGCGGAAGTCGGCGTCGTACCAGTCGGGGTGCGAGAAGTAGAGGTCGATCCGGATCCCGTGGCGGCGGGCGGCCTCGCAGAGCTCCTGCACGACGTCGCGCCGGAACGGCGTCTCGGCGATGCTGTAGGCGAGGTCGCAGTCCTCGAGCCGCGGCCCTCCGGCCGCCGTCCAGTCGACGCGGCGCCGCACCCGCGTGCGGGTGTCGAACATCGAGAAGCCGTCGTGGTGCTTCGTGGTGAACGCGAACAGACGCAGGCCGGCGTCGCGGAAGAGGCGCATCCACTCGTCGGCGTCGAAGCCCGTCGGGTTCCAGCTCCGGTAGGCGTTCTGATACGCCTGCTTCTCGTCGAGCGGAAGATCGAGGAACGGCCACGACTCGCCGCCTGGGAACCGCCCGGAGTAGAGGCCCCAGTGGATGCGGACCCCGTACTTCAGGTCCTTGAAGGCGTCGATGGCCTCGGGCGGGGCGTGGCGGTAGCCGGCGTCCGGCACCGCCTCGACGTACTCCTTCACCGGCCCGAAGTGCGCGTCGGTCACGGGCAGCCGGAAGGGGTCGTCCGCCGCCGCGCGCACACGCCACGCCCCGACCGCGAAGAGCGCGCAGGCGGCCGTCACGCGAGCCGCCGCCGCGCGCCTCACGGCGCGGGGGCCTCGACGGTGCCGGAGGCGGCCGCTCCACCTCGCACGGTCGGGCGCCCGCCGCCGGGGCTCGTCTGGCCCGGGTAACCGCCGTATGCCTGACTGAACGAGAAGCCGCGCCGGGCGTCGACGCCGACCCGGCTGCGGTCCTGGTAGGCCCGGAGCTCCTCGAGGCCGTACTCGCGCCCCAGGCCGCGGGCCGACACGCCGGGGCGCCTGGCCTTCAGCACGAACCACTCCTCGCGCGGCATCTCGACGTCGACCGCGACGTCGGCCGGGTGGGCGGCGAGGAGCAGGGCGCGCTTCTCCAGGTTGAAGTTGTAGTGGTAGATCATCCTGTCCATGTCGAGCGTGATGCGCGACACGGTGACGTCGCCCGGGCCTCGCTCGTCGGAGAGGAGCGCCCCGGTGATGTCGTAGGCGATCGAGTCGCCGGTGAGGGTGCTGGTCACGATGTAGTAGTGGTGCAGGAGGGCGAACGCCTGGAGCTCCGTGAACCCCGAGTAGGCGCTCGCCCAGACGACGATCTCGGCTCCCCTGTCCCGGAGGCGCTGGAAGACCTCGGGGAACTTGGCGTCGTAGCACGTGGCGAAGCCGATCCGGCCGAAGTCCGCATCGTACACCTGGACGTCGCCCTGTCCGGGGAGGGCCGGCGGCACGAGGTCGAACTCGTTCCAGTAGGGATAGACCTTGTCGTAGACGGCGGCCGCCGCTCCCGTGCGATCGACGAGCACCGAGGAGTTGAGCCGGTGGGCCCCGGCCTGCCGGTAGATCGGGCACACGACGTAGCAGTGGTGCGTCCTGGCGAGTGCCGAGAGGGCGGAGATCGTGGGGCCGGAGAGGGTCTCGAGGACGTCGTTGCCGCGCCAGGCCTCCGGCAGGACGACGAGGTCGGCTCCCTTCGCCCCCTCGGCGTCGACGATGGCGGCGACCCTCTCCAGCGTGGCGCTCTTGAACGAGAGGCTCACCACCCGGACGGGCCTTCCCACGGCGGGCTCCGGCGGGGGAGTTGCGGCCGCGGTGGCGAGCGCGTGGCCCGAAAGCAGGAGGGCGAAGCCAAGGGGTCGGAGGACGGGTGGGAACGTACTCATCACGGGCGGCCCTCGCTTTCCGGGCCGCTGGACGACGGGCCCGCCATGGGCGTCTGCCGCAGTGGACGCACGCCGAGAGTGTGTCGCCGCCGGGGCGGATCGGCAAGACCTTTCTCGCGATCCAGGCGTCGCTCTCCCGGGCGCTCGAGCGGAGCGAAGCTCCCCCGGCCGGCGGCGACGTCTGGAGGCTCGGGGGGGACCGCGTTACGATGCTGAGCTTTGACCATGGAGCTGCGCGACTGCGGCCGGTCCGGGCTGAGGCTGCCGGCGCTCGGCCTCGGCTGCTGGGCCTTCGGCGGCGGCGAGTACTGGGGGCGGCACGAGCAGCCGGCCGTCGACGCCGTCGTCCGCCGCGCGTACGACCTGGGCGTCACGTACTTCGACACGGCGGAGGTGTACAACGACGGCCGGAGCGAGGCGTCCCTCGGCCAGGCGCTGCGCGGGCTGCCGCGCGAGCGCGTCGTGATCGGAACCAAGGTCAGCCCCGCGCACGTGCAGGCCGACGTCCTGCCGCGGCGCTGCGAGGCGAGCCTCGAGCGGCTCGGCACCGACCACGTGGACCTCTACATGGTCCACTGGCCGATCACGCCGCGGTCGATTGTCCACTTCGACCCGCACGCCACGGCCTGCCCCCGCGTCGACGACGCCTTCGCCGCTCTCCTCCGCCTTCGGGAGCAGGGCAAGGTGCGCTACCTCGGCGTCAGCAACTTCGCCCGGAGCCGCCTCGAGGAGGCGCTCCTTCACTGTCCGGACGTCGTCGCGAACGAGCTGCCCTACAACCTGCTCTCGCGCGCGATCGAGTGGGAGGCGCTGCCGGCCTGCCGCGAGCGGGGAGTGGGCGCGATCGGCTACATGGCGCTCCTGCAGGGCGTGCTCACGGATCGGCATGCGACGCTCGACGACGTCCCGGCCTGGCAGAGGCGCACGCGGCACTTCGACGCGCGCAAGACGCCATCGGCCCGGCACGGGCAGCACGGCGAGGAGGAGGCGGTGGGGCAGGCGCTCTCGGGCATTCGAGCCGTCTGCCGCGAGGCCGCCGGGACGCTCCCGGCGCTCGCCTTGGGGTGGGCGGTCGCGAAGCCCGGCCTCGCCTGCAACCTCGTGGGCTCCCGCTCCGTGAACGACCTGGAGGCGAACGTGCGTGCCGTCGAGCGGCCGCTCCCTGCCGAGGTCGTCGCCCGGCTCGACGCGATCACCGACCGGCTCAAGGAGCGCCTGGGCCCGAGCTTCGACTACTACGAGAGCCCCGAGAACGACCGCACGCGATAGGCCGGCCGCCAGGTCGGCCGGAGTCGCGGGCCGATCCGTGACCGGCGACGGGCTTGAAGACCCCTCTCTCATGGGCTATGGTCGACTCGAATCCCACGAAGCTGGTCGAGCGCCGGAAGGGCGCGGGAGGAGACATGTTCGGTAAGAGCGTCGGACAGTACCTGTCCTTCCAGAGGTGGTTCCTCGTCGCGATCGTCGTCGTCTTCGCCCTGCGTCTTGCCCTCTCGATGGCCGGCACTCCCAACGACACGACCCGTTGGGCGAGCGTCACCGGCGTGCTGCTGCTGGGGACGCTCTACTACGGCGTGGCCGTCCACACCCGCGGGTTCGGAAGCTACAAGCAGCTCTATCCCCTCTCGCTCTTCCAGAGCCTGCTCGGCGAGGGCCTGGTGGCGACCGCAGTCGCGCTCGCCATCGCCACCGCCCGGGACAACATCTACACCGCGCCCGAGTACAGCGGCGGGGGCGACGGCA
>Ga0335076_10004505_pt1 | contig 14108 bp, 7 predicted proteins | sample Lox_Sample_25_FD_206717 | JGI IMG/M metagenome (GOLD analysis project Ga0335076, IMG submission 206717) | Soil microbial communities from Loxahatchee National Wildlife Refuge, Florida, United States - Lox_Sample_2.5 | ecosystem: Environmental > Terrestrial > Soil > Wetlands | place: USA: Florida... | reverse complement strand
ATTCGGAAACTCCCCCTTGAGCCGCTCGACGAGTTGCACCGCCGGATCGTCCGCATCGTTCACACCGAAAATAATTTCGTATTCCGGATAATCCTGAAAACACTGGCTACGGAAACTTTCATACATCTCCGGATCGGTGCCTTTGAGCGGCTTGAGAATCGAAACAGGTGGTGTTGCGCGGGCGTCCCCGCCCGCGTGTCCGCGTTTGAGGAATAGCTCCGCGCTCCACAGACAGAGCAGGTAATAAGCGATGCTCGCAGCGGTCCCCAAGACCGCGACGACCTCGACGGCCTGCGGAATGTAGCGAATGATCAACCGCGCAGCATAGCAGATGCCGCAGGCGACCATGTTTTCATCTCACCCGCTTGACCACAGAGGGCAAGAGTTGCACAGAGGCCTCATCCCAGCCACTGGGGATTCTGATAAGTTCCATCAAAATTGTGGCTGGTTTTGTACAGTTCGAACTGGCCGTTCTTCGCTGCCGCGTCCGTCCTGGCCAAGAGAGCGGCGATCTCCTGCTGATCCATCGGCGTGAAGTAGCGCACCAGATCCAGCGCCTGCTGCAGCACCGCCATCGAATCGCATCCGGTAATGACCACGCTCGTGGGCAGGCTCATGGCATACCGCAGACACTCGACCGGCTTGACCACGTTGCTCTTCAAAATCACTCCCCAGCCCATTGGTTTCATTCCCAGCACGCCGATCTGATGTTTCACCAGAACCGGCAACACTTTTTTCTCGAAACTATCGAAGTGTGCGTCCATCACGTTGAGCGGCATTTGAACCGTATCGAAGGTGAAGTTGTGCGCGGCCGCAGTTTCCAGCATCTTCAAATGAATGTCAGGACTTTTGTGTCCCGTAAAGCCGATGTAGCGGACTTTCCCTTGCTCCTTTGCCTCCATCATCGCCTCGAAGCTGCCGCCGGGGCCGAAGATGCGGGCAGGATCGCTCTCGCGAATGACTTCATGGAGCTGCATGAGATCGACATGATCGGTCTGCAACCGTTGCAAAGATTCATTGATCTGCTTTGCGGCCAAGGCTTTCGTCTGCCCGTCAATCTTGGACATCAGGAAGGCTTTCTTGCGGTAGCCGTCGCGCAAGGCTTTGCCCATGCGGATTTCGCTGAGTCCGTCGTGATAATCCCAGCAGTTGTCGAGGAAGTTGATGCCAGAATCGAGCGCAGTGCGGATAATCTGAATGCTTTCCTGCTCGCTGGGATTTCCGATGTGATATCCGCCGATGCCGACCATGGAAACTTTTTCGCCGGTACGGCCGAGTGTGCGATAGGGAAACGGAAGAATTCGCGGCGTGCGCCAGCTTTTCACCTAGGGAAGTCACGGCGCCAGCGGCGGCAACCTTCTTGAGGAAATCTCTGCGGTCCATACGCGCCTCCTCAGATCAGCAACATACCACCTGGGCAGCGCTTATCAAATTGGTCCATTACCTAAGCGCACCGCGTTTTTCACATCGAATATAATAGGTGCGTTGGCAGCTGGGCCGGACGGTCGCCCCGCTCATTTTGGCAGGAGCATCACTGAAACGAAGGCTCTTGCGAAAATGGGCGGGGAGGAAAGTCCGAACTCCGCAGAGCAGTGTGCCGGATAACGTCCGGGAGGCTGAGCTCAAGCTCAGTCGACGGAAAGTGCCACAGAAAACATACCGCCCCGCCCATTCTGGCAGGAGTGTCTTGACGGTGACGCTCTTTCGAGAATGGGCGGGGTAAGGGTGAAAAGGTGCGGTAAGAGCGCACCGCCGCGCCAGTAATGGCGCGGGCAGGGCAAACCCCACACGGAGCAAGACCAAATAGGGAGGGACCCCGCCCATTCTGACCGGAGTGCTGTTAGTTAGGCGCTCCGGCGAGAATGGGCGGGGACGGGCCGGCTCGGCGCGTTACAACCTTCGGGTAGGTCGCTAGAGCCGGGCAGTAATGCCCGGCCCAGAGGAATGACCGTCCCGCCGGAGTAATCCGGCGGACAGAATTCGGCTTACAGGTCCGGCTGCCACAAATCCTGAGCAGTGCGTTCGTGAACCTGCAGATGGTCTATCGAGTGTCTGGCGCACGAAGTGTTTTCCTAAGCCTTCTCTTCGTTCTTTACATCCCTTCATTTGCCATGCCTCAAGAGCCAAGTAATGACGCCATCGAACGCCGCATCGACGCCTTGCTTGGCCAGATGACCGTGGAAGAGAAGGCCGGACAGCTTACGCTCCTGGACGGGATCAATCCGAGAATTCCGGACCTCGTAAAGCAAGGTCTGGCAGGATCGATCATCAATGCCTACGGCGCCGAGAGGGCCAATTCGATTCAGCGAATTGCGATGGAACAATCGCGGCTGAAGATTCCGTTGATTTTCGGCTACGACGTGATCCACGGGTACCGCACGATTTTTCCGTTGCCGCTGGCCAGTGCCGGCAGCTTCGATCCCGAAATGATTGAGCGGTCGGAGCGCGTTGCAGCCAAAGAATCGACCGCCGCAGGCGTGAAGTGGGTCTTTGCTCCCATGGTCGACATCGCGCGCGACCCGCGCTGGGGACGCATCGTAGAGGGCGCAGGTGAAGACCCGTATTTAGGCTCGGTCGTAGCGGTCGCTCGAGTGCGCGGCTTTCAAGGCGATAGCATGGCTGATCCGCAAAGTGTAGTCGCCTGTGTGAAGCACTTCGCGGCTTACGGTGCAGCCGAGGGCGGCCGCGACTACAACACGGTGGATATTTCCGAACAACTTCTGCGGGAAGTCTATCTATCGCCCTTTCATGCTGCAGTCAGCGCCGGTGTCGGGACCTTGATGTCTGCGTTCAACGATTTGAACGGCGTTCCTGCTACCGCCAATCGGCATCTGCTTACGGGGATTCTTCGCGACGAGTGGAAGTTCGACGGCCTTGTAGTGAGCGATTACGACGCGGTCAGGGAACTGATCGATCATGGAGTCGCGGGCGACAGGCCTGAAGCTGCGTTGAAAGCGATCACCGCCGGTACTGATGTGGATATGGTCGATGGCGTGTATGCCTCGCTTCCACAACTCGTGCAATCGGGCAAGCTGCCGATGAGCGTCCTCGACGAAGCAGTTCGCCGCGTTCTGCGTGTGAAAATTCGCGCCGGCTTGTTTGAACATCCTTACGCCGATCCTTCCCGCGAGAAAACGGACTTACTAACTGCCGAGAATCGGCAGGTCTCTCGCCAGATGGCGCAGGAGTCGATCGTTCTGCTGAAGAACGAAGGCAATCTGTTACCCCTCGATAGGCATGTCAAGAGCCTGGCGGTCATCGGGCCGCTGGCCGATGACAAAGCCACACAACTTGGTTCCTGGGCGGCGCAGGGACAAGCCAAAGATGCCATCACTCCTCTCGAAGGCATTCGCAGCAAAACCGGAAACACGCCAATCTTTTTTGCCGAGGGCGTGACGCTAGATTCGCTGGTTCCGCGGAAAGAAGCCACGACCATTCTCGCCGCGCCTGCGCCGTCCACTGCGGTCGGGGCGCCAGGAATCAGCGTCAACCGCGGCCCGACCAGCATTCGGGACGCGGTCAACGCCGCGAAGAAAGCCGATGTCGCGGTCCTGGTTTTGGGCGAACCGGCGAATATGACCGGCGAAGCCAGTTCCCGCGCGACGTTTGATTTTCCGGGGGAACAGCAGGAGTTGCTCCAAGCAATCGTGGCTGTCGGGAAACCGGTTGTCCTTGTGCTGGAAAGCGGGCGTCCTCTGGATATCCGCTGGGCCAACGACCATGTTCCCGCGATCATTCAAGCCTGGTACTTGGGAACGGAAGCGGGCAATGCGCTGGCCGACGTCTTGTTCGGCGAGGTCTCTCCCAGCGCCCGGTTGCCTCTTAGTTGGCCACGGTTCGTTGGACAGGTTCCCGTCTATTACAACCACAAGAGCACCGGCCGCCCCACCAGTGCCGACCGCTGGCACACGGGATATCAGTACGAAAGCATGGAGCCTTTGTTCCCCTTCGGCTACGGTCTCACCTACACGACGTTCAAGTACAGCAACCTCAAAATTCTGACGCCGACTGTTTCTCCGACTGGCAGGTTACGCGTAACGGCCGATATCCAAAATGCGGGAGAACGTCCCGCGGTGGAAGTCGTGCAGCTCTATGTTCACGACCGGGTTGCGCCAACCTCGCGTCCCGTGCGGGAGTTGAAGGGTTTTACCCGCGTTGCCTTGGCGCCCGGAGAGTCAAAGACTGTAGAGTTTTCCGTGCGAGCGAACGATCTCGGCTCTTACGATCCTGATATGCACTGGATCGTGCCCTCCGGAACCTATGACGTCTGGGTCGCTCCCAATGCCATTACAGGAATCCCCGGAACGTTCCAAATGCTTGGTCATTAGGGCGTCGAGCAGAACGCTGCCTAAAGGCGTAACATTCTGAATGGGTTCCAGCGTATTTTCGGGGCATTTTGGAACGATGCGATCACGGCTGCAAGTGATCGAAATCACAGCGAGAGTTGAGAATGGCGCAGTCTAATGAAGCAGTGCGACTGTCCCACCAAGGCAATCCCAACAGCAATAATCCAGCACAAAGAACAACCAATCTATGGAGGGTAACCCTATGCCATCTGGTGTCATGACGCCGCCCGGAACCAAGTTCTCGGGCGATTATGTCGAAGAAGTGATGTTAACTGTAAAAGCCAAGAACCCGGCGGAGCCGGAGTTCCATCAGGCCGTGCAGGAAGTATTTGACTCGCTGCGCCTGGTCCTGGCCAAGCATCCGGAATACCGGGCAGCAAAAATCCTTGAGCGCATTATCGAACCGGAGCGGGTCATCATGTTCCGCGTTCCCTGGTTCGACGATCAGGGCAACATGCAGATCAACCGCGGCTTCCGGATTGAGATGAACAGCGCCATCGGCCCCTACAAAGGCGGGTTGCGTTTCCATCCATCGGTCAACCTCGGTATCTTGAAATTCCTGGCATTCGAACAAGTATTCAAGAATTCGCTGACCACGCTGCCGATGGGCGGCGGCAAAGGCGGATCGGATTTCGATCCCAAGGGAAAGAGCGACAACGAAGTGATGCGCTTCTGCCAGAGCTTTATGACTGAGCTGTGGCGGCACATTGGTGCAAACACTGATGTTCCCGCTGGCGACATCGGCGTGGGCGGACGCGAGATCGGCTATCTGTTCGGGCAATACAAGCGCCTGGCCAATGAATTCACCGGCGTGTTGACGGGCAAAGGCCTGAACTGGGGCGGCTCGCTAATTCGTCCCGAGGCCACCGGCTATGGCTGCGTCTACTTCGCCAACGAAATGCTGAAGACGAAGAAGGACTCGCTCGAAGGCAAGCTCTGCCTGATTTCCGGCAGCGGCAACGTTTCGCAATACACCATCGAGAAACTGCTCGACCTTGGAGCGAAACCGATCACGGTGTCCGATTCGAACGGCGTAATCTATGATCCGGACGGCATCAATCGCGAAAAGCTGGCCTGGGTCATGGAACTAAAGAACGTGCGCCGCGGACGCATCCGCGACTATGCCGATCAGTTCAAGAAAGCCATCTTCATGCCGACCGACGTGAAGCTGGAGCACAATCCGCTGTGGAACATCAAGGCTGATTGCGCGTTCCCGAGCGCCACGCAGAATGAGATCACCGCAAAAGACGCGGCCAATCTCGTTAAGAATGGCGTGAAACTGGTTGCGGAAGGCGCGAACATGCCGAGCACGCTCGAAGCTACCAAGATGTTTTTGCAAGCTGGGGTCCTCTATGGCCCGGCGAAGGCTTCGAACGCAGGTGGCGTGGCTACTTCTGGCCTGGAGATGGCGCAGAACAGCATGCGCCTGAACTGGACGCGCGAAGAAGTGGACGACCGGCTGCACAAAATCATGATCGCTGTCCACCAGAACTGCTACGAAACGGCTGAGAAATACGGCACGCCGGGCAATCTGGTGAACGGAGCCAACATCGGCGGCTTCCTCAAGGTCGCCAATGCGATGCTGGATCAGGGACTTGTGTAACAGTTCGAGAAATTGGAATGAATCGGGTGCCCCACCCTTGCCCCGCTTTTTGCGGCAAGGCTGGGGCACTTTGAATTTCAATCTGCAATCACGGACCACTTTCTGTGTTGAGTGGCAATGACCGCTGCCGTCAAGGTCTGGAAATTGCACTCCGTCTTCGGCGGTGCGCATTAGGGTGCCGAAAAGCTCGAAGAGGTACTCGGGGCCATGCGACGTTCCTGAGGCCCCTGGTGACGGTCACCTACGCAATGGCGGGGCATGGTGGTGGGTGTGTTCAGTGGATCATCCTCTAGCGATCATAACGTCGAGCTTCGCTCGACCGGACAGCCGAGGGCGGCTGTCCCCACGCGAGTATGATTAGCTGTTAAGTGCGCCCCACATGTCCCTCCACACCATCACCGAGCCCATCCTCGACGCCGAGTCGCGCTACGAAGGCTTCGAGAACCTGATGCCGTTCACGGTGCAGGACATTCTTCTGGTCTCGAGCCTCTACGACTCTTTCATTCTGCGCGAGGACGGGCGGTTGAATGAGCTGCTGATCGGTGAGTCGCTCGAACTGAATCTGCCGCAGATTCCCCGCATCACACAGGTTTCGACTTGCGCGGAGGCATTGGCCCTGGTGCGAACGCAATCCCGATTCAATCTGATCGTGACCAATTTGGCGGTCGGAGACGTGGATGCCGCTCGCCTCGCCTACGAGATCAAGAACTCAGGCATCGATGTTCCGGTCGTGGCACTGGCCTACGATTACCGCAAAGTCAAAGACTTTGTGGCGCATAATCCGGTCAGCGATCTGGAGGGCGTTTTTTTGTGGCAGGGCAATGCGCGAATTCTCATCGCCATCGCCAAGTACATCGAGGATCAACGCAACGTACTGCATGACACCCGGTCTATGGGCGTGCCCGTGCTCCTGGTGGTCGAAGACGACATTCGTTATTACTCCTTGTTCCTGCCGGCGATTTACACCGAATTGATCACGCAATCGCGGCGGGTGATTCAGGAAGGATTGAACGTTGCGCACAAGCTGGTGCGGCTGCGCGCCCGGCCCAAGATTCTGCTCAGCTCGAATTACGAAGATGCTGCACAGCAGGTGCTGAAGTATCAGGATTATCTTCTGGGCGTCGTCTCCGATGTGGAATTTCCGCGCGAGGGGCAGCTGAGCAGGGAAGCTGGATTTGAGCTGGCGCGCATGGTGCGGAGCCTGGTGCCGGATGTGCCGGTGGTCCTGCAGTCAAGCCGCACCGAGTTCAAGCCTCGCGCTTACGCGGAAGGGTTTTCATTTCTGCAAAAGCGTTCCCCGACTCTGCTGCGCGACCTGCGCCGGCTTCTCACTCAGCAGTTCGCTTTTGGTGACTTCGTGTTCCGCACCGGGGACCGCACCGAAGTCGCACGCGCCAGCGATTTGAACTCGCTTGAAACCCAGCTGCACACCGTTCCGGCGGAAAGCATCGCGTATCACGGCCAGAGAAATCACTTCTCCCATTGGCTGATGACGCGGACAGAATTTGCATTGGCGCAGAAACTGCGGCCGCGTAAAGTTTCCGACTTCGGCAGCATCGAGGAGCTGCGCCACGATCTGATCGAATCGATCAACGAGTATCGCCGTGAGCAGAGCGAAGTCCTGATCGGTGATTTCAAAGCCGAGACATTCAAAGTAAACGACTCGTTCTTTCTTCGTATCGGCGCCGGATCGCTGGGAGGCAAAGCTCGCGGTCTGGCGTTCGTTCGCCACCTCCTGCGCCAACGCCGCATCGCGAAGCGTTTTCCCGGAATTCACGTTGCGGTTCCACCGGCGTTGGTATTGGCGACCGGCCTTTTTGACCGCTTTCTGAGCGAAAACAATCTGCTGGAATTTGCCATCAATTGCGATGATGGTCCGGAAATCGAACGCCGTTTTCTGGCCGCGCCGCTGCCCGCTGATCTGGAGACCGACCTGAAAGCGTTCCTGATGGAAGTGCGGTATCCCCTGGCAGTTCGCTCTTCCAGCCTGCTCGAAGACTCGCAATACCAGCCCTTTACCGGCGTCTACGAAACTTTCATGCTGGGGAATCATCAGCCGGAACTCGAAGTGCGGCTGGACCAGCTTAGTGAAGCGATCCGGCGCGTCTACGCCTCAACTTTCAGCCAGCATGCCAAAGCCTATGTGCGCGCCACTCCTTATCGTCTGGAAGAGGAAAAGATGGCGGTTATTCTTCAGCAAGTCGTGGGCACGGCACATGGCGAACGGTATTACCCGGATTTCTCTGGCGTGGTGCGGTCCCGCAATTTCTATCCCATTCCGCCTTTGGCCTCTGAAGACGGTATCGCGGCAGTTGCGTTGGGCATGGGCCGCACGGTCGTCGATGGAGGTAAATGCCTGACCTTCTGCCCGCGCTATCCTCGCCATCTTGTGCAGTTCTCGGCGGTGGAGGACATTCTGAACAATTCGCAATCCGACTTTTGGGCTTTGCAGCTGGATCACCACTCCGCCGCATTGCACGAAGTCAGATTTGGCCTGGATGCGGCGGAAGCCGATGGCACGCTGCAAATGGTGGGCTCAACTTATTCCGTGGACAACCATGCCGTGTACGACGGGCTGAGCCGGCCCGGAGTTCGCGTCGTCAGTTTTGCGCCGATCCTCAAGCATGGCGTATTCCCCCTGGCCGTGATCCTCGACCAGTTGGTTCGAGCTGGCGAAGATGGGCTCGGGCAGCCGGTCGAGATCGAATTTGCGGTTCGCACGCCGCGCCTGCCGGAGGAGAGCGCAGACTTCGGCTTTCTCCAAATTCGGCCCCTGGTTTTGTCCCGCGAGGGAGAAGAACTCGCGATGGACGACGTTGAACCTGCGCACTTGATCTGTCAGAGCACAAGAGTTCTGGGCAACGGCCGCATCGAGAACCTGTATGACGTTGTCGTGGCCGACTCGCAACGTTTCGAGCGCAGCCAGAGCCAGGAAGTCGCCAAGGCCGTGGCCCATTTCAATGCCAGGTTGAGCGCCGAAAACCGCCCCTACCTGTTGGTGGGCGTGGGCCGCTGGGGATCGAACGATCCCTGGCTGGGAATCCCGGTTGAGTGGGATGAAATCTCAAGTGCCCGGGTAATCGTCGAAGCCGGCTTTCGCGACTTTCGCGTCACGCCCTCGCAGGGCAGCCACTTCTTTCAAAATCTCACTGCCTTTCAGATTGGCTACTTCACGGTAAACCCTGACGCCGGTGAAGGCTCAATCGATTGGGGATGGTTGGCTGCGCAGCCAGCCGTGGAGGAAGACGGCTGCGTGCGGCATCTGAAGTTCGAAGCGCCTGTGACCGTTTTAATGGACGGCAAGACCGGGCAGGGGATGATTCTGAAGCCCGAGCCCGCATATCCCAATCAAAACTAAGCCTTTGTTTCTTTGCGGTTGAGGCGGACAGTGTGTGTTCTCCGTCCCCTGGCCCTGTGATTCGCGTCACAGTGGTTGGCTCAACCTTCCGCGAAAATACGCTTGCAAGTCGGTCACGGAGCACGCTTGTTCAACATTGTTCACGCGGAGTTCATTGCCCCTGGGATCAAGAAGTTCACGATTGAGGCGCCACGCATCGCACGCAAACAGAAGCCGGGACAATTTGTCATCCTGCGAATTTACGCGCAAGGCGAGCGCATCCCAATCACCATTGCCGGTTCCGATCCACAAAACGGAACCATCACGATCGTGGTTCAATCCGCGGGCAAGACGACCAATCTATTGAATTCCTTGAATTCCGGCGACCCCATTCTGGATGTGGTCGGGCCGCTGGGCAAACCTTCGGAAATTGCGCATTTCGGGACAGTCGTTGTCGTGGGCGGCGGCGTTGGCACGGCGATGGCTTATCCCACGGCGGCGGCGCTGAAGCAGGCTGGAAATAGGGTGATTTCCATGATCGGAGCTCGCACGAAAGAGTTGGTCATCTTCGAAAGCGAATTGCGCGCGGTCAGCGACGTGCTGATGATCACGACCGACGACGGCAGCTACGCGGACAAAGGCTTTGTGACCGACAAATTACGCCAACTGATTCAAAACGGTGTACCGATCAATCTGGTGCTGGCGATCGGCCCGGTTGTAATGATGAAAGCCGTAGCCGATCTGACGCGCAGTGAGCGGATTCGCACGGTAGTGAGTCTCAATCCGATCATGATTGACGGTACCGGTATGTGCGGTGGATGCCGCGTGCTGGTGGATGGAAAGAGCCAGTTCGCTTGCGTCGACGGCCCAGAATTTGACGGACACGAGGTGAACTTTGAAGTGCTGACGCAGCGCAATTCCATGTATCGCAGCGCCGAACAGCGATCGATGGATGAGTTTCAACATCGGGGCGAAACCCAAAGTGTCGAGGATCGAGACTGCGTGATTGCGGGAGGCGTGAAGTGACGCCAGTCACGAAGCGTTCAGCCAATCCGCTGCTCGCGCGCGAACGCATTAAGTTGCCGCGGCAATCGATGCCCGAGCAGCCTGCGCAAATCCGCGCTACCAACTTTACCGAAGTCAATCTGGGTTACAGCCCTGAACTTGCCTGGCAGGAAGCACTTCGCTGCCTGGAGTGTGCCAAGCCGACTTGCATGCAGCATTGTCCCGTGGGCGTGAAGGTACACGAGTTCGTGCAGCTGATCGTGGCGGGAGACTTCCTGGGAGCGGCAGCGAAAATCCGCGAGGATAACGTTCTGCCGGCAGTTACAGGCAGAGTCTGTCCGCAGGAAGACCACTGCGAAGGCTACTGTTTGCTTGCCAAAAAAGTGCCGGCTCTGGGGATTGGCTACCTCGAGCGCTTCGTCGCCGACTATGAACAAAAAATGAGTGCACGCAGTCTGCCCAAAGTTCCTCCCACTGGAAAAAAAGTCGCGATCGTGGGTAGCGGACCGAGTGGACTTACTGTCGCTGGGGATCTCGTGCAAAAGGGCCACAAAGTGCGGGTCTTCGAAGCCCTGCATGAACTCGGCGGGGTGTTGGTATACGGAATCCCAGAATTCCGCCTTCCCAAACAGATCATCCGCGAGCAGTTGGATTACATGCGCGCCATGGGCGTGGAATTTGAAACTGACGTCGTCGTCGGCAGAACGGTGACGATTGACGAGCTCATGGAAGAAGAAGGCTACGACGCGGTGTTCATCGGGACCGGCGCGGGGCTGCCGCAGTTCATGAACATTCCCGGCGAGCATCTCAACGGAGTCTATTCGGCGAATGAATTTCTCACTCGCATTAACTTGATGAAGGCGTATCAGTTTCCAAAGTATGACGAGCCTATGATCGATCTGCATGGAAAAGATGCGGCAGTCATTGGCGGCGGCAACACAGCTCTCGACGCGATTCGCTCGGCGCTGCGCCTGGGCGCGCGCAAGGCCTACGTGATCTACCGGCGGAGTGAAGCCGAAATGCCGGCGCGGGCTGAGGAAGCAAAACACGCACGACAGGAAGGCATTGATTTTCAATGGCTGACCAATCCCGTCGAGTTTTTGTCCGATGGCAAAGGCTGGCTGACCGGAGTTCGCTGTGTGCGCATGCGGCTCGGCGAGCCAGACGCCTCAAGCCGCAGAAGGCCGGTGCCGATCGAAGGCTCGGAATTTGAACTGCCACTCTCGGTTGCGGTGATCGCAGTCGGCACCAGCGCGAATCCCATGATCCAGAGCACCACGCCCGGCCTGGCCACCGACAAACGCGGCTACATTCAGGCGGATCCTGAAAAACAGCGCACGTCGCGAAAAGGCGTGTTTGCCGGGGGCGATATTGTTACCGGCAGTGCCACGGTCATCCTGGCAATGGGCGCGGGACGGCGCGCCGCCAGGTCTATCCATGAGTATCTGACGACGGGAGGGTGGTAGTTTTCTCGCGCTCCAGGTCTGTTCGTTCACCTCGCCTCTGCAAGCTTCCTGCATGTGATCCACGTCACAGGACGGGGAGAGCAACATCACTGTATGCCCGGATAGAAAGTCTTGTAATCACAATCAGGCGGCATGGCACGGGCCCCGCCTTGAATGTGCCCTGCGCTGTAGGGAGGCAACATGGAGAACGAAGATGTGGTGAAATGCCCGCTGTGCGGCGGCCATGGCCAGCTGCGGCGGTCTGAGATCCAACAGGCGGTAGCGGACAAGGCCTTACACGATCGGCTTCAAGGCGCGTTGAACGCCGCATCCGGGGAACTGGTGGGCGCGGGCAGCTCGCCAAGAGATTTCCAGAAAGACGTGCACACCTGGAATCCGACATTGCCCATGTGGCGCCGAAGTCCCAAAGAGTGAGACGGTTCGGGGGTGCATATGAACTCTAGTCTTTCTTTCTTGACGCTCGAACCTTTGCGCGAAACGCCCGAGGCATGTACTGTCTGCGGATCCAAGGTGCCGATCTTCGAGTTTGAGTCTCATTGCTATGGCCCCGACGGGGAGGCCCGAAATCAGCAGGGTTTCTGCTGCGGGGTGTGCAGCGTAATTCTCCTTACCAGTCTGGAGCACATCGAATCGCGGCAATGGCGGGAAGAAGAAACGTCGCTACGAGCGGATGGCGCCGATGTGAGCGATTTCCATCGGCACAGGGTTGCAGCCTTTCCTGCCCGCAGACACTAAAGTGACGCGGGCAGTCCCGGATCCCGAAACGGGAACGGGCACTATCAATTCGCCTTAGGGAGATCGACGATTAGAGTCGACCCACGAAGACTTAGGCGGCAGAGTAGAGATCGTGGAGGGATTTATGCCTATCAGCAAACAGCAAGCTCTTGATTACCACTTTGGCGGACGGCCAGGAAAGATTGAAGTAACTCCCACCAAACCCTGCCGCACGCAGCGTGACCTCAGCCTGGCATATACGCCGGGAGTTGCCGACCCTTGCCTGGAAATTCAAAAGGCTCCGCACGACGCCTTCAAGTACACGTCGCGAGGTAACCTGGTCGCAGTTATAAGCAACGGGACCGCGGTCCTTGGCCTGGGCGATATTGGTGCGCTGGCTGGCAAACCGGTCATGGAAGGCAAGGCTGTCTTATTCAAACGCTTTGCCGATGTAGACGTTTTTGACCTCGAAGTCAATACTCATAATCCTGACGAAGTCATCAAGGTTTGCCAACTGCTCGAACCGACTTTTGGCGGCATCAATCTGGAAGACATCAAAGCTCCGGAATGCTTCTACATCGAGGAGACTCTGCGCAAAACGATGAAGATTCCCGTTTTTCACGACGACCAGCATGGCACGGCAATTATTTCCGGCGCAGCCCTGATCAATGCGCTGGAAGTTGTAGGCAAGGACATCTCGAAGGTCCGTGTAGTGTTCAATGGCGCCGGAGCGTCGGCGATTGCCTGCGCCGAACATTACGTTCGCCTGGGAGTGAAACGTGAAAACATCATTCTCTGTGACACCAAGGGAGTGGTTTACAAAGGGCGTGGCCAGGGAATGAATCCTTACAAAGAGCGCTTCGCGCATGACACCGCGCTCCGCACGCTGGCAGAAGCGATGAAAGGCGCTGACGTTTTCGTCGGCCTCTCGGGGAAGGGCGTCGTCAGTCAGGACATGGTTCGTTCGATGGGGGCGCGGCCGATTGTCTTTGCCATGGCCAATCCCGATCCGGAAATCACCTATGAAGATGCCAAGGCCAGCCGTGATGACGTCATTATCGCCACGGGACGGTCAGACTATCCCAATCAAGTCAACAATGTCCTTGGTTTCCCCTTCATTTTCCGCGGCGCATTGGACGTTCGCGCCACTGCGATCAATGAAGAAATGAAGCTGGCCGCAACTCATGCGCTGGCCGACCTTGCGAAAGAAGACGTGCCCGATTCGGTTTGCCGCGCTTATGGCGTGGAGCGGCTGCATTTTGGCCCGGACTATTTGATCCCCAAACCGTTTGATCCGCGGGTCTTGATGTGGGAGGCTTCCGCCGTGGCCAAAGCCGCTATGGAAACCGGCGTGGCCCAGGAGCCCGTCGATCTCGCCGCCTATCGCGAACAGCTCGAACGCCGGCTTGGCAAAGCGCACGAAATCGCTCGCATGATGATTCATAAGGCGCAAGCCGATCCCAAGCAGGTGGTTTTTCCTGAAGGTGACAACGAAAAGATTCTGCGCGCTTGCCACTGTCTGCTCGAGGAGAAAATTGCCGTGCCTATCTTGCTGGGCGATGCCGGAGAAATTCATGACAAGGCGAACGAGCTTGACCTGGATCTCAGAGGCGCGCGCATCGTGGATCCCTCAACCT
>Ga0335076_10004504_pt1 | contig 14109 bp, 9 predicted proteins | sample Lox_Sample_25_FD_206717 | JGI IMG/M metagenome (GOLD analysis project Ga0335076, IMG submission 206717) | Soil microbial communities from Loxahatchee National Wildlife Refuge, Florida, United States - Lox_Sample_2.5 | ecosystem: Environmental > Terrestrial > Soil > Wetlands | place: USA: Florida... | reverse complement strand
CCACCGTCTCACGCGCGGTCTCGCCGCCCGAGCCCATCACCACGAGCACGCGCTCGGCCTCGGGGTGACCGCTGTATTCGACGAGGCCGTACCGGCGGCCGGTCCGCTCGGCGAGACGGTCCATCGTGCTCTGCACCACGCCGGGCACGCGCGCGTAGAACGGATTGACGGTCTCGCGCGCCTGGAAGTAGATGTCGGGGTTCTGCGCGGTGCCGCGGATGAACGGGCGCTCAGGCGACAACGCCCGCGCGCGGTGGGCTCGGACCAGCTCGTCGGAGATCAGAGCCCGCACGTCCTCCTCGCCGAGCATCTCGATCGTCTGGAGCTCGTGCGAGGTGCGAAAGCCGTCGAAGAAGTGCACGAACGGGACTCGCGTCTCGAGTGTCGCGGCGTGAGCGACGAGCGCGAAGTCATGGGCCTCCTGAACCGAAGCCGCGGACAGGAGGGCAAAGCCCGTCTGGCGGACCGCCATCACATCGGAGTGGTCACCGAAGATCGACAACCCCTGCGCCGCCAGCGAGCGAGCGGCCACGTGCATCACCGCCGAGGTGAGCTCCCCGGCGATCTTGTACATGTTCGGGATCATCAGCAGCAGTCCCTGGGAGGCCGTGAACGTCGTCGCGAGCGCGCCGCCTTGAAGCGCGCCGTGCAAGGCTCCGGCCGCCCCGGCCTCGCTCTGCATCTCGACGACCCCCGGCACCGTCCCCCACAGATTTGTCCGCCCCTTGCTCGACCATTCGTCGGCGAGCTCGGCCATCGGCGAGGAGGGCGTGATCGGGAAGATGCAGCAGACCTCGCTGCACCGATGCGCGACGGACACCGCCGCTTCGTTGCCGTCAACGGTGGCGCGCATCAGAGCCTGCCCTCTACGGGGTCCTCGGGCGCGACGAACGCGTGGGCCGGATCCGGCGCGTCCTCCGCCACCATTTCGATCGAGTGCACCGGACACTGCTCGAAGCACGCCCGGCATCCGGTGCAGCGGTCGTAGTCGAACCTGTAGCGCAGCCCGGGACCGAGCTTGATAACCGCGTCCTCTGGGCAGGCGCCGAGGCAGCCGTCGCACTCGATGCAGTTGCCGCACGACAGGCACCGGCGCGCCTCGAACACGGCCTCCGCTTCTGAGAGACCGCCGATCACCTCGTCGAATCCACCGAGGCGCTCCTCCGGCGCCAGCTCCGGCTGCCGGCGTCGAGCGTGATCGCCGAAGTACCACAGGTTCAGGAGCTCGAAGTTCGCCTGCGGATGCTTGGGCCCGCGCTGGTATCGGGAGTCGCGCAGCCACGCGTCGATCTCGCGCGCGGCTCGCTTGCCGTGGCCGACGCCGACGGTCACGGTGCGCTCTGAGGGCACCATGTCGCCCCCGGCGAACACACCGGGGCAGCCGGTCATCAGCGAGTTCGACACGCGAACGGTTCCGTCGCGATCGAACTCGATGCCTGGGACGGCATGCAGGAACCCGGTCTCGCTCTCCTGACCTAACGCGAGGATCACCGTGTCGGCGGCGAGCGTCTCGAACCGGCCGGTCGGCTGCGGGTAGCCGGTCTCGTCGAGCTCCATCACCTCGACCCGCAGCTCGGGGCCCTCCATCGCCTTGATCGTCCGCAGCCAGTTGATGTGTACCCCCTCCCGCTCGGCGTCCGTGGCCTCCTCCTCGTGAGCGGGCATCTGTGCCCGCGTACGCCGGTACACGATCAGCGCCTCCTCGGCGCCCATCCGCTTGGCGACTCGCGCGGCATCCATCGCGGTGTTACCGCCGCCGTACACCGCCACCCGGCGCCCGATCACCGGCCGCTCGCCCGCGGCCACGCCGTGCAGGAACGACACCGCGTCGACGATGTGCCCCGCGTCCGCGGCGGGGATGTCGACCCGCTTCGAAAGGTGCGCGCCGACCGCGACGAACACGGCGTCGAACGCACCCTCACGACGCTCCTCCTCGAGGTCGTCGACTCGGTGGTTGCTCTCCAAGCGCACCCCGAGCGCGGCGATCCGATCGACTTCGGCGCCCATCACGTCGCGCGGCAGCCGGTAGGCGGGAATCCCGTAGCGCATCATCCCGCCCGGCTCCGGACCCGCGTCGCGAATCTCGACCTCATGGCCAAGGCGCGCGAGATGACAGGCGGCCGACAGACCGCTCGGGCCGGCGCCGATCACCAGCACGCGCTTGCCGCTGCGCACCCGCGGGGGATCGAACAGCCACGCTCGCTCGAGCGCGAGATCGCCGAGGAACCGCTCAACCGCGTGAATCGACAGCGCGCTGTCGAGGTCGGCGCGGTTGCACACGCTCTCGCACGGGTGGTAACAGACGCGGCCGTGAATCGCGGGGAACGGGTTCTCGGCGGTCAGGAGGCGCCATGCCTGCTCGTGCTCGCCGCCCATGACGTGCGCCATCCAACCCTGGATGTTCTCGCCGGCCGGGCAGCCCGCGTTGCAGGGCGGGAGCAGATCGACGTACACCGGTCGCTGGTCACGGACCGGCCCGGTCAGCGACCGCCCGTGGATCAGATCAGGCAGCGGCGTGATATCGGACGCCGAACGGGTCATCGCGGGGCGGCGATCGCGGCCTGGGCGGCGGCCACGCGGGCGATCGGGAGACGGAACGGCGAGCAGCTGACGTAGTCGAGTCCCGAGCCGTGGAAGAACCGGATCGACTGCGGGTCTCCGCCATGTTCGCCGCACACGCCGAGCTCGAGGTCGGGCCGCTCACGTCGGCCTCGTTCGACGGCGATCCGCACGAGCTCGCCGACGCCCTCCTCGTCAATCGTCGCGAACGGCGAGCCGTCGACGATCTTCTCCTCGACGTAGCGGGGGATGATCCGGCCCTCGATGTCATCCCGCGAGAACCCGATCCCGCACTGGGTGAGATCGTTCGTGCCGAACGAGAAGAAGTCGGCGTGACGAGCGATCCGGCCGGCGATGAAGCACGCGCGCGGAAGCTCGATCATCGTCCCGACGCCAAAGTCCGCGCCGTAGCTGAGACCTTCCTCTTCGGCCACCGAAACCACGCGGTCTCTGACGAGCTCGAGCTCGCGCTCGTAGGCGACGAGCGGAATCATGATCTCGAGCTTGGGCGCGCGGCCCGTTCGGTCACGCACCGCAACCGCAGCGCGGGCGATCGCACGCACCTGCATCTCATACACCTCGGGCTCCATCACCCCGAGCCGGACGCCGCGGGTGCCGAGCATTGGGTTGGTCTCTTCGAGCGACCGCGCTCTATCGAACTGACGCTCGAGTGCGTCGAGGCGCGGGCTGCGGTCGATCCGAGCCCGCACGATCTCCTCGTTGAGCTCGAAGCGATCGGGCAGGAACTCGTGCAGCGGCGGGTCGAGCAGTCGAATCGTCACCGGCCAGCCCGCCATCGCTTCGAACAGTCCTTCGAAGTCGCTCTGCTGGAGCGGTAGCAGCTCATCCAATGCAGCCCGCCGACCGGCCTCGTCCTCGGCCATGATCATCGCCCGCATCTTTGGCTGGCGATCTGCCGCCATGAACATGTGCTCGGTCCGGCACAGCCCGATTCCCTCGGCCCCGAACCGGTGAGCGCGGGTTGCATCCTCAGGTGTATCGGCGTTCGCCCGCACGCCGATCTGGCGCAGCTCGTCGGCCCAGCGCAGGACGGTCTCGAAGCGCGCGTCGATATGGGCCTCGACGAGCGGGACATCGTCGGTTGTGATCACGCCGTTGGTGCCGTCGATCGCGATGAAGTCGCCCGCGTGCAGCATGAGATCGCCGATCCGAACCTCGCCGGCTTTGAGGTCGATGTCCAGCGCAGCCGCGCCGGTGACCGCGGGGCGGCCCATGCCGCGCGCCACGAGCGCCGCGTGCGAGGCCTTGCCGCCCTCCGAGGTAAGGATTCCCGCGGCGGCGTGGAAGCCGGCGACATCGTCGGCCTCGGTGAACGGGCGAACGAGGATCACCGTCTTACCGCCGGCCGCCTGCTCGACGGCCTCGGGCGCGGTGAACACGATCGAGCCCTTCGCCGCGCCCGGCGAGGCGGCAACTCCGCGAGCCAGCACCGTGAAGCGCGCGGTCGTATCGAACGACGGGTGCAGAAGCGCGTCGAGGGCGCCCGCGTCGATCGTGGCGACCGCCTCGGCTTTCGTCAACAGCCGTTCCTCGAACGCGTCCACCGCGAAGCGCACCGCCGCTTGCGCGGGCCGCTTCGCGCCCCTGGTCTGGAGCATGAACAGGCGCCCCTCCTCGACCGTGAACTCGGTGTCCTGCATGTCCTTGTAATGGGCCTCGAGCTTGCGCAAGATTTCGGTTAGCTGATCGGCCACGTCGGGCATCCACTCGCGCAGCTCAGACAGATCTCGAGGCGTCCGCACTCCGGAGACCACGTCCTCGCCCTGGGCGTTCGCCAAGAAGTCACCCGATGGTGTCTGCGCACCGGTCACCTCGTCACGGCTGAATGCCACCCCCGAGCACGACGACTCGCCCTTGTTGCCGTACACCATCTGTTGCACGTTGACGGCGGTCCCCCAGTCATCTGGCAGACGGTTGATCCGACGGTACTGAACGGCGCGCTCGCCCATCCAGGAGTCGAACACCGCACGGATCGACTGGGCCAGCTGCTCCTGCGGGTCGGTCGGGAATTCGTAGTAGGACTTGAAGCGCCCGGTCAGTTCACGCAGCGCGGCAGCGTCGAGCTCGATGTCGAGGGAGACTCCGCGCTCTTGTTTCACCCGCGCGATCTCGTCCTCGAAACGCTCTCCAGGGATCCCGCGCACGACGTTGCCGAACATCTGCACGAGGCGCCGGTAGCAGTCCCAGGCAAAGCGCTCATCGCCGGTGCGCGCGGCAAGCCCGGCGGTCGACTCGTCGTTCAGGCCGAGGTTCAGAACCGTGTCCATCATTCCCGGCATCGACTCCCGGGCGCCCGACCGCACGGACACGAGCAGCGGATCGTCGGCGTCGCCGAGACGCTTGCCCGCGCGCTTCTCGAGCGCCGCGAGCGCCGTGCCGACTTGCTCCTCCAGTCCCGGCGGCCATGTCCGGTCGGCGCGCATGTACGCCACGCAGGCCTCGGTGGTGATCGTGAATCCGGCAGGCACCATGTCGGGTCCGAGGATGCGCGTCATCTCGGCGACGCCCGAGCCTTTGCCCCCCAGCAGGTCGCGCATCTCGCGCGAACCCTCGGTGAAGTCGTAAATCCACTTATGGCTCCGCGTCGCTGACTTCTTGGGTCGGCCGGTTGCTACTTGCGTGGTCATCTCTCATCGCCTCCGAGGTAGCGCAAACTCGGGATTGACCCTACGGAGCGGCGACTGATCGGCCATCGCGGATACGTCCCCGTTGGCGTAAGTGTTTTTCCGCACCGACGGCTCGGACCGGCACGCTCGCCGGGCGCGCCTGGGACCTCTACGGTCGCGAGACGATGAGACAGGCGCAGTGGACGCTCTTGGCAGCAGCCGCGGCCGGTGCTGCCGGGGCACTGGTTCACCGCCGGCGATCGGCGCGGGATGCGCCGCCGACGCCCGAGACGGAGCCGCCGCCGCCGTTGACTACCCAGTCGAGCCCCGGCCAGATCGCGGACCTCCAGCAAGCCTTCGGCGCCGATATGGCCCCGACGGAAGACCCGCATGCTTGATGACAGCTTCCCCACGATGGGCACCGTGGTGCGGGTCGTGCGTGATCGCCACGGTGGCGTCGAGGTCGCGTCGGTTTTTGCCGAGGTCGACCACCGGCTGTCGCGGTTCGACCCTCGCAGCGACCTCTCGCGCCTGAACGTGGATCCGCGGGCGAGCGTTCCCGCCGCACCGATGCTGCGGGCCGCCGTCGCGGCGGCGTTGCGCGCGGCGTCGCTCACCGGTGGCCTTGTCGATCCAACGCTTCTGGTGTCGCAACGTCGCGCGGGTTACTCAGAGTCACGCGCGCGCGTGAAGGCTGCGTCGTTGTCGCGGGCGCTCGGGTCGGCGCCGCCTCGGCGGCCGGCGCGCCCCGATCGGGTCGCCCGGTGGCGCGCGGTAGAGGTCGACGACCGCGCCGGCGTCATCCGCCGGCCGCCGGGCGTGGAGCTCGACCTCGGGGGCTCCGTCAAGGGCTGGGCCGCCGACCTCGTCGCCGCTCGGCTCGGACGGCATGGACGCTATGCCGTCGACTGTGGCGGCGACCTGCGGATACAGGCCGGACGCGGAGCGCCCTGGGAGGTGCGCGTGCGTCATCCCCTGACCGGCGCGACCGCCCACACGCTCGTTGTCCGCTCGGGCGGCGTGGCGACGTCCGGCATCGACGCGCGCCTGTGGGAGCGCAACGGTGAGTTCGCTCACCACCTGCTCGACCCCGCCACCGGGAGGCCTGCCTGGACAGGACTGATAGCCGCCACCGCGCTGGCGCCGACCGCACTCGATGCCGAGGCACTGGCCAAGGCCGCTCTACTCTCGGGCCCGGCCGGCGGACGGCGGCTTCTGGCAGCCCGGCACGGAGGCGTCCTGATCCACGACGATGGTGGGGTCGAGGCGGTGGACGCGCTGCCGGCGCGAGATCGCCCGGCCCGGCGCGCCCGACCTGCGTATTACGACATTCGACGCGCAACTGCGTGACCGTGCCGAAGGATGCATCTGGGGCATGCGCAATCCGGCAAGGTCCCGGCTAGGCGCGCCCGTTGTCGTGATCTGCAGGTCGCGCACGAAGGCGGAACCGCCCCGCGCCGGCTACACCGTCGCGAGCGGGTGGGCGGGGAGCGGATCGCGCGTTTCCAGGTACGGCGTGAGGTAGCGGGCCACCATCTTGTTCGAGCTGCTTGCCTCGCGTTTGTCGATCCGCTCGAGCGCCGCCGCGCCCGGGCGGCCCCAGGCATCGAGTTCGGTCCGGAGCATGAGGGGAGCCCGCCCGCCAATGAGCAGCGCTCGGAGGACGTGTCCGTCCCGAAGTCCCTTCGTCGAAGCACCGGCACCGGCGGCGATCGTGTGCGCGACGACGTCGGCCTGCTGCGCGGCGAGCCCGCCCTGCTTGACCGGGAACGTCGTGATGTCACCCGCGGCGTAGACGTCCTCAATCCCGTCGACCCGCCCGTAGGTGTCTGTAGGCACGAATCCCAACCGGGTGGTCGGCACCCCGGTGATCCGCCGACCGCGCAGCTGCGGAACGGCCACGACCCGGTCGGCTCTGATGGGACCGCCGGACCGCAGCATGAGCACGCCGTCGCGGCGAACTCCGGCTGCCGCTGCGTCGCCGATGAAGCGGACATCGCGGTCCTCGAGCAGGCCGCGCACGAGGTTGGAGGCGTGCGGCCCGAACACCGCGAGCGGCTCGCGCTCCGGGGTCACCAGCGAGATCTCGACGTCAAGGCCGCGCTCGGTCGCTCGAGCGGCCGTGAGCAGCGCAAGCTCGTAGATCGGCAACGGCCACGACACGCCGGTGGGTACCGCGAACACGACACGCCGCGCCGCTTCGGAGTCGACCTCGGCCAACAGTCGCGCGATCAGGTGAAGGTCGCGCTGGTCGCGGAATGTCATCGCGCCCGGAATGCCCGTGATCGCGCGCGCTCCGGTGGCCAGGATCAGCGCGTTGTACTCCAGGCGGGCACCGGAGGCCGTACGCAGATGTCGCTTCTGAGGCGCAACGGATTCGACCAGCGTCTTGTGGTACATCGCGCCGACGTCGGTGGCGATCGCCGCGAGGTCGTATCTCAGGGGGACTCGATCGTCGAAGGCCGTGAGCGTCGCGGCCGGGCGATACTCGAGCACTGGATCTGGTGAGACCAGCGTCAGCTCCACCCGGTCGCCCGCCAGCGCGCGCAAAGCCAGGACTGCTTCCACGGCGGCGAAACCTCCCCCGGCGATCAGAACCCGCGCCGGGCGGCCCGTTGATTGCAGGACAGACATCAACACTGACAATCGAACGCTCGCGACCTTCCCGCATCCGTAGCCCGCGGCACTCGATCGCGGTGAACTACGTGGTTACCGGTCGCCTCGGGATAAACGCTCGATGGCCGGCCCGGCGAGCTTCGCCAAGCGCACCACCGCTTGCTCGTCCTCCGCGGTGAACTCTTCTCCGCGGCGCTTGTCGGTCAGATAGAGGTTGCCGAACGGCTTTCCGTCGACGAGCAACGGGACGCCGAGGAACGTCTTCATCGCGGGATGTCCCGAGGGGAAGCCGTAGAAATGAGGGTGCGCGCTGACATCGGCAAGCCGCAACGGCCGTGGATCAGCAATTAGTTCGCCCAGCAGCCCTCGACCGCGGGGCAGCACCCCGATTTGCTGGTGCGTCGACTCATCCAGACCCGCGGTCGTGAATCGCTCAAGCTCGTGTCGCGACCGGTCGAGAAGCCCGATCGCCGCATACCTTGCCCCGGTTAGCTGCCGGGCCGCCTCGAGTACACGGTCGAGCAATGCGTCGACGCTCGAGCTGTCGGCGCCGTTAGGGCTCGAACACGATCCTGGCCGCGACACGGCCAGCCTCGACGTCTGCGATCGACTCGTTGACCGAGTCAAGCGGACGCACCTCACGGATCACCTTGGTCTTACCCGCGGCGTGGAGCTCGAACACCTCGCGCAGGTCGGTCCGGGTACCAACGATCGACCCGACGATCGTGATGCCGTTGAGCACGGTTTCGAAGATCGGCAGCGTGATGTGGTTGTCAGCCGGCAGAGCGACGAACACGAGCTTGCCGCCCCGCCGCAGCGTCCCATACGCCTGCTCGAACGCTCGCGGAGACACCGCAAGCGAGATCGCCTGGTCGGCCCCCCCGAGCGCCTGGATCGCTTCGACCGGATCCTGCTTGGTCGCGTTGATCGTGAACTCCGCCCCGAGCCGGCGAGCCAGGTCGAGCTTCTCGTCGATCAGGTCGACCGCGATCACCCGTCCGCCCGCGATCGCCGCGTACTGGATCGCCAGGTGCCCGAGTCCACCGACGCCGAACACGGCGACCAGATCGGATGAGCGCGTCCCGGCGACCTTGACCGCCTTGTAGGTGGTCACTCCGGCGCAGGTCAGCGGCGCCGCGTCGAACGGGTCGATCCCGTCCGGCACCGTGACCACGTAGCGGGCGTATGCGGTCGCGTACTGGCCGAAGCCGCCGTCGATCGAGTAGCCCATGTTCTTCTGCTCAAGACACAAGGTCTCCCAGCCCGAGACGCAGTGGTCACAGGTTCCGCAGGCGTAACCAAGCCACGGCATCGCGACGCGATCACCCAACGCGACCTCGGTGACGCCGCGCGCCAGCTCGACCACCTTGCCCACCCCCTCGTGACCGGGCACGAACGGCGGCTCGGGCTTGACCGGCCAATCGCCGTGGGCGGCGTGAATGTCGGTGTGGCACAGCCCCGAGGCCTCCACCTGGACGCGAATCTGGCCCGCCTCGAGCGGCCGGGCAGGCACCTCCTCCACGGTGAGCGGTGAGCCGAAGTCGTGAACAACCGCGGCGCGATACGGACCGACTTGGGTCTTGGACGGAGTGGACTTGGGAGTGGTGACGGCCATGCGGGTCTCCTCAGGGGTGCGGAAGAATGCCGACTGGTTCTATGCCATGGGGAGTTGCATTCGCGTTGCATCCCCGACACAGCGAGGGCGGTCGCCGGGTCGCCTCCTCGCTTTATTGCTCCTTCTCGTGTTCAGCGGCGACCTTGGCTTCCAGGTCGGCCATCACGGCCGGATCCCGCAACGTCGTCACGTCGCCGAGAGCGCGACCGTCGGCGATGTCCCTGAGCAGGCGCCGCATGATCTTGCCTGAGCGGGTCTTCGGCAGGTCATCGGCCCACACGATCCGCTTGGGCCGTGCGAGCTTGCCGATGTACTCAGCGACGTGATCGCGGATCTGACACTCGATCTCGTCATTGCCCTCGAGCTCGCCCTGCAACGTCACGAACGCGACGATTGCTTGACCGGTGAGCTCGTCGGACTGCGCGACGACGGCCGCTTCAGCGACCTTCTCGTGCGCGACGATTGCCGACTCGACCTCCGAGGTTGATAGCCGGTGGCCCGAGACGTTGATGACGTCGTCGATCCGCCCCACGATCCACAGGTATCCATCGTCGTCGCGGATCGCGGCGTCTCCAACCAGGTAGGTCTCGGGTCCGAAGCGCGACCAGTAGGTCTCCACGTAGCGCTCGTCGTCGCCGAACAGCGTCCGGAGCATGGCCGGCCACGGTCGCTTGAGCACCAGCAACCCCTGCCCCCGCTCGATCCGCTCACCAGTGTTCTCGTCGACCACATCGGCGAGCACGGCCGGCAGAGCACGAGTCGCCGAACCGGGTTTGGTCACGGTTACACCTGGAAGCGGACTGATCATGATCTGGCCGGTTTCGGTTTGCCACCACGTGTCTACGATGGGGCACCGCTCGCGGCCGATCACGAGGTGATACCAGAGCCACGCTTTCGGGTTGATCGGTTCTCCGACCGTCCCGAGCAGCCTCAATGAGGATAGGTCGTGCGCGTTCGGGTGCTCGGCGCCCCACTTCATGCACGCTCGGATCGCGGTGGGCGCGGTGTAGAAGATGCTCACGCCGTAGCGTTCGATCAGCTCCCACCAGATTCCCTTGTGCGGGTAGTCGGGCGCGCCTTCGTACATCACGCTTGTCGCGCCGTTGGCCAGTGGGCCATACACGATGTATGAGTGACCCGTGATCCAACCTACGTCTGCAGAGCACCAGAACACGTCGCGATCCGGGTCCAGGTCGAAGACGTAGCGGTGGGTCGCCGCGACTCCGGTCAGATACCCGCCGCTCGTATGCACGATCCCCTTCGGCTTCGCGGTCGAGCCCGAGGAGTAAAGGATGAACAGCGGGTGTTCGGCCTCCATCGGCTCGGCGGAGCAGATCGGGTCGACCGACGCCAGGAGTTCGTCGTAGAAGACGTCGCGGCCGTCGCGCATCGGCACGTCGATCCCGGTATGGCGCACGACGACGATGTGCTCGAGTCCCCCCAGATCGCCCATGGTCTGATCGACAGCTTGCTTGACCGGCGCCGTCTTGCCCTTGCGCCTCGCCCCATCGACGGTGACCAGCGCCTTTGCGTCCGACACCTCCATCCGCTCCTTCACGGCTTCGGTCGCGAATCCCCCAAACACAACGTTGTGGGCGGCGCCGATCCGGGCACATGCGAGCATCGCCACAACGACCTCGGGGATCATCGGCAGGTAAATCCCGACGACGTCGCCCTTGCGCACGCCGAGTTGCTTCAGTCCGTTTGCCATTCGTTGCACGTCGCTCAGGAGCTCGGCGTAGGTCACCGCCCGTTCTTCGCCCTCCTCTCCGACCCACTGAAACGCGATGCGCTCCCCGCGGCCGGCCGCGACGTGGCGATCGAGGCAGTTGTAGGAGACATTGAGCTTCCCGTCGGCGAACCACTTGTAGAAGGGAGGATTGGAGTCATCCAGCACCGTCGTGAAGGGGAGATCCCAGTGCAGCCGGCGAGCCTCCTCGGCCCAGAAGGCGTCCGGGTCTTGGTCTGCGATCGTGTGCAACGGAGCGTCCCGGACCGACGCCTCCGTGAAGAAACCGGGAGGCGGCGGAAAATGAGCCTGGGCCAGCAGCGCTTCGAGCCGGCGCTCCAGCTCCGGGCCGGCCAGCAGCGTCCCCGATCGGTTCTTGGTCGTGGCGGTCGACGAATTCATCTCGGGCTCTCCTCTTCAAGACATCCGGGCGGCCGGCCAGCCTAGGAGCAACTGAGTTGCACTCGCGTTGCGCCCTACCGATCAGCGTCCACGCCGTCGGCAAGGCGCGGGAAGTCGCTCAGATGGTGGGCTGCGAGCGACGCCGCACGATCGACGCAGAAATGGCAGTTGCTGCCGCCCGCCGCGGATCGCCGCACGGAAGTACTGCAACAAGTGCGCGAGCCGCCGCAAGGTCATCTGACCCAGACGGGTGCGCTAGCCAAGCCGAGAGCAGATCGGGGTCAGCGGTCGTCAAGATCGATCGCCGCAAAGACTCCTCGAGCAACGCACGAGCCTCGATGATCTCCGGAGCCTCGGAAGCCGGGAGCAACGGTCCGCGATACGCCCGCAGCGCCTCGCCCGGCTTCCCGGCCGCCACCAGCCGCGCGACCTCGAGCCAATCAGCGTCGACCGGAACATTCAACCGGTAAGGCTGGGTCTCGACCGACCGGGCCCCCAGACACATTCGAATCCGGTGGACCTGCGCCCTAATCGTCACTGCCTTGCCCCGCTCGCCGTACAAAGCCAGCGCGAGCTGCTCCGTTGTCATGCCCTCCGGGTGCATCGCGAGCACGGCGAGCAGCTCAAGCGAACGCAGCCCGCGTTCGCGGCAGCCAGTGCCGAGCCGGACGCTCGCGTCCTGCCCCAGAAACTGAAGCCGCAGACGCGAAGGCCATGTCTGTGATCGTCGCCGAAGCCAGAAGATCGTCCCGCCGCCCTGGAGCGGCTCGACCGCGCCGCCTCGTCCATCCGGCAGCGTTGCGGTGCCGTCCTCCTGGTCGACGACCAACTCCAGCCGGCCGGGGAGTTCGCCCATCCCCCGGGCAGCGATTACCCAGCCGTTCCTGTCGAGCAGTGCGCTCGCGGTTCGCCGTCCGGTCATTGCCGCCTGCCATCGCTCTCGCAAGCGCTCGGCCATCTGGAGCGAGGAGAGGTGAAGCGCCGCCTCGGCCGCAAGCGCCGCAAGCTCCGCGACCGGCAACGTGTGCGGATGGTGCGTGCGCAGATCCGCCGTCAGGTCTACCACCCCGAGCAGCTCACCGGTCCCCGGATCGTGGATGGGCGCCGCCGAGCAGGTCCAGGGATGCACCGCCGCAACCACATGCTCAGCCGAAAAGATCTGCACGGGATGATCGAGCGCCAACGCGGTACCCAGGGCGTTCGTTCCGGCGTCTCTCTCCGACCATGCCGCGCCCTCCTCAAAGTGCATCTCGCGTGCTCGCTCACACGTGTCCCGGTCGCCGGTGACCCACAGTAGGTTCGCCTGCGCGTCGGCGATCGCAACTATCTGGCGCGCGTCCTCGTCGAGACCCGAGAGCTTCGCATGGATGATGCCGACCACCGGTATCAGAGGCGAAGCCCGCTGCGCCCGCTCGAGCTCGTCGGGTGTCAGCCGCACCGGCGCTCCTCCCTGGTCCGGCGTAACCCCGGCGGCAAGGCTCCGGCGCCAACTCGCGCGCACTAACTCGCGCATGTCGGGCGACGACGATGCTTCCCCAGCGAACTCGCGCTCGTGGACGCCACGGAGCAGTCGAGAACGCGCCACCGGATCCGTCGTGACGTCCATCGCCACCCACGGATTGCTAGCCGCACTCGGCACTGGTTCCTCACTCAACTTAATAGTCGTTCACCGCGATCGCCTCAGACGGGCCTGCAATGCGGTGCTGATCGGCGCAGGTTAGTCCCCGCAGAACCGCTGAGCATCCGCCGCACCTCGCACCTCGTGTCAGTAATTCACCGCATGCTCTCCAAGGAAGCTGTCTGAAGCTTGGTTTGGTCAGGCGGTCCGAGGTTTGCAGGCCTCGCCGGACAGCGACAGCGTGACGAAGTGCGCGTCGGGCAGGCCGAGTGAGAATCCCTCTGGGGCCCCAGGTGCAACATCCAGCAGAAACTCTGGCTCGCCCCAGCGCTGATATTGCTCCGCATCGATGTAGAACGGAACGCCTGCGACATGGCCTAGCAGCACGTCGTTGGGGCCTTGGCCAAGCTCGTCGGCGAGTAGGCACAGCGGCAGCGAGCCATCGCAGCAGCCACCCGACTGGTAGATCGCAAGCGGTCCATGCTCGCGTACGAGGCACTCGACCGTCGCGGTTGCGCGCGGGGTTGCGCTGATCGGCGTTTGACGGATGTCCGTGGTGAGCATCGCCAGCCTTTCCTTCGTCAATGATCGGGGTGTCAGGCAAATCGAAGCGTAGGTCCGCCGGACGCTTCCATGCCTCCGCCAAAGCCCCCAAGAATCGTCGGCGGCAATCGCTGATCGCGACGGAAGAGAATCTTCCGATACGACCTGCGTAGTTGTCCGAAGACATCACGTGCAACGCAAGTGCAACCCGTTACCAACTGGAATACAGCACACCTGCATTCCGTAACGGGAGAGTTCCTCATGACCGTCACCGTATCCGACGCATTCGCGGCACCGGGCGAGTTTGGTAGTCCGGTTGAGTTGAAGGAGCGTTACGATAATTTTGTTGGGGGTGGGTGGGTAGCGCCGTCGACGGGGGAGTATCGGGAGAATTTGACGC
>Ga0335076_10004503_pt1 | contig 14109 bp, 13 predicted proteins | sample Lox_Sample_25_FD_206717 | JGI IMG/M metagenome (GOLD analysis project Ga0335076, IMG submission 206717) | Soil microbial communities from Loxahatchee National Wildlife Refuge, Florida, United States - Lox_Sample_2.5 | ecosystem: Environmental > Terrestrial > Soil > Wetlands | place: USA... | reverse complement strand
GGCACGAGCAGGTTCGAGGTGACGCCGCCCGCCTCGATCGGGATACGGAACGGAAGCGCCACGATCACGGCGCACGCGAGCAGCGGCGGCCATCGGACGATCGCCAGCCCCGCCGCCACGACGACGACCAGCGCGATCACCGCGCCGGCGCCGGCCCACAGCGGATGGCGGTGGACGATATGGAGTTGCGGGGAATGCCAGATGTCGGCGAGCAACAGCACCGGAGCGAGCACGAGCGCCCCGATCATCGCGAGCGCCTGGACGCGCACGTTCGGGTGCAGCATGACCAACGCCGCGAGCGCCGCAGCCACGACGATCCCGATCGCCGGCAGCGGCCCACCGAGGGCTCCGTACACGAGCACGGTCAGAATGATCCTCTACCTTTGTCTGTCGCATGTCCTCTAAGAGCGTTCAAATCGCACGCCGTACCGGTCTCTGGCCGGCGGTGGCGCTCGCGTTGCTGGCGCTGGCCGGGTGCGGCGCCGTCAAGGTCCAGCCGACCTCGCCGGCCGGCTCGCCGAGGCTCGTGAGCCGCGGCAAGGTCGACAGCCCGCTCACCGACATGCGCAACCACCTCGGATGCATGCAGGCCGACCACCTGGCCGTTCACGTCGTGAGCCCGACGGAGCTTCAGGTCGACGCCGCGCCCGCCGGGCCGACGATCGTATTCACGCCCACCGCCGGCGCGGCCCAGGCGCGGCAGATCGACGGGACGGCGCAGGGCGCCGAGGTGATCGGCACCGCTCTGCTGTACCCCAACCAGGGATCGGACGCGGAGCTGACGGGCATCGAGGACTGCCTGGATCAGGGCGTGCAGGGATAGGCGGCGTCTAGAATGCCGCGGGACGCCGGCGCCCGGTGCGCAGGCTCATGTATGCGTCTGCCGCTGCCGTGCGTAACTTGGCGAGCGCGGCACCAATCAGATCTTCCCGGTCCCTTTGTCCGTTCCCACTGCTGAGCTGACTGCGCCGGCGCCGTCGACGGATGTCACGGCGCGAGCACGCACGCTGGCAAGCCGGCTGTCCGGCCCCCGGCTGTACACCGCGCTGGGCGCGGCCGCGCTGATCATTGCCGCGCTGTCGCTGCTGATCCCGTCGACCCCGAGCTACGACCCGTGGGCTTGGCTCGTGTGGGGACACGAGATCATCCACCTCGACCTCCATACCACCGGCGGTCCCTCGTGGAAGCCGCTGCCGATGCTGTTCACGACGGTGTTCGCGCTGTTCGGCAAGGCGCAGCCCGACCTGTGGCTGGTCGTCGCCCGCGCCGGCGCGGTGATGTCGGTCGCGATGGTGTTCAAGGTCGCCTGGCGACTCACTCGCGACCTCGTCGCCGGCATTGCGGAGCCGGGCAGCGCAGAGCGCTGGACGGCACTGATCGCGCCGATGCTCGCCGGCGTGATCGCCGCCGGCAGCCTCGTGAACTCGGGCGGGTTCATCTCCGACAACGCGCTCGGGTACTCGGAGGGATTCGCGACCGCGTTCGCGCTGATCGCGGTCGACAGCTACATGGACGGAGCGCGGCAACGCGCGTTCGTTTTCGGCTTCTTCGCTGCGCTTGACCGTCCGGAGCTGTGGTTCTTCTGGGGCCCGTACGGGCTGTACCTGTTCTGGCGCGATCCGGGTGCGCGCAAGCTCGTCGTGGGCCTGTTCGCGCTGATCCCGGTGCTCTGGTTCCTCCCCGAGCTCTGGGGCTCCGGTCACCTCTTGCGGGGCGTCACGCGCGCCCAGCACCCGCGCTCGAACAGCGCCGCGTTCGCGAAGTGCCCGGTGTGCACGGTGTTCAAGAAGGAGGCCTGGCCGACCGTGCTCAACCGGGTCAAGATCCCGGGCATCATCGCGATGTTCGTCGCCGCGTTCGGCCTGTGGCGTACCCGCGCGTCGTGGTGGCGCCACGGCGGTCCGGTCGACCGCGGCATCCGCGGTCGGGCCTGGCTGCTCGGGCTCGGCCTGTTCGGCTTGGTCTGGTGGCTCGGGATCGCGTTCGAGACGCAGGCCGGCTTCTCGGGCAACAACCGCTACCTGGTCCTCGGCACCGCGCCGGTCGCGATCGTCGGCGGGGTCGCCTGGGGTTGGTTCTCGCGAACGCTCGCCGACTGGATCCGTCGTCTCGCCGGGCTGCTCGGCTCCGGTTTCAGGCGGCTGACCGCCCCGGCGTTCACGGTCGCCGCGGGCGTGGTCGTCGCGATCGCGCTCTTCCTCGCGGTGCCACCGTGGATCGGCACGAACATCATCAGCCTCCCGCGCACCCACCACGCGCTCGTCTACCAGGCCCATCTGCGCGAGGACCTGACTGCCGCCGTACGGAAAGCCGGCGGTAAGCAGGCGCTCCTGAACTGCGGGGCGGTGATGACCGAGGGCTTCCAGGTGCCGATGGTCGCGTGGACCCTGGGCGTCCGCACGCTGCGGGTCGAGGCCGAGCCGAGCGAACTCGTGGGGCCGCCGTGGCCGGCGGTGATCCTGCAGACGCGCGCGCAGTCGAAGTCGACCCTGCTGCCGACGCCGGCGCAGATCATCGCCTGGGAGCATGCGGGCGCGAAGTACAAGCTGATCGCCCACGTCCGGACGTTCCGGGTGTTCTCGACGTGCCCGGCTAAGGTGACCGGGTAGTGGCCGTCAGCGCCCCTCCGCGCGGGATCCCCCGCGTCCTCGACGTCCGCGAGCCGAAGGTGCTCCAGCGCGTGCCGACGTGGGCGAGCACGGCGGCGATCCTGGTCGTCCTCATGGCGATCTCGGCGTACGTCCGTACGAAGTACATCGGCGGGCAGTTCTGGGAGGACGAGGCGATCACGACCGGCATCGCGTCGCATTCGTTGAGCGCGATTCCGGGGGTGCTGCGCCACGATGGCTCGCCCCCGCTGTTCTACCTGCTGTTGCACGTCTGGATGAGCGTGTTCGGCTCCAGCGAGACCGCGACGCACTCGCTGTCGGTCGTATTCGGGGTGCTGTGCGTTCCGGCGGGCATGTGGGCCGGCTGGAGCCTGTTCGGCCGCCGGGCGGGCATCTACGCCGCGGTCCTGTTCGCGTTCAGCACGTTCCTGACCGCGTACGCCACCGAGACCAGGATGTACGAGCTGATGGCGTTGCTCGGGATCCTCGAGACGGCCGCGTTCATCCACGCGTTCGTCTACCGGCGCCGGGGCTATCTGATCATGTTCGCGATCTGCCAGGCGCTGATGCTGTACACGCACGGCTGGGGCATCTTCTTCGGCGTCGGAACCGTGCTCGCGCTGATCCCTATCTGGCGCGTCAGCGACGACCGCCGTGGGATCGTGAAGGACGCCGTGATGGCGTATCTGGGCGCCGGGATCCTCTTCCTCCCGTGGTTGCCGAACTTCATTTACCAGGCCACGCACACGGGTGCGCCGTGGGCACCGACGATTCGCTTCGGGGTGCCGGTGCTGCTGTCGAGAGACCTGCTCGGCAGTGATCGGATCACGGTGTGCCTGCTAGTGGCGATCGTCATCGGGCTCGCACCGCTGTTCACCAAGCGCTACCGGCGCAGCCGCGACGGGACCGTGATGTGGTCCCTGATCGTGCTGATCGCGGGGACGCTGATCGTGGCCTGGCTCGCCTCGCAGATCACGCCTGCGTTCGTCGCTCGCTACATGGCCCCGCTGCTCGCGGGGATCCTGCTGCTGGCGGCATGGGGCGCCGCGCGCTCGGGCGTCGTCGGGCTGGTGGCGATCGCGCTCACGGTCGTGTTCGTCATTCACCTCTCGTCCTACTCCCCGCAGTACAAGAGCGACATGCGCGACATCAGCGGCGAGCTGACGCCGCTCCTGCACAAGGGCGACCTGGTGGTCAGCGCCCAGCCCGACTCGACGCCGCTCTCCTGGTACTACCTGCCGGCGGGCCTCCAGTACGCGACCTCGCTTGGGCCGGTGAAGGACCCGACATACATGGACTGGGTCCATGCGCAGACGAGGCTCGAGAACGCCGCACCGGCGCCGACGCTCGATCCGCTGGTTGCTAGCCTCAGGCCCGGCCAGCAGTTGCTGTACGTGCGACCGCTGACCGAGGGCGCGAACAACTGGAAGGCGTCCTGGACGCAACTGGTCCGTCGCCGCGCCGCGCAGATGGGCCAGATACTCCAGAACGACGTCAACAGCGGAGTGCTCAAACAGATAGCCGTGGCGCCGCACAACTACCGTGGCGCAAGCATCCTTGCGTACTCAGCGGTCCTTTACGAGAAGGTTTCCTGAGATCCAGAGATGACTGATCCGACTCCCACCCCCGGTCACGAAGCCGCACCAGCCGGCGGCTCGGACATCACGCCCGAGCGTCCGGTCGTGGCGCTTGGCGGCGGTCCTGCTGGCCTCACTGCCGGCTACCTGCTCGCCAAGCAGGGCAAGCCCGTGATTGTGCTCGAGTCGACCGACCAGGTCGGGGGCATCGCCCGGACGGAGGTTCGCGACGGGTACCGGTTCGACCTCGGCGGACACCGCTTCTTCACGAAGTCCAAGGAGGTCGACGACCTCTGGCACGAGATCATGAAGGAGGAGTTCCTGAGGCGGCCGCGGCAATCGAGGATCTACTGGAACGACAAGTTCCTCGACTACCCCCTCCAGGGAATGGACGTGATCAAGAAGCTGGGCCCGGTCGAGCTGACTCGATGCGGCGTCTCGTACCTGTGGGCGGCCGTCAAGCCCAAGGGGCAGGAGGACACGTTCGAGGCCTGGGTGTCCAACCGCTTCGGCAAGCGCCTGTACCAGCACTTTTTCAAGACCTACTCCGAGAAGCTGTGGGGCGTGCCCTGCACCGAGATCCGGTCGGAGTTCGCCGCGCAGCGGATCAAGGGCCTCTCGTTCTTCGCGGCGGCCAAGGCCGCATTCCTCGGCAACAAGGGGAACAAGATCAAATCGCTGATCTCGGAGTTCAACTATCCCCGCTACGGCCCCGGCCAGATGTGGGAGCAGATGACCGAGGACATCCGCGCCCACGGCGGCGAGGTCAGGCTGAACGCGCCGGTCACGCGGCTGCGGATCGAGAACGGCCGCGTCGTCGAGCTCGTCGCCGGCGGTGAAACACTCACGCCCTCGTACGTCATTTCGTCTCTGCCGCTCCGCACGACCGTCGGCATCGCGGAACCCGAGGCGCCGGTCGAGGTGCGCGATGCGGCCCGCGGCCTGCGTTACCGGGACTTCCTCACCGTGGCGCTCGTGATCGACAGCCCCGAGTTGTTCCCCGACAACTGGATCTACATCCACCAGCCGGGCGTTCAGGTACTTCGCATCCAGAACTTCCGCTCATGGAGTCCGTGGATGGTGCCGAACGAGACCGACACGTCGATCGGAATGGAGTACTTCTGCTTCGAGGGCGACGAGATCTGGAACATGAACGACGACGACCTCGTCGCGATGGCCACGCGCGAGCTTGCGAAGCTCCACCTGGCGCGCGCGGATCAGGTGAAGTTCGGCTTCGTCGTGCGCGTCCACAAGGCGTATCCGATGTACGACGTCGAGTACCCGGAGAGGGTCAGGACGATCCGCGGGTGGCTCGAAGGCATCGACAATCTGATCCAGGTGGGCCGGAACGGGCTGCACCGCTACAACAACTCGGACCACTCGATGTTGACCGCGATGCGCGCGGTCGACAACATCCTCACCGGCTCGCACCACGACATCTGGGCGGTCAACGCCGAGAGCGTCTACCACGAGGAGGACGTCGAGGATGAGCAGCCGTACGTCGACGCGCCCAAGACGCCGGCGATGGAACGACCGCTCGCGTAGGGGCGGATGTTGAGCCCTGCGGTCCGGATAGTGCCGGCGCTCCTCGCGGGAGCCGCGCTCGCGTTGCCGTCCGCGGCCGGCGCCCAGTCGGCATCGAATCCACTGGCTCCCGGATTCCCACAGCCGTCGGTCTCGACCCCGACGACCACCACCGCGGCGCCGACGATCCAGACCACGCCGACCGCCGGCAGCGGCAGCGGGTTGAGCGGCCACTCGGCGATCTTCATCGCGATCGGGGCGATCGTCGTGCTCGGGGGGATCTCGTACTTCATCTGGCGCGACGCGCGCAAGCACGCTCCGAAGGGCCACCGCCTAACCGCTCCGATCGACGCCGAGGGTCGGCGGGCGGGCTCCAAGCCCCGGCCGAAGCCGCGCAAGCTCAGCGCCGCCGAGAAGCGCCGGCGCAAGCGCGGCCGGGCGCGCTAGATCCGGTTCAGCCAGATCGCGAGCCCTCTCGGATCGTTCGCCTGGCCCTCGCTAGCTGGCGGTCGACCGTGCGTCGCGTACACCCCTCGAGCGTCGCCATTTCGGTGTAGGTGAGCCCGAAGGCATGCAGCCAGACGACGCGCTGCTGTCTCTCGGGCAGGACGCGCAGCCCCTCGATCCGGTCGTGGTAATCGAGTAGCTGCTCGGGCGTCGCGGGGGCGATCGTGAATGCTGGCTGGTCGCAATCCTCGAGCGTGGCGTCGAGCGAGAGCTCGCGTCGATCGCGGCGCACAAGCCTGAACGCCTCGTGCACGGCCGTGCGCGCCAGCCACGCCATCACCGTCTCACGTTGGACTCGCTGGCTGTGGTGCAGCAGTCGGCACCAGGCGACCTGGCATGCGTCCTCGATCACGGCATCGGACGCCCGGACGTCGAGTCGGACGATCTGCTTCAGCCGGCCGGCGAGCGACCCATACAGCTCTCCGATGTCGCCGACGCCAACCGATGACGTTTCTTCTATGAAAGTCATATTCAGTCTAATTGAGACTAATTTGATGCGAGTGAAACTAGCAGAACTTACTTATTATTGCTAGTGTCTACTGGACTCAATTGGCTCAATTAGACTGAAAGGGGTTAGACATGCTGCAGTTGCTGGCCGACGTCACCGCCAAACCCGACCCGACCGGCCTGCCGGGCAGCAACGTGTTGCAGCAGCTCGTGAACGGCACCGAGGCCTGGGCGCTCGCGATCGCGCTGATCGGCGCGTTCGTCGGCGCCGCCCTGTGGGCCCTCGCCTCGCACGCTCACAACCCCCACTACGCCGCGCGCGGGCGGATGGCCGCCGTGATCTCGGCGGCCGCGGCGCTCGTGATCGGGTCGGGGCCCGGACTCGTGAACTTCTTCGAGCACCTAGGGACGACCGCGAAATGACGTGCGCCTTGCGGGTGGCCCTGGTCGGCATCGTGATCGCCGCGTGCTCGTTTCCGGCCGCGCCGGCGCGTGCGGCCGTCCTCGAGCCGGGTACCCCGGCGTGCGGGGCCGGCGGGGTGTTGAGCGGGGCCGGCGCGACGCCCTGCGAGGAGATCTCGACCGGCGGCCGACTGCTCCAGACGGGTAAGCAGCTGATCACGGGGAACGTCGGCGGCGCGGTCAACACCGCGGTGGGCGGCGCCGCTCAGGCGGTCGCGTCGACCGCGAGCACCGCGCTGGCCGTCGCGGCGATCGGAGCGTGGGTCCTCGGCGGATCCGTTGTGTTGAACGAGGCCGCAGCCGCGATCGGCCACACCACCGCCCCTCAGCTCCAGACGAGCTGGTTCTCGTCGACCTACTGGCGCATGGCCGCGATCGGAGCGGTGCTGACGTTGCCGTTCCTGTTCGCCGCAGCAGTGCAGGCGTTGATCCGATCAGACCTCGCGCTGCTGGCCAAAGCCGCGTTCGGCTACCTGCCGCTCGCGATGCTCGCGGTCGCGATCGCCGCGCCGGTGACGATGCTGCTGCTCGCTGCGTCCGACCAGTTGTGCTCGTTCATCTCCTCGGCCGCCGGCAATGAGAGCGCCCACTTCCTCGCGAAGGCGGCGACCATCGTCGCCGGCCTGACCGCGTTCACCCAGTCCCCGTTCCTCGCGTTCCTCGTCGGCCTGTTCATGATCGGCGCGGCGTTCGCGCTGTGGGTGGAACTGCTCATGCGCGAGGCGGCGGTCTACGTGATCGTGCTGATGCTGCCGCTCGCGTTCGCGGCGTTGGTATGGCCGGCGCGCCGGATCTGGGCAGTTCGCGCGGTCGAGCTGCTGGTGGCGTTGATCCTGTCCAAGTTCGCGATCGTCGCGGTGCTCTCGCTCGGCGGCGCCGCGATCAGCGCGAGCGCCGGGCACGCGAGCATCGCCGGGATCACGGCCGGGGCGGTGCTGGTCACCCTCGCGGCGTTCTCTCCCTGGGCGATGCTCCGTTTCGTCCCGCTCGCAGAGCTGGCGAGCGGGGCCGCCGGGACGCTCCGCACTGACCTCCGCCCAGCCGACGCGGCGTTTGGCCGCGCGAGCGGCGTCGCCGAGAATTGGGGCGCGGTTGCCACGGCGGCGATGAGGCGCGCCGCCGAGGACGATGGGCCGGATCCGCGGCCGACCCCACCACCTGCGCCCCGGCAGGGAGGCGCTGACGACGGTGGTCCGCTCAGCGGTGGTCCGCTCGGCGATGGTCCCGATGGCGGCGGTGGCGGCGGTGGCGGGGGTGGCGGCGGCCTGGACGACGGGGGCCCGGACGACGGGGGCCCGGACGACGACGGCGCGCCACCCGAGCCCGTCTTCGACTGGGCGGCGATGTCCGAGCTCGAACTCGGTCCGGGCGGCATCGGCACCACGCCGGTGTGGCCGCACGAGGACGCCTCGTGACCGGCGAGCGGCTCACGTACCGGTTCGGGCCGCTCGAGCGGCGGGGCATCCTCGGGCAGATCCGCGCCGGGCAGGCGGCCGCGGTGGCGGTGGGCGCGCTCGCGGCGATCGTCGCACTCGACCGTGCCCCGACGGCCACCGGGGCGTTCATCGGAACGCTGCTCGCCGCGGTCTCGCTGACCGTCGCGTTCGCGCCCGTCGGCCGCCGCACCGTCGACGAGTGGGTCCCGATCGTCGTCTCGTTCGGCCTCCGCCTCGTCCGTGGGCGGCTGCGGTTCCGCTCGGTCGCACCCGCCGGCGGGATGCTGGCCGCCGAGCACGGCGGACCCTCGCGGCGGCTACTGAGTCACCCCCGCCCGGATACGCCCGCGGCGGTAAAGGGGGTGCGAATCATCGAGGCTCCATACCGCGACCGGACGATCGGGATCCTCATGGAGCATCGAGGCCGCCGGCTTAGCGCGGTCATCGCCTGTCGCGTGCTCGCGTTCTCGCTGCTCGACGCCGAGGCGCAAGAGCGGCGCCTCGCGGGCTGGGGCCTGATCCTCGCCGGCGCCGCCGCCGGCGCGGTCAGGAGGATCCAGTGGATCGAGCGGACCGCCCCCGCCCAGGGAGACGAGCTCGCGCGGTGGCTCCACGACGAACGAGATCCCAGCATCCCGCTGCGAGGAACGCCGATGATCGAGTCCTATCTCGAGCTGATCGGCGCCACGACCAAGGCCACCCAGGAGCACGAGATCCTGATCGCCGTCCAGATTGACGCGCGCCGGGTCGCCGGCCACGCGCCGGCCGCGAAAGCACTGGTCGAGCAGACCGAACGGGTCGCGCAGGGACTCGAGGCGGCCGAGGTGACCGTGCTCGGCGCGCTCGGCTCGGGACAGCTGGCGCGGAGCCTGAGGACGGCGTTCGATCCGTACGCCCGCGCCGAGCTTGCGGCCACCGAGGCAGCCGAGCCGGGACGGGACGGTCTCGCCGAAGCCAACGCGTGGCCGCTCGGCGCCCATGAGCACTGGGAGCACTACTGCAGCGACGGCGCCGTGCACGCCACGTTCTGGATCGGGGGGTGGCCGCGGGTCGAGGTCTCACCGATGTTCATGGACGCGTTGCTCGGCCGCTCGAACGTCGTCCGGACGGTCGCGGTCACGTTCGAGCCGCTCGCGCCCGAGCGCTCGACCAGGGATGCGGAGGCCGCGGTCACCCGTGACCACGCCGAGCGCGAGTTGCGCCACCGGTTCGGCCAGGCCGAGACCGCGCGGCAACGCCAGGCTCAGGAGTCGGCGATGCGGCGCGAGGCGGAACTCGCCGCCGGCCATGCGGAGGTTCGGCTCGCTGGGTTCGTGACGGTCTCGGGACGCGACCGCGACGATCTGCGCCACGCCTGCTCGGACATCCACGGCCAAGCCGCCCGAGCCCGCCTCGAGCTGCACCGGTTGTACGGCCAGCAGGCCGAAGCGTTCGCGTTCACGTTGCCTCTGTGCAGGGGGCTCCGATGACCGCCGAGCGGCCGGGCCACCGCTGCACGACGCGCCACGCGCAGGCGATCTACCCGTTCGTCGCCACCGGCGGACTCGGCGGCCGCGGCGTGTTCGTGGGCCGCGACTCGGGTGGCGGGGCGTTCTGTTACGACCCGTGGGTCCTGTACGGCGAGGGGACGCTCGACGACCCGAACGTGATCGTGCTCGGCAAGCTCGGCCAGGGCAAGAGCGCGCTAGTCAAGACGCTGCTGTGGCGGATGCTGCTGTTCGGCCGGCGCGCGCTCGTGCTCGACGTCAAGCGCGAGTACGGGCCGCTGTGCGCGGCGGTCGGCGTCACGCCGGTGTCGCTCGAGCCGGGCGGCGGGATCCGGCTGAACCCGCTCGCGTCGCGTCCCGAGGAGCATGCCCAGCTCGAACTTCTCCGGGCCGTGACGATGACCGCGATCGGTGGGCCGCTCAGCCAGATCGAGGCGGCCGCGCTCCGCGAGGCGCTGCACGCGATACGAGTCAGCGGCGTTGCCGAGCCCACGCTCCCGCAGATCGCGAGGACCCTGTTCGACCCGGTGGCGGAGATGGCGGAGCGCCTGCGCACCACGTGTGACCGGCTCGCCCACGATGCGCGGCGCGCGGCGCTGGCGATCCAGGATCTATGCGAGGGGCCCCTGCGGGGAATGTTCGACGGCCCGACAACGCCTGGTCTCGACCTCGATGCGCGGCTGCTCGTGCTCGATCTGCACGCGGTCAAGGATTCGCCGGCGGTCGGAATCCTGATGGCGTGCGCCACCGCGTGGATGAGCGCGCTGCTCGCGCGGATGGCCGAGCGCCCCGGCCGCGAGCGCCTGATCAACGTCGCCGACGAGTCCTGAACCCCCACAGGACGCAGCATAGAGAGTAGCCTGCCGTTGCGTGGGAAAGCGTGCGATCGGATACATCCGTGTCTCGAGCGTCGGCGGGCGCTCTGGCCCGGAGTATCACACCCTGGAGATCCAGCGAGCGAGCATCGAGCGCACCGCAAGGAACAACAACTACGAGCTTGTCGACGTGCTGACGGATGAGGATCAGTCCGGTCGCAGCCGGAATCGGCCGCAGTTCGGCACTGCAATGGAGCGCATTCTCGCTGGCGGCGCGGACGCGATCATCGTCTGGAAAGTGAGCCGGTTCTCCCGGAACTGGCGAGAGGCCGCAGAGGATGTGGAACTCCTGCTCAACAACGGGAAGGATCTCTTGTCCGAAGAGGGGTTCGACACCGCGTCGACGGGGGGCCGGCTGATGTTGCGGATCCTGTTCGTGCTGGCCAACTGGGAGCACGAGGTCCTCGGTGAGCACTGGGAGGTGATCAAGACGAAGGCGGTCAGAGATCGCGGGAGCCACCTGGGCGCTGCGCCAACCGGCTACCTGGTGGGCACCGGCGGGGTTCTGATCCGCGACCCAGAGACGGCTGACCTCGTCGTCGAGCTGTTCGAAGCGCGCGCGGCGGGAGCGTCGTGGCGAGAGCTGGCGGAAATGCTCACGCAGCGCAAACCGCGCGCGAGCCGCTACACCCGCAAGGATGTGGAGCGGATCATCACCAACCGGGTCTACCTGGGCGAGACGCGCTGGCGTGATGAGGTCCGGACCGACGCTCATGAGCCGCTGGTGTCCGAACGCCGGTGGAGGCGCGCCAACGACGTCGCCGGGCTGGAACCGCCGCCGCGCCGTCGGGGGGCGCGGTCGCGGGAGTTCCCCCTGACTGGTTGGTTGCGCTGCTCAGGTTGTGGGCGGACGATGGGCGGCTCCGTTCTGCAGCGCTCCAACAACCGGACGTACTCGATATACCACTGCAACCGCAACGGCTGCGACGCCCGCCAAGCGATCAGCGCACCGGCGGCCGAGGAGTGGGCCATGGGCGAGGCCGAGGCGCTGCACGCGAGCCTGGTACTGCGTCCCGTGGCCGGGGACGACGGACTACTGGAACGAGCCCACGCGGCACTGGAGGAGGCGACGGTTGCGCTGCATGATCTCGCGTCAGTAGTCGCCCGCCGCGAGCTCGGCGACGACTGGCTACCAATGATCAGTCGGCTGCGAGAGCAGAAGGTTTCCGCAGAGCAGACGGTTAAGGAGATTCGCCGCAAGCACGGGTTCCTAGCCCATGCGGTTGGATGGGAGACTCTCAGCGAGGAGGACCGCTGGGCGACCCTACGCAGCATGGCACCGCTCGGAGCCTTGGTCCGGGCGGTCGTTGGATATCGGAACCCACGAGCGCGGCTCAGCTTCATCGTCGACGACGAACCTGACGCCGTGCCGGAGGGAGAGCCGACGTAGGACTTCCTCGGTGCCCCGCTCACGAGCACCGGGCACCTGCTCAAGAGAGGGCACGGTGCGGAAGGCGGGCGGAGAGACAGCGTTCACACGCCTCCCCGACAGCGTGGTCCATTGCCACCGAAGCCTGCGAACCCGACGAGCTGTGCTCGTTCGGCGTATGAGCCGATGGCGATGCCCGCGACCTCGCGCAGCGTTCCCCGTGCAAGGCACCAGAGGCTTCGAGGTGCCGGTTCGCCTGTCGGTAGGAGCGACCGCAGACGAGCGGCGAGTTCGTGGGGCGCGGACTCATCGAGCACCGTTGGCAGCAACCGGGCCAACTCGGCGAGAGGGTCGCGCGCAGCCTCACTCATGGCCGGCGGATCTCCGGAGGTTCGGCACCAGCAAGTTGGTCCATCAGGTCGTAGTCGCGATCTGGTTCAGGAGCGAGGTCGAGAGCGCGCGCGAGGCTGACGCGCTTGATGGATGTCCTTGGTAGTGGCTGCTGCGCGCCTCTGGAGGTCGCACTGACGACAACGACCCGCCAACAGGATGACGGAGCAGAACGGTTCGCAGTCCGGCCGGCACATAGCCCGAGTTGGTCGCTAACGACGGACACAAGCGTATGATATCGCTGATGCGTCAATGATATTGGTTTTCATCAATAATATCCTCCCACCCCGCTCCCGCGTCTGCTTTGGGGAGCATGAAAGCCATCCGAGGCGCTGGTGATCGGGCGGGATGAACAACGAATGTGGGCGGCAGGGCCGCTTCTCCCAGTGGTTTGGCGGTCCCCGACTACGTGTGCCGGCGACCAGAGTTCGCGGGTGGCGATGTGCTGAACCCGGGGCGCGTGTTCGGGCGTAGAAGGCTGCGATTTGGTGGCGGCGGAGCGGGGGAATGTTGTGCGGAGGCGCCTGACCGGTCCGGTGGCCATGACCGAGGTGCCAACGAGGACCCGCCGTCAAACAGAACAACCAGACTCATCGTCGTGCCGCGGGCGGAGGCTGCGGAACTGTTGTCTGGTTGATGGCGCAGCGGCCCGCGCCAGAATCCCGGTGTTCGGCTGCCGCGGCCGAGCAGTCCTCGCCGATGGGGTCAGCCGTGCTGCACGCCAGGCAGCGTCTGCCTGTCTTCTTCGGCTACTGCGGCGGACAGGTCACGTGCGATCGTGGCCAGCTCGTCGAAGGCGCGGGCGACCGCGGGGAGGCTGATGCCCTCGAGCGCTTTGCCGAGGTCGTCCCATGCGGGGTCGAACTTCGCCCACAGGTCAGCGGGACCGCGCCGGCCGCTGTCGGGCCGCAGCTCCGGCGGCGGTAGACGACGGGCCGGGGGCAGCGGCTCCCAGCCCAGCCCTTCCTGGGCGGCATATTCGCAGGCGATCTGTTGCGACTCGCATGCGTCGGCGAAGTCTTTGAGCCGTCGTGGGAAGCCCGCGTCGGGCGGTGCTAGGCGGTGCTGTCTGAGCGCCGCTCTGAACGTGTGGTCGGCGGCGTTCATGTTGTTTATGGCGCGTTCAACGCTCATCGTGACGGCGGAGCTGGGCGCTCAGCGGTTCATCCTCGAGGCTGGCCTCCGCGCCGGGGCCGGCGGCACGGACGGGTATGCCGAGGCCTTCGGCGAACGCCAGGAAGTCCGGGAGCCGGATGCGGTATTCGCGGCCGCCGGTGACCTGGATCGCGCGGAGCTTGCCCGTGCGGATCCAGTGGCGGACCGTGCCTTCGGTGTAGCGGAGCGCTTCGGCCACCTCAGCGACCGTCATCAGCTCCTCAAATGTGGTCCGTTCGGGCATAAGGTTTCGGTCTTTACGGGCCCAACG
>Ga0335076_10004502_pt1 | contig 14110 bp, 16 predicted proteins | sample Lox_Sample_25_FD_206717 | JGI IMG/M metagenome (GOLD analysis project Ga0335076, IMG submission 206717) | Soil microbial communities from Loxahatchee National Wildlife Refuge, Florida, United States - Lox_Sample_2.5 | ecosystem: Environmental > Terrestrial > Soil > Wetlands | place: USA... | reverse complement strand
CGATTCTTGACTTTAATCGTAACCTTTACGCCGCGAAGGAGTTCTACACTACAATCCTGCCAATACGCGACGGGCTCGCCGTGGCTATGAAGAAATAGTTGGACCGCGCGGTCCCGCTCTTGGGTACTGGCTGAGTCTGAAACAAACTCAGCCACTACCGACTGTTGTTTTTAATCAACCTGTAACATTCGGCGACTATAGTCCGCCAATCCGCCTTCGAGATCCTGCTCGAAGAATTTTTTTCTGTGGAGTTCAAATTTATGGCTACTGTTGCGACCGGCACTCCATCCTCAGTCACCGACAAACTATCGCGCTCTCCCGGCAAGATCGGGATGGTTATCTTCGGGATTGTTCTTGTCATCGGTTTCGGCTACGCCGGGACGCATCTGCTCAATGATCTCTCCGGCATGCACACTACTTCGGCTTTGCCCTACATTCTGTTGGGCGTCGCTTTGACGGTCGCGCTGGGTTTCGAGTTTGTAAACGGATTCCATGACACCGCCAATGCCGTGGCCACCGTGATTTACACGCATTCGCTGGAGCCCCACGTCGCTGTCGTCTGGTCGGGGTTCTGGAACTTCCTCGGAGTCATGGTGTCCTCTGGCCTGGTCGCCTTCACCATCATCTCGCTGCTCCCCGTCGAACTGATTCTGCAGGTCGGCAGCAAGGCCGGGTTCGCCATGGTGTTCGCTTTGCTCGTAGCTGCCATTATCTGGAACCTGGGAACCTGGTACTTCGGCTTGCCCGCATCCAGTTCTCATACGCTGATCGGTTCTGTAATTGGAGTCGGCATCGCAAACCAGATGCTCTCTGGCAAGAGCGGTACTTCTGGCGTTGATTGGGGACAAGCGCTCAATATCGGAAAATCTTTGCTGCTCTCGCCGCTGGTCGGTTTCGGCGTCGCAGCCCTACTGCTGTTGGCGGCGAAAGCTCTCATCCACGACGAAAAGCTCTATCGCGCCCCTGAGGGCAACGCACCTCCGCCGTTCTATATCCGCTGCCTGCTCATTCTCACCTGCACTGGCGTGAGTTTCTTCCACGGCTCCAACGATGGCCAAAAAGGTATGGGCCTGATCATGCTCATCCTGATCGGAACCGTGCCAACCGCATACGCCCTGAATCATGCTGTCACGTATCAGGAATCGCAGGACTTCATTGCGGTCTCGCAGCAGGCGGCCAACGTCTTGGATCATTACGTTACGCCCGGGGCGGTTATCGGCGATGCCCGCGACGACATCACGGCCTACATCCGTACCAAGCAGTTCAACGCCAACACCATGCTGGCTCTGCGCACTCTGGTCAACGACATCGGGACCGAAACCAGTATCTACAAGGAACTAAGGAACGTTCCGAACGATCGCGTGCGCAACTTCCGAAACGATCTCTATCTTGTAAGTGAAGCCCTCCGACTCACCGCGAAAACGGGTCAGCCCAAATTTGCTCCCGAAGATGCTTCCGTTCTGGCCAACTACAAGAAACACGTGGACCACTCCACGCGTTTCATTCCAACTTGGGTAAAGGTCGCCGTCGCAATGGCCCTGGGATTGGGAACCATGGTTGGCTGGAAGCGCATCGTGGTGACCGTCGGCGAAAAGATCGGCAAGGAGCACCTGACTTACGCTCAGGGCGCCGCCGCCGAAATCACCGCAATGGCCACTATCGGCGCAGCCGACGGATTCGGTCTTCCGGTCAGCACTACTCATGTCCTTTCATCAGGCGTGGCCGGAACCATGGCTGCGAATCATTCAGGCATTCAGATGAGCACCGTTCGAAATCTGGCATTGGCGTGGGTTTTGACCCTGCCGGTCGCCATGGTGCTTGCCGGAACGCTGTTCTGGATCTTCAAGTCTGTGTTCTAAGAGTAGTCGCCGTCTTACTTGGGCTGAGGTTGGATAAGTTGCGCATCGATGGCGATGCCGTCTCCAGCGACTGCTGGAGCGCTATTTGCGCTTGGTGCTAAATCGATTTCACAGGGATCGACAATAGATCTTCGACAAGCCCTACTTCCTTCTGGAAGAACGGCTCAGCGTAGGTCACGCCGCCGAGCATTCCGTAAAAATGCGCCATCGCTTCAACTCTGGCGCGAATCTCATCATGCGCAGGAAATAAGTCCTTCCCCGCCTCCTGGTCGCTGAACTGTGACTTGTACGCCAGAATGGAAGCGAACTTCCCGTCGAATTGATCGCTGATATCGACAACAAAAGTGGGGCGAGTGTCGTAATAAAGCGTTGAATAGATGATTTTGTAAGGCCGGTGGGGGGCGAGTGACTCGCTGGCCGCAACTCCGGAATTCTGGTTTCCCTCTGACCGCGAACCCAACACCAACTTTGAGAGACCTGCAAGAAAACAAGCTTCATATCCCAGGACCGACGCGGTGTAGTGGTCGGGATGCCTGCCCTTCCAATACGGCAGAATGATGACGCGCGGCCGCGTCTCGCGGATCACGGCCGCCACTTTCAGCCGGTTTTCCCAGGTGTTCTCGACGCGACCATCGGGAATATCGAGCGCCCGGCGCCACGTCACGCCAAGGATTTTCGCCGCATCATCGGCTTCACGCGCCCGGTCCTCGGCGGTCCCTCGGGTGCCCATCTCTCCCTGGGTCAAATCCAGAATGCCCGTTCGCTGCCCCCGCTGCGCAGACTTCAGCAGTGTTCCGCCACACGTCTGCTCTACATCGTCGCGATGCGCTGCGATCGCCAGAATGTCCAACGGTTCAGTAGGAAGTGAGGCAGGCATTCAATCGAGGTTTCCTTGCTCCAGTACGACGTTCTCCCGCACGATGAGCCGGTGTGCCGCCATTTCTTTCAGCGTCGGAAGCACGCGGTTCACATGCTCATCGGTATCCACAAAAATGACGATTACGGGCAGCTTGCCGCCGGCCTCGACAAGATGCGCGGTCTCCACACGCTGCCGCCCCAGAAATCCCGCCACGCAATGGATCACGGTCGCTCCGTATACGTTCTCCTTGTGGAGGTAAGTAAGAATTTCCATGTGGAGCGGACGCTGGTGCCAGCGATCTGACTCGTTGAGATACATTGTGACCTGAACCGCCATGGCGTTTTTCATTTTATAGGAAGCGCGCCAGCGCCATGCCCCCCAGTGCCGCACCCAAGCACAGCAGATTGTTTCCCACAATGTTCAGCGCCATCAAAGTCCAATGCCCCTGCTCGAAGTAAGCCATGGTCTCGTAGGCGTAGCTGGAAAAAGTTGTGAACGATCCGCAGAACCCGACGACCACCAGAAGCCGCCAGCGGGGATCAATCAGCACCCGCTCCGTGGTCCAGATCACAAAAAAACCGACGATGAAACTGCCAACGATATTGATGGCAAGCGTGCCGTAGGGAAACGCCGCGCCGAACTCTTTGGCGGCAAGACGTGTCAATAAGTAGCGGAAATTCGCGCCGATAATGGCGGCCAGAGAAATGGCAAGGAAGTCTTTCAAGAGGGAACTCCTACAAAATGGGATTCACTTCTGTAGGAGTTATCAGCCCAGTACGAACTGAGGCGGTTTTGGCGAACTCCATCGCCCTTACTTGTTTGTACCACAGCGCCGGTTTCAAATCGAAAGCCGGAAACCTATTTCTTGCGTTCCACCAGAAACCGCGCCAGTTCCTTGAGAGTCTCAGCGCGCTCCCCAAACGAATTCAGCTCTTCGAACGCCTGATTCACCAGGGAATCCGCGCGCTTCAGCGATGCGTCAACCCCAAAAAGAGCCGGATACGTAGCCTTCTCCGAAGCCGTATCCTTTCCCGCGGTCTTCCCCAGTTGCTCGGAAGTCTGAGTCACATCAAGCACGTCATCGACAATCTGAAAGGCGAGTCCGATCGACAATCCGAAGGCACGAAGCTTCTTGATCTGGCTGTCTTTCGCCCCGGCGTACAGGCCTCCACTAACCAAGCTTGCAGTGATCAGCGCCGCAGTCTTCGAGCGATGAATGTATTCCAGCATTTCAGGCGTCGGCTTGGTATGTTCGGCCTGCAGGTCCACGACCTGTCCGCCGATCATGCCATCGACAGTTCCCGTGCCTCGAGCAATTTCCTCGATGATTCTTACCCGGGATTCCGCCGGGCATTTCAATCGTGACAATACCTCATAGGCCTGCGTTTGTAGAGCGTCACCGGCGAGAATCGCGATGGCCTCTCCAAATACTTTGTGGCACGTGGGCCGTCCGCGCCGCAGATCGTCGTTATCAAGTGCAGGTAAATCGTCGTGAATCAGCGAATATGTGTGCAGCATTTCCAGCGCCGCACCGAGTTCCTCGATACCCACAGGCAATGATCCTGCAACCATCCTCCCCGCCTCCATGCAAAGAACCGGCCGCAGGCGTTTGCCTCCCGCAAACAAGCTATGCCGCATCGCCTTGTGGATGGAAACCGGATCCTGGGTCTCCAAAGGGATCAACCGGTCCAACGCGGCATCGGTCAGTCGTTGCCCCTCGTCCAAAGTCTCCTTGAGCATGACGAGTGAGTATAGCAAGGGGACGCGAGAAGATTGGCGAGCTACCCGCCCTCACGAAACGCGAAAAAATAAGGGGACGCCGGTCGGCGTCCCTCGATGTGTAAAAGGAAAATACTTAGGCGGCGGCCTGTGCCAGTGCCATATTCTTCAGCACTGAGTTCAGGACGATGTTCACATCGTCGGCAGGACAAACATCGCTCGCACCGGCATCAAGCGCGGCCATCCACAACTCTTCATCCGGAATCCGGTGTGTACAAACGATTGGCAACGACGGATAGTCGCGATGCAAGTTCGCGACCTCCGCCAGGCGTGAACACTCAATGTCGAGGACGACTGCTCCGGGTTTGCTCGCGGCAACTTTGTCTCGGAGTTCATCTCCAGACTGCGTCACCAGTACTGCATGGAAGTGAGATCGCAGGCTGCCTATCAGCGAATCGGCTGTATGCGAATCCCGTGCGAAGAGAACTACGCTGTGAGCCATAAGACCCCCATTCTTCGACCTTGTCGGCAAGCGCGGTTAAACGTTGGACTAGGGCTGCGGGGTCGGCTGGGAAAACCGCAACTCCACAGACACTCAACTTACGAGTCGCAAAATTCGATCAGGCGACTATCTTCTGACAGGCGTCTTTTCGGTCTGCGCCTCAAACGGCTCGGGCTGGAGCTTCCCGTTCTTCTTCAGCAGAATCTCAACTTTCCCCTCTGCTTGTTCCAGTTCTTTCCGGCACGCAGTGGAAAGTTGCATACCCTCCTCGAAAAGCGTCAGAGACTTTTCCAGAGGGACTTCACCCTTTTCCAGTTCCTGAACAATGCTTTCCAGTCTCTGGAGGCACTCTTCAAATTTGGCCAACGGGGTTTTCGCTCCACTTCTATTTTAATGCAGCTAGACGGTCGGAATGTCCAGTCTTTTTTGTAAAAAATTGATAGGGGATACGACGGGGTCACCCAAACTGGGAATACCTCAGGCTGTCGCCGGACTGGAAGTTCCCAAGGCTTCCAAAACGTCGATCGCGGAACTATACCGGCCCATGGGAGCACTGATTTGCGCCCCCTGGGTGGTCTGGCGCACCGCAATCAGCATCTCCCGCGCTACCGCCACTCCCTCGGCTCTGGCAGCTTCTGGCGTCTGGGCCCGGGCCATGCGCTCCAGAATGGAATCTGGCACCGATACCCGCAGTTCGTTCTTCATGAATTCCGCATTGCGCACACTCACCAGCGGCCAAATACCGGCGATGACCGGAATGCGGCAGTGTTCAATTCGCCGTAAGAAGTTCTCCAGCAAGCGGATATCGAACACCGGCTGCGTGACCGCGTACTCGGCTCCCGCTTCCACCTTGTACTCAAAACGCCGGATCTCCTCATCCAGATCGGTCAGCCCCGGATTAGCACCTACTCCAATCACAAAAGCTGTGCCGGTTCCGATGGGATTCCCGCCAAGGTCCAAGCCACGGTTCAGGTTATGCACGATGTTCACGAGCCCGATCGAATCCACGTCAAATACCGCTGTTGCATCGGGATAGTTCCCCATCTTGGGTGGATCGCCGGTAATGCAGATGAGGTTCTTGATGCCCACCGCGGCTGCTCCCAGCAGATCGCTCTGGATGCACAACACATTGCGATCACGGCAGGTGTAATGCAGGATGGCATCGATCCCCACCTCGCGCTGAATCAACAGGGATAGCGCCTGATTGCTCATTCTCGCCGACGCCCTGGGGCTGTCCGGAATATTCACGGCATCCACTCCCACCGACTTCAGGAAACGCGCCCCCTCAACCTCTTTCTGAACATCAATTCCCTTCGGAGGAACAATCTCAACCATGGTCACAAACTCGCCGGATGTCAGCTTTGCTCCCAGCAGCGAGCGGTTTTCCAACGGCACCGCTGGAGCCGTTTTCGGCGCTGAATCGGTGCTCGCAACATGAGCCAAAGCGGTACGTCCGCGGGCTTCCCCCACACGCAGCGCCGACTTCATGACCCTGATGTGTTCGGGCGTCGTTCCGCAGCACCCGCCCACCAACCGCACACCGGTACTTACGAACTTGCGGGCGTAGCTGGCCATATACTCCGGAGAACACAGGTAGATATTCCGCCCCTCGACCGACCTTGGAATTCCCGCGTTCGGCTGGGCGGAAAGCGGCAGCGTAGTCTTCGCTCGCACCCGTTCGATCGCTTCCAGCATCGCCACCGGACCGACGCTGCAATTGCACCCGATCACGTCCGCGCCCCACTCCACCAATTTGGGAGTGAAAGTCTCAGGATCGGAGCCATCAAGGCAGTTGCCGTCTTCGTCGATCGTCACCTGCGCAATGATCGGGATGGAAGCATTCACATCCTTGACCGCGAGGATTGCCTGGTGGATCTCTTCCAGGTATCCAAAGGTCTCCAGCATCACCAGATCGATTCCACCTTCCACGAGCGCGTGAATCTGCTCGCGGAATGCGTCGCGCGCTTCCTGGAAAGACGTCTTGCCCAGGGGTTCGATTCTGGTTCCCAGCGGGCCAACCGATCCCGCCACCCATACATCGAAGCTTTTGGCGGCCTCACGGGCGAGTCGAGCGCCCACGTGATTGATCTCGCGAACCTTATCGATCAGACTGTGGCGCGCCAATCGAAACGAATTTGCGCCGAACGTGTTGGTTTCAATGACTTCCGCTCCGGCCTGGAGATATTCGTGGTGAATCCCACGAATCAGGTCCGGCTGCGACAGGTTCAGCTCATCGTAGGAACGGTTGATGAAGATGCCCTTGGAGTAAAGCAGCGTTCCCATTGCTCCATCGCACAGCACGGGAGATTGCTTAACCTTGGCTAGAAAGTCGCCTGCCATATGATTGTGAGAATACAGGATAACGGGCCACTCGTGCAGCCGTCATTGGGACTTCAAAAGTCCGTTGCGATTCGTAGCACTTCGAATGAAGAACTTTTGGGTTTGTTATAATCGGGAACTTCGCAAATAAATCTAACGTTTTCATTCCCTTGGAGCTCGCCGTTTTGAAGAGAACGTTCCTTGCTGCGCTGTTTGGATTATCGGTCTGCGTCTGCTTCCTGTCTTGCGGGAAGGCTTCCACCAACAGGCAAGGCCAAAGCGGACTTCCGGAGCGCGTCTTGGCGTCGCAGGGTGTGAGCGCAACCACGACCTTTGGATCGTTGATTTTCGTGAACGGTAAGAACGACACGCTCGCCCCAGTCGGCCCCCTTACCGCCGGGATTTCACCGGGCCTGATGGCGATTTCGCCGAGCCGCAACGTGCTGATCGCCTTCGATGCCGGCACTAATAGCGTTTACGCCGTTGATACCGTCAAAGAATCAAACCTGGGTACTACTCACCTTCAGGGCCCTACGACGAGCATGGTCGTCCCTACTGCGTCGGCGCTTGGATACGCAGCCGTCCCCGGCGCGACGGTGCAGGGATACTCTTTCACCGGCGCTGTCGATGCCATGAATCTCTTGGCGGGGGGAATCATCACCACGATCGCGGTTCCGACCGCTCAAACAGTAATTTCCGACTCGACGGGCGTTTCGCTTCTGGCTTTCAGCAGTAATTCCAACACCGCCAATAATTACGTAACCTTGCTTCATCCCGGCCTCGCCCTTCCCCCGGTCGATACCAGTTGCCTGAGCGGACAAGCGAATTCCGTATGTACGCGTATTCCGGGCTTTGACCAGCCCGTCTATGGCATCGTCAGCGGCTCCACAGCCTACATCCTGAATTGCGGTCCGCAATGTGGTGGAACCCAGGCGAGTGTGGCGATTCTTGATCTTGGCAGCCTAACCATTACCGCGACCATTCCGGTTGACGCTGCCACTTGGGCCCTGCTCTCAGGGTCCACTCTCTACGTCGCTGGCACACCTGCGACGAACAACGATTGTACCGGCCAGACCACGGCAGCAACGGTGTGCGGACGCCTCGATGTCGTTGATCTCGGTTCTCAAACGGTGACCAACACCTACGTCATCACCAATGGCTATCACGACCGGATGGATATGAGCGTGAACGGCCAGCTCTTCATCGGATCGCATGGGTGTACCAGCATCGGGAACGTCAATTTTCCCAGCGGCGAAGTCCGAGGCTGCTTATCGATTCTGAATACCAACACAGGAACGGTGATCGTCCCTCCCGACAACGGAGATGTCACAGGATTGCAGAGTTTCACTGAGCGCGAGATCGAATACGTGGCCCAGGACGGCGTCTTGCGCGTGTATGACACGAGCAAAGACATTCTCCTGATCGACGACTTCGTGCCACAAGGAACGATCAATATCGTCGGCGATGTCGGCGATATTAAAGCGATAGACTTTTTCTAGTTATCTTGCGGGCTCAAGAACCAACTGGTGCGTCTTTGACGCCTCGACGGCTTTGGCGCTGAAAGGCAGTGTGAAAGTAGTTCCTTCATACCACGCCTTCCATTGGTCCATATAAAATGGACTCAGGAAGTTCCCGCCTTGGCCGGTTACCGTATTGAGAGTGGATTGATCCAGATCCGCCAGGTTTGCGGTGAATCGTTCGGAAGGCCCGTGATGGCGAGTCACAGCTTTCACCGTGTAATGGCTTCCGGACTGCTCGTGCAAGCCCGGCGCCGCCCAATGTCCGAGCACCGGAATCTTCCCCAGAACCGGTGACTCTATCTCAACCGGATTGAATCCACCCCATCGCCAGTCTGCTAATTTCTCAGGCACGCCCGGCGCGTTAACCGCGGCTTCTACCGCTGCGGTCAGGAGATCCTCATAGGTCAGATATTTCTCCGGCAGCCATCGCTTGGGCCGATGCAAAAGAACATTCTCCAGCCACACCGACCGCATCTCCCATGCATACGATTTCCAGTTCAAAGTTTGTTCTTCTTTTTCCGGATCGGCGGGCGCGGATCCCAGTTTCGGCTCGAGCAGCAAACGCTCAAGTTCACGAATGGAGTTCTCGGCGATGGTTGGCGCCGCAGATGACGCCTGCATACGGCCGTCCCAGCTTCGCATCAGATCTGCCGCTTGCTTCGCCCGCGGGGACGCTTTTGCCGCATGATCCACGGCATATACAAACCGCTCGGCTGCAAACAAATCCGCTTCGGACTGAACGTCAGTCTGCAGCGCCAGCATATCCGCAGGAGAAAACTGCCGTCCCGACTCGAGCACGTGATAGATCCGTGCTGTCCGCCAGGGAGCCTCCCATTCCATGCTGATCGAAGATGGATAATCATCGGGAGTGATCCTGCCGTTTGCGGTCGCGATGATCCCCGACGGCGGATTGTAGGTGCTTGGAAGCTGGTCAAACGGAATGTAGGAGACCCATTCGTGCGCGTTGTCGGCGCCGCTTACAGGCAGACTCCCATCTCCGGCGGCGCGGACCGGAACTTTCCCGGTGGTGTGATACCCAATATTTCCGTCCACATCGGCGTAGACGACGTTTTGTCCAGCGGCATCGAGCCGCGAGAATGCGTCCTTGAACTGCTCCCAGTTCTGCGCCGAGTTCACGTCAAAGAATGGATTTCGAATCCCGTCGTACAGAGTCCAGCGCAACGCCAACTGCCTGCTCTCTCCCGGCACGAGTTCCGTGATGATCGGCCCGTGCCGCGTGATCTTCACGTCGATAGAAACATCGGGTTTCCCCTTGACGTGGATAATCTCGCTCCGATGTTCAGGCTGTACCCATCCACCCGGAGTCTGATACGCACCTTGCGGGTTGAAGTTCTCGATGTAAATGTCGGTTACGGTCGGACCGACGTTTGTAAATCCCCACGCGATCCGCTGGTTGTGCCCCATGATGACAAACGGCATGCCCGGCAGGCTCACGCCGGCAACGTCCAGCGTGCCTGATTTCAGGTGCGCCTCGTACCACAAATTCGGCATTTGATGGCCGAGGTGCATGTCATTCGAAAGCAGAGGCTTGCCGGTTACCGTGTGCGTGCCAGAAACAACCCAGTTGTTCGATCCGTTTACCGGAAAACCCTCCGGGAAAAGAGACGGCACTCCAGTCTGCGTGACGGCGTTGTCCGGCCCGGAATCGTCGTCGTCTTCGTCGTCGTCAGAGTCGCCGCCGTTGCTCTGCGGCTGAGTCATATCTTCCCGCATCACGGTGGGCGGCCGGTCATGCCATGATCGATTCACGTATAAATCGGCGGTCAGCTCTGGCCCGAGCTTTGCCAGGATTTTCTCGCGCTCCAGTGCGTCGAAGAAGGAATGGTAGTTCAGGTCTTTGACCAGCTGGTTGCCAATGACCAGCGTGTCTTCTGGACTCCACGGCTTCGGGGCATATCCCACGATGCGGAATTCCAGCGGCAAATTTTTCTGGCGGGACGCGATATACGCGTTCACTCCCCGCGCGTAAGCCTCCAGAAAGCCACGATCGCGCGGGCTCAACAACGCAAGGGAGTTTTTGGTGGTCGCCCTCATTCCGAGGATTCGCTGTTCGCGATCGATCTTCAGAGCCCTCTCGCCCAGAATTTCCGACAGCTCTCCGCTGGCAAACCGGCGCATGAGGTCCATCTGCCACATACGGTCCTGCGCTGTCACGAAGCCCTGCGCGAAAAACAAGTCCTCGAGATTCGAGGCTTCGATGGTGGGTACGCCATGCGTATCGCGGGTAACGGTCACTGGCGTTGAGACCCCGGCGATGGCCACCCGCCCGTCAAGCTGGGGCAGCGCCGAGCGTGCGATCCACCACGCATATCCCACTGCTCCAGCCAATCCGGTCAATACAATTGCCAGTACCGACAGTGAGACTCGGGCAAACAGGGATGTGCGGGGCGCGCTCGTGGCAACTTGAGTGGTGGTGCTCATGGGAAACTTCGATTGTAAGCCAGAGCCCGACCGGCACTGAAAATGAATTTCATTTTCAAGATGCCGATGCTATTCTGCGGTGCTATTCTGAAAGTCACACCCCGCATGCTCCAAAAGCGTATTGATGATCAGCCTTCCCTCTCGCGGCAAATGGTTCGAGAGGCGCAAGACATTCTCCACCGGCATCTGAAAGGAGTTGGTCTCAAGCAGACCGCCCAGCGCGATACGATTCTGCGTACCTTCCTCGAAACGCGCGACCATCTTTCCACCGACGAACTCCATCGTCTGGTTCAGAAAAAAGACTCCCGCATCGGATACACCACCGTCTACCGCACCCTGAAACTTCTCGCCGAATGCGGCCTGGCCAGCGAAGTCGCCTTTCATGACGGCATTGCCCGCTACGAACATCAGTACAACCGCCGCAGCCATCACCACATGGTCTGCACTCAATGCGGCAGTTCCGTCGAGTTCTTTTCGCAGGAGGTCGGCGAAATCGAACAGGAGATCGGCCGGAGATACCACTATCTCACCACCCGCCACACCTTTCAGATTTATGGAATCTGCGAGGACTGTCGCCGCAAGAATGGTGAATGACTTAGGCCGAAAGGCAAGCTCACAGCCGCAGCATCGCTCCTGGCGCCAGCAACTCAAAAGGATAAACCGGGAGATTTCGAACGATCCCGAACACCACGATCACGACTCCCAGCGCGTAAATCCATTTCGCCGGCAAAAATATCTGGGGGAGTGCCCTTCCCCAGAATACCGAGAGTGCATGCGAAATCAACCCGTAAGCCACGAATGGCAAGACGATGACGGTCAGCGGATTCATCGCCCAGGCTGCAGCCAGATTCCCATGCAGCAGTTGATGTATCGCGCGCAGTGATCCGCATCCCGGGCAGTACCATCCCGTCAGATAGTGGAGTGGACAAGGCGGGAAAATTCCCGAAGTGGCGGGGTCAAATGCGGCGAGCATTCCGATCCCCGTCGCGCCAGTAATGATCGCCGCCCAGGTCCATCGATCGCCCATTCGCATCTAGTTGTACCTGTGTCCGATTCCGCTCAACACCCCCGCCATGATCAACATTCCATATAAGACGATGAACGCGAGTCCGAGCCCTAGCGAGATCAGACACCACAACTTGGCATTCTTCGAAGACTGCTGCGCACCCGCCAGATCTCCCGCCTGAAGTTTGCCATTGACCTGCGCCGCGAACACGATTGCGGGGATCCCAGCCGGAAGACAGCAGAACACTGTGGTCAGAATCGCGAACACCAGATAGTTCGGTACGCTGCCCGGCGGCAACATCGCACCCGGAGCAGCAGGCATCGGCGTTCCCATCATAGGTGTTTGAGGCACCGCAGGCACCGCGGTCTGCAGTGCCCTGCCACACTGTGTGCACACCATTGCGTTATCGGCGTTATTCGCTCCACATTGAGGACAGAACATTCACTTCCTCCTGAACGTCGAGTTCACTCGTCTACAAAGTGCTGCCATTTTCGAGGCAGGCTTGCGCGGACCCGCTGGCGTCGGCCTTGATCACTGCCGATTCGTCCGAGCAAAAAGCGCGCCTGCCGGTTGTGTTCGGCGTAATTGGGTAAGCCACGACTGCAAACTTGATATTGGCGCCACCGTCAGGTCCAGCACTGCAGTTGGACAATTCGAACACGTATCCGGTCTTCCTTCCTTGTGCAAGCACGTCGGAAATCAGCCGGTCTCCTGCCAAATCCGAAAGTGAGCAGGTGAATCCTTTTTCGCGATGAACCTCGGCATAGGACATCTCTGCGGTCATCAGTGTCCGAACATTCGCCACTGCGGCAGCCTCGTTTGCAGCCATGCGCGCCCGCAGCAGATTTGGAATCGCGATCGCTGCGATGATCAGGATCAAGGGAATGGCCGCTACTCCCATATAGCCGAGCACAAGGCCTGCGATCGCCATGCCCTGCCCTTGCAGCCGCCCAGCGCTCTTTCGGATCTCCGATAGTGAAATGTGCCCAAGGATGATCGCGGCGATCGCGGTCGGGAAGAATAAGAAGAATATCCCGCAAACCAGGCTTCCCACCGCTTTTCCGCTGGTCTGTCCGGGCACCGCGCCGCCCGGTATTGGACCAGGCGCCGCCGCGGCGCCTGAATCTCTGCCGCATACGCGACAAAAGCGATCGCCCGCCGCCAAGCTGTTTCCGCACGCGGAACAAAACTGGGCCAAGACTCTCCTCGCTCTCGCTGACTCTGCTTCTGAATTTTTGCCGAAACACTACGCCTCCACCAAGACCGCGTCAATCCGCAAGCTTGGTTCCCAATCCTTGCGCGGCCCGATTGTCGCCGAAGCCTCCCTTCTGGTAAGGTGCGCCTGAGTGGACGCCCTCCCCGCAACGGAACTCTCGTGCCCCGACTGCGCAGCCCGCATGCCTGAAGCTGCTGCTTTTTGCCCGGCGTGTGGACGGCCCATGCACGAGCGGCCGCTGGGCAAAGTCGGTGCTTTGCCGGTGAGGATTGCCGCCGCCATCTCTTACTTCACTTTCATCCCCGCCACCCTCTTTCTTGTTCTCGATCCATACAAAAAGAACCGGGAACTGCGCGTACATTCCTTTCAATCCATTCTGTTTTGCGTAGCCTGCCTTTTGATCGCGCTATTGCTTCGCATCGCCGGTATGGTATTGCTGCTCATCCCGATTGTTGGTCCGTTGTTGTACGTGATTCTCGCCGTTGTTGCAGTGATTGCTGCCTTCCTGCTTTGGGTCGTCATCGTCTTGAAAGCGTTGACTGGTGAGGGTTTCAAGGTCCCGATCCTCTGGGATCTTGCGAACCGGTTGGCGGGATCACTCGATGGCGCGCCCATGACTTAATTGCATCAGCCGCACTTTTTTGATACTTTGCCTGCGATTGACGGCT
>Ga0335076_10004501_pt1 | contig 14111 bp, 8 predicted proteins | sample Lox_Sample_25_FD_206717 | JGI IMG/M metagenome (GOLD analysis project Ga0335076, IMG submission 206717) | Soil microbial communities from Loxahatchee National Wildlife Refuge, Florida, United States - Lox_Sample_2.5 | ecosystem: Environmental > Terrestrial > Soil > Wetlands | place: USA: Florida... | reverse complement strand
GCGGAGCCTGGGCCTACAACACGGAGACGAGCCCCGGCCCGGCGATTCCCACGAAGCAGAGTTTGGAGAAGTTCATTCCGAAAGAGCATCTCTGGCCGATCGATGAGTATTGGAATTTCCACGCCGGGGGCGATCGTTTCACGACGGTGAACGTGTTCAGCGAAGCCGTGAACAAGCGATACGGCACGGCGACCTCTTTGGATGACTATGAGCGCAAGGCGCAAGCGACTGCCTACGATAACCAGCGGGCGATGTACGAGGCGTACGGGCGGAATAAGTATGTGTCGACCGGCGTGATCCAGTGGATGCTGAACAACTCCTGGCCTTCATTGATCTGGCATTTGTATGACTACTACCTTGTTCCCGCCGGCGGGTTTTTCGGAACGAAGAAGGCCACGGAGATTGTCCATGTGCAGTACGGATACAACGACAATAGCGTGGCGGTGGTAAACGGCACGTACGAGTCGATCAAGGGAATGAAAGTTACGGCGAAACTGCTGAATATTGACGGCAAAGAAGTGGATTCGCGCGACGCAACCATTGATGTCCCGGCTGACGCAGCGGTGAAGGCAATTGATCTAGCCAAACCGGCGAATCTGTCGACGACCTATTTCTTGAAGCTATATCTCCGTGATGCTTCGGGCAAACTCGTAAGCGACAATTTCTATTGGCTCTCGACGAAGCTAGACACGCTTGATTGGGAGAAGCGGAAAGATACCGTGTACACGCCGCAGAAGGAGTTCGCGGATCTGACCGGCTTGAACTCGTTGCCGCCGGTGAAACTCGATCTGACGTACAGCGTCGACCGGGATGGCAACCGCGGCTACGGTTCCATCAAGGTGAAGAACCCGAGCAACTCCGTGGCGTTTCAGGTGCACCTGCGAGTGACCAAGGGGCAGGGCGGCGACGACGTGGTGCCGATTTTCTGGGATGACAACTACTTCTCGCTGCTGCCTGGAGAAGAGAAGATGGTGACGGCGTCCGCCGAAATCGAGGATCTCGAAGGGTTCGAGGCCATTCTCGAGGTGGAAGGGTATAACGTCGTTCCACAGTCGATACACTTGCAGCAATAGAGCGCAGGAGTTTCGGAGCGTGAGGCCTGCCCGAGCGCTGCGCTTTTAAATATTATTTCCGGAAAGCAGATTCCTCGCTTTGCTCGGAATGACAAAATGAGCTTTCGATGAAGTTGTGTCCGAAATTCATCAGCAGAAAACTGGAGGATTTTTGCGGCTGAAGCTTGTTCTTTGTGCGTTGGTGTGGCTATGCGTAGACATGGCGCTCTGTTGCGCACAGGAAGCGAAGCTTGCGGCGGCCATCCAGCAAGCGGAGAAGCGGATCGCCGACTCGCACGCAGATGTTGGTGTGGCCTTCCGGAGCCTAGACGGGAAGTCGGAATGGTTCTATCACGCGGACGACCCGTTCCATGCAGCCAGCACGATGAAAGTGCCGGTGATGATCGAACTCTTTCACCAGGTGAAGCAAGGGAAGCTTCGGCTGGATCAAGCGGTCACAATTCACAACGAGTTTCATTCCCTTGCGGATGGCTCGCCTTACCAGCTAAATCCCACGGACGATTCCGAGGCGGATCTGTATAAGGCCGAGGGACAGACGAGGACGGTTGCGCAGCTTTGCGAGTTGATGATTACGGTAAGCAGCAATCTGGCGACAAACCTGATCATCGAGAAACTAGGCGTAGAGAACATTCGCGCGACGGTGGATGCGCTCGGCGCAGATGGAATGAACGTGCTGCGGGGAGTAGAAGACGAAAAGGCATACGAAAAAGGACTGAACAACACAACTACAGCGCGCGGACTGGAAGTGCTACTTACCGCGATCGCCGAAGACAAAGCCGTGGACGCGGAGTCGTCTAAGCAGATGGTCGACATTCTGGAGAGGCAGCATTTCAATGAGGGGATTCCCGCGGGATTGCCGGCCGGGACACGAGTGGCGCATAAGACTGGTGAGATTACAAAGATCCATCATGACGCCGCAATTGTGTATGCGCCGCGGCCCTTCGTGCTGGTGATCTTGGTGCGCGGTTTAGCGGAACGCAAAGATAGCGCGGCACTTATAGCTGACGTGGCCAGGTTTCTGTACGGCGGAACGCAGTAACTGCGCTGTAACAGAATGGCAAAAGCAGCCAGCGGTTACCCTTTGGAACGGACCCTGGTCGAATCCCCCTTGCCAGTCCTGCTGTTAGCCACTAAGCTACTCTTTGCATTGGGGGAAACCGTGCCGAAAGAGAAACCACAAGTCAATATCGGGGAAGTGATTAAAACTTATCGGAGCCAGCGGGGCTTGTCGCAGGGAGACATTGAACGCCGGACAGGATTGCTGCGTTGCTACTTGTCGCGCGTAGAAAACGGGCACACGGTGCCGTCGTTGGAGACTCTGGCGAAGATTGCCGAGGCTATGGAGATTTCGTTGGCGGATTTCTTCCCAGGTACCGAGACCCCACGGGACAAAGAGACCCAGAAGATGCTGGGCGAGCTCTCGCAGGATGAGATCCGCTTCCTGGCGGAAATCAAGAAGTACAGCTCGACGCTGTCGGAAGGCGACAAGCGGTTGGTGCTGGCGATGATCCGGAAAATGGCGACGTTGATTCCGGCACAGGCGGCAGCAGCGAAGAAGCCGGTGTTCCGGCGGCCATCGCTGTAACCGTTTTATTTCATCCGACCTTCAAGAGAGAGTCCTCACTCTGTTCGGAATGACAATTTTTGAATGTGTAGCCAGGTGGGGCGCAGCAATGCTGCGCTCCTTCATATTTCAGGACCATGGAATCAGGGTTGAGGCGCGGAAAACGAACCTACGAGGAGCGGGAACGGATCATGCGGATGGCTTCGGGCAATGCGCCGGCGGCGCCTGAAGGGCCGTTGCTATTCGGATCGTCCTCGGTCTTGTCCCCTTCGCCTTCGGCGAGGAACAGGTTCGATTCGACAGCATGCTGCTTGTCATAAAGTTCGCGATAGCGGCCGTTGGCGTCGTAGAGAGATTCGTGCGTGCCGCGCTCGATAATGAGGCCGTCCTGTACCACCAGAATTTGATCGGCGCGGCGAATGGTAGATAGCCGATGAGCGATGACGAAGGTCGTGCGGCCGCGCATCAGGTAACGAAGCCCTTCCTGTATGAGCGCCTCAGATTCGGAATCGAGGCTGGAAGTGGCTTCATCGAGGATGAGGATACGCGGGTCGGCGAGAATCGCGCGCGCGATGGAGACGCGCTGCTTTTGCCCACCGGACAGTCTGACGCCGCGCTCGCCAACCACGGTGTCATATTTCTTGTCGAAATTCTCGGCGAATTCGTCAACGCGGGCGATACGGCAGGCGGCTAGGATTTCCTGCTCACTGGCGTCGGGCCGGGCGTATGAGACATTCTCACGAATCGTGCCGTCGAAAAGGAACGTGTCCTGAAGAACCACGCCGAGCTGCGTGCGGTAAGAGTCGAGGCGGATGGAGGCGAGGTCGATGCCGTCGACTAGCACCTGCCCTGCCGTCGGCGTGTAAAAAGCGGAGATGAGCCCGATGATGGTGGACTTTCCGGAGCCGGAGGGGCCGACGAGCGCGGTGACCGTGCCGGGTTGTGAATCAAAGCTGACGCCGTGGAGGACTTCCTTGTTGGTTTCGTAAGAGAAGTGGACCTCCTGAAAGCGGACGTGCCCCTCAATGCGGTTGATGGAGACGGTGCGGCGAGGATCCTGATCTTCCTTGAGTTCGTTGAGAATTTCCCGCGTACGTTCGAGTCCGGTGACAGCTTCCGTGATTTGCGTGCCGATCGCGACGATCTGGAAGACGGGCGCGACCATCAGAGCAAGCAGGCCGATGTATTGAATCAGACTGCCGAGGGTCATGGTGCCAGCCAGGACTTGACGAGCGCCGAGATACATAACGACAGCGCTGACGATACCCATGAGCATGGCGCCGGAGAGACTCATCAGCGAAGTGGCGGTCAGAGTTTTCAAAACATTGTCGAGCAAGCGCTGCGCACCCGCGGCGAAGATGCCTTCCTCGCGGTCTTCAGCGTGGTAGCCCTTTACGACTCGGACTCCGCCGAGCGACTCGGTGAGCCGGCCAGTCACTTCGGCATTGATTTTGGGCCTCGCGCGGAAGATCGGGCGAATCGTCGAAAAGGCTTTGTTCAGAAAGCCGGCGAAGGCGATCAACACCAGGAAAGCGATGATGGTCATGAAAGCGCTGATGCGCAGAAGAATAATCAGCGCGACGACCGCGGTGAGTACGCCGCCGACAAACTCCACCAATCCCGTGCCAATGAGATTCCGGACACCTTCCACATCGCTCATGATGCGGGAGACGAGCACACCGGTTTTGTTTGCGTCGTAAAAGCGTACGGAGAGCCGGCCAATGTGCGCCTGCACCTGCTTACGCAGGTCCGTGATCATGCGTTGCGCGGACTTCGAGAGTAGTTGCGTGAGGGTGAAGGAGGTGAGTCCCTTGACGAGGGTCGCTCCGATGACGGCGGAAACGATGGGCAGAAGCAGTTGGACCTGGTGGTGAGTGATGACGTTGTCGAAGAGATATTTGCTCGATAACGGCAAGACGAAACCGGAAAGTGTGTTGATGCCGGTCAGGAGTAGGCCGAGGAGGAGCAGCCCGCGGCGAGGATGGATCAGGGCCCAAATGTCGGGCAGGGAACTCCAGTTAATTTTCTTTTTGGCCGGCTTGACGTCGGCAGGGCCGGCAGCAGTTTGCGCAGTGGCGGTTGCCATAGTGTCCGTTTACACCTAGTGAGGATAACAAGTTGGATGAAATACAGGTGAGAAAGTAATGCGGTGTGCGCCCAGCTGCGGCTATTCATGCCACGTTGAGCAATAACAGCAGACAGCCAGGAATGGCTGTGCCACGACTAAGGTAGTTGTGCGCCTTCGGTGTTCACATAGACCGAGTAGAGGGATTGGCTGGCGGCCATGAAGAGTCGATTTTTCTTGGCACCGCCGAAGCAAAGATTGGCGCAGGTTTCAGGAAGGTGAATTTTCCCGATCAGCTTGCCGTCGGGCGCAAAGACGTGAACCCCGTTGAAGCCGTCGCCCGCCCAGCCAGCGGCCGACCAGACATTGCCGTCGACATCGCAGCGAATGCCGTCAGAAGAGGAGGGGGAGAGGTCTGCGAAAACGCGGCTGTTTTTCAGGCGGACGCCATCTTCGACGTCGTAGACGAAAATTGGATGGGCGGCGCCGGAGCGTTTGGGTTGGCCGGTATCGACGATATAGAGCTTTTTTTCGTCGGGCGAAAAGCAGATACCGTTAGGCTTGTCGAGGTCGCTTACTACGACGGTGATCTGGCGAGAATTAGGATCGAGTCGATACACGTTGCAAGGCAGCTCGAAGGCGGCTTTATGTCCTTCATAGTTGGACAGGATGCCGTAACCCGGATCAGTGAACCAGATCGCACCGTCGGAATGGACTGCGAGATCATTGGGGGCGTTGAACGGTTTGCCCTCGTAGCGATCGACCAGCACCGTAACCGAGCCATCGTACTCGGTGCGGGTGACGCGGCGGGAATCGTGTTCGCAAGTAAGCAGGCGGCCCTCACGATCGCGAGAGTTGCCATTGCTATAATTGGAGGGGCTGCGAAAGACGCTGACTTCGCCGGTGTCTTCGAGCCAACGGAGCATGCGGTTGTTGGGAATGTCGCTGAAGAGGAGATAGCGGCCGTCGCCGAACCACACGGGACCCTCGGCCCAGCGCGTGCCGGTGTAGAGCCGTTCAACCGCGGCATTGCCGACCTTGTATTTGGCAAAACGCGGATCGACAACTTCGACCGCAGGATCGGGATAGAGGACGGGCGATTTGCGTTCGTCGGTGGTGGCGGACAGCCAAGGGCCACACGTCAGAGCAGGGGCTGCGCCGAAGGCGGTAGAGACAAAGTTGCGTCTGTTCATGGAGCGTCCTGTAGCGGATTGCTGGCAGGACGAAATGTATCATGACTGCGCCGGCGTGCGGCGCTTGGGCACTTCCGGACGAACCGTGGCGAGAACGATGGCCCGCTCTCCGCAGCATGGACGGAGAGCGGGCCCGGTCCGAGCGTAACTACTCGTTCGCGATGGTTTTGATCTGCTGCTTTAGTGTGTTGACCGCGACGGTGATCTGTTCCAGAGCTGCCTCAAGAACCCGTCCGCGGATTCTGCCGGCCACTTGACTCGCGGCGGCGCCCACGGAAACGGCGGCGAGAATCTGCTGCATCCAGGGATCGGGCGGACCCCACGGAGGAACCGGGGGAACCAGCCCCCCGCGCGTCTTCAGCCACCATAGCCAGTCATAAGCGGCCTCGTAAGGAGGTACGAAGCGGGGTTGCTGCGTTTCGTTGTAGAAGCTAATCGCGTAAGCGAGATCATTGTGGTGAACGACGAGGTCGTGCCGGTCTGGCGCGCCCACACCTACCGAAGAATTAGCATTGAAGGGCGCAAGCCAGTAAGCGAACTGCTTTTGCGGGAGCGCATCGCGGGAGACGATTGTGATCGGGTTACCCGCGGTGATTTGCGCCGTCGTGTCGAGGAAGCCGTTATTGGCATCAAGGGTGAGCTTCCCATTGGGGTCCGGTTGAACATCGACGAAATCATCGGGGATGAAATCGCCTAGTTGGATATCGAAAGCGTCGATCAGGATGGCATCATCTCCACCGGGTCCCGGACCGCCGCCGGCGAAGTCGGGAATGTAATAGGCCTTAGCAGCGACTGTCCATATGCCACCGGAATGGGAATCGTTCGCCACGGTGCCGGTCTGAATCTGAGCGGAACGCTGCGACGAGGTGGAATCCTGGGACGTCAGCGACCAGAATCCGAGGATGTATTCCGCACCGGAATAAGTAATCTTCGCCGGAGCGGGCATCGAGACCCAATTGTCGTTCATGGGACTGTCGACGCCCGAATTCAACACGGGAGGCGGGCCTCCCGTGCGGCGTTTGACGCGATAGCCGGTCGTGGTGCTTCCGTTCAGGACGATGTATTGCCAGGAAACGCTTGCAATCATAGGGAGTCCTCCAGATAGCGAAATGAGCCGGGAGCCTGTCATGCCGGCGGCAATAAGGGTGGCCAATAAAGCCGGGCACGTTGTAGGGATAGTGAAGAAGTCAGCCAAAACGTTTCTTCGGGCCGCGAGAAGCTCAGGCGACGCTTCTGGTGTAAAATCGAGGTCTCAGTCCAGCGGTTTCGACCTGCGCTTCACGGATGCGAGAAGCGACGAGACGCAGCTCCGTCGAAACAAAACCAGCCCGCCAAAAAAGCCCCTAGCGCGCTTGCGTCTTGGAAATCGGATGCGGGCCGCTTTCTTCCGGGAGACCGAGATGGACGAGATACTCAAGAACTGGTACAGCCTGGTCTGGCCCATCTGTCTATTGTGCGGAGCGATTTTTGCGGCGTTGATTGTGCATCGCTTGTTGTTTGGGGTGGTAGACAGCTGGACGCGGCGCCGATCGGGCTTGCTACTGAAGTCGGTGGTTCGACACGGGCGGCGGCCGTTTGCCTGGCTGCTACCATTTCTGACGTTGCTAGCCGCGTTGCCCGCCGCGCACCTGTCCGCGGTTGCGCTAGTGCCAATACAGCGAGCGGTGGGGCTGGGATTGATCGCGGCGGTGGGCTGGTTTGCCATCGTGTGCAGCGCAGTGATTTTTGATGTGGTGTCGGCGCATTACCGAATGGATGTACCGGACAATGTGGAAGCACGGCGCGTACAGACGCAGGCGCAAGTGCTGCACCGGATCGTCATCGTGATTGTGTCGATTGTGACGTTGTCGGTGATGCTGATGACGTTCCCGCAAATCAAACACATTGGAATCAGTTTGCTGGCGTCGGCGGGACTGGCCGGATTGGTGATCGGCACGGCCATGAAGAGTTCTCTGTCGAGCTTGATTGCGGGAGTGCAGATCGCGTTTACGCAACCGATACGCATTGAGGATGCGGTGGTGGTGGAGGGGGAGTGGGGCTGGATCGAAGAGATTGGGACAACCTATGTGACGGTACGGTTGTGGGATTTGCGGCGCATGGTTCTGCCGTTGTCGTATTTCCTCGAACATCCCTTCCAGAACTGGACGCGACAAAGCGCAGACCTGCTGGGGTCCGTCTTCCTTTACGTCGATTACACCGTTCCGGTGGAAGAGGTGCGCAAGGAGTTGCGGCGGATTGTGGAGAACAATCCGAAATGGCGAGGACAGGTTTGTGTACTACAGGTGACGGACGCTACTACGAACGCCATTCAGTTGCGGGCACTGGTGGATGCGCGCGATTCCAGTTCCGCATGGGATTTGCGCTGTGAAGTGAGGGAAGCGCTGATTCAGTTTCTGCAAGAGAAATACCCGCAGGGGCTGCCGCGCGTGCGGACGGAATTTCAAGCGGTGCCGCACGGAAATGGCGGGGCGCCGGCCCAGTTTTTGACAGGGGCGGCCCACCCTCATCAGTCCTAAAGCTCCCGAACCGTGCGACGGCCAAACCAGTCGCCCATTTGAGCGTCTTTAAATCTTCAAGAGTCGGGAACCTCTCGGCGCACGAATGCGTACCGACTAGTGGGGGTACCCATGGGCGACCTGTTCGGCAAACTGCGTTATGCGTTGCGGCAATTCCAACGTTCCCCGATGTTTGCGGCAGCGGCCATGCTGACGCTGGCGCTGGGGATTGGCGGCACTACAGCCATTTTTTCGCTTATTCATACCGTAATGATGCGTTCGCTGCCAGTTACCGACCCCTCCAGCCTTTACCGAATCGGCGAAGGCGACGACTGTTGCGTGGAAGGGGGAACGCAGGATGTTTGGGGGATGGTGTCGTTTCCGCTGTACGAGCGGCTCAAAAAGGAAGTGCCGGAATTCGAAGAAACGACGGCATTCCAGGCGGGACGCTGGCGAATGGCGGTGCGGCGCCAGGGTGTCGATCTGGCGGCGAGGCCCCTCCGTTCCGAATATGTCGACGGGCATTATTTTTCGACATTGGGGGTAGGCGCATATATCGGCCGAGTGATTGGGCCTGGAGACGACCAGCCGTCTGCGGCGCCTGTGGTAGTGCTGAGCCACCGCGCGTGGCAGACGATGTATGCTGCCGATCCTACAGTGGTAGGCTCGACATTCGTAATTGAAGGACATCCCTTCACCGTGATTGGCGTAGGGCCGGCGGGATTCTTCGGCGAGACACTCGAGAGCGATCCACCAGATGTGTGGGTGCCGTTGCAGCAAGAGCCGATGATCAATGCAGAGGGCAGTCTGTTGCGGCAACCGATTTCTGCGTGGCTGCGGGTGATTGGAAGGTTAAAGCCCGGAGCAACGACAGAGGGCATGTCGGCACGGCTGACTGGAGTTTTGCGGCAATGGATTCAGTACGACTCGCAATATCCTCCGAACTGGATGGAAGGGGTGATGAAAGACCTGCCGAAGCAGGTGATGAATGTGGTGCCGGCGGGCGCGGGAATCGCAGTAATGAAGGAAGAGTTTGGGAGGAGCCTGCAGATCCTGCTGACCGTATGCGGGCTTGTTCTGCTGATCGCATGCTCCAACGTGGCGAATTTGCTCTTAGCGCGAGGAGTGGCGCGGCGCGGCCAAACGGCCGTGAGAATGGCGGTGGGAGCGACAGCAGGAGAGATTGTCGGGCAAGCGCTGATGGAGAGCGTATTGCTTGCGATTGGGGGCGGGATCGTCGGCCTTGCGGTCGCGATCGGAGCCGAGCAGTTGCTGTTGCGGCTGGCGTTTCATAACGCAAAATATTTGCCGATTAGCGTGACACCGTCGTGGACGGTTCTCGGCTTCGCATTTGCCCTGGCGCTGCTGACCGGCGTGATTTTTGGAGCGGTGCCGGCGTGGCTGGCAACCCGAACGGACCCGGCGGAGGCGCTGCACGGCAGCGGAAGGGGCACGAGCGACCGGTCATCGTTTGCGAGGAAAGCGCTGCTGGTGGTGCAGGCGACGGTCAGCGTCGTGCTTGTGGCGGGCTCGACGATGCTGGGACGAAGCCTGAACAAGTTGGAGCATCAGGATTTTGGTTATCACGTGCCGGGCCGCGTGGTTGTGTCGCTGAATGCTCCTCCGGCCACGTACACGCAGCCACGACTGATCGCACTTTACCGGCAACTGGAACAGGAAATGTTGCAGATCCCCGGAGTAAAAGGCGCGGGGCTGGCGATGTATAACCCGCTAACGGACAACTGGGGAGAGCTGGTGATTGTGGAGGGACACCCGCAGCGGAAGGAGGATGCAGGGGCGTCATGGGATCGGGTTACGCCTGACTATCTCAAAAACTTCGGAGTGCAAGTGGTGCGTGGGCGTGGGTTGACCGCGGCGGACAATGAGACGACGGCGCCGGTGGCGGTAGTCAACGAAGCATTTGTGAAGCGGTTTTTCCGGAACGACGAAGATCCGCTGGAACAGCACTTCGGGATCGACCTGCCGGAAAACGCCAGCACGATTCGCATCGTCGGAATTGTACGCGACGCAAAGTTTGCCGGATGGGGATTGGACAAGCCGGCGCGGCCGATGTTCTACGTGCCGCTGGCGCAGACGGTGAATTACCAGCACGAGTTGCTGAAGAAAATTGAACTACGCTCGCACTTCATGGGCGGCTTGATGCTGGTAACGGACATTCCCACGGGCCAAGTAGAGGCGCTTTTGACGCGCAAGTTGGCGGACCTGGATCCCAACCTCACGTTTAACAGCGTGCGCACTATGACGCAGCAAGTGGAGTTGTCGTTCGATCAGGAACGGGCGGTAGCGAGCCTGGCAGGAGTATTCGGAATTGTGGCGCTGCTGCTGGCGGCTGTGGGCTTGTACGGCGTGACCGCATATACGGTGGCGCAGAAGACGAACGAGATCGGAATTCGCATGGCGCTGGGAGCGGACCGGATTCGCGTGATGCAAATGGTGTTGCGCGGTGCTTTTGCGCGAGTGCTTGTGGGATTGCTGCTCGGACTGCCCCTTGCCGTCGGAGCAGGGAAACTGTTGTCCGCGCAGCTGTATGGCGTGAAGTGGTGGGACCCGCTGGCGCTGGGAGTGGCCGCAGGCGCCCTGGCGCTGTGCTCGTTTATCGCAGCGATGGTTCCGGCGAACCGTGCAGCAGGCATCGCGCCGATGAAGGCGCTGCGAATCGAGTAGAGTGATTTGATGTAACGGTTAAGATACCTTCACCGAAGAGTATGTGCCGGGCTCGTTCTGCGCATTGACAGCATATTTGGAGTTGGCTAGTATTCTTCGAAACCCGTCGGGGTTAGTAGGGAGCCACTACCGGTCTTCGACTACTGCTCCTCTTCGAGGCGCCGCCCTCTCAATCCCTTCCCCCTGTAGATTGAGGTGGAGATGTGCGCCGTCGCAGCTAATTCAACGAAAAATGGCCTCAGCAATTGGTTTGGAGTCGAGCGAAAGGTAAAGATTTCGCTGACTGTAGCGGCGTTCAGCGTGTTACTAGTGCTGAGTTTGTCATACGTGGGAGTAATGCGATTCCGCGAGGACGCGTGGTGGGTGACGCACACGCGTGAAGTGCTGGAAGCGAACGAATCGCTGCTATCGAGCATGAGCGAGGCCGTGGGGGAGCAGCGGGGATATCTCTTCACCGGAAAAGAGATGTACTTAGCGCAATATCTCGCGGCGCGAGAACGGGTCCAGACGGCGCTTACCCGCCTGCGTGAGCTGACCAAGGACAACGCCGAACAACAAAACCGGATCGACGCGCTGGAATCGGAAGTCAATGCGCGGATGGAGGGTTTGAAGAACGCCATTACCCTGCGTGAGAGCGAAGGACTGGTGGCCGCGCAGGCCTCCGCGCAGCAAGGAGACGGCGAAGCGCAAGACCAGCGAATCCGGACCATCGTTGCAGGGATAAAGGAAGGGGAGAACAGCCTGTTAAAGGCCAGAGAAACGGCGGCGGCGGCGAGCGGCGGAGCAATCCGGGCGGCGCTGGTGATGGCAGGATTGTTGTTGATGGTGCTGTTCGGGCTGGCTTGGTTTGCCATCGGAAGGGATTTCACAGGCGCTCGCAGAGCGGAACAGGAAGTGCGCGACGCGAGAAGCGCGCTGGAAGAAAAGGTCGCGGAGCGCACCCAGGAACTGGAACGAGTGGCGCAGGCAGCTTCGAAATTGGCGGCGATCGTGGAGTGGAGTGACGACGCCATCATCAGCAAGACCGTCGATGGGATTATTACCAGCTGGAATCCCGGCGCGGAGCGGATGCTCGGCTATAAAGCCGGGGAGATTGTGGGGCAGCCGATGCTGCGGCTGTTTCCGCGGGACCGTCTGGACGAGGAACGAGTGATTCTGGAGCGCATCCGGCGGGGAGAACGGGTCGGCAGCTACGATTCGAAACGGATGCGGCGGGACGGTTCGGTCGTGGATGTTTCGGTTTCGGTCTCTCCGGTGAGAGACGAAATCGGGAAAATTTTAGGGGTCTCCACGATTGCGCGCGACGTCACAGAGAAGAAGAAGTCGGAAGATGACATCCGCCAACAAGCCAGCCTGTTGAATTTAGCTCCGGTCACGGTGTTTAGTCTCGAAGGCGAGATCCTGATGTGGACGCGGGGAGCGGAGCGGCTTTACGGATTCAGCGAAGCGGAGGCCGTCGGGAAAAATGTTCGAGAGCTGCTGAACACGGAGTTTGCGAAGTCTTTTGAGGCGATCCGGGAGCACTTGAGCGAAAAAGGCACTTGGGAAGGGGAACTGGCGCACTGGACGAAGGACAAGAATCGCGTGGTGGTGGCGAGCCAGTGGGTGCTCTATCAAGGAAAACACGAAGGAGCTTCGCGAATCCTGGATTTCAGCGCGGACTTGACGGCGTTGAAACGAGCCGAGGCGTTACAGGTGCGGTCGCAGAAGTTGGAGGCGCTGGGCACGCTGGCTGGGGGAATTGCGCACGATTTCAATAACGTGCTCGGAGTGATTCTGGGCAGCGCGTCACTGGCGGAAGCGGAGTTGCCAGCAACGAGCGGCGCGGCGGTGCGCGTGAAGGAGATTTCCAAAGCCGCCTGGAGAGCCGCGGACCTGGTGCAAAGGATCTTGAGTTTCAGCCGGCCGCAGGAGCAGAAGCTGGAGATTCAGCCGCTGGAGTCGGTGGTGACGGATTCGCTGAAGATGATTCGCGCGACGCTGCCGGCGGCGGTGGAGATTCGCACGGAGTTTGCGCCGAACTTGCCGATGGCCAAGGTGGATGCGACGCAGGTCTACCAGGTGATTGTAAACCTGGCGACGAACGCGGCACATGCCATTGGAGAGAGCCAAGGGCTCGGAATCATCGAGATAAAAGTAGACGCGCCGGTGGTGGATGACCAGGAGATTACGCCATCGAGAGAATTGGCGGGCGGCCGGTATGTGCGGTTGCGGGTCAGCGATAACGGTTGCGGTATGTCGTCGCGGACGCTGGAGAGAATTTTTGATCCGTTTTTCACGACCAAGCCGACCGGCAAAGGAACGGGGCTGGGATTGTCGGTAGTGCACCGGATCGTGGCGTCACATGACGGCGTGCTCAGGGTGTACAGCGAGCCGGGAAAAGGGACGTCGTTTCACATCTATTTTCCCGCGGCGGAACAGGAAGCGAAGCTTGCCACGGGAGAAAAAGGAACGGTGGCGGCAGGGAGAGGGGAATGGATTTTGTTTGTGGATGATGAGCCACTGTTGGTTTCGACCGGGAGGCTGATGCTGGAGAAGCACGGGTATCAGGTTACGGGCGTGACCAGCGCGGAGGAGGCGTTGGGACAGTTCCGCGCGAAGCCGGATTTGTATGGGGCGGTGGTAACAGATTTATCGATGCCGGTGATGTCGGGGCTGGTGCTGGCGCGAGAGTTACGGGCGATACGGCCGGATGTTCCGGTGGTGCTGGCGTCGGGGTATGTGCCGCCGGAAGAACAGGAAAAAGCTGCGCGGCTGGGGATCCACGACATTGTCACCAAGCCGGTGAATCTGCGGGAACTGCTGGCTGTCCTGGCGAGAGTGTTGGGAGAAACGGGTGAGAAGTACCGGCGAGAATCGGCGTGAATCCAGCACAGACGCAGCGGACTCACCCTCGGAGATAAGTCCTCAATACAGATTGGGAAACGATCGTCTTGGAAGGCGGGCGTGCTTCTATTTGACGGCGTTTGGTCTGCGAAAAGCATTTCGATGGTGTCGTCCGCGACGGGTGCTGGAACCTGCCGGGCTAAAGCCGCG
>Ga0335076_10004500_pt1 | contig 14112 bp, 10 predicted proteins | sample Lox_Sample_25_FD_206717 | JGI IMG/M metagenome (GOLD analysis project Ga0335076, IMG submission 206717) | Soil microbial communities from Loxahatchee National Wildlife Refuge, Florida, United States - Lox_Sample_2.5 | ecosystem: Environmental > Terrestrial > Soil > Wetlands | place: USA... | reverse complement strand
GTCACCACTCCCAGATCCACCTGCTTCACCGGATCATCCAGCTTCGCCTGCAAAACCTGCGGATTATCCAGTTGCTTCTGCAACGTGTCCACGGTTCCCGGCGCCGCTTCCACTAAAAACACCTGCACAGCCCGGTCCAGCGCGTCTTTCGGCCCACCTGCCGATTCGCTGCCCAGCAGCGCGCTCACGTCGCTGCGAGACCCGCGCACTTTATTCCCTGCCAGTGCCAAAGAAAAATTCAGCCGGCTCAGCAGCGCGCCGGTATTCACCCACGCCTCGGCCTTGTCCGAATAGCCCGTCGGCGGCTGGCACTGATACAGCGGCTCGCCAATCCGGCCCACCCACTGCACCAGCGGCATCGGCGTGTCCACGTCCGTTCCCAGCGCCCGCACGGACGATACCACGAGCTCATACGGCGTCTTGATCTTCGCGCGGTACGCTTCCTTCGACCAGAATTCCGGCGAGTAAATCATCGTCCGCATCACTTCCCTAATGTCCCCGTTGCTCTTCTGAAACGACTTTGTCATGCGCTCCACCAGCGCCGGCGGGGGCGTGTCCGAAACAAACCGCCGCGCCAGTTTCGTCGAAATAAACTTCGCTGTATTCGGATTTTTCACCAGCAAGTCAATCACTTGCTCGCCATCTTTCATGCCGCCTGCGTGAATCTTTTTCCCCAGCACCACTTTCGGATCCGGGTCGTGTAGCTTTTCGTCAAATTTGAATTTCGCAATTTCCCGCGGCTTCTCCATCGTCCAGCCCGTAAAGCACCGCGCCACTTCCGTCACATCCTTCTGCGAATAGCCGCCGTCGACACCCAGCGTGTGCAGTTCCATCAGTTCGCGGCCATAATTCTCGTTCAGCCCGCGTTCCTGCTTTTTCTTTTGCACCTGTTGCTGTTGCGGCCGCGGCGGATATCCATAGGGTCCGCGGCGCATCGTCTGCCGCATCGCGCGTTCCTGCGCCCGCCTCTGTGCTGCCCGGGGATCGGCGCTCAGATAATTGTCCAGATAAAACAGCATCGCCGGGCTCTTTGCCGTCGCCGTCAGCAAATCCTTGAACTTTCCCAGCGTGTTCGGCTGCATCACGTCGCGCTCATACGACGTCAGATACCACTTCACTTCGCCCTTCTGCGCATACACGTTGAAATGGTTGAACCAGAAATCGTCCATCACCTGTTGCAATTGCCGGTCGCTGTAGATCGCCCGCGTCACCTTGGCCATGGCCAGTTCTTCCACCACCCGCGCCGGCCGCTTGCTGTCGTCCGCAATCGCCCGCGGCACCGCGTTGGGATCCACGCTCAACGCGCCTCGCTGCCCTGCTCCCGGCGTTGGCGGATTCATCTGCATCGGCGAGGGCGTATCGCTGTTTGCTTCGCTCGCCACCATCGTCCCACTGGCCTCTCCGCTTTCCGCGCTCGACCCCGCGGCGCCGCTTTTTCCATCCATTTCCTGCGCCATCGCCGTGATCGCCGCGTCGGCTTGGCTTTGTGCCGCCTGCTCGCGTGTCGGCGCTGGCGGGGTCCGCTCGGCTTTCTTCTCCGCCTGCTTCGGATTCGGATACTCCGCCAGCAACTGCTCGTTGCTCATCCTCAACGTCGGATAGACGGTCAACCGCTCTTCCACGGCGCGGTCGTCAATCGCCTTGGGATTCAACTGCTGCTCAACCCATTTCGCCAACCCCATCTGCTTCACGCGTTCCACGTCGCCCGGCCGCGGCCCATAAGCCAGACGATTCAGCGCGTGCTGCACCGCTTCATCCTCGTTCAGTTCCGTGATCGGCAACCCTTTCAGCACCGGGTCCTGGTTCTTTTTGTCGGTATTGCCTTTGTAGGGATGGCCTTCTGAGGTCGTCCGCTCCGGCCAGCCGTTGTAGGGACCGCTTCCTGAAGCGGTCCGCCTGGCCGATGACTCCTCCGCCAAAGCGGACACATCGACCACAAACGTGCAGACGCACGAGAGCGCCAGCAGCACTGCCAAAACCGACCGTTCGTTCAGGAAAATCCCGGCGCGATGCGGCCGAGTTTCGCCATCCGCACTCCAGCCCACTCCAGATACAGGGGTATCGCCCATGACCCCCAGCTTAACCCTGCCGCCGCCCGAAAGTTGCTGCTCCCGAGGTCAGGGTTCCGAGCCCGCTACCCCGCCCCCTCTACGCCCTTCTCTAACCCCACTTAATTCAATGAGAAATCCACCGGCCTCTGCGGAGCCTGATTGTTCTTCCCGTCCACCGCCAGCAGCACCAACCGGTAATTGCCGGGCTGCAGATCTTTCGTGTCCACACGCAAGGCAAACGGCACCACCGAGTTCCCCTTCTCAATAAAACTGTCCATCGGTACGCCGCCGGTGAAGAACACCTCTTTATTGTTGTTGTCGAAAATGCGGTAGCCCGTCAGCACTTTCATCGTGGGATCCGTTTTCAGCAGTGGCTCATACACTTCCGAGTACAAGGTGATGCTGTCGGACTTCTTGAACTGGTACGCCGCCGCCGGCGTAATCTGCATTCCTTTCACGATGAGCGGCTTGCGGTCCTCCAATAACGTGGCATCCACGTCCGTCGGAATTTCGTCCACACGCTGCACGCTCGTCGAAAGCACCACTCCACCCAGGGTCATCTTGTCGCCTGAGTAGGGATCAATCTGCAGCGGCGCTTCCATCTTCGCGAAGCCTTCTCCGCCCGAACTCAACACCACCGCCAGCTTGTAGTTTCCCGCGGCTGCGTCGAACTGGTTCTGGTATTTATACGGGTGCTTTGTGAACTCCTTCCAATCGTCCTTTTCCATCTCCAGGTTCAACGTGTCGCTGAATCGCGCTCCTACGCTCCCATCCGGCTTATACGCGATGCCCAGCACATTGACGTTCGCGCGGTATTTTCCCTTGTCTTTGTTGAAGACCAGCGCGTCCCCGGGAATCTCCATCGACAGATTCACCCGCGCAATATTCGGCCCTGAATAGAAGTACGGCGCCTGCATCGTCGCATGAATCGTTCCAGCGGCCGAGCCGTTCGCCTGCGCTTCCATGGTTTTTTCCAGCGGTTTGCCTTCCAGCGGATTCACCGGCCGTACGTTGCAATAGCCCGAGCGCGAGCGCACTTCCGTTCCGCCGTGGCTCATTTTCACTTTCAACGTGTGGCAGCTGCCCTCTTTCGATTCCTGCGGCACGTACCCCAACACGTAGAACTGGTTCATCTCTTGCGCAATCCGCTGCAATCCGCCCAGCAGGTCGTTGGTGTTGTAAATCGTGAATCCCCCGGTTCCCTCCGCCAGCATCTGCATCACTTGCTGGTTCACGGTTGTGGATGTCGGAATCTTCGGCAGTAGAATCTGCGGCTGGTTCATTGGGTTGTTATAGTAATTCGAATATGTCGTTGGCGGCCGGGCAACTCCTCCCCCTCCGCCTGCCGGGGCACCACCACCGGTGCCACCCTTGCCGCCTCCCGCGCCCGTGCCACCCGTCCCGCCGGTTCCACCCTTGCCGCCTCCCGTGCCACCGGTGCCGCCACCGGGTCCTCCACCTGGCGCTCCGCCCCGTCCTCCGCCACCTCCGCCGGGCGCGCCTCCGCCACCGCCCCCGGGCACACCTCCGCCACCGCCGCCCCCGGGCTTTTGAGGCTCACCGGCTTCCGCCAGGCGGTAGCTCGACAGGATCAGTCGCGGGCGAATCGCCTGCGGTCCGTCATGCACTGTCGACGCCGCAACCACCTTTCCTGTTCCTTCCCGGAAGGGCGGCATCAGCCTCGCCCCCGAGCCGCCCGGCACCAGTCCCCTCACATCCAGTGGATACACCGCCACATTCGCTTTATTGCACGCATCGATCGTCGCCGTCAGTTCCGACTGGCTCTCCACCGTCAGCGGAAATCCGGCTGTAAACAGAATCAGCATCTTGCGGCCCGGCACTGCTCGCAGATTCTTCGCCAGGCTCCGGATCGACAGCAACATGGACCTGGCTCCATAATCCGCTTCCGCATTACTGATCGTCGGCATCCCGATGGTCGCCACCATCGTTTGTTGCGACGCATTCGAATCGATGTGCGGCACTGACGAGCCGCTTACCGCCGCCTTCAGCAGCTCAGCGTTCGCCGTGAAATTCTGCCGGATCTGCAAGCTGCCCCCGAAATTCACCACCGCCATAAGCGCATCCGGATTCGTATTGCTTTCAATGAATTTCGTTGCCGCGCTCCGCGCCTGCATCTGGTCCGCCATCTCCATCGACGACGTATCGAAGAACAGGATCATGTAATGTTTCTGGTTCGAGGCATTCTGCACGGCCGGGTCGCTGCCAGACGAAAAGCTCGTGATGGACTGTTCTTTATTGTCCTCGTAGACCCTGAAGTCTTCCTTCTTCAGATCCGTCAGGTAATGGCCCTTCTTGTCGGTCACGATCGCATCCACCAGCACGATGCGCGACTCCGCGCGAATCACCGTGTCCAGCTGCACCGGCTTCTGCTCGTTCCCCGCGGCCGCAGGCTGCTGGGGATTCGCGCCATTTTCAGGCTTGGCAGGCTCTGGCGCCTGTGCGCCCATGCCCCCCGCGCACCCTAAAACCACTCCCAGGCATAGGGCTGCCATCCATTGCATTCGCCGCATCCCTTGTTTTTCCCCCATCACGCCCTCCTAATAAGGAATAACGACCGCTCCGTTGCGCGCCGCCATTTGTGCCCCTTCGGAATCCCGCACCACCTGCCGCACCATGTACTTCCCCGGCTTCAGGTCGAAGCTCGACTTCATGGTCAACCCCGTTTTGTTCAAACGGTCGTAGGTGGTATCCAGCAGTCTCATTTCCAACAGTTTCTCTCCGCCGGTAATGTAATTTCCGTTTTCGTCGAAAATCACCGTCGCCACCGTCAGGTTGTCCCAGTTCCGGCCGTTCTCCTTGCGGAAATGCATTCCTTTCAAGTCGATCCGCGACACGATGCTCAGCTTCGCTTCATCCCCTTGCAACTTGAAGTACTGCGTTTGCAGCTCCACAGACAAATCGTTGATTTCTTCCTGCGAGAACACCGCCTCCGCAATTTCCTGTTTCGCCTGTTGCTGCGGATCATCCGCTTTCTTGGGAGAAAAATACCCGTGCCGCGCCTGGATATCGTATTTCACCTTGGCAGCCATCGCCACCTTGATCGAATGATACTTGCCGTCCATCTTCTGGTTCTGCGGCGAGAATCCCAGCACGTAACAAATATCGGGCGCCGATCCCACGCGCACCAAACCACCTTCCAGGTCGTTCGAGTTCTTAAAAAACGTCCCGCCCGTGCCGTTCGCAAAATCCACCATCACGTAGCTGTTTTCCGTCTGTTCCGCTGTCCGGTACATCGTCTTGAGTCCGGCGGTTTGCACTGTATCCGTGTTTGGCTGCGAAATATCCCCACCCACGTCCGGCGCGTACAATCCCCGGGCATCCAGGGTGTTGATCGTCACGTTTGCTCTGTTCGCCCGGTCGATCACCCCGGTCTCCTGCAACTGCGACGTGGTAATAAGGAACCCAGGCCCCGCCAGCACCAGGATCTTCTGCCCTGGCATGGCCGAGAGCCTCCGGATCACATCCTCCAACGCTCGGTATGTGAAGTCGTTATCCGTGTCTCCGGCCGTCAACGCCTGCTGCAACGACATTTGTGCCTGCTGCGTGGCCGCCGCTAATTCCTTCGGATCTCCGCCGTACAAGCATTGCAGCACTTCCTGTGTCACCAGGTTCAAAACCATTGAATCGCCCTTGTTGAGGTACTGATCGGCCATGTAGTGATTCACGTCCGGGCAGTTCGATACATCGTTGGCCTTGCCCAGCTTCGGGTGCGGTATCACTTTCAGCAGGCCCTGCTCTAGCACCGCCTTATCGCTCGTAAACTCCGTCGTGATCTGCCCTGATGTCCCATAAATTGCCAGTCGGTCGGTCGGCGCCATGCTTTCAATCAGTTTCTTCGCCGCCACCCGGATCGTCGACGAGTCTTGCATGTTGAGATGAATGTCGTCGAAAACTAACGCCACAAATCTTTGGGGTATCGCCACGAGAGGCGGCCCCCCTGATTCGTCCCCCTGTTGCGTTTTCGCCGCCTGTTCCGCTTTGGCGTGCCGTGTCTGCGCGGTCTCCACGCCGAACGTGCTCACCGTCTGCAGCTTTCCGTTGTCGTACAGCAAAAAGTCTTCCCGCTTCAGTCCGTCCACCAGGTTGCCCTGCTTGTCGCGCACCACCACGCGCACCTGCACCAGGTTGACGCGCAATTTGAAGGTCGTTCCGGTGTCGTGGCTGGAAACTTCGACCTTGGTGTCGGACTTTGTGTCGGAACCAGCTTTGGTGGGTTGCGCCGCGGGGGTATCGGAGGTTTTCGGAGGGCTCGTGGCACCCACGTTGTCTTGGGCGTGCGCTCCCGCCGCCCACGCAGCCAGCACCAGGAGCATGGCCAGCCGGCTGAACCGATGACCGCATGACTTCCGGTAGAAGACCCCTGGGTTCATCACTATCCCTTGCCCCATCTGTGACCAATTGCTTGGTTCCGCTCGGCGCGGCTCCGGGTCACTTCGCGCGGGTGGGACCAACCGACTATACCCCCCAGGTTTTTCAGGGTCAACGCGCCAATTCCCTTCAATTCGCCATGCTCCGATAGGCTTCCATGCTCCAAACGTCCTGCGCGTCGTTGCGTTTTAGCACGTACCGGTCCCCGCCTTCCACCCGCACACGAAAATAGGTCTCTCCGGGCGAATACCACCGATCTTCCACTGCCGCCACTTCCAAAACCTGCTCTCCCAAACGCACCCGCACCGGTCGCTCATCTCCTCGATACCCCGCATAGCACTCCACTTCCACGTTCACACTCATCTTTTGCTGCTTTACCTCATCCCCGCCCTTTCCGCGTTCCACGCCGCCCCCAGAAACACAATCACCGCGGAGATCTGCATCCAGATCAGCAACCCGATCACTGCCGCCAAGCCGCCGTACACGATGTTATACGGCACACGCCGGACGTAAAGTCCAAACGCCGCGTTGGCCACCCACCACAGCAGTGTTGCCACTGTGGCCCCCGGCAGTACGTGACTCAGCTTCTTCTCCTGCGGCCGCGCCACGAAATAGATCACCGTCAACGCCAGCAGTGCCAGCGTCATTGCCGCCGCTGGAAAAAACACCACCCAGGCCACGTGCACCGGTGCGTTCTTCCACAAGACCGCCGTCAGCCAGTGCCGCAACGGACGCCCGAACACTCCCAGAATCCCCGCCGTCAGAATTGGCGCCATGGTGATCAGCAGCAGTAAGAGTCCCCGCCATTGCCGCTGGAAAAATCCCATTCGCTCCGGCTCATCGTAAATCAGGTGGATCCCGTTCATCAGCAGCTTCATCACCTGCGATCCGCCCACCAGCGTACCCGCCGCGCCTGCCAGCGAAATCTTCCAAACGTCCGGCCCTCGCCGCGAGAGATAATCCGACACAATCGCATGGCTCCCCGGAGGCAACAAGTCCGTGAAATTTCGGATGGCCTCCAGCGTATCCGTCTTGCTTCCCAGCCACGTCGATGCGAATCCTACTGCCAGCAGCAACGTCGGAAAGAACGACAAGAACACGTTAAAGGCAATCGCCTGCGACACCATGCTGCAGCGCGGAAACACCCGCCCGAACATCCGCCACACTCGCGTCACTCATGCATCCCCTGAACTCATCACGCATTATAGCTGTTGTCGCGCCTGGCTTTAGGCCAAGACTTGGTTCAGTGATATGCTCACTGCGACTTTCAAGGAAAGCGCATTGTCTCGTCGCGCGCAGTTTCGCCCCCGTTTCCTCGCCTGTTTGCTTTTCCTCGCCGCTGGCTCTCTTTGTCTCTTCGCCCGGCAACTCCGCCCGCCATCAACTCTCGCAAATTCATCCGGCAATTCTGGCTACGTCGGCAACCAGGCCTGCGCCAAATGCCACGCCCAAATCTACGAATCCTATATACGCACTGCCATGGCCAACGCCAGCGGTCCCGCCACGGAAAATCTCATCGCTGGCGAATTTACCCACAAACTTTCCGGCGTTCACTACAAGATCGCCAGCGAAAAGGGCAAAGTCGTCTTCACCTTCGACCGGCCCGGCGATCCCTTCGTCCACGGCGAACGCGAATTTCTCTACTACATCGGCCAAGGCCGCCGCGGCCGTACTTACCTTTTTTCTACCGACGGCTTCCTGTTCGAATCCCCCGTCAACTGGTACGCTGACCGCCACCTTTGGGACATGGCCCCCGCCTATGGCTCCTCCCCCACCATGCCACTCAATCTCCCCGCCACCACCAGTTGCATGCATTGCCACGTCAGCGGCGTTCGCGCGCCTCTTATGGGCAGCGACAATCATTATCCCGACCCACCCTTCTTGTTTTCCGGCGTCACTTGCGAACGCTGCCATGGCCCGGGAGCTGCCCACGCCCAGAATGGTACCGCCCCCATCGTCAATCCCAATAAACTCTCGCCCACTCTTCGCGATCAGGTCTGCATGCAATGCCATCTTGAAGGCAACGCTGCCATCGAGCGCGCTGGAAAACACATTTATGAATTCCATCCCGGCGACGACCTCTCCTCCTACGTCCGCTACTATGTCCTCACCGGCAACGTCCCTCCCGGACTCCGCGCCACCAGCCAGTTCGAAGCACTCGCCGAAAGTGGATGCAAGAAGAAGTCCGGCGACGCTCTTTCTTGCACCACCTGCCACGATCCGCACCTATCTGTCTCCCCTGAAAACCGCGTCGCCTACTTTCGCGCCAAATGCGTCTCCTGCCACGGCGAAAAGTTTGCCGCCAAACATCACAAGAATCAGCTCGACTGCACTTCCTGCCACATGCCTGCGTCGCAAAGTTCCGACGTCGCCCACACCCAGGTCACCGACCACCGCATCCCGCGCCATCCGCAACCGCCCGCTGCTGCCGCCGCTCAACCGACCGCTTCGGCCGCGCTTCCCACTCTCGTTCCCTTTCCCAACGAGCCCGATTCCGCCAAGGACACCCGCGACCTCGCCCTGGCATGGCAGTCCATCGTCACCAGTGGCATGACCATGGCCCAACCGCAAACCGAAAGGCTTCTCCTGGCTGCGCTTCGTGAATCTCCCAACGATTCCGCGCTTCTTAGCGCCCTCGCCTTCGCCGCTCAGCAACGCGGTAATTTCGCCGAAGCCGCCTCCCTCTACCAACAAACTCTCTCTGTCGATCCCAATTCCCTCGAAGCCGCCACCAACCTCGGCGCCATCGAAGCCAATCAAGGACACTTCGCCGCAGCCCTCAAACTCTGGCAATCCGCCTTCGAACGCGCCCCAGCCAAAAGCGAAATCGGCATGAACCTCGCCCGCCTCTTCTGCTCCTCCAGCCGGTTCGATGACGCCCGCTCCATTCTCCTCCGCGTTCTCCGCTTCAACCCCGACCTCCCTCCCGCCAAACAATTCCTCTCCTCCCTTAACTCCGCCACTCCCTCCTGCTCGTTCTAACTCCTTCATCCCACCATTCCCGTTTTCCACAAGTGTCCTTTCCGAGAAACGCACCACGAACAGCCTTTTCAAGACGTGTTCGGCAATCGAAAAGTTGTGGTTGTACGAACTTCGGTGGTAATCAGGCCCGACTGCTCATCGTGTTCGGGCGCGATGCTAGTGAAAATTCTCCACGATTCTCAATTCGGCTCCTCCCTGATCGACTCGGGAATACAGGATCCATCGGCCATCCGGAGAGATAGCCAGGCCGCTATCGTCACCCAAATCGCCCGAGCCAACGGGCCTTTCAAAACTGGCGATTCGCCTGATCTGATTCGTCTGTAAGTCCAAAAACTGGACGGAACGCGCATCTTGCTGAGGAACGAAGTAAATTCCTTTGTCCACGATCGCCAGATTGAGGTAGTTGCTCAGCCCTTCCAGAACCCTGACGGCCTCACCGCCACCCAATGGAACCCTCCACAAGCTGTTGTCCTGCTTCAGGTAGTAAAGGAATTTGTTGTCCGGCGATTCAAGCGGCGTGTAGCCACCGTCCCTCGTTACCTGGATCGCTTCGCCTCCATCGGCTGGCATCTTCCATACTTGCTGCGGTCCGGTGCGGGCAGAATCAAAATAGATCCACCGTCCGTCATGCGACCAACTCGGGTCCCCATCGTTCGCTGGATCGTCTGTCATGCGCACTGGCTTCCCTCCATCCGCGCCAATGACCCAGATGTCGAACTCTCCCGCTGCATCGGAGTCAAATGCAATTCGTCTGCCGTCGGGAGACCAGCGCGGAGTTGAAGCACTGTGCATCGAAGTCAATTGGACAGGACTCGAACCATCGCTGTTGCATACCCAGATCTCAAGGTGTCCCGAGCGCTCCGACACGAACGCAATTCTCCTCCCGTCTGGTGAGAACTGAGGAGCACCATCCCGTTGCGTCGATGTGATGAATGCCCGATTGAAGGATCCGACTCTGGTACCATCGCGAACGCTTGGGCCAACCGGTGCCGCCATGCGCCAGATACTGCTAGGACGAACACTATGGTTCGAGTAGGCGAGCCGGTGGCCGCGGCGCGAAACCGCGGGAAACCAAGCATCGTCTCCAAACGGGAGTCGCGTAGGTTCGGCAGATCGGGCTTCGGAGCCGGAAACGCCAACTCTCCACAGCCCGTGACCCGGCTCTAAATATACAATCTCGTGTCCGTCCTCCGTCCAAGCCGGAGCCCAGCCTTTTAACAGCGGTATCTGCCTGGCTTCTCCCGCTGGCTGGAGAGCATCAGAAACGGGCAACAGATAAAGTTTTGTGCGGAGGTCGCTTATTCTGATGAATGCCAGTGTTCGCCCGTCGGGGGAGAAGGCTGGGTTGCTATCCCCGCTCATTTCACTCACGGCAGACGGCGGGGACGTCAATCTGCGCTTTTCTCCCGTGTCGATCACGACTATAAACAACGCGGCAGGTTCTTTCGGTGAGTCCTTGTGACTAATCACTAGCGAAGTGCCATCGGGTGACCAGGCCAGATAAGGAGCCCAGACACCCTCGAGGTGGACCTCTGCGATTTTGCGCTCTGGGCCACCCAAGGCTGGGATCAACAGCAACGCATGCCTGTTCGAGATTTCTCTAAGGAACGCGATGAAGCGGCCGTCTGGCGACCATACCGGGCTGAAGTCCTTAGCCGGACCGTTGGTCAGCTGCAGTGGCGGCCCGCCTGTGCCGATCAGCTTCACGTATATGTGTGATTTGCTTTCGCTTTCCTCCGACCTTGTAAACGCTACCTCGTTACCGTCTGGCGAAAAGCTTGCTTCATCCTCGTAGCCCGGAAGAGCAGTCAGTGGCACAGATGTCAAAGCCGGCACTGACCGCTTTCGAGATAAAACAACAAACCTCAGAACGCCAGCAGCACTCAGCCCAATTCCCAACAGCAAGGCAACCGCCAATGGCAACCATCTCCAGCGACGTCGACGCGCGGTGGGGATTGACCGATCCTTCATGCCATCGACAGGAGGCATCCAGCGGTAACCGCGGCGAGGAATGGTTTCGATAAAGTGCGGGTTCTCCGGTGAGTCTCCCAGCACCTCGCGAAGCCGGTTCACAACAGCGTTCAGTCCGTGTTCAAAGTCGACGAACGTGTCGTCGTTGGTCCACAGGCGCTGCTGAAATTCCTCCCGGGTTACGACTTCGCCAGCATGCTCCAGTAGGATCGACAGAACCTGAAAGGGCTGACCCCGGAGTCGCAGTTTCAACCCGCTCTTGCGCACTTCTCCTTTATCCAGGTCAACTTCAAAGACCCCGAACTTGATGATTCGGGATGTTGGGACTACTTGCGCCATTCGTGCGGCACTCAGTGTGCGCCAGTGTACCACCGGTCCAATCCGACAAGTCTCAGTTTCGAGTACTAACGTGTGACCTAGGTCTGCTGTGTCTTTGGCTAGAACAACTTAGCTACTGACCTGCTTCCTATCTTCTTCTGATCCCGACAAAGTCCTCCTCGCATTGAGGTAGCGCCATCGAAGGCTCAAGTTGTCCCACGCGCGCGAAGCGTGCGGAGGGCAACCTTGAGCATCAGGGCTACAAAGCGCAATTCAGCATGCAGCGAAGCTTTAAGTCAGCGGCTCGCTGGCCTCAGGCTGGGCCTAACCAGGCTAGTGGCCTTCCTGGGGATCGTTGGGTTCCTCTTCCCGGAGGCGGTTTGCGCTAGGGCCGCAGCCCCCGACCTGACAATCACAGTTCGCGTTTACAATTACACGCAAACCCCTCCTACCACACTCGCCCGTGCCGAACGCGAAGCTGCGCGAATCTTCGCCAAAGCTGGCCTAAAGGTTGTCTGGTCAGACTGCGGGCCGGAAGGTCCCACCAATGTCTCTCAAGAGCCCTGTAAGGAGGAGGAGCTTGAAGCTACAGCCATCCGTCTGCGAATCCTTCCGACTCCCGTCGGGAATCGATTGCAGGACACGGTCTTTGGTTTTGCTACCCACCCAGCTCTCGCCAGTGTCTACTACGCATCTGCATTGGACCTTGCGAAGTATGATCAGGCCGAGTTCGAGGCGCCTATCGTTCTAGGTTGTGCTATAGCCCACGAGATCGGGCACCTGTTGCTTGGGTCGAATCGTCATTCCATTTCGGGAATCATGCGCGCTCGGTGGGACCGTAGAGACATCCGAGAAGAACTGCAGGGTGCAATGTTTTTTGCGCCCCAGCAGGCAAAGCTCATGCAGGCAGAGTTGCAAAGGCGCGAATCGCGTTAAGGATCACTGTGGACCGTCCGCTGACATGCACACCGAGTCCGGGCGACACGCGGTTCTACCGATAATCGGGATTCGTTTGACGCGCGCCCACCAGGGCTATCGCACCCAAGGCCGTACGCCATTCCAGACTTTTTCAGAAGGAGTCGAACAAATGCGCCGAGAGGAGGTGAAACCCGAAGCAGCTTAGTTTACAATCCGCGCCACCGGTCTCTCCGGTGTCCGCCAATCTCCGACTAAATACACGTAAACGTCCTTGGCGATGTAGCAAATCCTCTCTAGCTTCTGCTCCACCATTTTCCCCTCACTCCGAGAAGGCCGGGCCACCAGGTCCGGCCCCTCCGTCGGACCTACTCTACCTCCTCCATCCCACCATTCACGTTTTCCACAAGTGTTCTTTCCGAGAAACGCACCACGAACAGCCTTTTCAAGACGATTTCCTACGCCTACAACCTCGACGGTTCGCTATGATTTCCCTAGGCGGTGGGCATCAAAATGATCGATCAGGAGGGCTTCCAAATGGCAACTCAAGATGGCACGCCTGAACGCAGCCGAATCGATTTGGCGCTTGAGGCCGCAATCCACATTGGTTTGGCATTCTTGCTCGCAACTGCGTGTCTTTGGATCCTTCGCCCTTTTGCCCCCCTTCTAACTTGGGGAATCATTATGGCCGTTTCTGCTTATCCCAGTTTCCGTCATTTAAGAGCCAAGCTTGGCGGACGAGGAACGTTAGCAGCCGTTATTTTTACTTTGGCATTGCTGACGGTTTTGATTGTTCCGATCGTCCTGCTCGCCGGAACTCTGGTCGATGGGATCCAGGCTCTGACGATGCACATTAAAGAACGCACATTGGTAGTCCCACCACCTCCCGCGAGCGTTGCGAGTTGGCCGATTGTCGGTGCTCCGATCGCAAAACTGTGGGGTCTGGCTTCTTCGGACTTGGGTCAAGCGATAGAAACGCTTGCACCGCAGGTAAAATCCTTCGTACCGAGCCTGTTCACAGCTTCTGCTGGCCTCGGTTTGACGGTGCTCCAATTTGTGCTCGCAATTTTGGTGGGGGGCGTACTCTTGGCGAAAGCAGAGGCTGTGTACGAGATGACCTGCTCGCTGGCCAAAAAGCTTTTCGGATCGCAGGGGCGCGAATTTCAGGAATTGATTGGGGCCACGATTCGGAGTGTGACAACCGGGATTCTGGGTGTGGCCTTTATTCAATCTGTTCTGGCGGGAATCGGTTTTTTGTTTGCGGGGCTGCCGGGCGCAGGGTTGTGGGCCATTGTGTTTCTGATCGCCGCAGTGCTGCAGGTCGGTGGACTGGTCCTGATTCCTGCGGTGGTTTATGCGTTTGCTTTTTTCAGTACAGCTAAGGCGGTGATATTCCTGATCTGGTGCGTGTTTGTCGGAGTTGTCGACAATGTGCTGAAACCTCTGTTGTTGGGCCGTGGAGTCGAAGTGCCGATGGCTGTAATCT
>Ga0335076_10004499_pt1 | contig 14113 bp, 12 predicted proteins | sample Lox_Sample_25_FD_206717 | JGI IMG/M metagenome (GOLD analysis project Ga0335076, IMG submission 206717) | Soil microbial communities from Loxahatchee National Wildlife Refuge, Florida, United States - Lox_Sample_2.5 | ecosystem: Environmental > Terrestrial > Soil > Wetlands | place: USA... | reverse complement strand
TAGGACAACCGCCGCATCGAGCCGGCCGGCATCCGCCATCCCGACCTGCCGCCCGAAGGCCGCGAACGCCTCGAAGCGCTGCTTGGCCTCTATACCGGGCGCCTTCGGCCGGGGCACGCCGAGATTCGCTGGGCCGAGGTGAAGCGCCATCTCGACGCCACGCACTTCGCCTGGATCGGCCCGGTCGATGACCATAGCCCCTTCTATTACCGCATCCTGTCGCCGGTCATCCTCGCCGAGTTCGACCACCAGTCGGGCATCGTCTACGACAACGACAAGCCGTCGCGCGACCACATCCATACCGTCGTGCGCACGCCCAACGGCAACGATTATGGCCGCGATCTCCTGCGCCAGCATTACGCCCGGCATGACCACGCCGCGTCGGCGCACGCGCATGCGCACGCGACCGGCACGCCGCATCATCATCACCACGACGGCTGACCGGCGCAGCATTTCAACTTGCGCGCCGCTGTCGCGCGACTCCGCGCGTCACCGCGCGGCGACCACCCTTTCGTCTCGCCAGCGGAGCAGATGCCGGGCTATTGTTGTCCGACGCCTTTACTGGCGCTGACTGCGAGAAGCGCGATGTCGCTCGGCGAGCGCTCGATCCGGATAGACTGGCCGCCGCGGCGCGCGGCACGGCTGGCGGCGCTCGCGCTTGTCGCGCTGATCGCGGTCGCCGGATCCTCGGCGCGCAGCCTTGCCGCATCGGCGCCACAGGAGACGATCCAGAGCTTCTACAGCGCCCTGCTCGGCGCGATGAAGGACGGCGCCACACTCGGCATCCGCGGCCGATACGAGCGGATCGCGCCGGCGATCCGGCAGAATTTCGATCTCTCCTATATGACGCAGATGGCCATCGGCCCGGGATGGAGCACCTTGTCCGATGCGCAGAAGAAGCAGGTGAGTGAGGCCTTCGCGCGCTATATGGCTGCCACCTACGCGGACAATTTCGCCAGCTATTCCGGAGAGAAATTCGAGGTCACCGGACAGCGGAACACGCCCTACGGCACCATCGTCGAGAGCCGCATCGTCAAATCGAACGGCGAGCCGGTCAGCATGAACTATCTGATGCGCCAGCATGAAGGCGACTGGCAGGTCGGCGACATCTATCTCACCGGAGCGATCAGCCAGCTGGCGACCTTGCGCTCGCAATTCACCTCAGTGCTCGAGCGCCAGGGGGTTTCCGGCTTGATCACGCTGCTCAACAGCAAGGCGCAGACCCTGGTGGCTTCACCGGCATCCTTCGCTCGTCGAGCGGCACGCCCCCCTACTCACATCACCACCGGTCTCTAAAGTGTTGCACCAAACTCGCCGTCCTCGATGCGGAGATCGCCCTTAGCGTCGAGTTCGCGTGTCGCGTTCGCATTGACAGGGGGTCTGACGCACTCCACATGTACGAGTCGCGCGGGGGTCAAGGCACGCAGCGTGTGGGAGCCGACACTCGGAACGAACGCGGGACGATCCGCGGCATGCTCCTGCGTCGACGAGCTGTTCTGAGCCCCCGCCCCCGCGCACCTCTGGTGAAGGCGCGCGCATGGCGGGCAACACCAGGCCGACTTGACCTCGCCCGGCCAATTCGCTGAATCCGGCCATGACCCTATGTCAGGTCGAGATGGCCCCCGGCTCCCGGATGGCAAGATGAAGCTGCCGGCTCCCTCGGCCGGCGCTGCTTCGCTGATCGCCGCCGCCGAACGCCTCGCTCCGGCGATCCGCGCCGCACGGGTTGAGATCGAGCGATTGCGCCGTCTCCCCCCGGCGCTCTCGGCGGCGATGCACGAGGCGCAGTTGTTTCGGCTCTACATTCCCAAAGCGCTCGGCGGGCTCGAGAGCGATCCCATCACCTCGATGCGCGTCGTCGAGACGGTGGCGGCGGCCGATGGCGCGGCCGGCTGGACGCTGATGATCGGCATGACCTATGGCGTATGGGCGGCTCTGCTGCCCGAGGCGACGGCGCGCGAAATCTATGGCGCGCCGGATGCGGTGGTGGCGGGCGCGCTCCGCCCGGCCGGGCGGGCGCGCACGGTCGAGGGCGGTTATGTCGTGAGCGGACGATGGTCATTCGCCAGCGGCATCCAGCATGCGACCTGGTGGAACGGCGGATGCACCGTCGACGCCGACGCCGGCGCCACGGAAGAGACGCGCCTCGTCTTCTTCCCGGCGCAGCACGGGCGGCTCATCGACAATTGGGATGTCGGCGGTTTGCGCGGCACCGGCAGCCACGACTATGCCGTGGACGGGCTCTTTGTGCCTGAGACGCATGCGATATCGCTCGACGCACCGCCGCGGGTCGACGGCGCGCTCTATCGCCTGCCGCTGCAGGCGCTGCTCGACAGCACGATGGCGACGGTGCCGCTCGGGATCGCGCGCACCGCCATCGATGCGCTGGTCGAGCTCGCCCAGGGCAAGCGCTCGGCCGGGTTCGCAGCACGTCCCGCCGAGCGACCCTCGGTGCAGGCCGATATCGGACGAGCGGAAGCGGCGCTGCGCTCGGCGCGGGCGTGGCTCTATGAGTCGGTCGAAGAGGCCTGGGCCGAAGCAGAGGCCGGACGCCCGATTGCGGTGAAGCACGCAGCAATGCTGCGGCTGGCGCGCGCCCATTGCGCCACGGCGGCGGCCGCGGCCGTCGATCTCGCCTATGGCGCCGGCGGCGGGAGCTCGATCTATGCGGCGTGCCCGCTCGAACGCTGCTTTCGCGACGTGCACACGCTGTCCCAGCACATCTCGATGCATGCCTCGAACTATGAGGTATGCGGCCGCGTGCTTCTCGGCCTGCCGCCCGACCGGCGTCGCCTTTGACACTGGAGCGTGGTTCCGTTGTGCCGATCACGCCGGTCTCGTTGAAGATACGCGCAAAGTTTTAAGCGAAATTTTCTCTGGCAACGGCCTGTCTCTCTTGAGACGCACTCCAGTTTCGCGCGGTTTATCCGGCCCTTGCCACCAGACCCGACCATCGGGAATACCGGGGATGCGTTGTCCGAAGTGTGGCGATTTATGGCTTCTTTAACAACGACCGTTATACCCCCGCTGGTCTGAGAAAAAATGCGGGAGATTGGCCGTGCCGTCCTTGCGAATCAGCGTGTTGATGCAGCTTCTGTTCGGGGCGGCGCTGCTCATCCTGCTCGGCGTGACAGCGAACGACATGTGGTCGGCATTGGCCCGGCGCCATGCCGCCGAACGTGCGGTCGAGGTCGGCCGCGCCGGCGAGGCGGTGTTCGCGGCGCTGCAGAATTTCCGCCTGGAGCGCGGCCCGACGCGGCTCGATCTCGTGGCGAAGGCGCCGGCGGACGCGGCTTTCATTGCGGCCAATGCGGCGCTTCGCGCCAAATCCGCGCCGGCTCTCGAAGCGCTCATCCGCATCTGCGACGCCATCACCTGCGTCCACGCCGGGGAGACACAGCAGCTTCGCTCCGCCTTCGCCGAGGTGGAGCGGGTGCGCCACGACGTCGATCGTGACCTCTTGCTGCCGCTCGAGCAGCGCAGTCCCGGCATCGCCGACCGCTGGAACACCGCGGCCACCGCGCTCATCGACCAGCTCGAGACCATGTCGAACCAGCTCTCCACCGAGATCCGGCTGGTCGATCCCTTGATCGCGGAAGCGATCGAGGTAAAGGAGATGGGCTGGACGGTGCGCGACTACACCGGCTTCGAGCGCAACTTCTATGTCGAGGCGATCCAGCGCAACGGCTTTACGCCGGAGCTCGACGCGGCGATCGCCGATCACGCGGCACGGATCGACACCGCTTGGAAGATGGTGCGCGACTTGACCTCCCGTCCCGGCGCTCCTCCCGAGCTCATCCGCATCACCCAGCAGATCAAAGCGGAGTATTTCGACCAGTACCGTCCGCTCTACGCCGCCATTCGCCGCGCCCTGAGCGCCAAGCAGCCGTCGCCGGTTACCACCGACGAGGTCGTTCAACGCTCCAACCGGATCCTCAATCTGCTCGCCAGCCTGCCCGAGGCCGCGCTCAGGGTTGCGAGCGCCGATGCCGAGCGCGCGGACGCCGCGGCGACGCGCAGCCTCGCGCTCGACGCGGCTCTTCTTATCGTGGCGCTGGCGCTGGGCGGCGCCGGCCTCTTCGTCATTCGCAGCCGCATTGTCCACCCCATCGCCGAGATCGTCTCGGCGATGCTGGCGGTGGCGCGCGGCGAGCTCTCAATTGCCATTCCCCACGGCGAGCGCCGCGACGAGATCGGCGCGCTTGCCGGCGCGCTCGCCGTCTTCAAGAAAAATGCCGCGGAGAAGGCGCACGCTGCCGAGCGCGAGCGCCGCGATATCGAAGAGAAGTCGCGGCGACAGGCGGCAATCGCCGCCGCCATTGCCGATTTCGAGCGCAGTTCGCAACGCGCGCTCGAAGCCTTCGCTGGCGCCGCCTCGCGCATGAGCGCCACCGCCAGCACGCTCTCGGCCACGGCCGAGGAAACGAGCCGTCAGGCCGCCGCCGTCTCGGCCGCCTCGACCCACACCTCGTCCAACGTCCAGACCGTCGCCACCGCCACCGAGGAACTGTCCTCCTCGGTGGGCGAGATCGGCCGACAGGTTACGCAATCCACCGACGTCGCCGGCCGCGCCGTGGGCGAGGCGCAGCGCACCGAAGGGACCATTCGCGTCCTCGCCGAGGCGGCGGGAAGGATCGGCGAGGTGATGAAGATGATCCAGAGCATCGCCGAGCAGACCAACCTCCTCGCGCTCAACGCCACCATCGAGGCGGCGCGCGCCGGCGAGGCGGGCAAAGGCTTTGCCGTGGTCGCCAGCGAGGTGAAGACGCTCGCCGCCCAGACCGCGAAGGCAACCGAGGACATCGCCGACCAGATCGCCTCGATCCAGGGCGTCACCGGCGATGCCGTTGCCGCCATCGCCCGCATCAGCGACACCATTGGCGAGATCAACAGCATCGCCACCGCCATCGCCACCGCGATCAACCAGCAGGGAAGCGCCACTCACGAGATCGCGCGCAGCGTCCAGGAGGCGGCCAAGAGCGTGCAGGAAGTCACCGCCAATATCGGCGGCGTCACCCGCGCCTCGGAAGAAACCGGCGCCGAGGCGAGCGAGGTGATGAGCGCCTCGACCGAGCTCGGCCGCCATGCCGGCCAGCTTCGGGCGGAGATCGCCAACTTCCTCGGCCGAATCAGCGCGGCGTAACATCCGTCCTCGCCCACGCGACGAGAGCAGCATCTTCTCCCGCCGTCCCCGCGAAAGCGGGGACCCAGAGCCATGCGCTCCGTTCATCGGAGCTGAACCTCAGGGATGCCCGCTTTCGAGCGTGTGAAGGAAGCGCACGCAAAGGTGCTTTCGCTGACATCGCGCGGCTCAGAAATGGACCCCCGCTTTCGCGGGGGCGACGAATTCTAAAGCAAAATCAAAGTATTCCGTCATTCCCGCGAAAGCGGGAATCCACGCGGCGTCAGAGCATCACTTCGTCGGCTTCGATTTCTTCACGCGCTCGGCGGCGGGGAGAGACCCTCCTCCGCCGCCGCTTGCGCGCGCATCCGCGCCTCGATCGCGGCAATGACGACATCGCGCTTGTTTCTGAGATGGCGCTCGAGGATGCGGCGCAGCCGGTCGCCCTGGCGCTGCTCGAGCGCTTCCAGGATCTGCTCATGCTCGGCAACCGCCTTGTCCCAGCGCTCCTGGGAGACATTGGCGAAATAGCGCGCGCGGCGTACGCGCGCATTGAGGGCGCCGTAGCTCGTCAGCAGCACCGGGTTCCCCGCCGCCCGGCTGATCGCCTCGTGGATCGCCTGGTTGCAGCGGAAATATTCGGCGCGGTTGCCGCGCTCGTGATGCGCCAGCATCTCGACATGCGCCGCGCGGATCTCAGCGAGCTGCGCCTCGCCGATGCGCTCTGCGGCGAGCTGCCCCGCGATGCCCTCGAGCGGCCCCAGCACTTCGAAGACATGGTCGATCTCGGCGATGCTCACCGGCGTGACGATGGCGCCGCGGTTGGGCAGCAACTCGGCCAGCCCCTCCGCCGCAAGCACCTTGAGCGCCTCGCGCAGCGGCGTGCGCGACACCTGCAGCTCAGCGCACAGCAGGCGCTCGTTGAGCCGGGCGCCGGGTGGAAGCGCGCCATCGATGATGAGAGCGCGCAGCCGCGAGGTCACCTCGACATGGAGGTTGGTCCGGTTGATGGCGAGCACGCCGGATCTCGTGAGGGCCTGCTCGCTGTGCATGGCAGATGCGATCTCGGGCTTGGTCAACGTCGCTTCCCTGTGTCTTGACCACGGACAATTTGCATGCAAAATGCATAATTCAAGATAGCAGCGATGAAGGACGAGGTCCATGCAGAAGTTGACGGGGAGCCACAGCGGCCGGCATTTCCTGCAGATTCCGGGCCCCACCAATGTCCCGGACCGGGTCCTGCGCGCCATCGACAACCCGACGATCGACCATCGGGGACCCGAGGCTTCGGCGCTCGCCCGTAATGTCCTTGCCCGGCTCAAGCTGGTCTGCAAGACGAAGGCGGCGGTCGTGATCTATCCCGCCTCCGGGACCGGCGCCTGGGAGGCGGCGCTCGTCAATACGCTCTCGCCCGGCGACCGAGTGCTGATGTTCGAGACCGGCCATTTCGCCACGCTCTGGCGCGAAATGGCGGGTCGACTTGGCCTCGACGCAGAGTTCGTCCCCGGCGACTGGCGCCACGGCGTCGACCCGGCGCTGGTCGAGGCGAAGCTCGCCGGAGATCGCGACCATAAGATCAAAGCGGTGATGGTCGTCCACAACGAGACCTCGACCGGCGTCACCAGCCGCATCGCCGAGGTCCGCCGCGCCATCGACCGCGCGCGGCATCCCGCGCTCTTCATGGTCGACACGATCTCGTCCCTCGCCTCGATCGACTATCGGCATGACGAATGGGGCGTCGACGTCACTGTCGCCGGCTCGCAGAAGGGGCTGATGCTGCCGCCGGGCCTGTCGTTCAACGCGATCAGCGACAAGGCGCTTGCCGCGTCGCGGTCGGCGCGGCTGCCGCGGAGCTATTGGGATTGGAGCGGCATGCTGCCGGCGATGGAGACCGGCTTCTTCCCCTACACGCCTGCGACCAACCTGCTCTATGGCCTCGACGCCGCCCTCGACATGCTGCTCGAGGAAGGGCTCGACCACGTCTTCGCGCGCCATCAGCGCCATGCCGAGGCGACGCGGCGCGCCGTGCGCGCCTGGGGGCTCGAAATTCTCTGCCTCAACCCGGCGGAATATTCGGGCTCGCTCACCGCGGTGCTGATGCCAGAGGGCCATGACGCCGACGCCTTCCGCAAGGTCGTGCTCGAGCGCTTCGACATGTCGCTCGGCTCCGGCCTCACCAAGCTCAAAGGCAAGGTATTCCGCATCGGCCACCTCGGCAGCTTCAACGATCTCATGTTGATGGGGACGCTCGCCGGGGTCGAAATGGGGCTGGCGCTCGCCGGCGTGCCGCATCGCAAAGGCGGCGTCGACGGGGCGATGGCTTATCTCGCCGCGCCTGATGCGGAGCCGCGCGCTGCCGTCGCCTGACCGTCGGGACCCGGCCCGACGGCGCAAGAACCAAGAGGAGGAGAGAGCCGTGAAGACGACATACAACATTTTGATCATGGGCGCGTCCTACGGGTCGCTGCTCGCGACCAAGCTGCTGTTCGGCGGGCACAGCGTGAAGCTGGTGTGCCTCCCCGCCGAAGCCGAGCTCATCAACCAGGAAGGCGCGCGCGTGCGCCTTCCGGTCAAGGGCCGAAAGGGTCTCGTCGAGATCGACACGCGCAAGCTTCCCGGCGCGCTCTCGGCCGACGGCCCCGCCGCGGTCGATCCTGCCGGCTACGACCTCGTCGCGCTCGCGATGCAGGAGCCGCAATATCGTTCCCCCGGCGTGCGCGAGCTCCTCGACGCCGTGGCGAAGGCGCGCAAGCCGTGCATGTCCATCATGAATATACCGCCCCTGCCCTATTTGAAGCGCATTCCCGGCCTCGCCGCCGACCGCCTGGCGAATTGCTATACCGACGCCAAGGTGTGGGACAACTTCGATCCCGCGCTGGTGACCCTCTGCAGCCCCGACCCGCAGGCCATCCGCCCGCCGGAAGAGAAGGTCAACGTGCTGCAGGTGACGCTGCCAACGAACTTCAAGGTCGCCCGGTTCGATTCCGAGGAGTACACCGCCATTCTGCACAAGCTGGAGGCGGACATCGAGGCGGCGCGCTTCGATGCCGGCGACGGCAAGATCGAGCTGCCGGTGAAGCTCAAGGTGCATGACTCCATCTTCGTGCCGCTCGCCAAGTGGGCGATGCTGATCACCGGCAATTACCGCTGCGTGCAGAAGGATGCGGCGCGCTCGATCAAGGAGGCAGTGCACAGCGATATCGAGGCCTCGCGTCGCGTCTACAACTGGGTGCGCGATCTCTGCATCGGGCTCGGCGCCGCGCCGGGCGACCTGGTACCGTTCGAGAAATACGCTGCCGCCGCGCAGGACCTCGTTCGCCCCTCTTCCGCCGCGCGTGCGCTTTTCGCCGGTGCGCCCAACATCGAGCGCACCGACCGGCTGGTGCAGAGCATTGCCGCGCAGAAGGGCCAGAAGCTCGCCGAGCTCGACGAGACTGTCGCCCTGATCGATGCCCGCCTCGAGGCCAACCGGAAGAAGGCCGCCGCGTGACTGCGTAACATCCGCGGCGTCAATGCTTGACGCCAGCGGCCAAATCGGAACTATGCCACGCGCTCGGCGAAAGAAGCGCGGGTCGAGAGCTTGCCATGGTTAATCAGAAGTAAGGAGGAACGAGTGCAGGACGGCAGTAAGGAGCGTGCAGGGTTCGGGCGCTGGTACGTTATGCTCCTGATCTGCCTGATGTATCTCATCACCTATCTCGATCGCGTCAACATCTCGACGGTCGCGCCGGTCATCAGCAAGGAGTTCGGCTTCGACCATGCGACGATGGGCGTGATCTTCAGCGCTTTCGCCTGGAGCTATGCCGCCTTCCAGGTGCCGGGCGGCTGGTTCGGCGACCGTTTCGGCCCGCGGCGCGTGCTCGCCCTCATCGTCGGCTATTGGTCGGTGATGACGGCGATGACGGCCGCGGCGACCAGCGCGCTCTCCTTCACCGTCGTCCGCTTCCTCTTCGGCGCCGGCGAAGCCGGGGCGTTCCCGGTGGCAACGCGCGCGATGCAGCTCTGGTATCCGCGGCAGGAGCGCGGCTTCTGCCAGGGCCTCTCGCACAGCGCCAGCCGTCTCGGCGCCGCGGTCGCGCCGCCGCTCGTGGTCGCCATCGTGACCACCCTCGGCTGGCACTGGGTCTTCTACATTTGCGGCGCCCTCGGCCTGGTGTGGTCGATCCTGTGGTTCCTCACCTACCGCAACCTGCCCGAGGAACACGCGCTGGTGAGCAGGGCCGAGCTCGCCTATATCCGCGGCGGCGAGGGACGCAGCGCCGCGAAGACGGCGGACAGCGAGGCCAAGGCCAAGGTGCCCTGGGGCGTGCTGCTGCGCTCGCCCAACATGTGGGCGATCATGTGCGCCTACTTCACCTACGTCTATTGCCTCTGGATCTTCCTCAGCTGGCTGCCCTCCTACCTCGTCGAGTACCGGCACTTCACGCTGCTGAAGGTCGGCTTCCTCGCGTCGCTTCCGCTCTGGGCCGGCGTCGTCGGCGACACCACGGGCGGCTGGGTCACCGACTGGCTGGTGAAGCGGAGCGGCAATGCGAAGCTGGGGCCGCGCCTGGTGGCGATCGTCGGGCTCTTGGGCTGTGCCGTCTGCATCGTGCCGGCGGCGCTGACCGCCAGCGCCTACACCGCCATCTATTGCCTCACCGGCTCGATGTTCTTCCTCGAATGCACCATCGGCCCCTCCTGGGCGGTGCCGATGCATGTCGGCGGCAAGCATTCCGGCACCGTCGCCGGCATGATGAACATGGCCGGCAATATCGGCGGCGCGCTGTCGCCGCTGGTGTTCGGCGTGCTCGTCCAGGTCGGCTCGTGGGTGGCGCCGTTTATCGTCGCCGCGGTCCTGCTCGTCCTCGGCGCCGCCGTCTGGGCCTTCTGGCTCGATCCCGAGGAGTCGGTGCTCGAGAAGCGGGGACTGGTCGCAGAGCGGCCGATCGCCGCCGAGTGAGGCCGCGGGCGCCTGCCCTGCCGCTGTTCTGCTGGTGAGACGCCGGGATTGGCTCTAGGTTCTCTCCGGAAACGGCCGCGCCGCTGTCATGGCGTCATTCGGCTCATCGAAAAACGAACCCAAAGTTCAGCGTTGGGAGGACGGCAATGGAGATCCGCAAGACGGTCACGCTCGTCGAGGAGATCAACAGCGAATATGGCGTCGCCGCCGAGGAGCCTTTGCGGCGAGTGGCGATTGCCGCCGTCTTCAAGAACCCGCTTGCCGGCGCCGCCGCGGGCGCCGACCTCAAGCCGCTGATCGACTATTCGCTCGAACTCGGGGCATCGCTCACCCGCACAGCGCTCGCCACGCTGGGAGCCAGCCCGGCGCAGCTGCGCGCCTACACGAAGGCGGCGCTTGTCGGCATCGCCGGCGACCTCGAGCATGGCGCGGCCATGATCCATCCGCGGTTCGGCATGGCCATGCGCCGCGCCATCCGGCGCGGCCGCGTCATCATCCCGGGTCACGCCAAGGTAGGGCCGCCCGGAACCAGCATCGACCTGATCTACGGGCCGATCGACGAAGGCTGGGATCTCGACGCGTTCGATTCGACGCCCGTGCTGATCCATGATGCGCCGCGGCCGCACGAGATCGTCCTTTGGGTCGGCTATGCCACCGGCCCGCGCGTCAATGCCCGATGCAAAGGACCGGATCAGAAGGAAGTCGATGCACTGGTCGCCTCGTTTCGCACATAAGGCGCGATCCAGCTTGGGCGCCGTCTTCCGACGCTCGAGTTTACGCGCGCGATATGATATCGGCACACACCGAATATTGATGGTTTAGCTTCGACCGTTCCGGGAAAAGGTGATCAACATCGCGCGCCTCCTGTCGGCATCTGAGCGCGCGAAGCATGAGATCGAGATCAAGCTGAGGGACCGGATGGCGCCGCAGTAACTCTACTGCATCGTCATTGGAGGCTGGGGCGCCGGTGTTCCAGCTGTAGAGAAGGCGAGCCGGGTAGAGCAAGCAGCGAAGATAAGGCTTGTGATCGCCCGACGGGAAGGCTGGCAGCGCATTGTAGTGGCGGACCTGTGCAGCCCATCTCTCGAACGGCGCGCCGCGCAGATACTCTCGGATGTCAGCCAAGGAGGGACGCTCGGGCTGTACCCGTTCGCGCTCGAGAATGGGATCGGCGTGGTCGAGAAAGTCAACACGATCGAGCGGTGGAAAACGACCCGCGCGACAGCGGCGGTCCGTCCAGAAGATGGATAGCTTCGCCGCAAGGTCGCGCGAGGCTCCTGTCGCCACCGCGCGCATGCGCTCCAGTTCTTCCGGCGCCAGCGGATCCGCGGCAATCACGGCCACGTCGATATCGCTGTAGCGCGCGCTGAAGCCGCGATGAGCGAGGCTGCCAAGGCGATAGACGCCGAGCAGGCGCTCGCCGAAGTCGCTCCACCAACGCTCGGCAACCCGCCGGGTAAAGTCGCAGGCCTCGGCGAAGGCCACCTCATTCGACGGGTATTCCACGCGTGCCCACCGCTTCCTAGTCTTGCGGATAGCGCCAGACCCTGGCGGGCTGCTGGGCAGTCTCGTCGATGGTCCAGTGCGGCACGGCAAGGCCGGGAGCAACGTCGGCGAACACCATGCGAAGGCGGGTGCCGATGCCGACCTTGCGCACGAGCTCCCGCGGCGCGAGCACGCCATCCCCGGTGGTCAGATTGCCGACGACGCGCAACGCTTCCTCGGCGGTAGGCGCGCCTTTCTGCGTGTCGAGGTCGACGAGCAAGACGAGATAGGGGACGTGGTCGCGGAACGCCGGCTGGATCGCATGATGGATCTCGGTGTAGGAATGCACCGTGCCGCGCCCCTCGACCGGGGTCCAGCGCGCCTCCGGATTGGCACACCAGGGACACGCCGTGGTCGGCGGATAACGCAGCAGCCCGCAGCTTGTGCAGGCCTGAAGCCGGAAATCATGTGCGGCGCAATAACGGAAATACTCCAAATTCTCGGTGTCGAGCTCGCTGATATCGAGCGGCATGCCGAGGTATTGAGCTTTGATGGCCATGTCCCTCCCCCTCACCCGCGCCGCATGACCATGGCCGAGCCGGTCGCCGGCATCGCCCAGCCGAGATTGGCGGTCACCTCGACATTTTTGACCTGACGACAGCCGCCCTCGCGGTAGTCGTAGGTATGCTGCCGCCTGCCATCTGGACCGATCGGGCAAGAATCGTCCACGTCGTGGCGGAGCTGTCGGACATTCTCGATCACCATGTTGATGCCATGGGTGTAGCCCTCGCAGAGATGGCCGCCGCTCGTATTGTTGGGACGTCGGCCGCCGAGCCGAATGGTGCCATCGCTGACGTAATCGCCGCCTTCGCCCTTCTTGCAGAAACCGTAATCTTCGAGCTGCAGCATCGTCGTGAAGGTAAAGGCGTCATAGGAGCCGGTCACGTCGATGTCTTCCGGGCCGACGCCCGAGTTGGGCCACAGGATGTCGCGCGCGTAGCGGCCGGCGACGGTCGAGATCGGCCCGTGCTGGTAATGCATGTCGAGGCGCGGTTTGTTGCATCGCCCGACTACGCCGCGGATCAGCACCGGCGGGTGTCGGCCGTCGCGGGCGCGGTCGGCGCTGGTCACGATGAGCGCATTGCCGTTATCCGTCTCGACGCAGCAATCGAGGAGGTGAAGTGGCTTGCAGATGATGCGGCTCGCGAGCACATCGGCGACCGTCACGCGCTCCTTGTAATAGGCTTTCGGATTGTTCGAGGCGTGCTCGCTGTGAATCGCCTTGACGGCGGCCACCTGTTCGGGACGTGTCCCATAGTCGTACATGTGGCGCATGAAGGTCGGGCTGAAACTCTGTCCGGCGCTCTGCCAGCCATAGGCGCGGTTGTGCAGCATATCGCCCGAGATCGGCGCCGCCGCGCGGGCCCCGGTCCCGCCGATCCGGACCTGGGAGTAGCCGTTCATGGCCCGGAAGATCGCCACCACCTTGCACATGCCGGCTTCGATGAGCCCGATCGCCATCCCGACCAGCGCCTCGGTCGACGATCCGCCGCCGAACACGTCCATGTAAAAGTTGAGACGGATGCCGAGATCGCCGGCGACAAAGGGCGAGAAGGTGGAATCGCCGGATTGGTAGGACAACATGCCATCGACATCGGCGGGCTTGAGGCCCGCGTCAGAGATCGCGTTCCGCACCGCCGTCGTGGCGAGTGCACGCGTCGTTTTGCCCGAGCCTCTGAGATACGGCGTCTCGCCGACGCCGATGATCGCGTATTTGTCCCTGAGATACTTCGGACTGGTCGCATCGATGTCGCTGGTCAAGGGCACGGATCGCCTCCTGCTGATTGGCGGCACTGTTTCCCGGCGCGGCGGCCGTGCTTATGCCTCCGCCGCTTCGAGGCGGTAGAAGCGCATCGCCGTGTCACGGAAGAGCAGCGATTTCTCCTCCGGCGACGCGCCCGCTGCCAGGCGCTTGAAGGTGTTCCACAGCACGGAGTAGCTGCAGGACACTTTGTCGACGGGGAAATTGCTCTCGAACATGCAGCGCTCGGGACCGAACGCCTCGATGCAGGTCTCGATATAGGGCCGCCACAGCGCCGCGAGCTCTTCCGAGCCTGGCGGCGCTTCGCGCTTGTGCAATTCAAAGCCGCAGATCTTCATGCCGAGCCCGCCCAGCTTCACTTGCAGGTTGGGGCAGCCGGCCAGCGTGCGGATGGCGCTGCGCCAGGCGGCAAAGACCTCGTCCCGCCGTCCGGCGTAAGGCCCGATGCCGAGCGGACCGCCGACATGGTCGAGCACCATCGGCTGCTCCGGAAAGGCGCGGGCGAGGTCGGCGACGTCGGCGAGTTGTGGATGATAGAGCCAGGTGTCGAAGGAGAGGCCGAACTGGCGCAGCTTGGCGAAGCCCTGGCGGAAATCGCCGCGGCGAAACAGCTCCTGCGGCGGCTGCGTGTGGCTGTTCTGCACCGCATCGCTCGCGTCCCAACCGGCCGCATGACGAATCCCGCGGAAGCGCCCGTTGCCGGCAGCGACATGCGCCGCCAGCACCCGTTCCACCGCGGCGC
>Ga0335076_10004498_pt1 | contig 14116 bp, 12 predicted proteins | sample Lox_Sample_25_FD_206717 | JGI IMG/M metagenome (GOLD analysis project Ga0335076, IMG submission 206717) | Soil microbial communities from Loxahatchee National Wildlife Refuge, Florida, United States - Lox_Sample_2.5 | ecosystem: Environmental > Terrestrial > Soil > Wetlands | place: USA... | reverse complement strand
GCAATGCACGCGTCGGCCGCGCGCGCCCAGGCGCGCCGCCAGCGCGAGCGCGATCGGCGTCTTGCCGGTGCCCCCCGCGACCAGATTGCCGACGCACAGCACGGGGATCGGCAACGTGACCGGATGAGCCAGCCGTCGGCGCACGCGGCCGGCACAAGCGATCGCCCAGCCCGCGGGCTCGAGCAACCGTGGCCACAGCCCGTCGCGCTGCCAGAACTCAGGCGGGCGCATCTCGTTCGGCCGCACTCGGAGCCGCCACGCCCAGCAGGCGGTCGGCATAGCCCGTGATTTCGTTGAGGCGCGCCTCGAGCAGGCGGCGCGCCGCCTCGGGCTCGAGGCCACCGACGTCGATGGGCGCGCCGATCACGTAGACGCCGCGGGTGAACGGCAGCGCGACCAGGAAGCGGTCCCAGGTGCCGAGCAGTGCGCGCCGGCGCACGCTGAACGCGGCCGGCACGATCGGCGCGCCGGCGGCGCGCGCCGCCGCGATCACGCCGGGCTGCACGCGCCTGCGCGGGCCGCGCGGGCCGTCCGGCGTGACCGCGACGCAGCCGCCGCCCTTGAGCGTGCGGATCACGCCGCGCAGGCCGGCGGCGCCCTCTCGGTTGCTCGAGCCCTCGATGATGTTGACGCCGAGCCGCCGCATGATGCGCGAGAGCTGCCTGCCGTCGCGATGCGGCGAAACCAGCACGCTGAACGGCGCCGGCTCGCGCCACAGGAAGCGCATCATCATGATGCGCTGATGCCAGAAGCAGGCGATCAGCGGCCGGCCGGCGTTGCGGATCGCCTCGACGTGCTCGAGCCCCTCGACGTCCCAGCGCGTGGTCGCGTGCGCCAGGTGGATGTAGCGCACGATCAACCAGGCGGCGATCGACTGCACCGCGGCGGAGCCGAGCAGGCGCTTGCGCAGCGTCACGGCTCACACCGCGATGCCGATGCGATCCGGCGGGGGCGCCTGCTCGGAGAATTGCAGCGCATGGAGCCGCGCGTACGCGCCGCCGCGCGCCAGCAGCTCGGCGTGGCTGCCTTGCTCGACCACGCGCCCGGCCTCGATGACGTAGATGATGTCGGCGTCGACCACGGTCGACAGGCGATGCGCGATCACGAGCACGGTGCGCCCGCGCATCAAAAGCCTCAGGGCGGCCTGGACCTGGCGCTCGCTTTCGGTGTCGAGCGCCGAGGTCGCCTCGTCGAGCAAGAGGATCGGCGCATCCTTCAGCATGGCGCGCGCGATCGCCAGGCGCTGGCGCTGGCCGCCCGATAGCTTGATGCCGAGCTCGCCGACCGGCGTGTCGTAGCCCTCGGGCAGCGCCGTGATGAAGTCGTGCGCGGCGGCCGCGCGCGCGGCGGCCACGATCTCGGCCTCGCTCGCCGCCGGCCGTCCGTAGGCGATGTTCGCCCGCACGCTGTCGTCGAACAGCCCGACCTCCTGGGCGACCAGGCCGATCGCGCCGCGCAGGCTGGCGAGCGTGACCTTGCGGACGTCCTGGCCGTCGATCGTCACGCGGCCGGCGCCGACGTCGTAGAAGCGCGGGATCAGGTTGAGGATGGTCGACTTGCCGGCGCCCGACGGGCCGACCAGCGCGGCGGTCTTGCCGGCCGGCACGGTGAGGCTGATCTCGTCGAGCGCCGCGCTGCCGGTGCGATAGCCGAACGACACGCGCTCGAAGCGCACCTCGCCGCGCGCGACCTCGAGGGGACGCGCGTCGGCCGCGTCGCGGATCTGCGGCTCGGCGTCCAGGCTGGCGAACAGGCGCTGCGCGGCCGCCAGGCCCTCCTGCAGGCTGTTGTTCAGGTTGGCCAGGCGCTTGACCGGCTCATAGGCGAGCAGCAACGCGGTGATGAACGAGAAGAACGTGCCGGTGGTGCGCGCGCCCTCGATGACCTGCGCGCCGCCGTAGAGGATCACGGCGACGATCGCGATGCCGCCCAGCGTCTCCATGATGGGATGCGAGGCGGCACGTACCTTGCCGGCCTTGAAGGCGAGCCGGTAGAGCCGGTCGATCAGGGCGCTCGCGCGCGTCGTCTCGGCCTGCTCCATGCCGTAGGCCTTGACGTGACGCGCGCCCTGGAACACCTGGTCGAGCAACGTGGTGAAGCGGCCGAGCTCGAGCTGGGTGCTGGTCGACACCTTGCGCATGCGCTTGCCGAGCTTGCGGATCGGCAGCACCGCGGTCGGGAACGCGAAGAAGGCGATCAGCGCGAGCAGCCAGTCCTGATAGAACATCACGCCGACCAGCGCGACCAGGGTGAGCGTGTCCTTGCCGATGCCGGTCAGGCTGTTCGACACCGCGCCGCGCAGCAGGTTGGCGTCGTTGGTGAAGTGCGAGATCAGCGTGCCGGTCGAGGTGTCGTTGAAGAACGCCAGGTCGGCGTGGATCAGCCGGCCGAACAGCGCCGCCTGCAGGTCGGCGATGATGCGCTGGCCGACCCCGTTCATCACCACGGCCTCGCCGTACGAGGCGAGCCCCTTGACGGCGAACACGACCAGCACGACCAGGGCGACCTGGCGCAGCGCCGCCGGGTCGCGGTTGGTGAACACCTGGTCGAGCACCGGCTCCATCAGCTTGGCGAGGGTCGCGGTCGACGCCGCGACGATCGCCATCAGGACCAGCGCGAGCGCCAGTCGGCCGGCGTAGGGCCGCACGTGGTCGCGCAGCAGGCGGCCGACCAGGGCCTGGGTCGAGGCGGGCGGGACGGCGGTAAGGGGAGCGGGACTGGTCAACCGGATGTGCCCTGTGGTGCCCGGCAGTTACCGGCCGCCGCCGCGCCAAGTCAAGTCGCGGGCGTCGCTGCGCGGCCGCGGCCATTTCTTCGGCGAGGCGACCGGCCGTATCTTCTCGGGCGTGCTGACGCCGTACTTCCTCGAGCCCTACACGCACTCGCCGACGGTCTTCTTCGGCACCATCATGGTGGTGGTGGCGATCGGCGCCTGCGTGCCGCTGCTGTTGGGCCGCGAGACCATCGGCCAGCTCGCGCTCGTCACCGAGGGCGCGGAGGAGCCCGCGGTGGCGTAGTCTTCGACCGCGCTCGCCGCCGCGACGCCGGCGCGGCTTTGTGGTCGGCGGCAGCCGCGCCAGCGAGCCAGCATCACCCGACCGGGGCGAGGTTGCCGAGGAACTGGCGGGCCGAGACGTCCCACGAGAAGCTCAGCGCGTAGTCGCGGCAGGCCTGACGCGACAGCGCGAGCGCGCGGCGCGCCGCCGATGCGAGATCCTCGTCGAGGCAGCCGACCGGCGCGCCGTCGATCACGTCGCGCGGCCCGGTCACCGGGTAGGCGGCGACCGGCAGGCCCGAGGCGAGCGCCTCCAGCAGCACCAACCCGAAGGTGTCGGTGCGGCTCGGGAACACGAACACGTCGGCCGCGGCGTAGTGGCGCGCGAGCGCCTCGCCCGCCTGGTTGCCCGCGAAATGCACCGCCGGATAGCGCCGCTTGAGTTGCGCCAGCTGCGGTCCGTCGCCGACCACCAGCTTGGTGCCGTCGAGCGGCAGATCGAGAAACGCGCCGATGTTCTTCTCGACGGCGACCCGCCCGACATAGAGGAACACCGGGCGCGGCAGGTCGAGCGCCGGCGCCTGCGGCTTGAAGAGCTCGGTGTCGACCCCCCGCGTCCAGCGCGCGAGGCGGTCGAAGCCGTGCTCGGCGAGCTCGCTCTCGAGGCTCGGGGTCGCCACCATGATGCGCACCGCGGCGGCGTGGAAGCGGCGCAGCCAGGCGTAGGTCCAGGTCACCGGGAAGCGCGTGCGCGCGTGCAGGTACTCGGCGAACTTGGTGTGGAACGAGGTGGTGAAATGCCAGCGCCGCGCCAGGCAGTGGCGCCGCGCCGCCATGCCGAGCGGCCCCTCGGTCGCGATGTGGACCGAATCGGGCGTGAACTCGTCGAGCAGCGCGCCGACGGCGCGCCCGGGCAGCAGCGCCAGGCGGATCTCGGGATAAGTCGGGCAGGGCAGAGTATGGAAGCGATCGGGCCCGATCACCATCACGACGTGCCCGGCGGCGACCAGCTTCTGGCGCACCGTGTCGAGCGTGCGCACCACGCCGTTGACCTGCGGGAACCAGGCGTCCGAGACGATCGCGATGCGCATCAAGGGGTGGCGGCCACCGTTTCCCGGGTCGGCGCCCACCGGTGCAGCTGACGCTTGTCGGCCCAGTGCAGGATCTCGAGCCTTCCGTCGAAATGCTCGACCAGCGCGGTGCAGCTCTCGACCCAGTCGCCGTCGTTGCAATACAGCACGGCGCCGATCTGGCGGATCTCGGCCTTGTGGACGTGACCGCACACCACGCCGTCGACCTCGCGGCGCGCCGCCGCCTCGGCGACCGCGGCCTCGAACCGGCTGACATACTCGACCGCGTTCTTGACCTTGCCCTTGAGCCAGGCCGACAGCGACCAATAGGGATAGCCCAGGCGCCGGCGCGCGAAGTTGAACCAGTAGTTGATCGCCAGCATCAGGTTGTAGGCCCAGTCGCCGAGCACGGCGAGCCAGCGCGCGTGGCGCACCACGCCGTCGTAGGCGTCGCCGTGCAGCACCAGGAGGCGCTTGCCGTCGGCGGTGATGTGGATCGCATCGTCGACCACCGCGACGCCGCCGAAATGCAGGTCGACGTAGTCGCGCAGCACCTCGTCGTGGTTGCCCGGGATGTAGACGACCTTGGTGCCCTTGCGCGCCTTGCGGAGCAGCTTCTGGATCACGTCGTTGTGGCTCTGCGCCCAGTACCAGGACTTGCGCAGGCGCCAGCCGTCGATAATGTCGCCGACCAGGTAGAGGTATTCCGAGTCGGTGAACTTCAGGAAATCGAGCAGCGCATCGGCGCTGCAGCCGCGCGTCCCGAGATGGATGTCGGAGATCCAGATCGTCCGGTAGTGGCTCACCCCGACAGCGACGTCCATCACACCGAGCACCTCGGCTGTGGATAGCGTGTATAACTCGGGCTTGGTACCAGATTTCGACTGTCGATGTCTAGATCACCATAGTATTTGTTGGTGAATTTCATACTTATGTCATCAATTATTAATGGAACTGCAACATTCACGGAGTCTTTTACAGCCGCCACGGCTTGCGACGACAAGCCCGGCGCGCGACGGGGGCACGCGATGGACCAGCGGAGGCCGTGATGCGCGACGATGCGGCGACCTCCGGGCGCCCGGCCGCGCAGCGCGGCCGACTCGCCATGATCGTCAACCCGGCGGCCGGCCGGCACCGGCGCTTCGCGCGCGCGCTCGCGCTCCTGTCGGCCGGCGGCGTCTCGGTGCGCCTGCTGCCGACCGGCGCGCGCGGCGACGCCGAGCGGTTGGCCGCGGAGGCCGCGGCCGCCGGCCAGGTCGATGCCATCATCGCGGCGGGCGGCGACGGCACCATCAACGAGGTGATCAACGGCATGGCGGCCAGCGGACTGCCGCTCGGCATTCTGCCGCTCGGCACCGCCAACGTGCTGGCCTGGGAGCTCGGCATCGGCGACCGGCTGGCCGACGCCGCGGCGGTGATCGCCGGCCGGGTCACCCGGCGCATCCATCTCGGGCGCTGCAACGGCCGCTATTTCGTCATGATGGCCGGGGTCGGCGTCGACGCCCACGTGGTGGCGGGGATCCGCCCGGGCCTGAAGCGCGCGCTCGGCCGCGTCGGTCTCGGCAAGCTGACCTATGCGCTCGAGGGGCTTCATCAGATCGCGCGCCTGCGGCCGCGGCGCTACCGCGTCACGGTCGACGGCGTCGCCGCCGAGGCGGCGAGCGCGATCGTCTGCAACGGCCGCTTCTATGCCGGGCGCTACGTCGTCGCGCCCGACGCCGATCTCGGCACGCCGGTGCTGCAGGCCTGCCTGTTCGCAGGTCCGGGCCGCCTGCAGGCGATGCGCAACTCGCTCGCCATGCTGGGTCACCGCCTGCACCGCTCGCCCGACCTCACGGTCCGGCGCGGCACCCTGATCACGATCGATGGCCCGCCGGGCGATCCGATCCAGGCCGACGGCGACACCATCGGCCGGTTGCCCGCCGTGATCGACCTGGCGCCCACCACGCTCGACGTGTTCGTGCCGCGCAGCACCTAGCGGTGCGCGGGCTGGCGCGCCGACCGCGATCCCGCTTAGGATCGATGCCAACTTCAGGAAGGGGGAAACCATGCATCGGCTCGTCCGCACGCTGGCGTTCGGCATCTTCGGCGTGCTCGGCGCCGGCGGCGCGCTCGCCCAGGGCACCGTGAAGCTCGGCGTGGTCAACGACCAGTCGGGCCTCTACGCCGATCTCACCGGCATGGGCTCGGTCCATGCGGCGCGCATGGCGGTCGAGGATTTCGGCGGCAAGGTGCTCGGCAAGCCGATCGAGGTGATCTTCGCCGACCACCAGAACAAGCCCGACGTCGGCGCCACCATCGCGCGCCAATGGATCGAGAACGACCACGTCAACGCGTTGTTCGATATTCCCAACTCGGCGGTCGGGCTGGCCGTGCAGGAGGTCGCGCGCGACCGCGACGCGGTGGCGATCAACACCGGCGCGGCGACCTCGGACCTGACCGGCAAGGCGTGCTCGCCGCACGGCATCCACTGGACCTTCGACACCTACGCGCTGGCCGCGGGGACCGGCCGCGCGCTGGTCAAGCAGGGGCTCGACACCTGGTTCTTCATCACCGCCGACTACGCCTTCGGCCATGCGCTCGAGCGCGACACCGCGTCGTTCGTCGAGGCCGGCGGCGGCAAGGTGCTCGGCGCGGTGCGCCACCCGCTGTCGACCGCGGATTTTTCGTCGTTCCTGCTGCAGGCCCAGGGCTCCAAGGCCAAGGTGATCGGCCTCGCGAACGCCGGCGGCGACACCATCAACTCGGTCAAGCAGGCCGCCGAGTTCGGCATCATGAAGGGCGGCCAGAAGGTCGCCGGGCTGCTGGTGCAGTTCCCCGACGTGCACGCGCTCGGGCTGCCGACCGCGCAAGGCATCATCATGACCGCGTCGTTCGACCCGAGCCTGACCGACGCCACGCGCGCCTGGACCAAGCGCTTCCTCGAGCGCAACGGCGGCAAGCCGCCCAGCATGATCCACGCCGGCACCTACGGCGGCGTGTTGCACTATCTCAAGGCGGTCGAGAAGGCCGGCACGACCGACGCGACCAAGGTGGTCGAGACCATGAAGGCGCTGCCGGTCGACGATTTCTACACCAAGGCCAAGATCCGCGAGGACGGCCGCGTGATGCGCGACTTCTATCTCCTGCAGGTGAAGTCGCCCGAGGAATCGAAGGCGCCGCTCGACTACGTCAAGCTGCTCGCCACGATACCGGCGGACCAGGCCGCCCGCCCGCTCTCCGAGGGCAACTGCCCGATGCTCAAGCGCAGTTGACGGCGCCGCAGGAGCCGTCATCCCGCGCCAGCGGTGGATCGCCGCGTTCGCGGGGATGACGACCTTCGGTCGTCAGGTTCCCGCGATCGTCATGCCGTCGATGCGCAGGGTCGGTGCGTCGACCCCGGTGCGGAACACCAGGTCGTCGGCCAGGCTGAGGTTGAGGAACATGTCCTTCAGGTTGCCCGCGATCGTGATCTCGCTGACCGGGTAGCTCAGCGCGCCGTTGTCGATCCAGTAGCCGGCGGCGCCGCGGCTGTAGTCGCCGGTCACGCCGTTGATCCCCATGCCCATCATCTCGGTGACGTAGAGCCCCGCCTTGATGTCGGCCATCAGCGCGGCGGGCGTGACGCTGCCGGGCTGGAAATAGAGATTGGTCGGTCCGGGCGACGGCGGCGCCGACGTGCCGCGGCTGGCATGCCCGGTCGAGGCGAGCCCGAGCTGGCGCGCCGAGCGCAGGTCGAGCAGCCAGGTGGTCAGCACGCCGTTCTCGACGATGGCGCGGCGCATCGGGGCGAGCCCCTCGCCGTCGAACGGATGCGAGCGCAGGCCGCGCGGCCGCAGCGGATCGTCGATCACGGTCACGCTCTCGGGGAAGATCCGCTGGCCGAGCTTGTCCTTGAGGAAGCTGGTGCCGCGCGCGATCGCAGGCCCCGTGATCGCACCCGCGAGGTGCCGCAGCATGCCGCCGGCGGCGCGCGGATCGAACACGATCGGCACTCTGGCGGTGGCGACCTTGCGGGGCCTCAGACGGCGTACCGTGCGCTCGCCGGCGCGCCGGCCGATCGTCGCGGGATCCTCGAGATCGGCGGCATGCACCGCCGAGGAGAAGTCGTAGTCGCGCTCCATCGCGGTGCCCTCGCCGGCGAGCACGACCGCCGTGACGCCGTGATGCGTCACCTCGTGCATCCCGGCGAAGCCGTTGCTGGCCGCCAGCGCGACCCGCGAGCGGCTCCAGCTCGCCTCGGCGCCGTCGGAGTTGGTCACGCCCTTGACCGCCAGCGCGGCCTCCTCGGCGATGCGGGCGCGCTCGACCAGGCGCTCCGCCGGCGGCTCCTCGGGGTCGAGCGTGTCGAGCGCGGGGAAACGGGTCGCCAGCTGGTCGGGGTCCGCGATGCCGCAATAGGGATCCTCGGGCACCGCGCGCGCCATCGCGAGCGCGCGCTCGACCAGTTCCGACAGCGCCGGCGGCCGGAAGTCGGTCGACGACACCATGGCCTGGCGCTTGCCGACCAGGACGCGCAGGCCGAGATCGCGGCCCTCGGCGCGCTCGAGCTTCTCGGGCGCGCCCAGGCGCTGTGCCAGCGACACCGACGCGCCGTCGACGAACACGGCGTCGGCGGCGTCGGCGCCGGCCGCCCGGGCGCGGCCGATCAAGTCGGTCAGCAGATCGAGCGGTTCGAGGTCGCGCGGCATCAGGCTCGGTCCTTCGGTCGAGGCGGGGTGGTCAACAGGTAGGGGTCCGGCATGGCGCGCGCAATCACCTCGGCGCGCGCGCGCCATAGTGCTTGGCGAGGTACGCCGCCGAGAACTTGCCCGAGCGCCGGTCTTCCTCCAGGCGCTCGGGCGCGCGGGTTGCCGGATCGCCGTAGCCGCCGGCGCCCGGGGTCTCCATCACGATCGCCTGGTCGGGCCGCACGGTCACCTCGGCCGGCTTGTTGCCGAGCCGCTCGACCTCGCCGTTGGCGCTGCGACGCTCGAACCGGCCGGACGCGCCCGGCGCGCCGCCGAATATCCCCCATGGTTCGGTGCGGAAGCGCTCGCCGGTGCCGCTGAACACCGCCTGGTGGTCGAGCGGACGCACCACCCGGCGCAGCCCGAGCCCGCCGCGCCAGCGCCCCGCGCCGCCCGAATCCTCGACCAGCCCGTAGCTCTCGACCAGCAGCGGGTATTCCATCTCGATCGCCTCGACCGGCAGGTTCGACGTGTTGGTGATGTGGACCTGCACGCCGTCCTTGCCGTCCTTGGTGGCGCGTCCACCGAAGCCGCCGCCCAGGGTCTCGAGATAGACGTAGGGCCGGCCGCTGCGCGGATCGACGCCGGAGAACACCGCGGTCGTATTCGCGCCGTTGGCGGCGCCGACCGCCTGCTCCGGCAGCGCGGGCGCCAGCGCGCCGATGATGACGTCGATGATGCGCTGGCAGGTGTGCGCGCGGCTCGCCACCGCTGCGGGAAACCGCGCGCCGACGATCGAGCCCTCGGGTGCCACCACCTCGATCGCGTCGAGCACGCCCTGGTTGTTCGGCACGTCGGGATCGAGCAGCGCCTTGATGCAGTAGCAGGCGGCGGCGCGCGTGCCGATCGGCGTCAGGTTGATGTTGCCGGCGACCTGGGGAGCCGTGCCCGTGAAGTCGAACGTGATGCGCTCGCCGTCGACGGTGATCGCGACCTTGATGCGGATGTCGCTGGTGCCGAGCCCGTCATCGTCCATCACGTCTTCGAATTCGTAGCGGCCCGGCGGGATGGTCCGGATGGCGGCGCGCAGCCGGCGCTCGGTGCGCCCGATGATCTCGTCGAATGCGGCCTCGAGCAGCGCCGGCGCGTGCACGCTCGCGAGCTCGCGCAGCCGGCGCTCGGCCAACCGGCAGGCGGCGACCTGGGCGAAATAGTCGCCGCGCCGCTCCTCGGGCACGCGCACGTTGAGGAGCAGCAGGTCGAGCATGTCGGCGACCAGCGCGCCGCGCGCGAACAGGCGCACCACCGGGATGCGCACGCCTTCCTGGTAGATCTCGGTCATGCCGCCCGCCATGCTGCCGGGCGCCATGCCGCCGATGTCGGCGTGATGCGCAATGTTGCACACGAACGCGATCACGGTGCCGTCGACCACCACCGGCATCGCCATGTTGACGTCGGGCAGGTGGGTGCCGCCGGCGACGTGCGGATCGTTGGCGATGAAGATGTCGCCTTCGTGGATGTCGCTCGGCGGATATTTCGCGAGCAGCGCCTCCATCAGCCCCATCATCGAAGCGAGATGGATCGGCAGCGAATGCTCGGCCTGGGCGACCAGCGCGCCGCGGGGGCTCATGATGGCGGCGCTGTGGTCGCGCCGCTCCTTGATGTTGGTCGAATAGGCGCTCTTCATCAGCGCGATGAAGGCCTCGTCGGTGATCGAGCGCAGGCCGTTCTGGACGATCTCGAGCGTGATGGGGTCGAGGGCGGCAGTCGGTCGGGTCATGGTGCGATCTCGATCACGAGGTTGAGGGCTTGGTCGACGGCGAGCCGGTCGCCGGGAAACAGCAGTGTGGTGGCATCGAGCTGCTCGATGACCGCGGGGCCGGTCAGCGCATGGAAGGGGGCCAGCGCGGCGCGCTCGTAGATCGGCGTGTCGGTCGCGGCGGCGGCGTCGAACCAAACGGCGCGCCGCCCGACCGCGGCCGGGGCGCCGCTCGCCGGCGGGTGACGCGGCGGCGCGGGGCGGCGCTGCCGGCCGCGCGCGACCAGGCGGAAGTTGACGATCTCGACCGGATCCTGGGCGTTGGCGAAGCCGTAGCTGCGCTCGTGCGCGGCCAAGAAGGCGGCGGCGAGCGCCGCAGGGTGGGGCAGCGGGTCGGCCGTGCCGAGCTCGACCGACAGCTCGAAATTCTGCCCGACATAGCGCATGTCGAGGCTGACCGCGATGGCGCGCTCGGCGGGCGCGACGGCTTCGGCGGCGAACCAGGCCTCGGCGTCGGCGCGCAAGGCCGTGAGTTGCGCGAGCAGCGCCGGCCCGGCGCGCGCATCGAGCGCCGTGCGGGCGGTGCGGACGAAATCCTCCTTGAGGTCCGAGACGATCAGGCCCTGGGCGCACAGGATGCCGGGCGCCGGCGGCACCACGATCTCGCGGATCGCCAGCGCGCGCGCCACCTCGGTCGCGTGCAGCGCGCCGGCACCGCCGAACGGCATCAGGCTGAAACGCCGCGGGTCGTGGCCGCGCTCGACCGAGACCGCGCGGATCGCGCGCACCATGTTGGATACCACGATGCTGATCAGGCCGTGCGCGGTGCGCTCGAGCGTGAACCCCAGCCGTGCGGCGAGGGCTTCATGCGCGCGCGCGGCGGCGTCACGGTCGAGGGCCATGCGCCCGCCCAGCAGGCCGCGCGGCGACAGCCGGCCGAGCACCAGGTTGGCGTCCGTCACGGTCGCCGCGGTGCCGCCGGCGCCGTAGCACGCCGGCCCCGGCACCGCGCCGGCGCTGGTCGGCCCGACCTTCATGAGGCCGTCGCGGTCGAACCACGCGATCGAGCCGCCGCCGGCGCCGATCGTGTTGATGTCGATCATGGGCATGCGGACCGGGAAGCCGCCGACCGCGCGGTCGAAGCCGGTGCCCGCGACGCCGTCGCGGATCAGGCAGATGTCGGCGCTGGTGCCGCCCATGTCGAGCGTGATGACGTTGGGCCGGCCGGCCAGCCCGGCGACGTGCAGCGCGCCGACCGCGCCGGCGGCCGGGCCCGACAGCGCGGTGCGGATCGGGAAGCGGCGCGCCCGTTCGACCGACATCAGCCCGCCGCTCGATTGATTGATGCCCAGCTTGACCTGCGGCGCCGCGGTGCGCATGCGCTCGGCCAGCGCGCCGAGATAGCGCGCCATCACGGGCTGCAGATAGGCGTTGAGCACGGTGGTCGACAGCCGCTCGTATTCGCGGAACTCGGGTTGCACCTCGCACGACAGCGAGACGTAGCGCTCGGGCAGCGCCGCCTCGAGCGCGGCGCCCAGCCGGCGCTCGTGCTCGGGATTGACGAAGGCGAACAACAGGCACACCGCGGTCGCCTCGGCATCGATCGCCCGGATCGCCGCGACCGCCGCGGCGACGTCGTGCTCGGTCAATGGCCGACGCACCGCGCCGTCGGCGCCGATGCGCTCGGCGACCGTCACGCGCGCTTCGCGCGGCACCAGGGGGGCCGGGTGGTCGGCCTGCAGGTCGTACATGTGGGGCCGGATCTGCCGGCCGATCTCGATCAGGTCGCGGAAGCCCTCGGTGGTGACCAGCGCGACCGTGCCGCCGCGGCGCTGCAACAGCGCGTTGGTCGCCACCGTGGTGCCGTGCGCCAGCCGCGCCACCACGTCGAGCCCGGCGCCGCGCGCGCGGGTGAGCTCGGTCAATCCGGCGACGATCGCACGCGCCGGATCCTCGGGGCTCGACGGGGTCTTGTGCACGAAGCTCTCGCCCGTCGCGTCGTCGAAGCCGTAGAAGTCGGTGAAGGTGCCGCCGACATCGACGCCGACAGACCAGCTCATGCTCGCCGGCTCATGCTGCTCCCGAACCCGTGACGCCCTGCCGTGGCGTCCCATTGGTAGGGCGGCGGCCCGGCGCTCGCAACCCCGCGCCTGGACTATGGCGGCGTGACGTGGGCCTCGGCGATCACCTTGGCCCATTTGGCGATCTCGCCATGGACGAAGGCCGCCATCTCCGCGGGGGTGCCGGGCGTCGGCACCGACCCGAGCGCGCTCAGCCGCTGGAGCACGGCGGGCTGCGCCAGCACCTGGACCACCGCGCGGTTGAGCCGTGCGACCACCGCCGCCGGGGTCTTGGCCGGCACCGACACGCCGAACCAGGCGGTCGCCTCGTAGCCGGGCACGCCGGCCTCGGCGACCGTCGGCAGGTCGGGCATCGCGGGCGAGCGGGTCGCCGAGGTCACCGCGAGCCCGCGCACGCGGCCGGAGCGGATGTGCTCGATCGAGCCGGGCAGGTTGTCGAACAGGAGCTGGATCTGGCCGGCCATCAGGTCGGCGAGCGCCACCGCGGCGCCCCGATAGGGCACGTGCACCATGTCGACGTGCGCCAGCGTCTTGAACAGCACGCCCGACAGGTGGATCGAGGTGCCGGTGCCGCCGGAGCCGAAATTGAGCTTGCCGGGATGCGCGCGGGCATACTCGATCAGGCCGGCGATGCTGGTGATCGGCAGGTCGGGATTGACGTCGACCACGTTGGGCAGCTTGGTCAGCAGGCTGACCGGCGCGAGGTCGCGCTCGAGCGCGAACGGCAGGTTGGTATAGAGGCTGTCGTTGATCGCGTTGGCGACGGTGGCGAACAGGATCGTGTGGCCGTCCGGCGCCGCGTTGACGACCACCTCGGTGCCGAGATTGCCGGCCGCGCCGGGCCGATTCTCGACCAGCACCGGCTGGCCGAGATCCGCGCTGAGGCCGGGCGCCAGCAGGCGCGCCGTGATGTCGGTCGAGCCGCCCGCCACGTAGGGCACGATCCAGCGAACCGGCCGCGTCGGCCAGGTGTCGGCTGCCCGTCCGGGCGGCCCGGCAGCGGCCAGGAGCGCGAAGGCGATCAGCAGGCGGCGCACCCCTTGCACCAAGTCAAGCACCGCCATGGCCGATCGAGGTCCCTCCCGGTGCTTGACTAGCAGCATCGGTCGGGCGACGCCACATATCCTGGTGTCGCGGTACCCGCGGTTGCCGCGACGCGACCAATTGAACCGAACAGGAGGCGATCATGCGGGGTGGTTGGCTTGCGGGGGTTGCCCTCGCCGCGATGGCGGCGGGCGGCGCGGCGGCGCAGACCAGCCCGGCGCCCGGTACCGGGGTCCTGACCCTGCCGCCGCTCGGCACGCCCGGCACCGGCACCGGCGCCGGGACCGGCGGCGCCGGCAACAGCCGGCTGGGCGGCTCGGTCGGCGGGGTTCCCGGCATGGGTCACGTGTCGGGGCCCGCCTCGACCGGCATCATGACGCCGGGCGTCGGCGCCAACGATTATTCGTCGGCGAGCGGCCCCGGCCGCGCTGCCCCGCCGCGCTAGCCTCGGCCGGCGCGGCATGCTTTTCTGGCGTCCCGCCAGCCCGATTCGACGGTAGACGAGATGGCGAAGCACG
>Ga0335076_10004497_pt1 | contig 14119 bp, 11 predicted proteins | sample Lox_Sample_25_FD_206717 | JGI IMG/M metagenome (GOLD analysis project Ga0335076, IMG submission 206717) | Soil microbial communities from Loxahatchee National Wildlife Refuge, Florida, United States - Lox_Sample_2.5 | ecosystem: Environmental > Terrestrial > Soil > Wetlands | place: USA... | reverse complement strand
CGCCGCATGCCACCTGGCGCGCACCGTCGCACGCCGCGCCGAGCGCCGCGCGTGCACGCTCGCACGCAGCGAGAAGCTGAGCCCCGAGGTGCTGAGATACCTCAACCGTCTGTCGGATCTGCTGTTCGTCATGGCGCGCGTACTGGCGCGGCACGAGCGCGGCGCCGAGGTGTTGTGGCGCCACCAGCGCGGCAGCTCGGCCTAGAGGCGGCGCCGCCGGGAGGTGCGGATCAGCGGGGCGCGGTGCGCTCCTCGATAGCCAGGCGGAGCCGGCGCCAGTTGAAAATCGGCCCCGGATCGGTCTTGCGCTCGGGCGCGATGTCGCTGTGGCCGACGACGTGCTCGGGTCCGAGCGACGGATAGGCGTCGAAGAGCGCCGCAGCCAGCGCCGCCAGCTGCTCGTACTGCGCATCCGTGTAGGGAGTCTCGTCGGTCCCCTCGAGCTCGACGCCGATCGAGAAGTCGTTGCAGCGCGGGCGGCCGTCGTACTCGGACTCACCGGCGTGCCAGGCGCGCTCACCGAAAGGCACGTATTGCACGATCTCGCCGTCGCGGCGGATGAGCGCATGCGCCGAGACCCGCGGACCCACGATCGCGCGAAAGTAGGGATGCGCCTCAGCGGGCAGCGTGCCGGTGAACAGCCGGTCGATCCATGGGCCGCCGAACTCGCCGGGCGGCAGACTGATGCCGTGCACCACGAGGAGATCCGGCTTCACGCCCGTGGGGCGCGCGTCGCAGTGCGGGGACAACACCTGGCGGACGCCGGCGAGCAGCCCAGTCGCAGGATCGATCTTGAGTGTGGCCATCGCGCGGCGCGATCATGCCACAATCCCCATGATGACGGCTGACATCTCCCCCGCCTCGCGCAACGCGCCCTACGTGCGGCGCGATCTGACGCACGTGTGGCACCCGTGCACGCAGATGAAGGATCACGAGGCGCTGATCCCCCTGATTCCGATCCGCTCGGGATCCGGCGCCTGGCTCGAGGATTACGCCGGCCAGCGGTACCTCGATGCGGTGAGCTCCTGGTGGGTCAATCTCTTCGGCCACTGCAATCCGCGCATCAACGCCGCGGTGCGCGCGCAGCTCGAGAGCCTCGAGCAGGTGATCCTCGCCGGCTTCACTCACGAGCCGGTGATCGCGCTGTCGGAGGAGCTCGCGGCGGTTGCACCCGCGGGCCTGACGCGCTGCTTCTACGCCGACAACGGCTCGTCGGCGGTCGAGGTCGCCGTCAAGATGAGCTTCCACTACTGGCGCAACGTCGGCCGTACGGCGAAGCGGCGCTTCATCACCCTCGCCAACAGCTATCACGGCGAGACGCTCGGGGCGCTGGCGGTCGGCAACGTCGAGCTCTACAAGGAGATCTACCAGCCGCTGCTCATGGACGTGATCACCGTGCCCTCACCCGACTGCTACCAGCGGGCTGCGGGCGTCGGCTGGGCGGAGCATTCGCGGGCGCAGTTCGCGCACATGGAGGCGGCGCTCGAGCGGCATGCGCACGAAGCGGCGGCGGTGATCGTCGAGCCGCTGGTGCAGTGCGCGGGCGGCATGCGCATGTACGACCCCGTATATCTGACGCTGCTGCGCGCAGCCTGCGATCGCCACGGCGTGCACCTGATCGCGGATGAGATCGCCGTCGGCTTCGGGCGCACCGGCAGCTTGTTTGCGTGCCAGCAGGCCGGCATCCGCCCCGACTTCATGTGTCTCTCCAAGGGCCTGACCGGCGGCTACCTGCCGCTCTCGGCGGTCATGACCACCGAGCCGATCTACCGCGCGTTCTACGATGAGTACGCGAAGCTCAACGCCTTCCTCCACTCGCACAGCTTCACCGGCAACCCGCTCGGCTGCGCCGCGGCGCGCGCCAGCCTCGCCATCTTCCGCGAGGACCACACCCTGGAGCGCAATCGGCCGCTGGCCGCACGCATGGGCGCGCGCGCGCGCGAGCTCGAGGACCACCCGCACGTCGCCGAGGTGCGCCAGCACGGCATGATCGTCGCGATCGAGATGGTGCGGGACAAGGCGAGCCGCACGCCCTACCCCTGGCAGGAGCGGCGCGGGCTCGCCGTCTACCGCCACGCGCTCGAACGCGGCGTGTTGCTGCGCCCGGTGGGCAATGTCGTGTACTTCATGCCACCCTACGTCATCACCCCTGACGAGATCGATCTCATGGTGGACGTGGCGCGCACAGGTGTCGAGGTCGCAACATGCGACTGACCCGGGTTCATGTCGAAGGTCCGCTCGTCTCCGGCAAGCGCATCCGGCTGGAGGGCAATGCGGCGAGCCACGTGACGCGGGTGCTGCGGCTGCGCGTCGGTGCGCAGCTCACCCTGTTCGATGGCAGCGGCGGCGAGTACGAAGGCAGCATCGACAAGGCGCACGGGGGCGAGGTGACCGTGGCGATCGGCGCGCACCACGCGATCGAGCGCGAGTCGCCGCTCGCGGTGACGCTCGCGCAGGGCGTGTCGCGCGGCGAGCGCATGGATCTGGTCGTGCAGAAAGCCACCGAGCTCGGCGTGACGCGGCTCGTGCCGGTGCTGACCGAGCGCAGCGTCGTGCGCCTCAGCGCGCAGCAGTCCGACCGCAAGATGAACCACTGGCGCGCGATCACGATCGCCGCCTGCGAGCAGTGCGGCCGCAACCGCCCGCCCGCGGTCGCCCCGCCCGTGACGCTCGCCGAGTTCCTGCGTGACGGCGGCACCGCGGGCGCGGTATCCCCGGGAGCGCGTCTGCTGCTCTCGCCTGAAGGCAGCGGAACGCTCGAGGGCCTGAAGCGACCGCTCACCGCCGTCACGGTGCTCATAGGTCCGGAGGGCGGGCTCACGGAGGAGGAGGAGCTGACCGCGGTCAAGGCCGGCTTCACCGCCGTGCGCCTCGGTCCCCGTGTGCTGCGCACCGAGACCGCCGCGATCGCGGCGCTCACGCTCCTGCAGCGCGAGCTCGGCGACTTCTAGGGAGCGCGGGCCCGTGGAGCACAACCCGCGATACTTCTATCTCGCCCTGGCGGTGGTGTGGAGCCTGTTTCGGCTGTTCCGCTACGTGCGGGCGGCGGCTGCCAGGCGCCCCGGCCCGGCGCTTCCGCCGTCCGGGAGTGCCACGATCAGCGCTGCGGCGACGGCGCCGGCAAGCGTGCAGTCGCCGGCTGCCGTGCAGTCGCCGATTGCGCCGCCGGGCGGCCGCCTCCGGGGCGCGCTTGCCGCGGCCGGCATTCTCATCGCCGCTAATGCCGTGATCTGGCCGCTGCTGTTCTTCGCTCCAGGAATCGAGCAGGTGCCGACGCTGCCGCGACTGGTCGTGGGTGTGCTCGCCAACCTCGTTCTGATCCGTCTCGCAGGCGCCGTGGGCACACGTCTCGGCAAAGACTCGCAGCCGCGCAGCGACGACGAGCGCAATCCGATCAGGTAGCGGCGCGCAGTCAGGCTCGGTGCGCCAGCGGCACGCCGAGCGCGGCCAGCAGCAGTCGGCGGCTCACGCGCCGATGCTGGTCTCCTCGGCGATCATCTCCTCGAGGCGCTCGAGGTCCGGCACCACCGGAGTCTCGTTCACCATGCGGATCTGGCAGATGATCGGCGCGCGCTCGGGGAAGACGCGCGAGTTGTCGGGCCGCACCACGTCGGAGCTCACCCGCACCAGCTGCGGGAAGCCCTGCGCGACCATGGCGAAGTTGCCCCCCTCCACCTTGCTGCCGAGCGCCTGCAGGATGACGATGCGCGTGCGGCCGGTCGCCGGCGGGATCATCTGGCCGCAGGCTCCCTCGAAAGACACGAGCGGCACCGCCTTGCCGTTCCACGGCACGGTGCCGATGTACCACGGCGGCGCGCCGGTCATCTCTGAAGGCGTCTGGAAGCCGATCACCTCGGCGACGCAGGCACGCGGAATGATGAGCCGGCCGTCGACCAGCGGGATCAGCAGGCTGTAGATCTCGGTGACGCGCTCGGCCATGGGTCAGCTTCCCGAGGCGGCCTGGCGCTGGCTGGCGCGGCGGCGCTCGACCAGCGGTGCGATGGCATCGAGCAGCTGCGCCTCCTGGTAGGGCTTGCCGAGATAGTCGTCGACGCCGAGCTCGATGGCGCGCGCGCGATGCTTCTCGCCGACGCGCGAGGTCACCATGATGATCGGCACGTCCTTCAGGCGCGGATCGTTGCGCACGTGCGCCGCGACCTCGTAGCCGTCCATGCGTGGCATCTCGATGTCGAGCAGGATCACGTCCGGCACGTTGTCCTGCAGCAGCGCCACCGCGTCGAGCCCATCGCGTGCGGTGATGACCCGCATGCCGTTGCGCTCCAGCAGCCGCTGCGTCACCCGGCGCACGGTGATCGAGTCGTCGACCACCATGGCGAAGGTGCGGCGATCGCCGCGCTCCTTCGGCACCGGTGTCGGCGGCTGAATGCGCGCGCGCCACTCGGCACGCACCAGCGCGCCGATGTCGAGAATGATGACGATGCGGCCGTCGCCGAGGATCGTGGCGCCGGAAATGCCGCGGATGCTCGAGATCTGCGGGCCCACCGACTTGACGACGATCTCGCGGCTGCCGACCAGCTCGTCCGCGACCAGTCCGGTCGAATGCTCGCCGGCGCGCACCAGCACCACCGGAATGGTCACGTCCTGCAGCGGCAGCGGCGAGGGCTCGAGGCCGACGAAGCTCGCGAGGTGCTGGAAGCGGTACTTGACCCCGCCGTACTCGAAGAAGGTGGCATCGCGCCCGAGATGCGCGACCACTTCCGCCTTGGAGAGCCGCAGCACGCCCTCGACCGTCGGCAGCGGCAAGGCGTAGTACTCCTCGTCGACCCGCACCACGAGCGCGTGGCTGATCGCGAGCGTGAGCGGCAGCCGCACCGTGAACACGCTCCCCTCGCCGGCGCGGGTCTCCATGTGGAGTGCGCCGCCGAGGCGCTTGATCTCGGTGGCCACCACGTCCATGCCGACGCCACGGCCGGCCTGCTGGGTGATGGAGCCGGCGGTGGAGAAGCCGGGCTCGAGGATGAGCTGCATCGCATCCTCATCGCTCAGCACCTGTCCCGGCGCGATCAGCCCGAGCGACTCGGCCTTCTCGCGGATCGCCTTGAGGTTCATGCCCGCGCCGTCGTCGGACAGGCGCACCATCACCTCGGCGCCCTCGCGCTGCAGCTGCAGCACGATGCGCCCGGTCTCGGGCTTGCCGCGCCGCGCGCGGTCGTCGGGCTTCTCGATGCCGTGCACCACGGCGTTGCGCAGCATGTGCTCGAAGGGCGGCAGCATGCGCTCGAGCACCTGGCGGTCGAGCTCGCCGGAAGCGCCCTCGACGGTGAGCTCGGCGCGCTTGGCGGTGTCGGCGGCTGCCTGGCGCACGATGCGCGCCAGACGCTGCACGTGCCGCTGGAAGGGCACCATGCGCGTGCGCATCAGGCCGTTCTGCAGCTCGGTGATGGTGCGCGCCTGCTGCTGCAGCAGGGTCTGCGTGTCCTTGGCAAGGTTCTCGAGCAGCTGCTGGATGCTCGCGACGTCGTTGGCGGTCTCGGCGAGCGCCCGCGAGTACTGCTGGATCGAGGAGTAGCGGTCGAGCTCGAGCGGATCGAACTGGCTGCGATGCGGACCCTCGTCGTCGTGCTTGTGCAGGATCTGCGCTTCGGTCTCGATCTCGAGACTGCGCAGCTGCTCCTTGAGGCGCGTCACCGTGCGCGACAGCTCGCCGAGGTTGAAATCGAGCGACCCCAGCTGCTGCTCGAGGCGCGCGCGCGCGATGCTCGCCTCGCCCGAGATGTTGAGCAGCTGATCGAGCAGCTCCGCATCCACACGCGCCATCTCCTGGCGCTCCCCGACCGGCGCGGGCTCGCGTCCGGGCGGTACCGCCTGCGGCAGCGACGGGCTCTCCTCGGCGACGTGCAGCAGCTCCTCGTTCATCTTCGCAATACCGGTGTCCGACACGGGTATGGCACCGGAGGAGGAAGTCGCCGCCGGACCCGCCGGGGGCATGGCCGGCCGCGCGGCTGCCGGGGTCGCAGCGCCGGCACGCGCGATCGCAGGTATGAAGGGCTGAGCGGCACGTACCGGAGCGGCCGCCGGCGCTGGCGCAGGTGCGGGCGGCGGCGCTACGACGGGCTTCGGCGCAGCGGCCAGCGGCGCGGGAGCCGGGGGCGGCGGCGCTACGACTGGCTTCGGCGCAGCGGCCAGCGGCGCGGGAGCCGGGGGCGGCGGCGCAGCGGCCGGGGCCGGCGGCGCAGGCGGCGATGCGGCAGCAGTCGGTGCGGCAGCGGGCTGCGCTGCTGCGGCAACCGGCGCGGGTGCCGGCGGCGCCTTGGGCGCCGCGGGACGCGAGATCGACTGGATGCGCGACAGCATGGCGCGCGCCGGCGCCACGCGCTGGCCCGATGCGACGTGCTCGCGCATGCGTGCGAGCTCATCGAGGCTCGCCTGGATGAGATCGAACAGCGCGGCGTCCGCGACGACCCTGCCGTTGTCGACCTGCATGACCAGCGACTCGAGCTCGTGGGCCAGGTCGCCCATCGGCAGGATCCCCGCCATGCGCGCGCCGCCTTTGAGCGTGTGCAGCGGGCGCTTCAGCCCTAAGCGCAGCTCGGCGCTGCCGGGGCTGGCGCGCCAGTCGGAGAGCGCGTGCTCGGAGGCGTCGATGAGCTCGGTCGCCTCGTCAGTGAAGATCGCCGCGACCTCGGGGTCGAAATCCGCGGGCTCATCCGGCGGCTCGCCCTCGGTGGCTGCCGGGGCAGCGGCAGCCGCCGCTGCGGGCGCGGCCGCGGTGTGTTGGCCGTGCGGAGTCGTGGCGGCTATGCGCTGATCGAGACTGCGGTCGGCCTTGTCGATGCGCTCGAGGAGCTGCCAGTGGTTGACGAAGTATCCGGTCGGCTCATCGAGGTGCGTCGCCACTGCGTGCATCGCCGCCATGCACTCCCCGAGCAGCACCAGGTCCTCGTTGCGAATGCCGACGCCGCTGGAGAATGCACGCCGCAGCCAGTGATCCAGCGGCTCCGCGAGGCGAATGCCGTGGCGCGCCTGGGCCATCTTGGAGCTGCCGGAGAGCGTATGGCAGGCGCGGTAAACCTCCTCGCTCAGCAGGTGCGGCTCCGGCAGCGTTGCCTCGCGCGCGATGAAGGCACGCACGGTAGCGATGTGAGTCGCAGTCTCGCGCGCGTAGATATCGCGCAGCGTATCATCGGGCAGCGCCGCCGCAGTGCCGGTCGCGGCATCGTCGCGCGCCGCGCTGTCGAGCATCGGCAGCTGCGGTACCGAGAAGTGCGTCGTGTCGCCGGTCGGCGGAATTCCCTCGAGCACGTCCATGAGGGCGCTCGGCACGGGGCGCGAGGCGGCGGGCCTCGCGGCCGGCGGCGGCCCGGGGCGCGGCGCGGGCGGTGGCAGGGGCGCGGGCGGCGGAATCTCGACGAACACCGCGGTGCCGGACTCGCTTGCCTCGTCCTCCCCGGCCGCCGCTGGCGCGGCGGGAGGAGCGGCATCGCGGCCGGCGGCGAGCGCGTGTGCGCGCGCGCAGATGGCGGCGGTGTCGGCCTTCGGTGCCGGACCACCGTCGAGCTGCTCGACGAGCTGCGGCAGAGCGGCGACCGCGGCGCGCAGCGTCTCGAGGATCGCCGGGGAGCGCGTCAGCGTGTTGTCGAGCACGCGGTTGAGGAGATTCTCGATCGCCCACGCGAACTCGCCGAGCTCGCGGGCGCCCACCATGCGCCCGCTCCCCTTGAGGGTATGGAAGGAGCGGCGCACCGTGACCAGTGAATCGCGCTCCAGCGGATTCTGTTCCCACGCGGGGAAGCCGCGCTGGATCTTCTCCAGCTCCTCGCGCGCCTCCTCGCCGAAGAGCTTCACCAGCTCAGGATCCGCGCTCTCGGCGAGCGCGGCGATCTTGCCGGTCGCGGAGGGCGAGAGAGTCGGCGCGGCGGCGCCGACGCCCGCCGCGACCGGCGGCATGCGCAACGGCGCCGCGGTCGGAATCGCCACGGTGCGCGCGTAAGCCGAGGGCTCGAGCGGCTCGACCGTGGGAACCGCGGGTGTCGGCTGCTCCGCGAGCGCCTGCACGCAGGCCTGCGCGTTGTCGAGCATGTACCAGGGATCGGAGCGCCCCGCCTGCAGCGTCTCCATGTAGTACTCGACGCTGACGATGGCATCCGCCAGGCGATCGACGAAGCCCGGCGGCAGCACGTGGATGCCGGGCTGCATGACGCGCTTCAGCTGCGTGGTGATGCCCTCGATCACCTCCACCGCGCGATTCTTGCCGAGCATCAGCAGCCCGGCCTTCATGCCGCGCATCAGATCCTGCCAGCTGTCGAGGCCGGCAGCATCGAGAGTGCCGCCGACGCTCTGCGTGATCGCCTCCTTGATGCGCGCGAGATTCACTATGCACTCGCGCAGCACCGCGGCCTGCACCTGCTGGAACTCGGTGTCGGTGCCCGCCTCGGTCTGCTCGCTGGTCTCGCGCGGCAGGATCAGGCCGACCAGGCGGTCATCCAGGCGGTCCTCGACGCTGATGAGGGTCGCAGCGATGCCGACCAGTGCGCTCTCATCGGCGGGCGTCGCGCCGCTCACGATGTGCTGCAGGCGCTCGGTCTCCTGCTGCACGTTGCTGCGCAGCTCGCCCAGTCCCAGGACGCCGAGCGTGTCGCCGATCTTGCGCAGCAGCTCCACCTGCGGGGCGAGCTCGCCCGGCTGCCCGGCGCCGCGTCGCACGAAGATATCGAGGACATCCTTGACCTTACCCAGGTCCTCGCGGATCGCCGCGGCCACCGTCTGCATGAGCTTGACGCTCGGCGCGGACAGGTTCTCGCGCTCCTGCTCGATGCTCTCGTCCACCGGCAGCAGCTCCGCCAGGCGGAACGAGGCGCGCACCGCGCTCACGCGGCCGCCGGAGGATTCGGCGCGGCCGACGTAATAGAGCAGATTGTTGAGCAGCTCGATCGGCGGGTTCTGCGCGTAACGCGCCTCGCCCTCCTCGTACAGGCGACGCATCTCGCGGTCGCCGAGGCCGAGCAGCCGCTTCACCGACTGGCCGTTCTCGAGGCCGTTGTGCTGCAGCGACTCGATCACCGCGCCGATCACCCACCACAACTGGAACACCGGCTGCCGGGTGGCACTCTGCTCGAGCTTGTGCGCCACCGCGGCGAGGATCTCGAGGTTCTGATCCGGGCGCTCGCCGCGAATCCAGCCGATGAGGCCCATCTGGTAGCGGGCGCGCAGGCGCCGTGCCCACTGCTCGACCGACATCGGCGGCTCGCCCGCGGTCGCGGGCTGCGGCTGCGCCTGCTTGTCGGACTTGAGATTCAGCAGCAGCAGCGTGCCCTCGGAGAGCAGCGCATGGCCGCGCACCGCCCGCAGGTCGTTGAGCAGCGGCAGCAGCACCAGCGCGAGGTCGCGGCCGCCGGCGAGCACGCGCTCGAGATAGCTCGGCAGCTGCACCATGGCGCGCATCAGTGCATCCAGGCTCTCCGCCTGGCCCTTGCGCTCGTTCACCGTCGCGATGAGGTAGTGCGCGACGTGCTCCATCTCCTCGGCGAGCAGCGCCGCGCCGTAGATCTCCAGCACCCGCAGCACGCCCTGCACCTGGTGCAGGTCCTGCGCGCAGTGCTCGATGAGCGCCACGTTGTCGGGCTGCTCGACGTAATTCTCGAGGGCACCGCGCGCTTCGGTGAGCGTGGCGGTGATTTCGCGTCCTACGAGCTCGAGTGTCTGGGAGGCGACTTCGGGCATTGGGCGCGCGCTACCTCAGGAGCCACCGAGCGCGGAGATCTGGCGCACCTTGGCCGTGGTGAGCGTGCTCTCCTCGATCTTCTTGAGGCGCGCGCTGCTGCCGGTGTTGGTGCTGCCGGGCAGGCGGAAGCCGGCAGCCGACTTGCGCAGCCCCGCCGACAGCTCGGCAAGCTTGGCGATGGCCACCGAGGTGGCGTTGGTGGATTCGGCCGTCTGGGCGCTGATCTCCTTGAGGACTCCCATGTTGCGCGCGATGTTCTGCGCCGCGGTGGTCTGGGCGCGCGCGCTGGAAAAGATGTTCTGCACCAGGCTGGCGATCTGGTTCGACACCTGCTCGATCTCCTCGAGCGAGGCGCCGGCGTTCTCGGCGAGCAGCGCCCCGCCGACCACATCCGTCGTGCTGCGCTCCATCGACACCACCGCCTCGTTGGTGTCGGTCTGGATGGTGCGCACCAGCACCTCGATCTGTTTGGTGGCGTTGGCGGCGCGCTCGGCGAGCCGCTGCACCTCGTCCGCCACCACCGCAAAGCCGCGTCCGGCGTCGCCCGCCATCGACGACTGGATCGAGGCGTTGAGCGCCAGGATATTGGTCTGCTCGGCGATGTCGTTGATGAGCTCGACGATGTTGCCGATCTCCTGGCTCGACTCGCCGAGTCGCTTGATGCGCTTGCTGGTGTCCTGGATGGTCTCGCGGATGGCGTTCATGCCGTCGATCGTGCGCCGTACGGCATCGCCACCCTTGTGGGCGACCTCCACCGAGTGCCGGGCGACGTCGGAAGCGCGCTCGGCGTTGCCCGAGACCTCCTCGACCGAGCTCGCCATGCTGGCGGCGGACTCGGTGGCGGAGGCGATCTGCTTCGACTGCGCGCCGCTCGCCTTGGCGAGGTGCGCCGACAGCGCCTGCGTCTGGCGGGTCGCGGAGTCGAGCTGGATGGCGGAGGCGTTGATGGTGGTGACGAGGCCGCGCAGCGCATCCACCGCATAGTTGATGGAGTCGGCGATCGCCCCGGTAATGTCCTCGGTGACGGTCGCCTGTACCGTGAGGTCGCCGTCGGCGAGGCTCGAGAGCTCATCCAGCAGCCGCAGGATCGCCTGCTGGTTGCGGTCGTTCTCCTGTTGCCGCGCATCCGCGGAGGCGCGCTGCTTCGCGACCATGCGCCGGGTACGGAGCGAGGCGACGAGCGCCACGATGAGCGCGATGAACCCCAGGGCGCACAGCGCGGGCGGCAGCCAGGAGAGGAGCGAGGCTCCCGGCGGATGCGCCACGAAGTCGGCGGCGCCGGCGCCGGCCACCAGCAGTGCGGCGATGGCGAGCAACGGTGCCGGGCTCATGCGGCCACCTCGCCAAACGAGGGACTCTCGAGCACCGCGCGCAGCGAGAGCACCGGCCACTGCTCATGGGCGCGGCGGAAGGCACCGGCAAGGTAGCGCTCGCAGCGCGCCACGGTCGGCGGTGCGTCGCCCGAGAACTCGGTGTCCGCGAAGCGGCGGAAGCCGAGCACCTCGTCGACGAGCAGCCCCGCGGGTATCTCGCGGTGATTCACCACCAGCACGCGCGTGTTGCGCGTCACCGGCGTCACACCGCTGCCGAGGAACTGCCGCAGGTCGACGATCGGCAGGAGCTGCCCGCGCACGTTGGCGAGGCCGCGGATCCAGGCCTTGGCGCCCGGTACACGCGTGGTGCTCGCGGGCACGCCGAGCACCTCGCGCGTCTCATCGCGCGCCACCAGGTACAGGTCTCCGGCCATGCGCAGCGCCACCCCGACCCACTCGCGCCCGGCGGCGGGCTGCTCGCCCGCCTGCGCCGAGACCGCGCGCGCGCGCCGCTCGAGCTCGGCGAGCAGCTCGAAGGGCCGGTCGCGCAGCGACTTGAGCTCGATCTCGGGGTTGTCGGCCGTGTCGGGCATGGGATTCAGCGCGGGAATTTCGATCGGGCGACGGGAGGGACGCCGCTCACGCCGCCAGAGTCGCCTGGGCCTTGGCGACCAGCTGATCGGGGGAGACGGGCTTCACCATGTAGTCGACCGCACCCTGGCGCAGGCCCCAGATGCGATCGGTCTCCTGGCCTTTGGAGGTGACCATGATGATGGGGATGGTGCGGGTGCGCGGATCGTTCGCCAGCGCGCGAGTGGCCTGGTAGCCGTTCATGCCCGGCATGACGATATCCATGAAGATCAGGTCGGGACTCATCTCGCGCGCCAGGCGCACGCCCTCGGCGCCGTCGGCGGCTGCGGCGGTGCGGTAGCCGTGCTTCTCGAGCGCCTTCTGCATGACGTGCACTTCGGTCGGGGAGTCGTCAACGATCAGGATGAGGGGCATTGCCATCATCTCCCGATATGCGTCTCGATCGCGGAGAGGAGCTCGTCCTTGGTGAAGGGCTTGGTGAGGTAGTGCTCGGAGCCGACGATGCGCCCGCGCGCCCGGTCGAACAGGCCGTCCTTCGAGGACAGCATGATCACCGGAATCGCCTTGAAGACCTTGTTGTGCTTGATGAGCGAACAGGTCTGATAGCCATCGAGCCGCGGCATCATGATGTCGACGAACACGATGTCGGGCTGGTGGTCGGCGATCTTGGCGAGCGCGTCGAAGCCGTCGATCGCCGTGAAGACCTCGCAGCCCTCCTTGGCGAGCAGCGTCTCGGCGGTACGCCGGATGGTCTTGCTGTCGTCGATGACGAGTACTTTCAATCCCTGGAGCTTCGTGTTGCTGCCGGTCACGGTCAGGCAACTCCTTCCATTAAAGGCCACCCCGCCACGGCGTGGCGGGCTTGGAAAACACCGCGGAGGCGTGCCCGGAATCGCACCTGTCGAGCCCACCCGGGACGCACCGTCCTCACAAGCGGCGTAAGTTTCACGGCCCCCTCAGCGCTGAGGCAAGCGCATCGGGGTTTTAACATATCGGTACACCCCCTGCTATGGCACGCACGTCACGTTTTTCGAAGGTCGGACGGGGCATTACGGCTGCGCCGCGCCCGGGTGCCGGCTGACCGCCCCCGGGGAAGACACAGCCGCACCGGGCTGAGCATAATCGGCTCCCTATGAAGCGCATGGGCGTGGTGATGGACCCGATCGGCGCCATCGCCTACGCGAAGGATTCGACCCTGGCGATGCTGCTCGCGGCGCAGGCGCGCGGCTTCGCGCTCAGCTACCTCGAGCAGGGGGACCTGCGGCTTCGGGACGGCATCGCCCTCGGCCGGACACGCCCCCTCACGGTGCGCGCCGACCCCAGGGACTGGTTCACCCTCGGCGAGCCCGTGGTGGAGCCCCTCGGCGACATCGACTGCCTGATGATGCGCAAGGACCCGCCGTTCGACACCGAGTACATCTACAGCAGCTACATCCTGGAGCGCGCGGAAGTCCAGGGAGCACTGGTGGTGAACCGGCCGCAGGGGCTGCGCGACATGAACGAGAAGGTCTACACCGCCTGGTTCCCGCAGTGCTGCGCGCCGACCCTGGTGACGCGCGACATGGGCGAGATGGGGGCGTTCCTGCGCGAGCACGGCCGTATCGTGGTGAAGCCGCTCGAGGGCATGGGAGGCCGCTCGATCTTCGTGCTCAAGTCCGACGACCCCAATGCGCGCGTGGTGTTCGAGACCCTCACCCAGTACGGCAGCCGCTACGCGATCGTGCAGCGCTACCTGCCGGAGATCGCCGCCACGGGCGACTCGCGGGTGCTGCTCGTCGATGGCGAGCCGGTGCCCTATGCGCTCGCCCGCATGCCCTCGCCCGATGACCATCGCGGCAACCTTGCCGCCGGCGCCCGGGGCGTCGGCCGCCCGCTGAACGACCGCGATCGCTGGCTCGCCGGGCAGATCGGCCCGGCGCTCGCGGCGCGGGGAATGCTGTTCGTCGGGCTCGACGTGATCGGCGGCTTCGTCACCGAGATCAACGTCACGAGTCCCACCGGCATCCGCGAGCTCGACAAGCAGTTCGGCACGAATATCGGCGATCAGCTGATCGCGGCCATCGAACGGCGTCTCGCCGCCCCGGCCGGCGGCGGCCGCGGCTGACGATGGCGACCATGGCACGCCGGGCGCTCGCGCTGCGTGAAGGCCGGCCTCCCGCCTGGGATCGCTTCCTCGCCATGGTGTTCTTCGTCGCCCTGCTTCACGGCCTCGTGATCCTCGGCATCACCTTCAACGCGCAGGCGGGCGATGCGAACGACGCCCCGGGGATGAAGATCCTGCTGGTGTCGGACGAGCTTCCCGAGGCCGCGAGTAACCCGACCGCCACCTACCTCGCGCAGCGCACGCAGCTCGGCTCCGGCAATACGCGCCTGGCTGTTGCGCCGCGTCCGCCCGCATCGGCCCTGCCCTCGCTCCGGCACGCGGGATCACCCAACGGCGACTCGCTCGAGACGCGCGGCGACCGCGCCGGGGGCAAGTCCGACCCGCTGCTCACCACCACCGCCTGGATCACCGACGTGCGCTACATCGCCG
>Ga0335076_10004496_pt1 | contig 14120 bp, 11 predicted proteins | sample Lox_Sample_25_FD_206717 | JGI IMG/M metagenome (GOLD analysis project Ga0335076, IMG submission 206717) | Soil microbial communities from Loxahatchee National Wildlife Refuge, Florida, United States - Lox_Sample_2.5 | ecosystem: Environmental > Terrestrial > Soil > Wetlands | place: USA... | reverse complement strand
TTCCCGATGGGCAGACGCCGGAGAAAGACGGGCGCTGGTATCTGATGGGGCCGATTCGTCCGCATCTGAAGTGGTCGCGCGATCCGCGTTCGCCCCTTGGCCTGGTGGAATGCTACGTGGCGATGGGGATGGCGTATTGGGCCGTGCCGGCGACGCTTTTCTTTTTCTGGCTGCGATACCTGGTGATGCAGGACTATCGTGGCACCTTGCTGCACGCGTTTCTGTTCACGCTGGCGAGTGCCGCGGCCTGCGGGATGCCCCGGATTGTTAAACGAGTGCTGCGGCCGGGCGACTGGACAGAAGAGAGCACCTCGCAGTTTCTACACGACGTGCTGCATGCTACGCGTATTCCGGTGCTCGTTGGCGCGGTGATGTTTCTACTCTCGATGGGCGTTATCCGAGGGTTGCCGGGGGACAATACGGTGCGGCCCGACGTCGGCAGCGGTGATCCCCGCCGGTGGGCTTCCACGGCATTCCAGGCTTTGGGATACCGCCCGTACGCGGATCTGACCGACGAACGCATGGCGACGGGGCGCGAAAAGGCGCCGGCGGCGGATGCCGCTCCGAACGGTGAACCCAATGGGCCGCGGTTGAACGAGATTAATCTGAGGTATGCGCGGGGATATCACGCCGCGTTCGGCAACGCTCGTTTGTGGCGGGCGAATCTGGAAGGTTCCAGCCTGGTGGAAGGCGATTTTCGCGGAGCGAACCTGCGCGAGAGCAATCTCAGGTCAGCGCGCATGGATGGGTTGCGGGCGGATAAGGCCAATCTGGTGAGCGCGGACGCGCGGTGGGCGGTGTTTTCCAGTGGCTCTTTCCAGAATGCCGATATGTCCTACGCGATTCTGGAAGGCGCGACGCTAGCCACGGCAAATCTGTCGAAGGCCACGCTGTATTCGGTGAATCTCCGCAATGCCAATTTGCTGCGTGCCGATCTTTCGCGCGCCGATTTGCGGGATACGAAACTGGAAGGAGCCAACCTCTCGCTGGCAACGCTGGAGCAGACTGATCTTTCCGCGGCAAAGATGATTGGTGCGAACCTCACCGGCGTGCAAGCCAAGGGCACGATTTTCCTGGAAGGCGACTTATCCCGGGCGGACTTGCGCGGCGGCACGTTCGCCGGGGCAATTCTGCGCCAGGTGAAACTCGATGGGGCCAACCTGATGGGCGCGGACCTGCGCGGCGCGCTGGGGCTGGAGGCCTGGCAGGTGTGCTCGGCACAAGGGTGGCAAGGCGCGCAACTCGATGCGGACGTCAAGGCGGCGGTAGACCAGGCTTGTGGCAGCCCGTCAGCGGCGTCTGCAACGGGGCCCGCGAAGCCTTAACTGTTTAATTCCTAAGATGAAGATACTTATGATAGTTACGTGGTAGCCTTGACTCCCGCAAATTGTGCGTCAATCCACGCAAGAATTTTGTGCAGCCGATGAAACCGCGACAGGTTCGGGAAGTGATCCGAGCTTATGGAAGATGGGCAATAGTGGTGAATACGGCGAACTCTGTGTTGCGTGCCTTGGAGATCGAGGAGCGATATCAGATTTCCTTCTGGGATGCGTTGATTGTGGAATGCGGAGAGCGCGAATTGCGAGATTCTTTATTCGGAAGATTTATCGCACGGGCAGAAATATGAGGGAGTTCTGGTAGTGAATCCCTTTGTGACCGAAGTGGGCCGGCCGGAAACAAATTCCTAGAGAACACTAATTCAATCAAGGCCTGGCGGAAGACTGCCGATAAAGACAGGTTGGGCAAAAGGCGTGATTTGCCTGCAAGGCGGCCTGCGTGCTTACCTTCCTGCTGTTGGCAGCGTTGACGATCCCCTCGCAACAAAATCTTTCAGCCAATGAAGTGAATAGCCCGGTCGCGCCAGAGCAGGTGTTGGCCTGGCAATTGGAAGGGCTGACACAAGAAGAGATTCGGGAGGAAGCGAGCGCTCACGGACTGACTACCTATCCCGACATTGCTTTTCTGAGCGCACTTTCCGCAGCCGGCGCGGACGCGGAGACCATCCGCGTGGTGCAGCGAGCGCCGGGGCCGCGCAACCGGTGGGGACTGGCGCTGCGATTGCCGAAAGCGACGGACTACCTGTATGAAATGGCTGGCGCGATGCTGTGGAACGATTGGGAACATGCGATCCTGACGATGGAAAACGAATCGCGGCTGCGACCAAATGATCCGACTGTGCAGTTGGTGTACGCGCACGTGTTGAGCGTCGAAGAGGATTGGATCGCGGCGTTTGGCGCGGCCACGCGAGCGGTGGCGTTGGCGCCACAGTCACCCTACGCGCACGGAGTGCGCTCGACGGTGTGTTACCACGCGCATCTGCCGGAGTGCGCCTTGCGGGAGGCGTTGCTGTTCGTACAGCTTCGGCCGGCGGACGCGGCAAGTTACATCACGCTGGCGCACGCGCGCGAAGCGCAAGGCGAGTTCAGCGAAGCGCTGCAGGCATTGGCACAGGCGGAAAAATTGGACGCCAGCTATGCGGAGATTTACGCCACACGCGGGCGTGTGTATGCGGGCAGGGGCGAGTACGAAAAGGCTGTGCAATCGTTTGAGCGGGCGATTCAGGTGGATAGCAAGGATCCCCGCCATCACTTTCAGCTTGCCCAGCTGTATCTGGCGGAGGGATACAACCGGCAGGCGATTTCGGAACTGAAACTGGCGAAGGAGTTGGCGCCGAATCGGCCGGAAGTGTTGCTGGCGCTGGGGAATGCGTACCTGGCGCAGGAACGATATGAGGCTGCGGTGAAAGAATTCCAGGAGTTACTTGAGCAACGACCGGATCTGGAGGCCGCGCGCGAGCAACTGGTAAAGACGTTGCGCGCGGAGGGGCGTTTGCAGGAAGCCGAGGCGGTGCTGAACGGACCGCGCGTTGATTTGCAGTGAGGGCAGGGTAGGGAATCGAGGTTTCGCTGGCGATTCAGTGTAGAATCCGTGGCATTCGAGAGGGGGGAAGAATGCGGCGGATTCGAGTGGTTCTAGGTATTTGTTGTGTCCTGTTCACCCTGCGCGCGCCAGTCCTCATGTGCGCTGCGGATGTGATTTTCATTCACGGGCATATTTATACAGGAAACGCGAAGGCGCCATGGGCACAGGCGCTTGCGGTGACGGGTACAAAGATTGAAGCGGTAGGAAGCGACACAGAAATCCTGGCGAAGAAGCAGACTGCCACGCAGGTGATTGATCTTCACGGACGAACCGTGATTCCAGGAATTTCCGATTCGCACACACACATGTGGTTTGGCGCCATGGCGCTGCACGGCTTTAATCTTTCCACGCCCGAAGGGACGATTACGCAGGACATGCCCGACTTGTTGGTGGACAAGATCAAGGCGTTTGCCGCAGCGCACCCTAACGAGAAAATCCTGTTTGGCCGGGCCGATTTCGGGACCTCGCCGCCGGGCGCCCCGTCGCACGAACTGTTGGACCACGCAGTCAGTGACCGGCCGGTGATCATCCACAATACCAGCGAGCACGCGCTGTGGCTGAATGCCAAGGCACTGGCGCTTGCAGGAATCACGGACGAGCCGGTGGCCAATCCCGACGAGGAGCGCAACATCGTGCGCGATGCCAGCGGCCATCCCTCGGGCGTGTTACTGGAGTCAGCGATGGAAGTGATGGAACGCGCCGTGTTTGCTGCGGTGCCGCGCGAAGAGAAACTGGCCTGGCTGCACGACGCTTCGCTGTACTTGAACCGGTATGGGGTTACCAACGTGGTGAACGCCACGGGGAATCTGGCCGAGATCGAGCTATATGGCGCGTTGCGCGATAGCGGCGGACTGACGGTGCGAACGCGCAATTCGTTTGGAGCGGTGGCCGTAAATCATCATTTAACGCCGGAGTTCCTGGCGGATCTGGAGAAAGCGCGGACACAGTATCACGACGATTGGGTTTCGGCGAACCTGGTGAAATTCTTCTCGGACGGAGGCAGCGGACTGATTCCGCCGCTGACGTACACCGCGCCGGAATTCAAGAAGCTTGTTTGGAGCTCGACAAACGGGGATATCAGTTGATGACGCACTCGCTGCGAGGCGACACCGCGCACATGGTCCTCGACGCGTACGAAGAATTGGAGAAAACCAACGGCGCGCGGGACCGCCGGCTGCGTATGGAGCACGCGGACATCGTGTGGGACGACGATTTACCACGTTTCAGAAAGTTAAACGTGGTGGTAAGCATGCAGCCGACGTTTTGCTGTGGCGACAATGGTGCGAATTTCGATCCGCAAGATAAGACGCCGACCGATCGCTGGAACACCCTGGAAAAGACGGGAGCGACGCTGGCGTTCGGGAGCGATTGGCCGTGCACGTGGCCGCCCGACCCCTTCGTGAGCATGCAGGAAATGGCGACGCGGCAGGTGTGGCGCGCACCATCTATTTCGGGCTTGACGGGCGCGGTGCTGGACGGAGCGAACCAGGGCGGCGCCGTGGGCACGCTGCTGTCCTATGTGCCGGAGGAGCGCGTGTCCGTGGAAACCGCGGTGCGCGGCTACACCTGGGGCTCGGCGTATGCGCGGTTTTCCGAAGATAAGCTGGGAACGCTGGAGGCCGGGAAAGAAGCGGACCTGGCGGTATTGTCGCAGGACGTCTTCGCCGCGCCGGCCGACCAGATCAGCAACACGAAAGTGCAGCTGACGATGGTCGGTGGCAAAGTGGTGTTTCAGGAAACGAAGTGAACCTCAGCGTTCGTCGCCAAACAACTTGATGTCTTCCGGGCCTTCGTTGAGCGGCATGATCTCGCGGCCCTGAACAAGCTGGCGAATCTGCTCGACGATATCCGGATTGGCGAGCGTGGTGATGTCGCCGGTGTCCATGTGATTGGAAATGGCGGCCAGCACGCGGCGCATGATTTTGCCGGAGCGAGTTTTGGGCATGTCGGGGACGATGTGGATGCGCTTCGGCCTGGCGATTTTGCCGATCATGGTTTCGATGGTGGCGGTGATCTTTTCGAGTATGGCCTTCTTCGGAAGCACGCCCGGTTTCAGCGAAACATAAATTTCGGGGATGCGTCCCTTGACCTCGTCGACCACGGGCACGACAGCCGCTTCCGCGATTTCGTGGATTGTGAGGCAGGCGGACTCCAGCTCCTTGGTGCCGAGGCGGTGGCCGGCGACATTGATGACATCGTCGACGCGGCCGAGGATGCGGTAGTAGCCGTCAGGAGGAAGCACGGCACCGTCGGCGGCGTAGTAGGGCCAGTCACGCCAATCTTTACTGTGCGGATTGGCATTGTATTTCTTGTAGTAGTTGCTGACGAAGCGTTGCGGATCGCCCCAGATAGTTTGCATGATGCCCGGCCAGGGATTGCGAATACAGATGTTGCCGGCCGCCGAGTGATTGGCGGATGCGACTTCCTTGCCTTCTTCGTCCCAGATCACCGGGTAAATGCCGAGGCAGGCGGGGCCGGCGCTGCCCGGTTTCATGTTGTCGAGAGCAGGCTTGGTGGTACAGAGGAAGCCACCGGTTTCGGTCTGCCACCACGTGTCGACGATGACGGCTTCGCCCTTGCCAACCACTTCGTGATACCAGCGCCAGACTTCGGGCTCGATGGGTTCGCCGACCGTGGTCATGTGTTTGAAGCGGTAGTTGTGCTTCTTCGGCTCGTCGGCTCCAGCCTTGCGCAGCATGCGAATGGCCGTGGGGGACGTGTGGAAGATGTTGACGTCGAGGCGTTCCGCGATGCGCCAGGGCCTTCCGGCGTCGGGAAATTGCGGCACGCCTTCATACAGAACGCTGGTGGCTGCAAGAGCGAGCGGGCCATAGACGATGTAGGAGTGGCCGGTGATCCAGCCGATGTCGGCCATGCACCAATAGACATCCTCGGGATGGATGTCCTGGTACAGTTTGGCGGTGCCGGTAACGTAGGCGAGATAGCCGCCGGTGCGGTGCTGGCAGCCCTTGGGTTTGCCGGTGGTACCGCTGGTGTACATGAGGAAGAGCGGGTCTTCCGCATCCATGGAAACGGGTTCGATGACACGATTGCGGTAATCCTTTAGGACCTCGTCGACGAAGTAATCGCGCTCGAGAATCATCGGCGAATCGGAAGTGTATTTGTGGGGATACCGCTTCCAGACCAGCACTTTGTCGATGTGCTGGCCTTCTTTTTTCGCGGTGTCGACGGCGATGTCTGCGCTGGCTTTGTGGTCCACCCAGCGGCCATTGCGATGGTAGCCGTCCATGTAGATCAGGACGCGACTGCCGGAGTCGGCGGCGCGCAGGCCGCAGGCTTCGCCGGAGAATCCGCCGAAGACCACGGAATGAATCACACCGAGGCGCGCGCAGGCCAGCATGGTGATGGGAAGTTCCGGCACCATGGGCATATGAATGGTGACGCGGTCGCCTTTTTGCAGGCCGGCAAAATCGCGAAGCATCGCGGCCACTTCGTTTACGCGCCGATAGAGTTCCTGATAGGTGATGACGACGTGGTGCTCGTCTTCGGGCTCAGGCACGAAAATCAGCGCAGCCTTGTTTTTCCACTTGGCGAGATGGCGGTCGACGCAGTTATAAGAGACATTGAGGCGGCCGCCGACAAACCACTTCCAAAAGGGCGGGTGATTGGTGTCGAGCGTGGTGTGCCAATACTGATCCCAGTGGAGCAATTCGGCGTACTCACGGAAACACTCGGGGAAATTCTTTTCGCTGAAGCGCTCGAGGATGTGGGGATCGTTGAGATTGGCCTGCGCAATGAAGCGCGCGGGTGGACGAATGTATTCCTCTTCCTTCCAGTGGACGGCGATTTGCGCTTCTGTCGGCCCCTGTTTCCTGGCGTGAGGCTTGCGATCGGCTTGCTTCTTTTCAAGAGTCTTCGACACGGCAATCACTCCAATGAAGATAATGGACGGCAGATGCTACCCGAAACCGTGCGCGCTGAGCGGCGCCACGGGAAGGCACCTGGTTCAGGCCCAGAGCACAAATCATGCCCCTTCCGGAGTTCGCTCGTCAATCGCCAGCAAACGCAAAAATAAACGGATGAAGAATGTACTGCAACACTTAATCAGCGCCGCCACCCGCCCGCCTGCCCTTAGCGGATCCAGACGGTTTTTGCGTTCGTGAATTCACGGATGCCGTAGGGCCCGAGTTCGCGTCCATGGCCGGAGGCTTTCACGCCGCCAAAGGGAACCCGCGGGTCGGAAGCGACCATCTGGTTGATGAAGACCATGCCCGCCTCGAGATCGTTGACGAAGCGTTCGCGTTCGGCGGGATCGTTGGTCCAGGCGCTGGCACCCAGGCCAAAACGCGAATCGTTGGCGATGTCCAGCGCTTGCTCGATGCTGTTGACGCGGAAGATGCTGGCCACCGGGCCGAAAAACTCCTCGCGATAGGCGGGGGATTCTTTGGGGATGTTGGTCAGCACCGTCGGCTGATAGAAATTGCCCGCACCCGGAGCGGGGGCGCCTCCGGTGAGCACGGTAGCGCCGGCCTGCACGGTTTTCTTGACGTCGGCGTCAAGGTCTTTAACGGCGTCGGGATTTGCCAGCGGCCCGACTTCGGTTTTTGGATCGAAGGGGTCGCCCAGTTTCAGCGCTTGCATGCGCTTGACGAATTCTTTTTCGAATTGATCGGCGATCTGCTCATGCACGATGAAGCGCTTGGCGGCGATACAAGATTGACCGTTGTTGATGACGCGGGCTTTCACGGCAGTGGCGACGGCATCTTCCAGGTTCGCGCTGGGCATGACGATGAAGGGGTCACTGCCGCCCAGTTCGAGAACCACCTTCTTGATGCGCTTGGCAGCGGATACACCGACCTGAATGCCGGCTTGCTCGCTGCCGGTGAGCGTGGCGGCGGCCACCCGGGGATCGTTGAGAATGTGGTCCACCTGCGCTGCGCCAATCAGAAGCGTCTGAAAAACACCGTCGGGGAAGCCGGCGCGCGTCACGATTTCTTCAATCTTCAGGCCGCATTGGGGAACGTTGGAAGCATGTTTCAGCAAGCCGACGTTGCCGGCCATCAGGCCCGGAGCGATGAAGCGAAACACCTGCCAGAAGGGAAAGTTCCAGGGCATGACGGCGAGCACGATGCCGAGCGGTTGATAGTGAATATAGCTTTTGGCGGCGGAGGTCTCGATCACTTCGTCGGAAACGAATTTTGCGGCGTGTTCGGCGTAATAGCGGCAGGCGCCGGCGCACTTTTCCGCTTCGGCGATGGCGGAAGCGAGGGTTTTGCCCATCTCGAGCGTCATCAAGCGGCCGATGGCGTCCTTCTCGGCGTCGAGAAGGTCGCCGGCTTTGCTCATCCACCTGGCGCGATCGCCGAGCGACGTCTTGCGATAGGCCTGGAAGGTTTTCGCAGCCTTGTCAATCTTATCGTCGACTTGCGCCTCGGTGAGCGCGGTAAAGGTTTTCACCACTTCATTGGTGGAGGGATTGATGGTGGCAATGGCCATAGGGGTCTCCCAGCGCGAAAGGGAATCAAGGCTGAAAATGTCAGGCGAGTATTCTAGTGCAAACCTTACTTTTTTTCAGTAGAGATTTTGTGGGAACCCTGGCAGTTGGCCGCGATACAGCCAAGTCTCAGTGGCGGTGTTCCTTGTAGATTTTTTCGCCAGCGGGGATGGCGATCTTCATGCGATTGCCGGGGAGGGGAAGTGGGCAAGTCGTATAAGGGTTATAGGCGCAAGGCGGGTTATAGGCTTTGTTGAAGTCCACTTCGACCGTTTTGACGCCGGCGACATCCCGCGGCGGGTCGGTATCGATGAAGCGCGAAGCCGGATAGGTTTCCTTGCCGGCGGTCAGGTCGCGGAAAACGACAAAGAATCCACCATTCTTCTCCGATTCGACCTCGAAGCGGAAATCCTGGCCGCGCAGCGTGAAAGCGAGATAGCCGACGATATCGAGCTTGATGGGATCGCCGAGGACGTTCTGCGAATCGAACTGCTTGGGCGCATCGTAGGGCACATAGCGTGCGCTGACGCGATAACTTTCATCGACGGGGAACCAGTGCAGGCCACTGAATTCCTTGCGCAGCTTGCTGTTTTTGTCCTTCATGCGGATGGCGAGGCGATCGCCACTGGCGTGCACATAAAGCGTCAAATCACCAAGCACCAGGCGATCATTGGGATTATCCGGGCGAAGTTCGACGGTCTGAACTGGCTGGCCGTTCATGGTGACCGCCACGCCGGGTTCGATACGTGCGATGGTCTTGCCCCCGTGGAACTCGAACGCGCCCGCATGCGCCGGAGCACTGGCAGGCAGGACGATTTCATTCGAGGAGTCCGAACCGAAGCGGTTGGGTCCTTCACGCAGCCAGAACAGGCCGGAAACCGTAAGCCAGCCGGTGTCCGAGGTGAGATAGGCCTGGTAGTCTTTGCGCCAATTTTCGACGGACTGCTGATAGCTGGAATTGTCCGCGCACGCGAGGCTCGCCGCGATCACTAACACGCAGAGCAAAGCGACGGCAGATCGAATGGTGAGCGAAAGTTTCATCTCTGTAGCAAATTAGCGCGCAGAGCGGGCGGCGTCAATGCGCTGACATGCGCTGACGATTTGCGCCGGAACCTGATGTGCGAAGGCTCACCTCGAAATGCCGCGTCTATTTCAGACCCGCCTTCTTCATGAGCTTCGAAAAGCGCGGGTCGGCGCGCAGCGGATCAGCAATCGGGTCGACGCCCAGATAAACGATCCGGTCGTTCTTTTCCGTATAGCCCTGTTCCAGGTATTGGAAAGCCTTGTTCAGGTCGCCGAGGCCGCTGTACATGCCCGCGATGTAGGTGGCTGGCACAATACTGTGTCTGGGATTCTCGTTGAACGGTGCGAATATCCCGGCGAAGGTAAGTAGCGATTTCACCCCAGGATTCGAGTTTGGGTTCATCTGCAGGAGGCTGATTCCCCGGAGCGCAGGGGTGATCGTGCATCTATACTCCCGCTGGAGAAGAAAGTAACTGGATTATACATGCCTCCAGTTCGAAAGCCAGTGCGCCCAGGAGTCCGCTGTGACGGCGCACCCCATTCGTCAAAATATGTTTCATGGTCAGTCTTGCGTAGGCCGGCGACAATTCGCGCCATAGTGCGACAAGGCCGTTGTGTCGCGTGTCACCGCTTGCCGCCATGATTCGTACGTAGTATCTCTCGTGGCATGGCTGTACGGGGCGTTCCCGGATAGTGCATCGCAAGGCGAAGGTTGGAACGCAGAAACTGGAGATAAAGTATGAGTCCTACGGATAGGGCTATACCAGGCACGTGGAGTTCCGAGGCAAGCCGCTTTTGGGGAAGGTCAATTCTGGCGCTAGGGCTTAGCTTTTGTCTGACTACCCAATCCTGGGCGAGGCAGGAACCCTCCCCTGCGCCGGCCGCGGTATCGGTTCCGGACGGAGCGCCGATACTGCTGATGGACGGGACACCGATTAAGATCCGCCTGAATCGCACCATGTCCTCAGCGGACGCGTCAGTAGGGCAACCCGTGGATTTTACGGTCACCGAGGACGTGTCCGTGAATGGGACCATTGTGATTCCCAAGGGTTCCGCGGCCATGGGCAAAGTGACAGAAGCGCAGCCGAAGCGCCGAATGGGACGCGCAGGCAAACTCGAAATCGTGCTGACCTACGTTCGACTCGCGGATACGGAAACGGTTCCGGTCAGAGCGGTGAAAGAGGTTAAGGGGAAAAATGCCGCAGTTGGTATGACAGTAGGAATCGTTGCCACGGGATTGTTGTTCTTTCCCGCGGCGCCACTGTTTCTGCTCATGAAGGGGAAAGACATCACGGTGCCGGAAGGCGCGGAAGTGGTCGCCTACGTGGATGGCGACCGGAAACTGGAAGCGGCGAAATTCGTGCCTAAGGCAGAAGTGGCGGCCACGGCCTCGATCCCGGTGACGCCACCCGCGCCGGTGGTTCCGCTGACGACCACCTACCCGGCGAACGCCGCGGCGGAAACCAGTGGACTTGTGGAGATTCAATCCAACCCGGTGGCAGCCAGTGTTTTCGTGGACGGAACGTTCATGGCGGACACTCCCGCAACCCTACATCTGAGCCCAGGCCCGCACAGCGTAAGGATCACGCTGGATGGCTACAAAGAATGGAAGCAAGACTTCCAGGTCGCGAGCGATGCGCCGGCTCACTTGAGCGCGGAGCTCGAGAAGCTGAACTAGTGCTGTGATGCGCGCCGGCGGTTGAGTCAGCTACGTCAGCTGCAGCGTCGGCCGGTGAAGCAACAGCCGGAGATCGCTGCATTGCAGAAGGATTTCCAGCAAGCGCGAGCGCTCCAGATTATTCAACGATTGTTGATGCAGGCAAACCAGCAGCGTTTGATTGGCGCATTCCTGCAAGAGCAGGTGCGCTTTGGCCGCGATTTCCGTCTCCATGCGGCGGGTTCGAGCGATGGATTCAATCCAATCGAGCCGCTCGTAGCATTTCACAAAGAAATGCTCCAGGCATAGCCTCTGGCCCGACAGAACAATGATGCTATCGCTTTCGCAATTGCCGCACAGAATGCCTGGCCGGAGCCCGATTCCATTTTCGCCATTCCCGTTGCCGCGGAATTCGAACTATCTGCTGAGTGATGCACAGCCTGACTCACTTTCTAAAGGACGAACCACAGAAACTGTTTATTGGAGAGGCGCGGCGGTTGCCACGATGGCTTCCTGGAAGTTGGAATCAGCGGCGAACCGTCCGGGAGCCGTAACGAACGACGCGTATGTTCTGGTGCGGAGCCACCGGTCCACATAAGGAGAAAGCCATTTCCGGAGGCGGGCGCCGGACTCGTTGCACAACGCGAGACGGTTCGATCCGGACCAGAGAGTGATCACCGTAACTAGGCGAGTTTCCTGCTCTGAAACTAGCACCATACATCCCTCGAATCCTTCAGTTCCGCTAAACGCGTGCCCCATGGCAATGGGAATCTCGGTTTGGATTCCTTCGGCTCGGCCAGGTAGCGCCACGAATTCGATGCTGTGGCCGACGATTTGCCGAGTCTCGTCCTTGGCTTTGCCTTCCAGCCTCGCCACCGCGGAGCCGGTTTGGCTTTCCGGCGGCGCGTCGGCGCAAAGGCTGTTTTGATAGGTACCGATGTGAACTTGGCTGCCCACGAATCCTCCACTGACCCCGCTCTCCCTCGGCGGAAGGGAGGGGGCGCGCCTTGGTCAGGGTCCGAAGGACGCGCCCTGGGGAACCTGAGTTGGTGACTGTCCTCAGGCAAGGGAACCTCTGTGCAAAGGGTTCCTCATGGCAAGTAGTGCAGGAGAGGCCCAAAACGTTTCATTTCCGCAAACCGATAGGTGATTGCACGTTGCGGAGGGCAAAGTTATACTCGCGCCGACTGTCCCAGAGGGAGTTTTGGAGCTTTTCACATTCGATAAGCCCTATGTTGATCGGTTGAGGGATGGGGAACCAGCGACCGAGCAACACTTTGTGCGGTACTTTGGGCACCTGCTCAGCATCATGCTTCGCGCGCGCTACCTGCCACAGGAAAAAGTGGAGGATGTGCGACAGGAGACGCTGACGCGCGTCATTGCGACGCTGCGACGCGAAGGCGGGGTGCGCCAGCCGGAACGGTTCGGCTCGTTCGTCAACTCCGTTTGCAAGAATGTGTTACGGGAGAGTCTGCGGGACTGGCAGCGAAGCGAAGCGCTGCAACCGGATCACCTGGAGATTCCCGATAAAGTGATCGATGTGGAGCGGGCAATGATTACCCAGGAAACCAAGAACCAGGTTCGCGAGATTTTGAGCGAAATGAAGGAGCGCGACCGCCGGTTGTTGCGGGCGATTTTCCTCGAAGATAAAGAAAAAGATGAGGTTTGCCGGGAATTCGGCGTGGACCGGCAATATTTGAGGGTGTTACTCCACCGTGCCAAGGAGCGCTTTCGCTCCAGTTTCGCTCCCAGGTCGGAGAAAAAGCCCGTCTTCTGAACAAAAAGTCAGGCGGGGTGATACGAAATTGCCTACTGCGGCACTATCAAATGGACGGGGAATATGGATCATACAGACGTAGCGCGGCTGCATGCCGCCGAAAAATACGCGTTGGGCGAACTACCGGCTGACCTCCGGGACGAATTCGAAGAGCACTATTTTGATTGCGCTGAGTGCTCAAACGATGTGCAGCATCTGACCGCGTTTGTGACCGCGAGTCGGATGATATTGGAGGAGAAGCCGGAGGCCAAGGAAGCGTCTCGCGCGACACCGGAGGAGAAGGCAGGGTGGTTCCCCTGGCTGCGACCCGTGGTCGCGGTACCGGCGCTGGGGGCTTTGGCAGCGGTTGTGATTTTTCAGAATTTTGTGACCATTCCTGCCCTGAGGCGATCCGGCGCGGCGGATGGCACGGCACAGGTGTACGGTGCGTCGTATCACCTGCAGGGTGCAACGCGGGGTGAAGGCGGTGCACAATTCATTGTTGGTGCGGGCGAGAGTTTCGCTCTGGACTTCGACTTTACACCGGCGGCAGCGTACCCGAGTTATACTGGCCGCTTGATCGGACCGTCGGGAACGATTTTGAGTTTTCGCGTGGGTGGCGAATTAGCGAACAAGGAAGTGCACGTAGCCATTCCTGGCGGGAAGGTGCGGTCTGGAAAGTACGACTTGGTTTTTGATGGTGTGACGGGAGTGTCGAACGAAAGCGGCGCGCAGCCGGCCGAAGTTCAACGAATTCCGTTTACCGTCGAAGTTCGTCCGTAGCGTCACCGGTAACTCGCAAGCCAATCGATGGAGTGGAGCGTCCCCCCATGACTCAACATGTAACACCTTTCCTATACCACGCGTGCGCGCACGCGTTCAGCGGTCATTTCACGCGGCCGGTGGACCATCTCGTTGAGGTGCAGGCGGGAATTTCGCTGCCCATCAACGGAGGGCATGGTAGCGCCAGAGTGGACAATTTCCGTTTCAATGAAACCGTGTCGTTCAAAGCCGGGTACTCCCAGGTATCCGGAAGCGAGAAGTTCGTGAAGGACGGCAAGACGGAAAAGTGCATTCATACTACGCTGGCCATGGCGGTAGTGGAGGGATTGAATATTCTGGACGTCGTCACCGCGGACCGCGTGGTGTCACGAATCGCTTCGAGCTGGGAAGCCGGCGACGAACCGCACAGCGTCGTTCTGGGCAGCCGGTTCGATAATCTGCACATCGCCGGCTGCAAGATCGACGTGGAGCTGCATCACGAACTGGCGCTGAAGATGGAGACGTTTGAAGACGCAAGGAATGAG
>Ga0335076_10004495_pt1 | contig 14121 bp, 10 predicted proteins | sample Lox_Sample_25_FD_206717 | JGI IMG/M metagenome (GOLD analysis project Ga0335076, IMG submission 206717) | Soil microbial communities from Loxahatchee National Wildlife Refuge, Florida, United States - Lox_Sample_2.5 | ecosystem: Environmental > Terrestrial > Soil > Wetlands | place: USA... | reverse complement strand
ACAGTGCGACGACGACGAGCATCAGGGTGCCGATATTGACGGTCAGCCCGACGGAACCGAGTACGTAGTGGAATATCTCATTGATGACCATCCGCATGCCGCCCATGTGGACCTGGGAGTCGGAGTCGGAGCCGAATGAGACGGTGGCGAGCAGCGGAACGATGGTTGCCAGGCCGATCATCTCGACGATGCTCGACATGAACTGGCCGAAGACGACGATGAGGCGTTGCCGGAGGGGTATGTTCAGGAGTGGCGCAATGGCCGAGCGCAGCGTGCCCCCGTCCGGCTGCGACATGAGCTTCTCGACGTTAATTTGCATTTCTGGTTCCGGAACCTCGTGATAGCAGGGGGCCGATCGGATGGCCCCCTTTCACCCAGCCGCCGCCCGGCAGCACGGGCGCTCCCGCGATCGTTAACTCCTGAATGTCTAGCCCATACAGGGCCAAAGTATAAAGAAATTCGCCCGGTTAGATAGCCGCTTGCAACCCCAGTCACAACAGAGGTCTTTGAGTCGCGGCCCGGTATGGACGCCCGGAGGCCGTTGGCCGACGCGCTGATTGGTTAAAATTGCCCGCGGGGCCGCCGGCTGCGCTCCAGGAAGGACCCTGGCGCGACCCCGGCGCGACCAGGAGTCGCACGCTTTAGTCGCGCCGGTTGCGGCGTTTCTCTTCCCACCTGACCGTGTTGAGGTCCGCTTCGACCATCTCCCGAACCAGGTCCGAGAAGGTGGTTCGATGGCGCCACCCCAGCTTGGCATGCGCCTTGGAAGGGTCGCCGAGCAGCAGCTCAACCTCCGTCGGCCGGAAGTATTGCGGGTCGATCTCGACCAGGACATCGCCGGTCCGCGCATCGACGCCCTTTTCGTCGACTTCCCGTCCGCGCCATTCGATGGTTCGCCCGATGTGGGAGAAAGCCAACTCCACGAACTCGCGGACGCTGTGCGTTTCCCCCGTCGCGAGAACGTAGTCGTCGGCGACCGCCTGCTGCACCATCATCCACATGCCCTCGACGTAGTCGCGCGCATGTCCCCAATCGCGCTTGGCGTCGAGGTTGCCGAGGTAGAGCTTGTGCTGGATCCCGAGCTCGATTGCGGCCACTGCCCGGGTAATCTTGCGCGTGACGAAGGTTTCGCCGCGCAGCGGGCTCTCATGGTTGAAGAGGATGCCATTGCTGGCATGGATGCCGTATGCCTCGCGGTAGTTTACCGTGATCCAATAGGCATAGAGCTTCGCCGCCGCGTAGGGCGATCGGGGATAGAAGGGCGTCGTCTCGCGTTGGGGAACTTCCTGCACCTTGCCGTAGAGCTCGGAAGTCGAAGCCTGATAGAACCGGACTTTCTTCTCCTTCTTCAGAATCCGGATCGCCTCCAGCAGGTTGAGGGCGCCGAGCGCGTCGGCGTTCGCGGTATATTGCGGGGTATCGAAGCTCACCTGCACGTGGCTCTGGGCGGCGAGATTGTAGATCTCGTCCGGCTCGGTCTCCTGCACCAGGCGGATCAGATTCGTGGCATCCGTCATGTCGCCGTAGTGGAGCCGGAAGGCCGGATCGCTCTCATGGGGGTCGACATAGAGATGGTCGACGCGTGCCGTGTTGAAGGAGGAGGACCGGCGCTTCACACCATGCACACGATATCCCTTGGACAGGAGAAGCTCCGCCAGGTACGCACCGTCCTGGCCCGTTACTCCGGTTATGAGTGCAGTTCTCTTCGCCATACTCCCCCGTTCCGATACTGAGTCTTCCGACCAGCCGTGCTACTGGCGCACGGCGCCTGCTTTGGCCAAGTACCAGTCATAGAATTGCGCGAGGCCTGCTTCAAGCTGGGTGGAGGCCTTCCACCCGAGATTGGCGATCATCGACACGTCGAGCACTTTGCGCATCATTCCATCCGGCCTGCTCGTGTCGAAGCGCAGCTCGCCCTCATAGCCGACGACCTTCTTGATCAGCGCCGCGAAGTCGGCGATCGATATGTCGGTTCCCGTGCCGACGTTGACGTGGGGTTCGCCGGAATAGTGCTTCATGAGGAACACACAAGCATCCGCGAGATCGTCCACGTAGAGGAACTCTCGCCGGGGACGGCCGGTGCCCCAGACCGTGACGGCGCGATCTCCCGCGACTCTTGCCTCGTGGATCCGGCGCAGGAGAGCGGCAGGAACGTGGCTGTTTTCCGGGTGGAAGTTGTCGCCCGGGCCGTAGAGGTTGCAGGGCATCGCCGAGATGAAATCGCAGCCGTGCTGGCGCCGATAGGCCTGGCAGAGCTTGATGCCGGCAATCTTGGCGATCGCATACCACTCGTTCGTCGGTTCCAGCGGACCGGTGAGAAGCGCTGCCTCCGAAACCGGTTGCTCGGCTTCGCGCGGATAGATGCAGGAGGATCCGAGGAACAGGAGTTTCCCCACACCAATCGCCCAGGCGGCATTGATGATGTTCAGCTCTATGGCGAGGTTGTCGGACAGGAAGTCCACGGGATAGGTATTGTTGGCGTGGATGCCGCCGACCCGTGCCGCCGCGACGATCACGGCATCCGGCCGGGCCTTGGCCATCCATTCCCGGGTATCCGCCTGGTTCGTGAGATCGAGTTGATCTCGTCGCGCCGTCAGGACCTCGCAACGCTCGTGCTGCAGCCGGCGCACGATTGCACCCCCGACCATGCCGCCGTGCCCCGCCACCCAGACGCGCTTGCCGTCGAGGCTGTAGCTGCCGCCGTTTTCCATCTTGTTTCGCACAGTGCAGAGAGCCGCGCCTGACTTCAACTAATGTCGCAGGGGAACGCCGCCGTCTATAGCATGCGCAGGTCCTGCCCGGAAGATTGCCGCTTCCGCGCGCGGCCGCAGTGCCTCAAGCGGAATGCGCTCTCCGGAACGGTGATGCGACAAGATCCGCTCATAGAAGGCGAGCAACCGGTCCGCCGCGACCTCCCAGCGCAGATGCGCCCGTGCAAATGCCCGGCCGCTGTTCCCCAGCCGCCGGCGCAGATCCGGATCGGCGATCAGCCGGGAGACCTTTCCGGCCAGCTCCTCCGCCGACCCCGTGGTGGTGATCAGGCAGTTCTCCTCATCGGCAAGGTGATCGCCGATATTGCAGGCCGGAAGCACGACAGGCCGCCCGCTCGCCAGGAACATCGGCAGCTTGCAGGGGAAGCGGTAGACGTTGAAGGCGTCCGCTCGCCCCGGCTGAACCAGGGCGTCCGCGACGCCGAGGTACTGCGGAATTGCGCTGGCGGGCTGGTGACCGAGCTCGACCACCTGAGGCGGCGCCGCGAGTCGCTCGGCGAACTCCTTGCCGCCGGTCCCCGTGCGCAGCAGCCAGACCGACTTGCCGCCTTCGTTGAGCAACCGGACCGCCGCATACAACGCCGACACGTCCTCGATATTCGCGAGATGCACGTTTCCAGGATAGAACAGCACGAAGGCATCGTCTGGGATGCCCAAGGAGCGCCGCAGAGTGGAATTCGGCGTTGCCGGCAGGTCGAAGATCTCCGGTTCGCAAGCGGGCCAGAAGACTTCGGCCGGCACGTGGTCGGGGCAGAAGCGCAGCAGGCTGTCGACGATGCAGGTCACTCCGGCGGCGCGGTCCAGAAACCTGCGCCAATGGAGCGGGTGGATCAGGCGCTCGCTGCGCCGCCGGCTCGCCTTGCCGGACTTGCGCGCCGCGCGGCGATTCGCAAGGTAGAGCAGACGCTCATTGTCCTCGAGATGAACGAGATACGGCGCCCGCAGGCGCGATGCGAGTTCAAGAGTGGGGCGGCGCACGATCTCGCGGGGAGTCCAGGCGTGCACGATCGCGCCGCTCTCGGGGCGGGCGAGACGCTGTGCGATGCGCTCGAGCCATGACCGCTGATACGTCTCGACGGCGAACTTCGGCTCGCCGAACGTCGTCACCGTCTCCGGCCGATCGGGAACCAGAACCGTGCAGCGAACCCCGCGGTCCTGCAACTGATTGGCGAGATGGAAGGGGTGTATTCCGCTGGTATTGTCGAACCAATGATAGTTGACGAAATATACGTGCATCTCAACCTAGATGGGCGTCATGGTGGCCGTTGGTGGGCTATCGTGGGACGATAGCGCGGCTTCTCCGGAAGTCACAAGCAATTCATGCGCGCCGGGTACTTGATCTGTTCCGGCGGGCGGCATAGTAAGGAGGGCCCTTTATTGCAGCAGCGTGGCGATGCTGCAGCCGCCAGCCGGTGCATATGTCCCTCTCTTCACCCGATGTCATGCGCGCGCATGGTTGTCCCGACTCGGAACTCTTGGGTCGCCAGCGCGCCGCGAAGAATCCCTCATGCAACTTGCGGTTATAACAGTGCGGGCCGGATGAGGCACCTCGGCCGTGGAACATTCGTGATGCTCCTCAATGGCGGCGGCATCGAGGGCGCGCAAAGCATCACTTTCAGCTGCGATCCGGGCATTACCAGGACCGTGCCCGTATCGACCTCAGGCAGTCGTACGACGAAGCTGATCATCCATAGCCGTGCTTCCAGCTTTCAAGTCTCCTATGGCGCGAGCATTGGTGCCGGGATCTCGATCTTTAGAATCCCAGGGCTGGTGCGACAGATTCTGAAGCGCCTTGGCCGCCTGCGCGCGAAGACCGGGGTCAGGATCGGCAAGCAGATCCTCGTCCAACGCATCGCGCCCCGTTCCCAAACGGTCGGATCGAATGAGCTCGATCACGTCCTCTTCGATACGCCACACCTCGGATCCCTGGAGAACCTCGGGATAAGCCTCGTGAAGGATGGCGTCATCGACCGCGGCATTCTTTCCGGCTGGCCCGCCCCTCCCGACGCTCCATGGCGACCGCGAAGCAACGCTTCACCAGCGTCGATCGGCGTCGTCGTACACCTCCACTATCGCGATCTCTGGCCGGAGATCGAATGGTTCGTCCGGAACATCCCGGTCCCCTTCCGCCTGCTCGTTACCCTGTCGGCGCCGGAGCAAGGGCCGGACGCTGCGCTGGCCGCGCGCATTCGGTCGTATTTTCCGGACGCGGTGGTGAAGACCTGCGAGAACCGTGGACGCGACGTCGGTCCCTTCCTGTCGCTCCTGCGAGACCGCTCCCTGGACGGGTGCGATCTCATCTGCAAGATCCACGGAAAGAAGTCGCCCAACCCGGAAGAAGCGACGGTTCGGCGTATCTGGCGACGCCGTTGCCTGCTCGACCTGCTGGGTCATCCTTCGCGGATCGAGGAAATAATCTCGCTCCTATCCGGCCCGGGCGACGTGGGAATGGTCGGACCCGGCGCTCTGCTCCACCCAAAGCCGGTCGATGGGCCGGATACCGATGCCAACAGGGAGCACGTGTGCGCCCTGCTGAAGGCCAGGGGAATCGAGATGGCGCCTGGCGATTATCAATACTTCGCCGGGACCATGTTCTGGCTCCGAAGAGAAGCGCTTGACTTGGTCAGGAGTCTTCAGCTGGCCGCGGAGGATTTTCCGCCGGAGCCGGCTCCGAAGGACGGATCGCTGGCGCATGCGGCCGAGCGGCTGTTTGGCATCAGCACCCGACATGCCGGCCTGAAGCTCGTCGGATTGCCGGAATTGGGAACGGCGCTTGCACTTGGAGGACGGGCGGCCGAGCCATGAAGACGATGCCGTGCGCGAAATCAGCAGCTGCCGCCGGCGCTTCGATCAGCCTGGTTGCTTGAGTCGCAGCAGATTCCGAAGCAGCCGCGCATAGCCCCGCGCATCCGCGATCGCGAGATGGCTGTGCCCGCGCCCCTCGAACAGTGCCGGCGGCAGGCGGTCGCGCCTGCTCTCGATGAATGAACGGCCCAGCGAACCCATGGCCAGAGACGCGAGGTCGAGCCCGCCATCGACGAACAACGCGTCGGCATGCCCGGCGTAAGAGTACAGCCGTCGATCCGTGCAAGCGGCGAGATAGTGATCGACCCAGAGACCATCGAAGATCACCGGATGGGCGACGAAAATGCGCGGCGGAGCGAATGTCTCGACCCATCGTACGAATGCCGTCATCACTTCGCTTGCCGGCCGCGGGTCCACCTGTAGAGCGGCCCAGGCATCCGGAGCATCGCGCTGAAACCAAGCCATCGTCGCCGGACTGGGCCGGGTGCCGGGAGACGGCTCCACGTTTGCGGTGAATTCGCCGACTTCGTCGAGCGCATCCGAGACGGCAACGCTGGCCAGGCTGCGCAAGGCGTTGGCGCCCGGAAATGGACCATCCGCTTCTATGTCGGTCACGAAATAGGTCATGCCGATCCGCGCCCGGCGTTCTTCATTCGGCTTTGCTCACCGCTTACGCGCGACGCCGGTCCGCCACTCCGATCCCAGCCATTCCCATTCCGCCGTGTTCGCCATCAGCGCATCCACGGCGGGCTTGATCTCGGGCCGTTCCCGGGCGCCATAGTCGTTGAAGAGGACAATACCGCCCGGACGGACCATCGGGCAGTAGAGCGCGACATCGCGCTCGACACCACCCGTGCCGGAATGACCGCCGCCGATCACCAGCAGGTCGTACGTGTTCTGCTTGGCCGCCGCGACAACTTCCGGATCAATGCTCGATCCTCTCAGCACGCGGATATCTTCCGAAGGCACCTCCAGAATTCCCATGTTGTACATGAGGGTCTCCGGCGACACCGTCACCCCGGTGACCGGGTCGGGCTCGCCGGCGCCGTAATAGCCATTGAGCGGATCGATCAGCGTCACGCACAGCCTGGCGATGTCGGGCCCCCGGTAGCGGTGGAGCAGCCCGGCGCCCAGCCCGAACAGTGCGCCGATCTCCAGCATGTGGACCTGCGGCTGCTTGAGGCTGCGCAACGCCATGAGCCTCAGCAGGATCGTCTCGATCGTGGCGGCCAGCCGGCCCGCACAACGGTCTTCGGCCAAGCACATCTGGTGCGCGACGTAGGCAATCCCCGAGCGTTTCAGCCCCGCGCCGAGCAGCGGCGCCCAGTGTCGCTCCAGCCGCTGGAGCGGATAGTCGGCCAACAGACGATTGTGCACGCGCACGCGGGAGGCATTTGCGCCATTGAACCGGCTGAACGCTTTGTTTTGTGCTTCCACCAGCTCCGTCAGCTTGTCCAACCGCCCGTTCAGCTCGCGGCGGATCTTCTTACGCTGCTTCTTGCCGCGACGACGCTCGATCTGACCCTGACGCGCGATGAGCTTGTAGGCGAGACCTGCAACGGCTGCCACGACCAACAGGTTCACCGCGAGGGCACCCAAGAGCACCCCCGGTATCGGCAGCGCCCAGGCGGCCAGCACCGCCAGAATCACCAGGGCGAGCGCCGCCCCGGCGATCAGCTGCACGGACTTTCGCCTTCCGTCCTTGGCCGCCTTCTTCGATTTCGTTGCTGCGATCGTGGCCGCCGGCACCACCTCTGCGTCCGGCATATTTTCGAACCGGACGGGTCGATCAACGGCACCGCGCAGAGCCTTGACGAGATCGGCCGCGGTCGGGTCTTGAATGAATGCAAGCAGGTTGCCCCAGGACTCCGGGGGAATGTCGCAGGGATACTTCTTTATGCACTCCCAGCTGTGCGTGACGCCATATCGCTCGACCGGATGCCACTGGCTGACATAGACCGTGTAGCCCTGCTGCATCAGGAAGCAGGCGAGGTCGTGTGACGTGTGCCCTGTGGCCCTGCTATCCTCGAACTCGACTTCCACCGCCCGCGGTTTGACCCTCGCGAAGTCGAGCCCGCGCAGCACCGCCATCTCGAACCCTTCGACGTCGGCCTTGAGAAAGTCCACCCTGTCGAGGCTGTGCCGGGCCACGATATCGTTGAGCGTGACGGTATTGACCCGGGCGACTTCGCGGTGTGTTTCGCGGAAGGCGCTCAAGCCGCTGATCCCTGTGCTCTCGTCCGATGCGAAGAAGGGCACTCCCTGAGCCGCCCGATCGGAGATCGCCTCATCGGAGATGACGACGTTCGACCGCGATCCGAATGTCCGCGTCAGTTCCTTGCGGTTCTCCGAATCCGGTTCGAATGCATAGATGTTCCAGCCGGCCTCGGCGAATTTCTCCAGCGAGCCGCCGCGATGCGCGCCGACGTCGAGCATCACGCCGGCTTGTCCGGGCCGGTTGAGCAAATTGAAGACAACGTGGCATTCGTTGACCTGCACCTTATCGGCGCGCTCGAACGGGATGCTGGCCAGCTCCGAAGGCGCATAGTAGGCATTGCCCTTCAGGACCCTGCCGCGGGGAAGGATTTCGATCGGCCCCCCACTCTCCACGTCGTCAAAGCGGCAGAAGTCGTAAGCGTCCACGCGCGACTGCAGGTTGGCGTTGAGGACGGCGGCGCCGTACTCCCGCGCCGGCGTCGCGGCCGCCCGCCACGCCTCGACGTGATGTTCCGGACTGGCGCTGTTCGGGATGTTGTACTTGTCGCCGACCTGCTGATACCCCGAGAAGAAGTAGTTCGGGTTCTCGGTCTTGTTCGTGATTTCAAGAACGATGCCCTCTCGTCGCTCAGCGCCGGGCACGATCTCCACGTAGTTGCAATCGACACCCATCACATAGATATGGCGATAGCCGAGCGAGGCTGCCCAGATCAGCGTATGGCTGCCGGTCGTCAGCGGCAGCGTCGCGAACTGCCGCGCGTTGACGCACAAGCGGTCGAAGTCCACGATCCGGTCGGCGTTCTCGATGTCCGCCCCGAGCTGGTCGATGAGGTTTCGGCGCAGCAGAAACTGTTCGATGCCGTATTTCGGCGCGTTCCGGATCAGCCGGGCGATCTCGTCGGCATGCGACATGCCGACCACCTGATCGAGACAGCAGTAGTATCGCGGATACCAGCCGATTTGGTCCCAGTACCGGTAGGCCGCGTTCATTCCGAACACGTCGAACTGCTTGAAGCGCCCGAAATCGAAGCCCTTGAGCGACGGCCCGTTGCCCAGGACGACGGCGGGCCGATCCACCGCAACCGCGGGTTTGCGATGCTCCAAATCCATGTCGATGCCTCGATGATGAGTGGAGATTGTCTCTCTGGAATTTCCTTCCGCAACCGACGACTGGGCGGATAGGCCGGCCCTCCGGCTTTGCGTGAGCTGGCCGGTCGGCGCGGGCTTTCCAGCGGCCGCTCCCAGACGCTCCACGAAGCTGGCGCGCTGCCGGTCGAGGTTGAGGTGCTCCCATGCAAACGCACGCCCGGCCTCGCCGAGGCGACTCCGGGCTGACTGATCAGTGACCAGCGCCACAATCGCTTCGCTGAGCCGGCGCGTGTCCCGCTGGTCTACGATCGACGCAATCCCATGCTGACGCAGGTAACTCACGCTGGCGAGCGTGCTCGGCCCGTAAGCCAACACCGCTGCACCGCTTGCCAGATATTCCGGGATCTTGTTTCCGAACGAATAGCCGAGATAGCGGATCGTCTCCTGGTCGAAATTATAGGCGATCAGCAGGATGTCCGCGTCGGTCAGCCACTGATGGTAGTCGGACAGGTCGAGGTTCGCCAGGCTGAAGGACACGTGCCGGAACGAGCCGTAGTGATGCGCTTCCCGTTTGTGCCACTCGGGCTGGGTGCGTATCTCCAGCTCCACGGGATGATGAAAGGCGATCTCGTCCACGACCGTGGCAACGTCGTAGACGCTGTCGGCCGTCGTGTCCGGTGCGAGGCTGCCCGCATAACGGATTCGAATTGTCCCGTCGCGCGACCCGGTGCGATTCCGCTGCCCCCACTGGGCTGGGGAGACACCGTTCCGAAAGACCTCGAAGGGAACGCCGTAGCGGTCACCGAAAGCGTCGGCCATCGCTTCGGAGATCGCGAACCGGTCCGCCGCCCCATCAAGGAGCTCGCGCAGGTCGCGGTCGAAAACTTTGAATTGATCGTGATCGAGCACGCGCAGGCGCTCCGGCCAGTCGTCCATCATCCAGACGACCCAAGGCTTGCCGAGTTCCTGAATGAGCCGCATTGCGACCTCGTGGAGATCGCGGTAGTCCGGCGCCGGGCGGTACAGTACCACCTCCGGCTGGAACGCCCGGCACCGCGCCAGCAACTTGGCGCCGTCCGGGTCGAAGAAAGTTACATCACCCACCGCCGCGTGGGTGACCCGGGCGAGACGAAGCCGTCCATCAGGCTCGGCGAAAAGATGCAGCAGACGATCGTCGCCGAACTCTGCGAAGTACGCAGACTTGATCTCGCCCGTCGCACTTCCGCCGCCGAATCTCGTCGCATCGATCAGCAGGCAGCGAGGATATGAAGGCGTCGCCTCCGCAATACGGGACTTACGCCTGAGCATGCCCGTCGGACTTCTCCAGGATCATCTCGGCATTGCACGACACGGCAACCGCCCGCACCTCCTTGAGCTTGGGTACGATGCGGTTCCACACCAGGATGGTCGCCATGCTGTTGAACGCGAACTTCGCCGATGCCGTCAGGTCCCGGGTTATCTCCGGAGGATTCTGCCACCGCAGATCGCCTCCGGCGAGCGCCGGGGTGTTGAGATAGACGTCCAGGCGCGTCTTCAGCCCGATCGCGCGCTCCCCTTCCTCCGGGTCGTCGAACAGATAGAGGTCGATCGCGTGGATCGTCCGACCGCCGGGCGCCAAGACGCGGGAAATGTCCCTGAAACAGTCGGCATATTTGTCGGTCGGCACGTGCTCGACAACCGAGATCGAAAACACGTAGTCGAAATAGTTGCTGGGCACTTCTTTCAGGTTCTGCCCCATGTAGCCAAGGACAATCTTGACTCCGGGAAGAGTGGGGGCTTTGGCCGGCCCGCCGTCCTTGCCTTCGAAGCCATCGACCAGCCACACTTCATTGTTCCGGCCCAACAGCTGGGCGACGCGCGAGTTGCCGCCGCCGACCTCGAGGATGCGCTTCCCCTTCACCTTCCCGAGCAGGCTCAAGATGTAGGTGTCCTGGATCTCCTTCAGCGTGTGCTCTTTGGGCTGGGTGATCTGAGCCTCGAGCCAGCTCCAGTATTGCTTCTTCGTGGTTACACTGAACACGTACCAGCACTCCCAGATTTCACATGCAGTCCCTTAGGGTGTCGAGATCGCGTCGAGCGGGTGGTGTCGCCGGACTGCGAGCGTCGATAAGAAGCGACCGGGGCTTCGTCGACTATGCCGCGATCAATGGGGTCAGCCGCGGAGGCTGGCCGGTCAGACCGAAAAGATCGAGAGCAAGATCGAGCGTCAGGCGGTTGACCCGCTGCACTGCCTCCGCGGTGTTCGATCCATTGTGCGTTCCGAACATCAGATGATCGAACGCGCGGAGCGGACTCTCGGCAGGCAGCGGCTCGACCTCGAAGACGTCGAGCGCGGCCGTCGCCACCTGGCCCGACTTGAGCGCAGAGACCAACGCCGTTTCGTCGATCACGGGGCCGCGTGAGACGTTGACGATGCGTACGCCCCGCTTCGTCTTTGCGAACGCCGCTTCCGACAGCAGGTGATGGCTCTCCGGCGTCAGCGCGCAGGTCACGACGACGATATCGCTCTCCGCCAGGAGGCGATCCAGCGGCACCTGCTCGACACCCTCCGCAGCCAGTGCCGTCGCATCGATCGCGACCGGATCGGAGCCGATGACCTTCATGCCGAATGCCGCCAGCCGTCGGCATGTGGCGCGACCGATCCCGCCCAATCCGATCACGCCGGCGGTGCGACCGCGCAGCGACATGCCTTCGACCTTCCGCCAGCCGCCGGCCCAGACCGATGCATTCATCAGGTGAAGGCCGCGGGCCACCATCACGACATATGCGGCCGCGCAGTCGGCCACCTCGTCGGAGAAGGCGCCTGGCGTATTGTAGACGGAGATCCCGAGCTCCCGCGCGGCGACCTTGTCGATGCCATCCGTGCCGATGCCCCACTTGATGACCGCTTTCAGCCCGCCGGACTTGCCGGCCTGGAGCACCGATCGGTCGATTATATCGTCGCCGGCTATGACGAGGTTCTGGCCGGCAATGGCACCGCGCATCGCATCGGCATCGAGCTGCTGGCCCGCGACCGAGGGAAGGGTGACGGCAATCCCCTGTGCTTCGAGCTCTTTCGCGTAACGCTGATAGTGCCGGATCAGATGACCGCAGGTGATCAGCAGGGTCTTGCTCATATCTTCAGGCGCCCCTCAGCGCGTTCGCGAAACACAACTTCCGCAATCCGAAAGTTGATTTCCTCGTCGATGTCGATGGCTTCCCACGGCGACATCTCGAACATGAAGGGCCGCCGGCCCAGCCTGTTCCGGCTCTCACGCAGGATATCGCCCGCGAAGATGTAGAGGCAGGAGTTCTCTTCATACAGCGGAGGCAGGTCCTGGGTCCGCAGCAGGATGTTGGAGTTGTGATTGATCGGCCGGCACAACTGGTCCCAGAGCCGGGTCTGATAGCGGGTGACGGAGAACAGGCTGTCATTCGTCGGATAGTTCGAGAGGAAGGCGGATACCGCCTTTTCGACCGTCGCGGAGGTGATCAGCGGATTGGTCGAATGGGTCTGGAGATAGAACCGTGACGGCACCTGATCCATGTCATGAAGCAGCACCTCATTCATCGGCGTCGAGCCGGATCGGAGGTGCGCAGGCCGGTCAAGGACCAGCACCGACGGATACTTCTCGCGGCATTGCTCCTCGATGGTCGGCGAGTCGGTGTCGATGACGACCTTCTCGATGGCTTTGCAGCTTAGCAAGACGTCTAGGACATGCTGATAGAGCGGCCTGCCGTCGCCAAATGCCCGGTAATTCTTGCCCGGTACACGCTCCGAGCTGTGCCGCATCGGCATCAGGGCCACGAGATTGTGCGTCATCTAAGGCTCATCAAGGAAAGAGTGCGGTTTGGAGGAGCTGAGCTATGCCAAGGGCACTCGGTCATAGTCAATGCGAGAGATTGCCGCCTGGCCTGGCGCCGCATCGCTCGCGCGCTCGGCATCGGGTGCCGCGATGGATGGAGGAAAGTAGAAGCGCTCCCGGATGTCCGCCGTAAAGGCGCTGTGGAACCGGTGGCCGAGATAGGTGCCCCAGAACTGGCAAAGGCGAAACAGGACGATGTCCCGCCCTTCGCGGCGGAGCGTCTTCTGACGCCGGGCTTCGCGGAAATCGGCGAGAATGTTGGCCGAAGCCAGACGGACGAAGTCCAACAGGGAAAAGCGCAGGGCCGGCTCGATCGCGCGCAGCGCGATCGCCTCGCGCTGGTAGCGATTGCGCACGCGCCCCCAGGTCTCGTCATGGACATGGATGACTTCCGCTTCGTCCATGTAGCTGATCTTGGCGCCGCGGCGCTTCGCCTCCTTCGCCCAGGCGATATCCTCGAGCCCGGTGAGCGATTCATCGTATGGCTGCGCTTCCCACAGCGACCGGCGGATCGCACAGTTGGCGTTGTTGCAGAAGTAGCTGGACTGGTTCGGGACGGAAACGTCCGGAAACCACTTCAGAAACACCTGGTGTTCGGAAAATTTGGTGATCTCGTTCCCGCGCTGTTTGCCGTAGACCAGACCGACCGCCGAATCTTCGAACGGCGCCGTCAGTCGCGCGAGCCAATCGACGCGCGCCGGATAGACGTGCGCGCTCACGAATACGAGGAGGTCGCCTTCCGCAGCCGAGCAGCCGATGTTCAGCGATCGTCCAAAGGAAAACTCTGTCTTTGGAATCCGCACGACGCGGGCGCCGAACTCCTCCGCGATCGCTGCCGTGCGGTCCGTGGATCCGGAATCGACCAGAATGACTTCAAAATCCTGCCTTGATTGCAGTCCTAGGCCGACGAACAGGCGCCGGATGAAGCGCTCCTCGTTGTAGGCGCGAACGACTATCGAAATCCTGGGTGGCGTAGCTGCCCCCGATGCGGCGCTGGACAACGAATCCATCCCCTCTGGCACGATCCGCCTTCCCTGCCGAAGGCACGTAGTTCGTTGGCTTATTACACAATTCTCGATTGGCGTTCACGCTAATTCAGCGCGGCCCGGCAAGCGTGGAATCCATGGCTTTTAGGAATATTTACACATAGATGATGACAATCGCCGTCTCCGGCGGGTATTTCGAATTGCCCGCCCGCTATGCGTCTCGGAACCAAAGGGTTGCCGCCCCGGGACGCCGCCGGTCGGAGAACGGAACCTGGCTGGGTTTTCTTGCAAATCTTCGCCGGATCGCAACCGCACGTCAGTCCCCGTGCACTCAGCGTGGTTCACGCGCACAACCATGCGATGCACCGGCCTGTGGCGCACTGTGCGGGTACACCCTTGCAGCTTGGG
>Ga0335076_10004494_pt1 | contig 14121 bp, 9 predicted proteins | sample Lox_Sample_25_FD_206717 | JGI IMG/M metagenome (GOLD analysis project Ga0335076, IMG submission 206717) | Soil microbial communities from Loxahatchee National Wildlife Refuge, Florida, United States - Lox_Sample_2.5 | ecosystem: Environmental > Terrestrial > Soil > Wetlands | place: USA: Florida... | reverse complement strand
TCCCGTCCCAATTTCCATCGCTTCCAACCCAAGAGCGCTCACCTTGTCCAGCATCGCTTCTAAAGACAGGTCCGCATACACCGGATCAAACACGCCGATCGGAATCTTCTTCTTGTTTCCCGCGGATGCCAGCGGCGCGGTTTTCGCCCCTTCTTCCACGCTTATAGTTGAGCTCGCGCCCGCCAGTTGCGTGGCTCCGGGAATAGCGGCCGCCAGTAAACCAGTTCCACCTGCAGCCAGGAATTGCCTGCGATTCAATCCCACGGAATCGTCCGCATGATTCGGGCGTCGTGCGCTCATACGAGAGCCTCCCAGAAAAATTGGAAAGAGTGGAGCGAGATGTCGCTGAAATTATACGCCTGCGCGCGCAGCGTGGGCAGCAAAAGTCAGCTCTACTTGCGCGGCCGCAGCGCCTCCAGCACTGGCACGGAAACCGCCGAGGTCAATGCCCGCTCTGGCGGCGTTTTCCCGCTTTGAAGCGCATCCACAAGCATCTCGATCGCCTGCCCCGTATTCGGCGGGATATAGATGGTTGCGGTCAGCAAGCCGCTGCGCACCCAGGCCTGGCCGGTATTCGGCAGTCCGTCGCAACCAAGGAACGGCAATTCTAGCCAGCGTTCGCGTTCGACTTCACTCGGCAGTTCCTGGAACGCCTTCCGTGCGCCCACGGCCATGGAATCATCCTGCGCGGCAATCAGATCAATGTTGGCTTTCTGGGAAGTCGTCAGCTTCAGCCACGAGCGCACCGCGCGCTGCGCGCTTTCTTCGGTCCACTGCCCCTTCAGCATCGTCAAGTGAATATTCGCGGGCTTGGCTTCCTGCATTCCCAGCGTACGTTCCTTGGCCGCCGAATTTTCCGAAGGCCCCTGAATGTAGAGCACCGATCCGCCCGTCGGCAACAGCGCCGCGCACTGCCTCCCCTGGATCCGTCCGATTTCCACGTGATCGGAACTCACTCCAAACACCGGCGCTTTGCCCGTCTGCCGAAGCTCGGGAATATAGTTGGCGTCGCGATTCAATACCGCCCAGCCGATTCCCGCACTTACCGCGGCTCGCGCCACTTGTGGCAGCGCCGTGCCTCCCACCGGTTCAAACACGATGGCGCTTGGCCGTTCTTCTGGTGCGGCCTGGATCGCTTTCAGGATCTGCGTGCTCTGATTAATCGCATCGTTGTCGGCATAGAGAATCTGCAGGTCGACACCGCACTTCTTGCTGGCCGATTCCGCCGCTCTTGCCTGCTCAATCTGGTAATCGTTGTCGTTCGTCGTCAATGAGACCAGTATCTTTAGCTTTCGCATGAGCCCACCAAGCTTCCCCCCTACCTATTTACGATACACTCTTGCCCTCGCTCGTGACGACAATCCTTCGTGCTAGTTTCTCACTAGAAAACCGTTTTTGGACTCAATTAGGTCACATTTGGATTTGCCAAATTCCATCGTCAACCCGGCCCTTATCGCCTGGGTAATGCAGCGCAGCACCGGCATCCCATTGAGCCAAAACACCCATCGCCTACTATAAGCAAAACTTGCTCCACGTATAAGTCATTGTTCTACAATCAATTGCTACGCGCTCACCTCCCTCGCCTTGGTATCCCACTTGCACTCTTCTCCTGGGAGGCAGCGTCTGTGGAGATGCTGACGGAGTCCGTGACTCACCTACCGGGCCACCCCGGGCGACCTTCCTCTCTAGTCTTAACCGGCTCCATTTCCGGCTCCAAAGTCCTTGTTCGCCCAACCTACCGCATTTGCAGGAGTTGCCATGAACTGGCGTGAAGAGTATCGACGCAAAACCGCCACTGCCGCGGAAGCTATGGAGTACATCCGCTCCAATATGCGCGTCTACATCCACCCGGGCTGTGCTGAACCTGAGGCTCTGGTCGAAGCGCTCATGGCCCGTGGCCCCTTCGTCAACAACGTCGAAATCGTTCACCTGATGACCGCAGGCCGCGCTGATTATGTCGCTCCACAAATGGAAGGGCATTTCCGCCATAACGCCATGTTCATGGGCGGCAATGTCCGCCAGGCCGTCAATGAAGGCCGCGCTGACTACACGCCGATCTTTCTCAGCCAGGTCGAAGAACTTTTCGAAAGTGGCCAGATGCCCATCGATGTGGCGCTGATTCAAGTTTCGCCGCCCGATGCCCATGGCTTCTGCAGTTTCGGCGTCGGAGTCGACGCCACATTAACCGCGGCGCGCTGTGCCAAGTTCGTCATCGCCCAGGTCAATGACCAGATGCCGCGCACCTTCGGCGACTGCTTCCTGCACATCAGCGAAATCGATGCCGCCGTTGAAGTCTCGCGCCCGCTCTGCGAGCTCAAGCCCATCCAGATTACCGACGTCCATCACAAAATCGGAAAGCACATCTCCGGGCTCATCGAAGACGGCAGCACGCTGCAACTGGGCATCGGCGGAATCCCGGACGCCGTCCTTCTCGAACTCACCAACCATCGCGACCTCGGCGTGCAGACCGAAATGCTTAGCGACAGCGCCATTCCGCTGATCGAATCCGGCGTGATCAATGGAAGCCGCAAGTCCATTCATCGCGGCAAGATTGTTTTGTCTTTCGTGCTCGGCAGCAAGAAGCTATTCGATTTTGTCGACAACAACCCTATCTTCGAGTTTCTCCCCAACAAGTACACCAACGATCCCTGGATCATTTCACAGAATCACAAAATGGTGGCCATCAACTCCGCCCTTCAGGTCGATATCACCGGCCAGGTCTGCGCAGACTCCATCGGCAACATATTCTACAGCGGCATCGGCGGACAGGTCGACTTTATCCGCGGCGCTTCTCAGTGCAAGGGCGGCAAGCCCATCATCGCGATTCCGGCTACCGCGAAGAACGAAACCATCTCCCGGATCGTGCCCATGCTCGACCCCGGCGCAGGCGTCGTCACCTCGCGCGGCGCGGTGCACTACGTGGTCACGGAATTCGGCGTCGCTTATCTCCACGGCAAGACCATTCGCCAGCGCGCCGAGGCGCTCATCGAAATCGCTCATCCCAAGTTTCGCGAGGAATTGTATTCGTATTGTGAAAAAACGCGCTGGCTCCAGCGGCCTGCGCTTCAGGAAAGGTGAACCATGGCCACTCCAAGAGGCAAAGTCACCATCGATACCGAAGAGTGCAAGGGCTGCGGCGTCTGCGTCGACGCCTGCCCGCCCAAATGCCTGGAATTATTGCCGGGTCTCAACGCCTACGGCGTGCACCCGGCGCGTTACACCGGCGAAAATTGCTCCGGCTGCGGCATCTGCTTCTATGTCTGCCCCGAGCCCGGCGCCATCACCGTCTATCGAATGAGGGTTCCAAAACCGGCCAATATTCCCGCGGAGGTCAACCATGCGACATCTTTGTAAGGGCAACGTCGCCGTTGTGAAGGGTGCGGTTCTCGCCGGATGCCGCTCCTATTACGGCTATCCCATCACTCCGGCCAGCGAAATCGCCGAGGCCGCCGCGGAATATATGCCGCAAGTCGGCGGCACATTTCTCCAGGCCGAAAGCGAAGTCGCCGCCATTAACATGGTCTACGGCGTGGCATCCACCGGCCAGCGCGTCATGACCGCTTCCTCCGGCCCCGGCCTCAGCCTGATGCAGGAGGGCATGTCCTACCTCGCCGGCTCCGAGCTTCCCTGTGTCGTCGTCGATGTCGTTCGCGGCGGCCCGGGCCTCGGCAATATCGCGCCCGAGCAGAGCGATTATTTCGCCGTCGTCAAAGGTGGCGGCCACGGCAACTATAAGAATCTCGTTCTCGCCCCCGCTTCCGTGCAGGAGATGGCGGACCTCACCATGCTGGCCTTCGAACTCGCCGACCGTTACCGCAATCCCGCCGTCCTCCTCACCGATGGTTTCATCGGCCAGATGATGGAGCCGCTCGAACTGAACGCGCAGGAAATCTCCCAGCCCGAAAAGCCCTGGGCCGTCAAAGGCAACGCCGCGACCCGTAAGAATCTGATCTCCTCCATCTACCTGGAACCCGACGAACTAGAAGCCCACGTCATGAAGCTCGACGCCAAATATAAAGTCGCCGCCGATAAAGAACCGCGTTTCGAACTCTATCGCGCCGATGATCCGGAAGTTCTCCTCGTCGGCTACGGCATCACCTCGCGCGTGCTTCGCAGCGTCGTGGACATGGTCCGCAAGGAAGGCGTGCGGGCGGGACTGTTCCGCCCCATCACGCTCTGGCCCTATCCCTCCGAAGCGCTCCGCTTTGCCGCTCGCCGCGCGCAAATGGTCCTGGTCGTCGAAATGAGTACTGGCCAGATGGTGGAAGACGTGCGCCTGGCGCTCGATGGCCGCGTCGAAGTCGAGTTTTATGGCCGCAACGGTGGCAACGTGCCGCTTGCGGACGAAGTTTGCAACGCCTTGTTTGAACATATGGGTATGGTCGCCGAGTGGGGCGTCTGACAGGTAAGTAAAGAGTGAGAGAAGCAACGAAACAAAGAAGCGGCGGATGTTAAAGGTTTCTGATTACTGATCCGAGGTGGCACCGTGGACGAATATCAAGTCATCGAATCGAAGTCACTCGCTTTTTACAGCAGGTACGAGCGCAAATCCGAGCTCCAGAACCAGACGCACTATTGCCCCGGCTGCGGCCATGGCGTCGTTCACAAGCTCATCGCCGAGGCCATCACCGATTTGGGCTTGCAGGACCGCTCCATTTTCGTGAGCCCGGTGGGCTGCTCCGTTTTCGCTTACTATTATTTCGATATGGGCAACGTGCAAGCGGCACACGGCCGCGCTTCCGCCGTCGCCACTGCGGTCAAGCGCGCCAATCCCGGCAGCATTGTGATCTCCTATCAGGGCGACGGCGACCTCGCCGCCATCGGCACTGCGGAAATCATCCATGCCGCCAATCGCGGCGAAAAAATCACCGTATTCTTTGTCAACAACGCCATCTATGGCATGACCGGCGGCCAGATGGCCCCTACCACTCTTGTCGGCCAGCAAAGCACCACTTCTCCCTGGGGCCGCCGTCCTTCCAACGAGGGCTATCCGATGCATATCTCCGAACTGCTCTCCACTCTCGAAGCCCCGGCCTACATCGAGCGCGTCTCACTGCACGACAACAAGAACATCATGAAATCCCGCAGAGCCGTCCGCAAAGCGCTCGAACTTCAGCGCGATGGCGCGGGCTTCTCCTTCGTTGAACTACTCTCGCCCTGCCCCACCATCTGGAAGATGACCCCGCAGGAATCCCGGAAGTGGATCGAAGAAAAAATGCTCGCCGTTTTCCCGCTTGGTGTATATCGCGACCGCAAACTGGCTCCGGTCAATGACGCGGTTCCGCAGATCTCCGTCAGCAAGCTCTTCAAACTGGATGAGCCGGAAGTCGCGCCCGCCGAGCCGCTGCCCTCCGTCGAGCCGCATCCCGATCTTCGCATCAACATCGCCGGCTTCGGCGGCCAGGGTGTTCTTCTCCTCGGACAGATCCTCGCGGAAATGGGCATGCGCGCTGGACGCGAAGTCAGCTGGCTGCCCTCCTATGGCCCGGAAATGCGCAGTGGCAGCGCGCACTGCTACGTCTGCCTCGCCAATGAACGCGTCGGATCGCCGCTCGCCGAGCATCCCGACGTGCTCATCGCCATGAACGAAATTTCATTGCACAAGTTTGCCAAACAGGTCGGCCCGCACGGCACGATTCTCTACAACAGCGCGCAGCTCCCGGCCAATTTCCCCGCCCAGCAAGCCTTGATTTACTGCGTTCCCGCTGCCGAAATCGCCGACAGACTCGGCACCACCAAGGCCACCAACATGGTTATGCTCGGCGCCTTGCTCGAGCTGACGCACACTCTGCCCAAGGAAAGCGCCGTCACCCTTCTGAATGCGAAAGTGAAGAACGCCAAGCTTCTGGAAGTCGACTGCCAGGCCATCGACGCCGGCATGGAATGCCTGCGCCAGCAGCGCGAAGCCCACGCCTCGCCCCTGCACGCACCCGAAAACGAGCTGACCCATACCCGCTGAACCGCCGTTTCGCGCCATTGCGAGGGTTTTGTCATCCCGAGCGAAGTGAGGGATCTGCTTTTTCGCTACTACGGATTGGCCGGTCTTCCCGCTGCAGGTTTGGGCTCCGTCAGCTGGCGGTGAATCGCAAATTCCTTGTCCGCTTCTTCTTTCTGCCCAAGGCGGCTATATGCTGTCGCCAACCCATAATGCAGTGAGGGATTCCCCGGGGTGAGCGCCTCTGCCCTCTTCAACGGCGGTATCGCGTCTTCATAGCGCTTCACACTGATCAAAGCCAGCCCTAGCCCCACATACGCTTCCGCGAAATTGGCATCAAGTTTGGTCGCCGCCGTGAATTGCGTGATCGCTTCATCCCAATTGTTCGCCCTGCCCGCCAATTCCCCCAAAATGTAGTGGGCCGGCCCGTTTTTCGGGTCAATAGCAATCTCTTTTTGAAACTCCTCCTTCGCTTGTTGTGTGAGTTTGCCGTCTGGATCTGGCCGCGAAAGATATAGTCTTCCCAATAGAAAATGAAATCCCGGTGCGTTTGGATAGTTTTTGATGATGGCCTGGTATTCCTGCTCAGCCTCATCCCACTTCCCCTGCATTTCCAGCGCTTCTGCATTCAGCTTGTGCGCTGCGAGTGACTGGGGAGCCTTGCGGCCCAGATCCTGCGCCGCCCTCGTGGAGAGGTCCGAATACGCGTGGACCAGCATGAACAATACATCCGGGTCGTCATTAAATTGCTTGTATAGCAGGCGCGCGATCTCGGCGGCTGAGTCGCGATCGTCAATCGCCAGCGCGCAACGAATCCCTGCCCCTCCCGCGCTTTTCCGGACATCCGGTGCCGCCTGGGAATTCAATACGTGGCGAAGCGCCGGTATCGCCTCCTTGCAGCGTCCTTGTTCGGCCAACTCCAGCGCTTTTTCCGCTGACACCGCATTCGTAGCACTGGCGGCGTTCTGTTTGCCAGGAGTCTGTGCCCTTCCCTCTACCAGGACGAGCAGCAGGAATAAAATCGGGAGGAAGCGAATCGTGGAGCTTGAGGAGAAAATATGTGGCGCTTTGGTGTGATTTTTCAATTCATTCAGCTCGGCAAAGCCTTCCCAAAAAAGAAATGAGGCAGGCGGGGGTGATCGCCTGCCTCATTATAGTGAACTACGGTTAATAGTAGAGCTTCAGCGCGAACTGAATGTTCCTTGGCGCCTGGGCCGTCGTGATCTGGCCCATGCCGGAACCAAGGCCCATGTTCGGAGCGTTGTACTGTACGTGATTGAAAGCATTAATGAAGTCGGTTCGGAACTGCAGTCGGAACCGCTCTGTGAGTGAGAAGTTCTTCGCTAGACCGAGGTCCAGGTTAGTGTAGTGAGGCCCGCGCAAGCCACCGAGCTGTGGAGCACAATTACCAAACGTGCCCGGGTCCGGATTGACGAAGTTGTTGTTGTTGGTGAACCACTGGATGCCACCTGCTCCAGAAATTGGAGTGTTCTGGATCGACGGTAGGCTATTGCAGTCCGCGCGTGCACCGCGACCGAATGTGCCGGATTCATCAACAGCGCTCTGTACCGGCATTGGCCAGCCGGTGCGGAAGGTGAAGATCGGCGAAACCTGCCAACCTCCGATCACCGCGTCAACCGCCCGGTTCACATCATGTCCATAAGCCTTACCTTTGCCAAATGGCAACTCGTAGACTGCATACGCGGTGAGTACGTGCGTGGCATCGTAATAGCACGGTGCCCATTCGGCCTTCTGGTCGTAAACATTTTGCCAGTACGCCGACGCGCTCAACGCGTTGTTCCACGCTCCATAGTATCCGGTGCTGTCAGACATGCACTTGGAGTAGGTGTAAGCCACCTGGTATTGCAATCCGTGGCTCATCTCCTTCTGCACCACGGCCTGCAACGCATTGTATGACATGGTTCCGTTCGACTGCGTTCCAGAAACGGTCGCTCCTAAGCCTCCCTGGGCAGGATTCCCAAGGACGCCGTAGAGAGCAGGGTTGGCCGCAAAGAACGGGCTGGGAGCTGTGCTTCCGTCGGCATTCAGGACGCGCTGCGCATAGTCAAAAGGCACCATCAAGTGATAGGCGTGCTGCCCGACGTAACCGAGCTGGAACGTGGTGTCGCCCCAGAACTGGTGTTGAACGGTCAGGTTCCATTGATTGTCGATCGCCGGCTGCACGTTGGGATCCCAAACGCGAAACAAATATTGCGAATAGCAAGCGTACGCCGGCGCTGAACAATCTTGCGAGGCTGAGCCCTGGATGCCATCCGTAGTGTTGGTCAGGGGCAGCGCTAGGTTGTTGTATTGCGTGTTACGTTCAGCGGGAAGAAACGGAGGGTTGAAGGGCAACCGCAAGTTTGTGCCCGTCCCTTCCAGATAGGAGGAGATGGTAAACGCGCCGCGAATTACGGTCTTCGCACCCAAGAACCCTCCCGGCGTGTACGCAAAGCCAATGCGAGGCTGGAGATCACGGGCACCGTAGAAGCCATTGTAAAGCGCTCGGCTGGCCCCATTCTGGTTCGCGTAGTCGATGATGCCAGTGGCCATATTGTAGTTGGCCTGCTGGTCGTTGGTTTCGATCCATGGCGTATGGAATTCGTAGCGCAACCCAAGATTCAAGGTCAACTTTTCGTTTACACGCCAAGTATCTTGGCCGTAGAGGGCGAAGACGTTGGTGGACTGTTCCCAAGGGCTGGCAACGTTCGAGGGAATGCCGCGGCCGAAGGACTCGGGAAAACCGAGGAAGAAGTCCGCAGCTCCATCTCCTGCACCTGTGGCGAAAGCGCCGATGGTGTTGCTGGTGAAACGGCCGTCAAATCCCATGTAGCCCAGCTGGCCGTTATTGCCGGCATAATAGGTTTTAATAATCTCATGAAAAAACTGCCCGCCCATCTTGAGGGTATGGCGACCGTGTGTCCAAGTGACAGAGTCCTCGGCCTGCCAGACATGGTCATCGAAGTTCTCGGTGGTTACTCTTTGTCCAATGTTACTGATTAAGGAATTGTGGAACTCCAATGCTAGAGCCCCGTCTATACCCGGCGGGTTACCGTTGCCAATGCCAAGGGTGTTGCCGAACTGGCCGACACTGGTTTGCCAACTGGGTTCGGTGTTGAACGTAACGTGACTCCAGCCAAAGCGAACGTCATTCACCAAGTTCGCGCTAACCATGCGCGTCCAGTCGCCAACGGTGTTGTAGATTGGTACCACTGCGGAGCTGTCTCCGTACAAAGCATACGTGTAACTCGATGGATTGACCTGGTACGAACGGGTAAACCGGTAAGAGACGGAGTCCTTGTCATTGGGCCTCCAGTCGATCTTGATATCACCTTGGTCGTAGTTGAATTGCTGCGAATTGCTGTTAAAAGCATTCTGTTGCAAGCCAGTGCCTATGGGTTGCGGATAGAGTGAAGAAGCAAACAAATTTGCAGCCACCTGACTGACCATGCTGAAGGCCGAACCACATGCCTGACCCGGCGCGGTTGCGGCCTGACCGCAGATGAGGTTGTAAGCGAAGGGCGTCCGGGTAGTGGCCGCTACGCATGTCACACCGCCAAACCCAGTACCGGGTTGGCAGGGATTATAGAGTTGAACGTTACCAGAGCCGCTCTGGGTACACACCCCAGTCGAGTCGAAGCCAGCCTTGCATAGGCCGCTGAAATCACCCTGGCGCTCATTGGCCGTAAAGACCGTAAATGCGGAGGGGGAAGCGGGAATGTCGTAGCGCTGCCCCTGATAGTCAACAAAGAAGAACAGCTTGTTCTTAATGATTGGACCACCCAAAGTGCCGCCAAACATGTTCCAACGCAACTTGGCCTTCGCCAGTGGATCCCAAACTCCATCCGTCGTGTTGAAGTTGTTAGACCAGCTGTTCGCATTCAAGGCGTCATTGCGCAGATAGTCCCAGACGTCGCCGTGGAAGCTGTTCGTACCGGACTTGATGGTGGCGCTGACGATGCCGCCCATGAAATTGCCAAATTCGGCAGGCGCGTTGTTCGTAATCAGGTTGAATTCCTGGATGGCATCCGGCGCCGGAGTGTAACCGAGCAGGTTATCGGACACCTGATTATTGTCCATACCGTCGAGCAGGAAGTTGTTGGCCTGTTCGCGGTTGCCATTGATCAGCGGCCGGGATCCGTAGCTCGTCGTGTTGCTTCCGCTGGTAAAGCTACCGGGATCGGTTGTGACCGATCCGGGTGCCAACAAAGTCAACTGAACGTAATTGCGCGAGGCCAGAGGCAAGTTATCGTTGGTGGCCGCGTTGATGATTGTGTCGACCTGCGTCGCTTCGGTCTTCAAAACCGGCGCCGCACCCGTCACCTCGATGGTCTGACTGACCTGGCCGACTTTCAATTCGACATCGATACGCGCGATCTGGTTTTCGTGCAACACCAACTCCGGATAAAGAGAGGCTTGAAAGCCCGTCTTCTCGATGCGGAGATCGTATTTGCCAATAGGGAGCGTAGGAATCCGATAAATACCGGAATCGTTAGTTTGACCAGTATAGGTCGTTCCCCGTTCCACTGATTTTGCCGTCACCACGGCGCCAACCACGGCCGCGCCGCTTTGGTCCGTGACCGTTCCCGAGACCGTCGCCGTCACCTCTTGCGCCATCGCCACATTTGCTCCACCAATAAACAGAGCCAGCGTCAGGCAACAAAGTGCCAGCGCCACCGACTGCCAATTTTTCATAAGGATCCTCCCGTGCTGGCCCGTGCAGAACGAGCCATTTCTCCCCGGCTAGCTACGAACAGCACCCAAACAAAATGCACCCTGAATCAGCGAAACGGCTGATCGGTTAGTGAATAAGCTATATAGCACCAAGAAATGCTTGTCAAGCAGAAAATCTTAATTTATAAGTGATTCAAGTAAGTGCACTATAGCAGCTTTTCATTACTGCTCTATATCACGTCTATGCCCCCGCGCGAGGGCGCACTCGCCCGGTCTGGCCAGACGCAGACAGTTCTCGGGCCAGGTCTTAGCTGCCACCCAGAGGGGTCGCCATGGTGTTGCAGACAAACCGACATCCATCGCGGAAGTCCAATTTGGCGTCGATTGTCGGCCCGCCCCTCGTGAGTCGAGGAAAATCTTATGCCGGCTAATGCACGCGTGTCTGTTCCTGCCTACCAGCGCATCCAGATCACCATCCGCAAGACCATTGAGGACGGCGCTCTTCGTCCCGGCGATGCCGTCCCTTCCGAACGCGAATTGGCAAAAATCCACGATGTCAGTTTAATGACCGCGCGCCACGCGCTTGCCACTCTCGAACACGAAGGCATCGTGGAACGCCGGCGCGGCGTCGGCACATTTGTCTCCGCTCCCAAAATTCACTTCAACAAGTTAATGAGCTACACGGAGCAGATGAGCTCGCGCAGCATGAGAGCCGCTTCAAAGGTTTTATTTGCGCGGCTGGTCGACGACGAACCGGAAGCTGCCGCCCGTCTCGCGCTGTCTCCCAAAAGCCCTCTCATCAAAATCGAACGTGTGCGCCACGCCGCTGGGGAACCTTTCGCCCTGGAGACCTGCTACTTCGCCGCGAAACAATTTGCGGGCTTGCTTTCGGAGCCGCTCGAGCGCGATTCGTTGTTTGGCATCCTGGAGCGCCATTACGGCGTGGAACTCGGCTACGCCGACGAAGAAGTGGACGCCACCGCCGCCGACGCACGCACTGCCGAACTTCTCAGCGTTCCGAAACGCGAGCCGCTTCTGCGTATCCGCCAGGTCATTTATTCCAGCAAACGCACTGTCATTACCTACGTTCTCGGCCTCTATCGTTCGGATCGACACAACTTAGTGATCCGCCGCTTCCGCTGATCCGCGCCCTACCGCGTAGTTCTCCCCCAACTGGTTGCCATCCCAACTTCCCGCGGGGCCGTCACAGTGCCGAGTCAGCAGATGGATGGCGGGTGGTGCGACCTGGGGTGCCGTACCCTGTGGTCTTCTTTATTCCATTTTTGTCCTTGATCTGAAGATCGTAAAATGGGCGGGCCCTGCTGAGGCCGGGCATTCGGCGGGTAATCCTACGCCGCAAGGTGAATCGCATTGAGAAGTCGCTCCTTGTTTCCAGCTTCGCCCCGCTCCCTCGCTTTGATCCTGTCCGCGCTGCTGGCCGGCGCATTCTTCTTTCCGGCTTCGGGCCGCTCTCAGGCTCCGCCGGCTCATCACACTTCCGACGCCATCCACGAAATGAGCGCGTCCTTCGAAGCCTTGGTCCGCCACGTCTCCCCTGCGGTGGTCGAAGTCCTGGTCACTGGCTTTGGCACCGACGATGAGGATGAGGACGACAAGGCCTCCAGCTCCGTCGGGCGTGAACGCAGCCTCGGCTCCGGCGTCATCATCGACTCCGACGGCTACATCATCACCAACAATCACGTCGTCAAGAGCGCTGACCGCGTCCGCGTGGTTTTTACTCCGCCCGCCGTCGATGAATCTCAGCCCTCCGAGATTTTGCACGCCAAGCGCCGCATCCTGTCTGCACGCGTCGTCGGTGTCAGCAAGACCATCGACCTCGCTGTCCTTAAAGTCGAAGCTACGGGCCTTCCCACTCTGCCCCTGGCTCGCTACGACCGCCTCCATAAAGGCCAAATCGTCCTCGCCTTCGGCAGCCCCGAAGGTCTGGAAAATTCTGTCACCTTTGGCGTCATCAGTTCGGTTCTCCGTCAACCGGATCCCGATGATCCGATGGTCTACATCCAGACCGACGCCGCCATCAATCCCGGCAACAGCGGTGGCCCGCTGGTCGACGCCGATGGCAACGTCGTTGGCATCGACACCTTTATCTACACCAAGTCCGGCGGCAACGAAGGCATCGGCTTCGCTATTCCCAGCGGCGTCGTTCGCTATGCCTATGAACAAATCCGCGCGTATGGACGCGTGCGCCGCCGTACCATTGGCGCCGATCTGCAAACCCTGACACCGGATATGGCAGCCGGCCTGGGCCTTGGCGATCTGTCCGGCGTCATGGTTTCTGACTTGGATCCGGAAGGTCCCGCCGAACGCGCCGGCTTGCACATCGGCGACGTGATTCAAACCATCGACGGCTTGCCCGTCGACAACATCTCGCTCTTCACGCTGAGCCTGTATCTCCGGACCACCAATGACAAAGTGAATCTTCAGGTCATGCGCGGCAGCAAACAGCTAAACCTTACCGTTCCCGTCGTCGAGCCTCGCCACGATGTCAGCCGTCTCGCTGAGCTTTCCGACCCGTCCAAGGATCTCCTCCCCAAGCTCGGCATCATCGGCGCCACCGTCACTCCGGAAGTCGCGGAAATTGTCGGTGGCGCACGGCGCGTCTCCGGCGTGCTGGTCACCGCCACGGTCGCCAATCGCCAGTCCGTCGATTCCGGCCTGCAGGAAGGCGATATCATTCATTCGTTCAACCGCACTCCCATCAAATCCATGGACGACCTGCGCGCCGCATTCAATCAGCTCAAGCCCGGCGATCCCGTCGCCATGCAGGTGGAGCGCAACGAGCGTCTCACGTTCCTGACGTTCGAAATGGAATAAAAAAGGAGGCGCAACCGGCGCCTCCCGTCTGACCGCGTTCTCCTCCGCCTTCGCTAGAATACGAACTTCAGTCCCAGCGTCATCGTCCGGCTTCCTCCGCTGAAAAACGAGGAAGCGTGCAGGAAGTTGGGATCGAACGGCAAAACGTATCCCTGTGTCGTGGTCGCGGTCGTGATGCCCGCCGCATTGAATACGTTGCCGTTGCTCAATGCGTAGCTCGGGTGGTTCAGGATATTGAACACATCCACGCGCGCTTGCAGGTATCGCGATTCACCGAAGTACACCCGCTTGGCAACACCAAGGTTCCACGTGCTGAATCCCGGCGAGATGAACGTGTTGCGCCCGACGTTGGTCACCGTTCCCGGGCCGCCCACCACGTATTTCGCTCGCGGATTCACCGGCGTGTAGCCGATCGCGGGGAAAAACGAATTCCCCGTGGGATCGGCTGGGTTGAAGCAGGCCCCGCCGTTCCCCACTCCCGTCGGCTCATTGAATGCTCCCGGTCCTCCGTTCGAAAGTCCGGTCACGCCTCCCGGCAACTCGCACACCGCATACACGTCCGAGCCCGTTAATCCGCTGCCGCCAGGATTAATGATCACCCGGTCTCCCGCCGTGTCCCCGTTGCCGTTCGAGTCGACGCCGGATTGCAGCGTGACCGGCTGGCCTGTCTGTATCAG
>Ga0335076_10004493_pt1 | contig 14122 bp, 13 predicted proteins | sample Lox_Sample_25_FD_206717 | JGI IMG/M metagenome (GOLD analysis project Ga0335076, IMG submission 206717) | Soil microbial communities from Loxahatchee National Wildlife Refuge, Florida, United States - Lox_Sample_2.5 | ecosystem: Environmental > Terrestrial > Soil > Wetlands | place: USA... | reverse complement strand
TGCCACAATCCCGCAGTGACCGAGGAAGACTATTTGCGGGTCATACACTATAAGACGGCGAAGTTGTTCGAAGCAGCCGGCCAGATCGGCGCGATCATCAGTCAGTCCACGCCAGAAGTCGAGGCCGGCCTCGCCCGCTATGGAATGCACCTCGGCACCGCGTTTCAGCTTATCGACGATGTCTTGGATTACTCCGGCGACCACGCAGAGACTGGTAAGAATCTGGGCGACGATCTTGCCGAAGGCAAGCCTACGCTGCCGCTGATTTGCGCCATCCAACGTGGTACGCCTGGGCAGGCAGAGCTGATTCGTGGTGCGATCGAACATGGCGGGCTGCAGGAGTTTCAGCCGGTGCTGGCCGCAATTCGGGACACCGGGGCGCTCGATTACACGCGTCGACAAGCGATGCTCGAATCACAGCGAGCAATGGAAGCGGTCGCAAGCCTGCCGCACTCATCCTATCGGGACAGTCTGCTACAATTGGCGGCCTTCGCGGCGTCCCGCACCTATTGATGGAAGTTCTGGAGGTGTCGGGAAACGAGGGGGCTGTCTGTTGTGGGCAACGTCGCCAGCTGTCCGTTGGTCGTTGATTCGGTTATCCGAGATGTATGCCCTGCATACCCGCGCGAAGCAGCCCTCTACGACGCGCCGCTAGGAAAAATTCCGCACGCTAGGCGCGCCGCTCCCGAGCTTTAGCGGCGCATCTGGAGGTAGACGATTCGTCTTCTGAATCGGGGTGTAGCTCAGCCTGGTAGAGTACTGCGTTCGGGACGCAGGAGTCGGAGGTTCAAATCCTCTCACCCCGACCACTCCAGCAAACCTCGACAGCCCTACGGGAGACGTTCCCCTACTCCGGCTCGCCTGGCTAGTCCGAACGCGCTTGGGTTATGATGGGCGCCGCTGCAAAACCCCCGCGGACCCGCCTTGGCCAAGTTCCTGCTTCTCGTCGCGCTGGTAATCGTCGCTTATCTCTTATTCAGGGGGTTTCGCCGTGATGCCGGCATGCAGGATTCCGCCCGACGTTCCCCTTCCCGGGACCGGTCAGTCCCCGAGGATATGGTGCGTTGCTCCGTCTGCGGAGTGCACTTGCCGCGCAGCGAGAGCTTCACGTCGAAGGGCAAGTTCTTCTGCACCGATGAGCACCGCCGCGTGGGGCTACAGGAGCCTGGCAAGCAATAGGGGCGAACGGAGGTAACCGCCATGACCGCGCAACAGATGGTATTGCGTACACGCGGCATGATCCCGGATGCGGGATACACGGACTCCTATTGGCGCTCGCTGTTCTACTTCAACATCTACCGTCTGATCGTCGCGACCCTGCTGCTGGTCACCACAGCGGTATTCGAGGATGCGGCATTCGGTTCCCGCAGTCTGACGGTTTTCCTGTATGCGACCGTCGTCTACATCCTGTTCGCAGTCTTTTCCGTAGCCACGATCACGCAGCACCGCCCGGACTTCAGCGTGCAACTCGGCCTTCAGGTGATCGCCGACGTGGTGTTTGTGACGCTGCTGGTCTATTCCAGCGGAGGAGTAAGTAGCGGCCTCGGACTGCTCCTTCTGGCGTCTCTCGCGGCAGCCGGAATTATCAGTCGCGGTCGCATGACTCTCTTCTTCGCGGCGCTGGCAACGGTTGCCATGCTATCGGAGCAGACCTTTGAGGTCGTGCTGCACGAGGAGAGCTTTGGGCACTATATTCAGGCTGGGTTGTTGAGTGTCGGCTATTTTGCGACCGCCTGGCTGGCACATACGTTGGCCCGTTACACCCAGGCGAGCGAGGAACTCGCCGCGCAGCGCGAAGTCGACCTCGCCAACATGGCTCAAGTCAACCAGCTCGTCATCCAGGATATGAAGGACGGGGTATTGGTGGTGGACGAGGTCGGCGGTATCCGACAGATCAATCGGCGCGCGGTAGAGATCCTTGGCCCTCTACCCAAGGGCGGCCGGGAGCTGACGCTGCGCGACTACACTCCGGCGCTGGCGGATAGGTTGCAGCGCTGGCGGGAAGATCCGGGCGCGGGCTTCGATCCGATGCGTACCGTGCTGACTCACAGGCTTATGGGCGCGCGTTTCGTGCCGGTGGGAAAAAGCCGTGGAGTAGGAGTCGTGGTGTTCCTGGAAGATCTCACCCGCATCCAGGCTGAAGCGCAGCAGATGAAGCTCGCGGCGATGGGACGGTTGACAGCCAACATTGCGCACGAGATCCGCAACCCGCTGTCCGCCATCAATCACGCTGCCGAGCTGCTGCTGGAGGAGTCCGATAGCAACGAAACCCAGCGTCGCCTGTTGCAGATCGTCCACGACAACACCCAGCGCCTGGACCGGATGGTGCAAGACGTACTCAAGCTCAATCGCCGCGACCGGGCGCATCGCGAAACCTTCCAATTGGGCGCATTTCTGCGCACCTTCGTCACTCAGTTTTGCCAGATCGAGAAGGTGGCAGACGAAGTCGTAAGTCTGAGGATCGATATCGATCCGGCCATCACATTCGATCGCAGCCATCTGAATCAGGTCATGTGGAATCTCTGCCGCAACGCCCTGCGCTACTGCCAGCGCAAGCCTGCAAGCCTGCGCATCTCGGTACGCGCTGGCGAGCCTGCGAATGGGGTAGAATTGGCTGTCGCCGATGACGGGCCTGGTGTGCCCGAGGCAATTCGACCGCATCTGTTCGAGCCGTTCTTCACTACCGCGGCCAGCGGCACGGGTCTGGGCTTGTATATCGCGCGCGAAATCTGTGATGGAAACAATGCCTCGCTCGAATACGTCGAGCAGCCGTCCGGCGCCATGTTCATGATCGTATTCAGAGGGGTCAGGAGTTGAAGCGGAGCGAGCGGACTGCCGGCGGGCGTTCCTCGGCGCCGCAACGATGCGTGCTGGTTGTCGACGACGAGGTCGACATCCTGGAGTTGATCGAGCTCACCTTGCTGCGCATGGGGCTCGACGTCGAGCGGGCGATGAACGTGAAAGAGGCGCTCGCCAAGCTCGCGGGACGCCATTTCGATCTGTGCTTGACCGATATGCGTTTGCCAGATGGCACCGGCATCGAGATCGTCGAGCAGATCACCAAAACCAGCATGGATCTACCCGTAGCCGTCATCACTGCGCACGGCAACACCGAGAACGCGGTGGCGGCTCTCAAAGCGGGTGCGTTCGACTATCTTGCGAAGCCAGTCGGCCTCGACCAGCTGCGGACACTTGTCAAGTCGGCCCTGTCTTTGCCCAAGGCCAACGACGCCAAGGTGGTGGAGCAGGCCCAGGGCGAAAAGGGGTTGCTCGGCGACTCCCAGGCGATTCAGAGCGTGCGTGGCCTGATCGAGAAGCTCGCGCGAAGCGAAGCTCCGGTGCACATCACGGGTGAGTCCGGGAGCGGCAAGGAACTGGCTGCGCGGCTGATTCACCAGAAGAGTGTGCGTCGCGAGCGTCCCTTCGTGCCGGTCAACTGCGGCGCAATTCCCGAGAACCTGATGGAGAGCGAGTTCTTCGGCTACAAGAAGGGCGCGTTTACAGGAGCGGACGCGGACCGCGACGGTTTTTTCCAAGCCGCGAATGGTGGAACTCTATTTCTCGACGAAGTAGCCGATTTGCCGCTGCCCATGCAGGTGAAGCTACTGCGCGCCATTCAAGAGAAGAAGGCGCGAAAAGTGGGCTCCACTCAGGAAGACGCGGTGGACGTGCGTATCATCAGCGCGACACACCAAAACCTGGCGGATTGCGTGGAGTCGGGCAAATTCCGGCACGACCTCTACTACAGATTGAACGTGATCGAGCTGCGGATGCCCGCGCTGCGCGACATGCGTGAGGATATCCCCGACATCGCCAGCGCCATCCTGGACAAGCTGGCAGGGCAGGCCAAGGTGCAGCGGCCGCAGCTCGAACAGGACGCCCTGCACGCGCTTATGCAGTACGATTTTCCCGGCAATGTGCGCGAGCTGGAGAACATCCTCGAGCGTGCCATGGCCTTGTGCGACGGCCAGCAGATCACCATGCCCGACCTGCAGCTCACCCCGCCGGAAGCGGTAGAGGTAACGCCAACGACCGAGGGTGGCAATGGAAAGTGGCCCCTGCAGGAGTACCTCGACAGAGTAGAGAAAGAGGCCATACTCGAAGCGTTGGAGAAGACGCGCTACAACCGCACCGCGGCTGCCAAGCTGCTGGGCATCACTTTTCGCGCCATGCGCTATCGCATGGAGCGTCTCGGCATCAATTAGAGCTGCGTCGGGCCCGCCGTCTGCGGCGCCGTGGGAAAAACAATATGAAGCGGATCTTCGCCGCCGTGCTATTGCTTGCAGTCAGCGTGGTGACTCCCGCGGTGAGCGCGGGTGTGCCCGCTATCGCGGGCACATGGGAGGCCGCCCGCGCGCCCAATGGCGACCGGCTGTTTATCGTACTGGGAGAGAAAGGCAAAGCCGAGATCGTGGAGGAGTACCAGCTTCCGCAACGAGGCAAGCAGCGCATGCGGACCAGCACCTACGGCAAGTGGGTGCGCAAAGGCAACGACGTCCTTCTTACCTACGCCGATATTACCGACCGGCTGCGTTACGTCGCGCGCGAGCCACTGGCCGCGGTAGGCCTGATCGGTAACGCGCCCGCGCTCAGGCCAGCGGGCAAGCCCGACGCAAGGAGCAGAATCGGGGCTGAGGTGCTGTGGAAAGCGCCGCATGACTACCACATGAAGGGTGGCGAGGAAGCCCCGGTCTCGACGCCCGAGGCGGGCGGTGAGGCGACCAACAAGTAGCCGCGGCCGTCGGAGCTCGCCGAAGAGGGGTCGGGCCCCCAGCTTGGCTCGCGGCGGACGTACGAATGCGTCGGCACCTGCGTTCGACGCGGACGGGAACTTGCTGCGAGCGCTTCAGATGTCCTCGCCGAACCAGGACGAACGACCCGAGAAGTCGGTCGTTTCGTTGCTGGTGGTGCACAACATTAGCTTGCCGCCCGGAGAGTTCGGTGGGACTGGTGTTGTCGATCTCTTCCTCAACCGGCTCGACCCGGACGCCCATCCCTTCTATCGGGGCCTGGATGGCCTCGAGGTCTCCAGTCATTTCTTTATCCGTCGCGACGGAGAGTTGATTCAGTTTGTGCCGTGCGGGCGCCGGGCATGGCACGCCGGCGCGTCGCACTGGCGCGGGCGCGAGCGCTGTAACGACTTCTCCATCGGCGTGGAACTGGAAGGAAGCGATCACGTACCCTTCACGGACGCGCAGTATGCGGAGCTCGCGAGGATCACCCGGGACCTCTATACGCGCTATCCCATCGAAGATATCGTGGGTCATTCCGATATCTCCCCAGGGCGCAAGACCGATCCCGGACCTTTCTTCGACTGGGTCCGTTATCGCTCGCTGATCGGGGCCGAACCCGGCCGCTGAAGTTTCGGGTTGCCATTCCGCGCAATCCAGCACACCCGGTTCCGCATCAACTCCACGCAGTACCGCATCGCTGCGCCCGCGCATGGGTTCGCTCGGCATTTGCGCAGCGCGGATCGTGGCGCGCACCCAACACGCGCAAGGCCGCGACCGCGAAAAATCTTGACACCACTGCACCACTAGAATTAGTGTACGGACGCATTGGAACACACAAGATCTAGTGGTCTAGAACGAAACAGTCGAGACTTCGTGTCGCGCGACGGCGACATGAAAACCCGACGCGAGAACCTGGGGAGATTTCGAATGCAGCTTTCCACCGAGCCCGCGCTCAAGCCGTCTGCAACTGTCCTTCAGAGCGAAGGCGTGGTCTTTGGGGAGGCGCAGCGCGATCCGCGTTACGCCGAGTACAAGGTCATCCGGCGCAACGGCGCAGTGGTCGGCTTCGAGCCGACCAAGATCTCGGTGGCGGTAACCAAGGCGTTCATCGCCGTCAATGGCGGCACCGGGGCTGCTTCTGCTCGTGTCCGCGAGCTCGTCGCCGGACTCAGCGAGCAAGTGGTCGGCGCACTGCTGCGCCGCCAGCCGCTTGGCGGAACTTTCCACATCGAGGACATCCAGGATCAGGTCGAGTTGGCCCTGATGCGCTCTGGCGAACACGACGTGGCGCGGGCCTACGTGTTGTACCGGGAAGAGCGGGCGAAATTGCGGGCGCAGCAAAAGGCGGGCGCACCGGCCGAAGCGAAGTTGCACGCGCTGAACGTGTCGGAGGGCGGACAGTCGCGCCCGCTGGATGTGGACCGGCTGCGGCATCTGCTCAGAGAGTCCTGCGAGGGACTAGGCCGCACGGTCGACGCCGAATTGATTCTGCAGAACGTGGTCAAGGACCTGTACGACGGAGTCCCGATGGATGAGGTGCGCAAAGGCGCCATTCTGTCGGCTCGTGCCTTGATCGAGGAAGATCCCGCCTACAGCTACGTCACGGCTCGGCTGCTCCTGCACAGCATCCGCTACGAGGTGCTCGGCGAGGAAGCCACACATGCCGACATGCGTGACCGCTATGCCGACTACTTCCCCGGTTTCATCGAGCGGGGTATTTCGGCAGGGCTGCTCGATTCCCGACTGCAGCACTTCGACCTCCGGTCGCTGGGCGCCGCGCTGGACGCCAGCCGCGACCTCAAGTTTGGCTACCTTGGCCTGCAGACGCTCTACGACCGATACTTCCTCCACGTGGACGGTCGCCGCATCGAGCTCCCGCAGGCCTTCTTTATGCGCGTCGCCATGGGCCTGGCCCTAAACGAGGTCGAGCGAGAAGCCCGGGCAATCGAGTTCTACAACGTCCTGTCGAGCTTCGATTTCATGAGCTCGACCCCGACGCTGTTCAACTCCGGTACCCACCGTTCACAGCTGTCGAGCTGCTATCTCACGACTGTCGCGGATAATCTGGAGGGGATTTACGACGCGATAAAGGAGAACGCGCTGCTGTCGAAGTTCGCCGGGGGATTGGGCAACGACTGGACTCCGGTGCGGGCCCTCGGCTCCTATATCAAAGGCACGAACGGTAAGTCGCAGGGCGTGGTGCCGTTCCTGAAAGTGGTGAACGACACTGCCGTGGCAGTCAACCAGGGTGGCAAGCGCAAGGGGGCAGTCTGCTCCTACCTCGAAACCTGGCACATGGACATCGAGGAGTTTCTCGAGCTGCGCAAGAACACCGGTGACGACCGGCGCCGGACACACGACATGAACACGGCGAACTGGGTACCGGACCTGTTCATGAAACGGGTGATGGAGAACGGCGAATGGACCCTCTTCTCGCCCTCCGATGTGCCGGATTTGCACGACCGGTACGGGCAGGAGTTCGAGAAAGCCTACCTCGCATACGAGGGAAAGGCGACATCCGGCGAGCTCAAGCTTTTCAAAAGAATCCCCGCCACGCAGCTCTGGCGCAAGATGCTGTCCATGCTGTTCGAGACGGGGCACCCGTGGCTCACCTTCAAGGACCCCTGCAACATCCGCTCGCCACAACAGCATGTAGGCGTTGTGCACAGCTCCAACCTATGCACCGAAATAACCCTCAACACCTCGGGTTCGGAGATTGCCGTCTGCAACCTGGGCTCGGTCAACCTGGCGGCGCACATCAAGGATGGCCGTCTCGATCACGACAAGCTCAAGACCACAGTGTCCACTGCGATGCGGATGTTGGACAACGTAATCGACGTCAACTATTACGCGGTAGACAAGGCGCGCAACTCTAACGTCAAGCACCGCCCCGTCGGGCTCGGGATCATGGGGTTCCAGGATTGCCTGCACGTCTTGCGCATCCCCTATGCCTCCAAGCAGGCTGTTGAGTTTGCGGACCGCTCCATGGAGGCCGTGGCGTATTACGCGTACTGGGCATCGACGGAATTGGCGGCCGAGCGCGGGCCGTACGCGACGTTCGAGGGTTCCCTCTGGCAGCGTGGCATCCTGCCTCAGGATAGCGTAGCCCTGCTGCGCGAGGAGCGCGGCGGTTACGTCGAGCTGGATAGCTCGTCCAGCCTGGACTGGACTCCGGTGCGCTCGCGCATCCGCCAGTTCGGCATGCGCAACTCCAATTGCTTGGCGATCGCACCTACCGCAACCATCGCGAACATCGTAGGAGTGTCTGCCTCGATCGAGCCGACGTTCCAGAACCTATACGTCAAGTCCAACCTCTCGGGCGAGTTCACGGTCGCAAATGAATACCTGGTTGCCGATCTCAAGAAGCTGAACCTGTGGGACAAGGTCATGGTCGCCGACCTCAAGTATTTCGATGGCACCCTGGCCAAGATCGATCGCATTCCAGCCGAGCTCCGCAGTCTCTATGCGACTGCGTTCGAGATGGATCCCGCGTGGCTGGTGGAGGCGGGTGCCCGGCGTCAGAAGTGGATCGATCAAGCACAGTCGCTGAATATCTACATGGCTGGAGCTTCGGGCAAGAAGCTGGACGAGACTTACAAGCTGGCTTGGCTGCGTGGCCTGAAGACTACCTACTACCTCCGCACGATGGGTGCGACGCATGCGGAAAAATCTACGGTCAAGGCTGGCGCACTCAACGCCGTGCCAACGGATGGCGGAATACCCGCGCTGACCGCGGCAACCATAGCGGGTGGTTCTTCGACTGAAGCATCCTTCGGACTCAACGCAGCGCCGATGGATGTCGGTTCGTCTGCGACGCCTGCCGAGCCGAAGTTCTGTGCACTGGATGATCCGACGTGTGAGGCGTGTCAGTAGCGCCAACTATCTGAGCGGCATAGAGCTTGCTTACAAAACCAAACGCTTAGGAACAACGAATGCTGCAATTCGAAGAGACAAAAACAGCAGTGGGACTCGGCCTACAACACGGTTTGAGTGCCGGCCTCACCGTCACGACCAACTTTGTTGCTGCGGACTCCGCCGCTGCCGCGCTCCACTTGGTCACGCCAGCTGCGGTGGCCACGGCGCAGGTTCCGGACAGCTTCCGCCGCATCCGTCTCGAAGATAAACGGATCATCAACGGCAAGACCGACGTCAACCAGCTCGTCCCGTTCAAATACAAGTGGGCCTGGGAGAAATACCTAGCCTCCTGCGCGAATCACTGGATGCCGCAGGAGATCAACATGAGCCGCGACATCGCACTATGGAAGGACGCGGACGGTCTGACCGAAGACGAGCGCCGCTTGATCCGCCGCAACCTCGGGTTCTTCACCACGGCGGACAGTCTTGCCGCCAATAACATCGTATTGGGCACCTATCGCCACATCACCGCTCCCGAGTGCCGGCAGTACTTGCTGCGCCAGGCCTTCGAGGAGGCGATCCATACTCACGCTTATCAATACATCGTCGAGAGTCTGGCGCTCGACGAAGCCGAGGTGTTTAATGCGTACCATGAAATCTCCAGCATTCGGGACAAGGACGAATTCCTGATTCCCTTCATCGACACGCTCACCGACCCGGCTTTCAAAACCGGGACGCAGGAAGCCGACCAGCAGCTGCTCAGGAGCTTGATCGTATTCGCCTGCGTCATGGAGGGCCTGTTCTTCTACGTTGGCTTCACCCAGATTCTCGCGCTCGGGCGCCAAAACAAGATGACAGGCGCTGCCGAGCAGTATCAATACATCCTTCGCGACGAGTCGATGCACTGCAACTTTGGCATCGACGTTATCAACCAGATCAAAATGGAGAACCCGCACCTGTGGACGCCGGAGTTCCGCGACGGAATGCGTGAGGTCATTCGCAAAGGCGTGGAGCTCGAGTACCGCTATGCGGAAGACACGATGCCGCGAGGCGTGCTGGGTCTGAATGCGCCCATGTTCAAGGAGTATTTGAGATTCGTGGCGAACCGGCGCTGCCAGCAGATCGGGTTGGATCCGCTGTTTCCGGGGGCGACCAACCCATTCCCCTGGATGTCCGAAATGATCGACCTGAAGAAGGAGAAAAACTTCTTCGAGACGCGCGTCATCGATTATCAAACAGGGGGCGCGCTGAGCTGGGATTGAACCCGCCGCGAGGTGGGTGTGAGGAACTGCTGAACCGCGGTACGTTGCTCTCTGAGAGCGTTCCGTGGCGATGTGGTCGCACCGAAAGGTGCGCGGGTACTGTCGTCAACGTTAGAGGAGTTAAATGCAATGGCAATGAAGAAGAAATCTGCTGCTAAGAAGAAACCGGCGGCCAAGAAGAAGGCGCCGGCGAAGAAGCCTGCCAAGCGCAAGGCTGCGAAGAAGCCAGCCGCCAAACGTAAGGCCCCGGCGCGCAAGCCCGCTGCGAAGAAAGCAGCGAAGAAGCCCGCCAAGAAGAAGCCGGCAAGGAAGAAACGTCCGGCGCGCAAGGCCAAGAAGAAAGCCGCGAAGAAGCCAGCGGCGAAGAAGAAAGCGGCCAAGAAGCCGGCTAAGAGAAAGGCTGCCAAGAAGCCGGCTAAGAAGAAGGCGGCCAAGAAACCGGCGGCTGCGAAGTCGTCAGAGCCAGCTGCTCCGGCAGCGCCAAAACCCGCTCCCGCGCCCGCAGCTTGGCCGTTCCCGGTTTCTGGTAACCGGCCGAACTAAGCTCTAGCTTCCAGGATGCTCGCGGGAGGTCTGCATCCGTGAGGATACCAGTAACCTCCGCGGGCTTTTGCTCCAGGAGCCAGAGTAAGCGCTGAACCGCGCTGAGGGCAGGACCGCAGTCTCGGTCCAACGGCGCGGTGTGATGGAAGTTGATGGTTTTTGTCCGCCGATCGAATGACGGGAGGCGGAACAGGCTTCCGTGTGCGATAGCCATGTTCTCGTTCTGGGGATGGCTAGCTTTGTAGCATCAGCGCGTCCCGCGCTCCATGCCGGTTGCAGGCATCCCTGAGTACCTCCACTCCTCCGTGCCGGCTAGAATCCGCTGTCTATCGCATTTGCGTCGGGAGTAAAAGATGCCAACACGGATGAACGTCCCAGCCATTACCTTGGCTGCATCACTCGCGGCAGTGATGACAATGGCACCTGAGCTGCTGGCTCAAACGGAGGCGTTGTTGGAAGTGACGGCCCGCGGCAGTTTCGACGACGTGAAGCAGCAACTCGTGCTTGCGATCGAGAACCGCGGCTTGATCGTCAATCACGAATCCAAAGTCGGAGAAATGCTCGAGCGCACGGGAAAAGATCTGGGTGCGGCGACACGCATTTACGTCCGAGCGGAAGTTCTGGAGTTCTGCAGCGCGGTGCTGTCGCGACAGGCGATGGAAGCCGATGCCCGCCTGCTGGCCCTCTGTCCCTACGGGATCGGGATCTATACGTTGCCCGGGGAGGCGGACAAGGTACACCTTGTCTACCGTCGGCCGCCAACCGAAGGATCCGCTCCTGCCGCGTCGATCCTGAGGCAGGTCGACCGGCTCCTGCACGACATTGTGCAGGACGCCGGTCAGTAGAGGGGCTGGCTCAGCGATTCGGCTGGGGGGTCAATCGCAGATAAGGCTTCAGGGCTTTGTAGCCCTTCGGGAACTTTTGCTTGATGACCTCGGGGTCCTGCAGCGAAGGAACAATGACCACGTCTTCGCCCTGCTTCCAATTAACCGGCGTTGCCACACTGTAATTGTCGGTCAGCTGCAGCGAATCGATCACTCGCAGAATCTCGTCGAAATTGCGGCCGGTGCTAGCGGGGTAGGTGATGGTGAGCCGCACCTTCTTCTTCGGATCGATGATAAACACCGAGCGTACGGTGAAGCTGTCGCTGGCGTTGGGATGGATCATGTCGTATAGCGTCGAGACCTTGCGGTCGGCGTCGGCCAGAATTGGGAAGTTGACCTTGGTGTTCTGGGTCTCGTTGATGTCGTTGATCCAGCCCTTGTGAGAGTCGACCGGGTCGACCGACAGCGCCAGCACCTTGGCGTTGCGCTTCGCGAATTCGGACTTGAGCTTCGCCGTATATCCCAATTCCGTGGTGCAAACCGGGGTGAAGTCCTTGGGGTGCGAAAACAGCACGACCCAACTGTCTCCCGCCCAGTCATAAAAATGGATGGATCCCTCGCTGGAGTCTTGAGTGAAGTCGGGGGCGATGTCGCCAAGGCGTAACGTTGCCATGTCGGGGTCTCCTTAGGGTTATCCCGCGCGGCCCCGTGCCGCCGGGAAAGCAAACTAGAATAGCGCCGGGCGCCGCAGATCAAAAGAAGTTTATTTCTCTAAGCTCAAACCATAGGGTTCTAAAGGAGCCAAGAGAGCCCGACGTGCGCCGACGCTTCAACCCCTCTAGCGGGACTCAGTTCTCTTGGGCAGAGCCCTGAGCGCAGCCGTTCTTTCTTTGCATAGCTCTCTCAGAGCCGCGAGTTCGGCGCGCGCCGAGTCCGTATCGCCGGCGTCGAGCGCTTCGATATATCGCACCGCTGTATCGGCAATCTCGCTCGCCATCGCAACCCGCTCCATGGCCGGCGCGGAAGCTGGCATGCTGTGCTGGATCCAAGTCTCCAACTCCACAATATTCCTCCAGTTTGTTCGCCCGCGTTCGGGCCGTATATCAGCCTGCCGCACAGGGACACCGGCGTCAATCGGTCCACGCGAGGTCTGGTCCGTTCCTCGACGCAGCGCTAGAATTGTTGCAGTTCCTTTACTTAGCGGTCGCGCTTGACATGGAACGTAAGAAAGTAAACTCGAGCCTGATCCGCTCTGCGGGCTACGACCCAGGATCGCAGATCCTCGAGGTCGAGTTGACCGATGGAACCATCTGGCAGTACTCCAAGGTGCCGGGAGAGGTGCACCGGCGATTCATGGCGGCGCCCTCGATGGTGAGCTTCTATCGCGACAGTATCGAAGACGACTACAGCCGCAAGCGCCTCAAATAAGCCCGCGAGTAGCTCGGATCAGCCCTCATTCCGCCAGCCGTGTTACGTCTGGGCATTCGCTAGCACTCCGCCTCTCCAGCCGCGGGACGCGGGTCCGCTACGAAGCCGAAACGGCTGGCAACTTCAGCAGCCCGTATTTGCCGCACTTGCAGCAGTTGACCCGATAACGCCAATCGGGCGTTGCCACCGTCCGTGCCTGGCCGCTGCGTAATCAGTTGTTCGATAGCGCTGTCCTCCAGCACCTCTCCGGCAGACCCCGATAAACAAGCCAGCAGATCGGGGAGATCGAGGTCGTGGACTACCCCTGCACCGAGTTCGGTTTCGATCAGGACAGCGCCGTTGTCGTCGACCCATGCGGCCTCTGGTCTGACGGCTTGAATGCCGGTATGCGTACACAACCCGAATCCCCCGCCTTCGAAGGGGAAGGTGCGGTAGACATATGGCGCATACGCCAGCGTCACGAACACCCGTTGCGGACCATTCTGGAAGAACCAGCGACCGAGCCCGTCGCAGTCGTAGTTGCGTCCAATGAAACCTGAGAGCGCAGGATTCGCGATGCGCTCGCCTTTGATCGACCAGTTACCGCGCCGGTCCAGACCGAGCCAACCGTACACGGCGGGGACGTCGGGCCATTTCCGGATAGCGCGAAGTACGCTTTCATCCATGAAACATTATAGGCACGCACCCCTGCAGCCCGTCGCGCAGCCGCCTTCTCGGCTCCCGCGGCAAAGAGTAGGATGGCGGGATTCCCGGATCGGCCGGGTGATCTTGCCTGCGTCGTGAACCACTACGCCAAATCTCTTTTGTGCTGCGCTCTTTCTGCCGGCTTGTGGGTGGGCGCAAGCACGGCTCGGGCGGTGGATGAAGAACCTTCGGAATCGGACTGGGCGTCGATTCGAATCGTCATCAGCTCGCAGTTGGACGCTTTCAAACGCGACGACGCTGATGCAGCCTTCTCCCTTGCGTCGCCCGGTATTCGGAAGCAGTTCCATAGCCCCGGCGAGTTCATGCAGATGGTGCGTGCCGGCTACGCGCCGGTCTACCGTCCGGCTACTGTCCAGTTTCTGGAGCATTTCGTGTTGTCGGGGCAGCCCGTGCAGCCGCTCGAGATCGTGACGCCGGACGACTCGGTCGTGGTTGCGTTCTATATTATGGAGCGCCAGCCGGACGGCGATTGGAAGATCGCCGGTTGCGCACTCGGTACAACCTCGGCAATTTCGGCCTGATGGCGCTTACCTTCTACTACGGATCCGGATCGCCTTACGCGTGGCGTGTCTGGCTGGCTCTGGAGCACAAGGGGATCAGCTACGAGCTGAGAACAATGTCGTTCTCGGCGGGAGATCTGCGCAAACCCGAATATCGCGCTATCAACCCGCGGGGCAAGGTGCCCGTTGTCGTGGACGACGGGTTTGCGCTCTACGAATCCGTAGCGATCCTGGAGTATCTGGACGAGCGGTACCCGGGGACAGAGCTGTTC
>Ga0335076_10004492_pt1 | contig 14122 bp, 5 predicted proteins | sample Lox_Sample_25_FD_206717 | JGI IMG/M metagenome (GOLD analysis project Ga0335076, IMG submission 206717) | Soil microbial communities from Loxahatchee National Wildlife Refuge, Florida, United States - Lox_Sample_2.5 | ecosystem: Environmental > Terrestrial > Soil > Wetlands | place: USA: Florida... | reverse complement strand
GACGACGGCCTGTTCGTGATCACGCCGTACTACTCGGCTCCGCACTCCGTCTCGACGCCGACGCTCTCGGGCCCGGCCAACAGCACGCGGTCCGTCGCGCTCTCGGGCACCGGCACCCCCGGCGAGCAGATCTCGATCTATGACGGCTCGACGCTCGTCGGGACGACGATCGTGAGCGCCGCGGGCAACTGGTCGACGACGGTGACGGTCGCGTCCCTCGGCACGCACACCGTCACAGCGAAGCAGACCGATCGCGTGACCGGCCTCACGAGCGGCGCGTCGCACTCGATCACCGTCAAGGTCTGGAACCTGCCGCCGACCCCGACGATCGTCGCTCCGGTCGACACGGTCGCGACGTTCACGATCAGCGGGACTGGCGAGTCCGGCGACACGGTCGCCGTCTACGACGGCTCGACGCTGCTCGGCAAGGTGAAGGTCGAGAGCGGCGCGTGGTCGCTGACGGTGACGCTCGCGGCAGGCGGGCACTCGCTCTCGGCGGTCGAGACGAATCCGGCGTCCACGCTCACGAGCCTCTCGAGCCCGGTCGTCACGAGCACCGTCATCGTTCCGCCGGCGGCGCCGACGCTCTCCGGCCCGTCCACCGCCGGCTCGTCGTTCTCCGTCGGCGGGACCTGCATCGCGGGCGACACCGTCGTCCTCTACGACGGCTCGACGCTCGTCGCGAGCGTCCTGTGCTCCACCGGGACGTGGTCGCTGACCGTGTCGCTGTCACTCGGGACGCATCTGCTGACGGCCGTGCAGAAGGAGCCGGTGCTCGGCCTCCCGAGCTCGTCGAGCCGGGGCATCTCCGTCACCGTCTATCCCGACCCGCCGGTGATCGTCCGCGTCTCGACGCCCGCGGTAACGTCCACGACGACGACCGTGACCGTGAGCGGCACCGGGGCGACGGGCGACACCGTGACCGTCTACGACGGCTCCCACTCGGTCGGCTCCGCGACGGTGAGCGGCGGCACCTGGTCGGCGACGGTGAGCCTCGGCGTCGGGACGCACACGCTCAGCGCGACCCAGACCTCGCCGTCCCCGAGGCTGACGGGTGCGTCGAGCGACACGGTGACGGTCACGGTCTACGCGCCGCCGCCCGCGCCGGGCGTCTCCACGCCGTCCAAGCCGACGTCCGCCTTCACGATCTCCGGCACGGGCGTCAACGGCGACAGCGTCACGGTCTCCGAGGGCTCGCAGACGCTCGGAACGGTGTGGGTCGCGCACGGCGCCTGGTCGCTGCCGGTCACGCTCTCCGTCGGCGCGCACACGCTCTCGGCGGTCCAGTTCGACCCGGTGAGCGGGGCCAGCACCGGCACGACGTTCTCGGTCACCGTCTACCCGACAGCCCCGTCGTTCACCGCGTCGACTCCCGCGCCGACGACCACGACTTCGGCGGTCGTCCTCACCGGCGCCGGGACGAGCGGCGACACCGTGACCGTCGCAGACGGCTCGACGACGATCGGCACGGCTCTCGTCGACGCGAGCGGCGCCTGGACGCTGTCGGCCGCGCTCGCGCCCGGCACGCACACGCTCGGCGCCACCCAGACCTCGCCGGCGCCGACGAAGTTGACGAGTGCCGCAAGCGCGTCCGTCACGGTCGTCGTCGTCCATCCCGCGCCCACGATCACCTCGGTCTCGACGCCGGCCCACACGAAGACGACCACGACCGTGACGGTCGGCGGAACCGGAGTCGCCCACGACTCGATCACGCTGCTCGACGGCGGCGTCGCGATCGGGGCGGCGACCGTGGCCACGAACGGGACGTGGTCGGTGACCGTCAATCTCGGCGTCGGAGTCCACTCGCTCACTGCCACGCAGACCGTGAGCGCGGGCGCTACGAGCGACCCGAGCGCCGCCGCGAGCGTCACCGTGCTGCCGCCCGTCCCCGCCGCGCCGACGATCGGGAGCCAGGCGCCGGCGACGATCGCGAGCGGGCTCACCCTGACGGGCTCCGGCGCCGCCGGCGACACCGTCACCGTCTACGACAACGGCACGGCCATCGGGACGGCGACCGTCGGGAGCAACGGCACGTGGACGCTCGGCATCACGCTCTGGATGGGGTCGAACAGCTTCACCGCGATCCAGACCGACTCGTGGAACCAGCCGAGCCCGACCAGCTCGAGCGTCACGGTCACGCTCTACGTCCAGCCCGCCAGCCCGACGATCACCTCGATCTCGGTCCCGGCGCAGACGAAGACGACGACGCCGGTCACGGTGAAGGGCGGCGGCGTGACGGGCGAGACGATCACGCTCTACGACGGCTCGACGCAGGTCGGCACAACGACCGTCAACTCGAGCGGGAACTGGCAGCTCACGGTCAACCTCGGCGTCGGCATCCACTCGCTGACGGCGACGCAGACGCTCGTCGCCGGCGTGACGAGCGACGCGAGCGCGGCCTCGTCGGTGACGGTGCTGCCGCCGAACCCGGCCGCGCCGACGATCAACGCGCCCGCGCCCGCGACGATCTCGAGCTCCGTGACCCTGAGCGGCACCGGCGTCGCCGGCGACGTCGTCACGCTCTACGACGGCTCGACGTTCCTCGGCCAGGTCACCGTCGCCTCGAACGGCTCCTGGACCCTCGGCGTCACGCTCGTCCTCGGCGCCCACACGATCACGGCGACCCAGACCGACACGACGTGGAACCTCGTCAGCGTCGCGAGCTCCTCGGTGACGATCACGGTCTACACGCAGCCGGCGCCGCCCGGGATCACCTCGACCTCCGTCGGCTCGGTCTGGCACGGCAGCGCCACGGTCACGGTCAAGGGCACCGGCGTGGCGGGCGAGACGATCACGCTCTACGACGGCTCCACCGCGGTCGGCACCGTGACGGTCGGCTCGAACGGCCAGTGGCAGCTCGGCGTCTCGCTCTCGTCCGGGACGCACTCGCTGACCGCGACGCAGACGCTCACCGCGGGCGTGACGAGCAACCCGAGCGCCGCCGTCTCGGTCACCGTTCCGTCGCACTAGCGGCCCCGCACCGGGGAAGATGGCGGGATGAGCGACCGCCTCGACGTCGTCGTGATCGGCGGTGGGATCGTCGGGCTCTCGACCGCGCTCCACCTGCTGGAGCGGCGGCCGGAGCTTCGCCTCGCCGTGCTCGAGAAGGAGCCGGAGCTCGCGTCGCATCAGTCCGGGCACAACTCCGGCGTGCTCCACGCCGGGCTGTACTACCGGCCCGGGTCGCTGAAGGCCCGGCTCTGCCGCGAGGGGAAGCTCGAGCTCGAGCGGTTCGCCGACGAGCACGGGATTCCGTACGCGCACCGCGGGAAGGTCGTCGTCGCGCTGGACGAGTCGGAGCTGCCGCGCCTCGCCGAGCTCGAGCGGCGAGGCGCGGAGAACGGCGTCGAGGGGCTGCGCGCCGTCGGCCCGGACGAGCTCCGGGAGCTCGAGCCCCACGCTGCGGGAATCCGCGCGCTGCACTCGCCGAAGACGGGCGTGATCGACTTCCGCCGCGTCGCGCTCGCGTACGCGGACGACGTGCGTGCGTGCGGGGGAGAGATCCTCACCGGCCGCGAGGTGACGGCGATCCGCTCGGCCGGCGGCGCGCGCGAGATCGCGACGAGCGCGGGTCCGGTGGAGACCCGCGCCGTCGTCGCCTGCGCCGGCCTCCGGTCGGATCGGGTCGCCGCGATGACCGGCAGCGCGCCGCGCGACCACCGGATCGTCCCGTTCCGCGGCGACTACTACACGCTGAAGCCGGAGGCGCGGCGGCTCGTCAACGGCCTCGTCTATCCCGTCCCGGACCCGACGTACCCGTTCCTCGGCGTCCATTTCACGCGGCAGATCGACGGCGGGGTCGTCGCCGGCCCGAACGCCGTGCTCGCGCTCGCGCGCGAGGGCTACCGGCGGACGGACGTGAGCGCGCACGACGTCGCGGAGGTGCTGGCGTTCCCCGGCTTCTGGCGGCTCGCCGCGCGGAACCTGCGCATGGGGGCGCTCGAGGCATGGCGCGACGCCGTGAAGCCGGCGTTCGTCCGCGAGCTGCAGCGCTACGTGCCGGAGATCAGCGCCGACGACGTCGACTTCGGCCCGTCGGGCGTGCGCGGCCAGGCGCTCGCACGCGACGGCTCGCTCGCCGACGACTTCCTCCTCGAGGAGGCGCCGGGCGTGCTGCACGTGCTGAACGCACCGTCACCGGCGGCAACGGCGTCGCCGGCGATCGGCCGCTACCTCGCGGAGCAGGCGGTCGACCGGTTCTTCGCGGACGGCGGCTAGAGGCTTGATGTGAAACAGTCCGCGGCTGCGGCTGGCGCCCCAGGCGCGGCGCCATGCCGTCTCGTCGACCTTGCACAGGCCACCGGCCTGTGCTGCGGCCGCCGAGCCGCCCTGGCTTGGCCTGGAACGGCCCCGCAGGGCGTCCATTTCACATCAAGCCTCTAGTAGGTCCCGCTGATCGGCAGGTCGACGACGACCTCGTTGATGAACGCGACGTGCCCGGGCGGACGCCGGTGCTGCAGAACCCAGAACGCAGCAAGGCCCGGGCTCCTGACGTCGCCCTGGTCGACGCCGAAGTCGTCGCACACAACGAACCTGAGGATCGCCATGTAGTTGCGCGTACACGGTACGACCATGAAGCTGAACACGAACATGTGGGTTCCCTGCGTACCGCCGAGAACGGAGGCGAGGACGCCCGAGCCGAAGCCGATGCTCGACGGCGGAAAGTAGATGTGCGGCGCGGTGACGCTGAAGAGCCGATAGTCGAGTGCGCCGGCGGCCCCCTGCGTCTTCGCCTGTGCCTCGATCGCGGACGCGACGCTGCGGAAGGGAATGAGGAAGTTGGGGTCGGCGGCCATCATCGCCGAGAGCGTGCTCCCCGGCGCGTGCACGGCGGTCCCGCCGGTGCCGGCGTAGAAGCGGGCGAGCGCGGCCGTGCCCGGGGCGCCGCCGCCGGCGGCGACGACGAGCTCGCCGGTCAGGACTGCCTCCAGCTCGAAGTCCGGGAGCGAATCGGCGGCCATGATCAGGAGCCCCGAGCGACTCGAGTAGGGGGAGGTGACGGGCGGGAAGTCGGCCGACAGGGAGTCGTCGCCGGCGCCGCAGCCGCCGGCCGGCGTCCACGAGCCGATCGGCGCCGGGGTCGTGCTGGGCGGCGTGATCGAGCTCGTCGGGAGTGGCGGAGGCGAGATCGAGAATCCCATCACGACGACGACATTGCGGTTCGGATCGCCACTCGTCCGCGACGGAGGCGCGCTGCTGAAGGCGCTCGTCGCTCCGTGTCCGATCACGCTCTGGCGCGGCGGCAGTCCGGAGAAGAGCGTCGCGACCGTCGTCGCGCGGCTGCACGCGAGCGCCTGGTTGTGCGGCGCGGAGCCTTCGCTCGAGGCGTTCCCGTGGAACTCGATCGTGCTTGCGCAGCGCGCGTCGGCGAGCAGCGAGGCGATCAACGGCCCCTGGCCGGGGAGGAAGGCGGTCGAGTCGAACTCGAAGAGAAGCCGAGGCCCGGGGACGAACGCAGCAGGCGCGGAGGTGCAGCTCGGACCGGCGCTCGGGGTCGCGACGGTCGTCGCAGGGACGGCGGCGGGACCGCCGACAGGTCCGCCGGTCGGGCCGGGACCGGGCGCCGTCGGCCCGACGGGCGCCGGCGGGGTCACCGGCCCCTGGCGCTGGATCCTGCGGCGGCCCACGCCTCCGGACGTCTGGAGCACGTGTGCGAGCTCGTGGGCCAGCAGGCGGTCGCCGACCGGGGTACCCGGTGCGTGTCGGCCTGCGGCGAAGACGATGTGGTCGTCGACCGCGTAGGCGGCCGCATCGACGGCCCGCGCGGATGCCGCCGCCGTCGCGTCGTCGTGGACCTGGACGGCAGAGAGATCCGCGCCGAAGCGGGTCTCGAAATAGGAGCGGGTACTCGAGTCGAGGGGCCGTCCGGGGGTGGCGAGCACGTGGTCGACGATCGGCGGCGCAGTCGCAGCCGCGAGGCCTAGTGACGCGCGGGAGAGGTTGAGCCGGCGCGCCTTGCAGGCCGCGCACTCGCCGTCGGGGCCGGGAGTGCCGCCGCAGGCGCAGCGGCCGGGTGCGGGCGAGGACGCGGGCGAGCGCAGGACCGTGTCGGCGAGGCGGTCGGCCTCGCGCTCGAGCGGGTCGTCGGCGGCGCCGATCTCGAGCTGTCGCTGTAACGGTCTGCCGGTCGCGGTCGCAAGCGCCGCGGCCGCGGCGGAGGGCTCCACGGCCCGAGGCGTCGTGCTTCGGGCCGCCGCGGGCGCCGCGCGACCAGAGGGCTCGCTCTTTGCGGTGCGGGCTGCGGCGATCGGCACGGGCCTACTTCCTCTCCACGGTCCAGAACCCCCAGGAATGCGCAGCGAGCTCTGCGCGGCTGATGGAGACGACGTTGGCGCCTGCCGGATCGATGACGCCGAACCGCTGCGCCTGGGAGTCGACGGAGTTCAGAACCATGAAGTGCCCGCCGTAGGCATAGGTGCCTCCCCCTGCGGTCGTGCCGCTGCAGGAATGGCAGAGGAAGATCACGAGGTTGCCGCTGCGCAGCGTCGTCGTCGCCTGGTCGAGCGTGATCTTCAAGCCGCGGAATCCCGGCCAGGCGGTCGAGACGTTGGTCACCATCGTGTCGCCGGTCGTACCGTTGTTGCAGACGCGTCCGTTCGTCTCGGCGTAGCTCGCGGTCTGCACCGGGGTCACGAGCTCGATCCGGTTCGGGCCGGCCGCCGTCTCCGGATCCTCCTGGAAGAGGTAGTTGAGGAGGATCGCGAGCGATGTCGGGCCGCAGCCGGCCTCCGCGACGTTCGTGCAGCTGGCCGCTTGTCCGTAGCGGCGCTGGCCCCAGCGCGGGTCGGCCTGCTTGTAACCCGTCGCGGTCGTCGTGAGGCTCGCGGCGAGGCGGCGCCGGTCCTGCTCGAGCCGATCCCGCCGTAGAGCAAGGATCGCCGCCCGCGGATGCCGCGGATCCGAGACCTGCGGAAGGGTCGCGATCTCGGCGTCGATGGCGGCGATCTGCGCCTGGAGCGACTCGATCTGCTGCCGTGTCCGCCAGCGCCGGAGCGGACGAGCCTGCGCCTCGTGCTCCGCGAGCTCGCGCTCTCGGCTCACGAGGTCGAGGCCCAGGGCGTCCAGGTCGGGGCGGCCCGCCACGCTCTGGGGCGCAGGCCCGAGCCGCCGATTGATGTCCTCGATCTCGTCCTGGAGCGCGTTGATCCGCTCTTCGAGATGCTCCAGGAGCGACCGTCGCGTTCGATCGAGGTCTCCCTCGAGCTGGGTCCGGCGCGCCGAGGACTGCAGCGGCAGCGCGTCGACCTGCGAGCGGAGGCTGAGCGCCGATGCGGTCTCCGCGTCGATCTGCCGGAGGAGCGCGGCGAGGAGCGCCGTCCGAGCCGGCCCGGCCTGCGGGGTCACCGGCCCCTGCCGGTGAAGCCTGCGCGAGCGCGCACCCGCGGTCTGCCGTACGTGCGCGAGCTCGTGCGCGAGCAGCCGGTCGCCGGCCGCCGTGCCGGGCGAGTGCCGCTGTGCGGAGAACACGATGTCGCTGCCGACGGTGTAGGCGTGTGCGTCGACGGCGCGGGCCGAGGCGGCGGCGGGCGCATCGTCGTGGACGCGGACGGCGGAGAAGTCCGTTCCGAAGCGCGGCTCGAAGTAGGAACGAGTGCGTGCGTCGAGCGGGCGTCCGGGGGCGGCGAGTACCTGGTCGACGATCGGCGGCGCCGTCGACCGCGTCGGGCCCGGCGTCGCGCGGGAGAGATTCAGGCGCTTCGCCTTGCATGCTGCGCATTCGCCGTCGGGTCCCGGCGTGCCGCCGCAGGCGCAGCGTCCCGCTCCGGGGTCGGGCGAGCGGAGCACGGTGTCGGCCGCGCTGTCCGCTTCGCGTTCTGGCGGATCGTCTGCCGGGCCGATCGCGAGCTGTCGCTGCAGGCGTGCGCCGCTCGCCGTCGCGAATGCGTTGGCGGCGGAGTCCTCCACGGGCGGGCTCGCGTGCCGCGCGGCCACGGGCGGCGCCGGATCGGGCGCACGCTTGGCTTGCGGGGCTCGCGTGACGGGTGCTGCGGCGTACATCAGGGAGCCGCCGTCGTCGCCGGGGTCGTCGCCGCTGCGGCGGCGATCTTCGCCTTCGCCCGCGAGGTCGCGGCCGCAATCTCGAGACCGAGGCTTTCCATGTCGTCGAAGTGCTGGACATCGCCGCTCTCGCCCCAGAAGTCGATCGCTCCCCACCGGGTCAGGGTCCGGCCGAGGCCGATGACGACCTCGCGCGGGATCGTCAGGAAGCCGGCGCCCGGGTCCTGCGGGCCGGCGCTGTGCGGCGCGAACGGCCGGTCAGCCGTTCCGATCGAGCCCGGGGCCTTGAAGCCGGTCACTCCCGGCGGGCCGCCCGTCGGGATCGCTCCACCGAGCACGGCGTAGTCCTCCCACATCTGCTTCAGGACGTCGGCCGCGGCGGGGACCGTCGCGCCTGGGTGCTTCGTCGCCCACGGTCCTGCGAGGAAGGCGGCGATCGCGCCGGGCGCCGTGCTCTTCATCAACGCGAAGTAGTCCTTCATCGCCTGGCTCTCCAGCGCGAGCCGGTCGTAGTACTCGCCCAGACGGTCGGCGCGGGTCGTCGCGGACGAGCCGGGCAGGTTCTTGTGCGACGTGATGATCGTCGGGATGATCGACTGCTGGCCGCCGATCGGGCTGTTGAGCATGAACTCCGCGATGCGGTGGTAGACCGGCGCGAGCTGGACGTCGAGGGTCGCCTCGCCGTGCTCGTGCATCACGTACGGGTTGGCGGCGACGTCGATGTCGATCGCCAGCCCCCAGCCGTGGGGGCCCTGCTTCGAGCGAAAGCCGCCGACCGACGTGATCCCGTAGCCGGACGGGATCGTGGCGCCCGACCTTGCGAACTCCGCGTCGATCGCCGTCTTCGCCGTCGCCAGCTTCGCGAGCAGCTCCGACCGCACGCCGCGGTCGATCGGATGGCCGAGGAAGCTGCCCGGGACCATCGTCGCCGCATACGCCGCGTAGTCGGCGTATGGGCCTCCCAGCGCCGGGCCGATCTGCCGGGCGATATCGTCCCACGTCGGGTCGGGCGGTTTCGGCGCCGTCGGGGCACGCCTGACCGTCGTCGACCGTACCGGCTGCGCGACATGGGCGAGCTCGTGGGCGAGGAGCCGGTCGCCGGACGCCGTCCCGGGCGCGTGGCGCCCGGCGGCGAAGACGATGTGATCGCCGACGGTGTACGCGTTTGCGTCGATCGCGGACGCGGAGGCTGCGGCGGTCCGGTCGTCGTGGACGCGGACGGCGGACAGGTCGGCACCGACGCGGGGCTCGAAGTACGCGCGGGTGCGCGCGTCGAGCGGGTGTCCCGGCGCCGCGAGCGCACGATCCACGACCGGCGGCGCGACTGCGATCGCCCGGCCGCCGGCCCGCGGCGTCCGCGCAGGCGGCGGGCGCGCCGTGTCGGCGCGCGCCGCCTGCTCGCTGAGCCTCGATTGCGCCACCCGCCTACGTGGTGTGGCGGAACCCGTAGACGAGTGCGGCGGCAGGACAGCTTCCCGGAATGGGATCGGTGGACGCGAACGTCGCGACTTGCGGCTGACCCTGACCGTTGAGCAGCGTGAGGATCGCCGTGCCGCGCTGGGTCTGAAGCGCCGCCGTCCCTGCGGTGGTGTCACCTTGTTGCGCGACGACGACGACGTACGCCGGCTCGAAGACCTGACCCGACGTTCCCGTGAACGCAGCGACGAGATCGGTGCTGTCCGTGTTCGTCTCGACGACCGCGTCGTCGAGCCCGAACTCCACCTGGCCCATCTCCTGGACGTCCGCGGCTCCCGTGTTGCCCGCGAGGAAGTCCGCCAGCTTGGTGTGCGGGTCCTTGAGCACGGTCAGCAGAGCGTCGATGCTCTTCGGGTTCCCGCTGATCCAGTAGACCGTCTGGCACGTGGTGGCCACAGGCTGGACGACCGTGACGAACGGGCAGTCGAACAGCCACGACGAGACCTGAACCTCCTGCACCGTGACGGGTGCGTCGGCGAAGTTCAGTGCCGCCGCGATCGCGGCACCCTCTGCCTGCAGATCGGCGGTGGTCCGCGTCGTCGGGTTGCCCGTCTGGTAGTAGACCGTCAGCGAGGCCACGTCTCCGTCGCCGTTCGACTCCCAGGCGGCCACCAGCGGCTTCGTGTCGCCGACGATCGCGTTGGCGTCGTCGAACTTCACGGTGCCGAGGCTCTTGCCGATCGTCGACAGGTCGAACGCGTTGTACGAGGTGTAGTTCGCGATCGTCGGCGGCTCGTAGCGGAGGACGGTGTGGCAGACCTGGACCGGCGGCGGAACCGTCAGCACGACGATCGCGCCGTCGAAGCCCGGCCCGGCCAGCACGACCGGCACCGAGTCCAGCACGTCCGTCTGCGCGTTCGACGCGAACGTCACGTCCGGCGAGATCGCCGACTCGTACGTCGCGAGCCTCGACGCCGCGAGCGCGTCGCCGTCGGCGCCGCCCGCAGTCGCGATCGCCGCGTACTGGACGATCGGCCCGGCCTGCGCCGCCTGCCAGTCGGCGCGCAGCGACCACTCCGGCGTGTCCGCCGTCGCGACGCCGCCGCCGAACTCGACCTGGCCGACGAGCTTCACGAACTTCTGGATCGCGTCGCTCCCGCTGTGCACGGCGGCGACGATCGCGCTCGCCTGCTGCGTCGTCGCCGCCTCGGCCGTCCAGATCTGGTAGCGGCGCACCGGCGGCGGGACGACCACGACGTCGTCGGCGCAGTCCTTCGTCCGACGGCGCTGAAACAGGACCCAGTCGCGGACGGCGTCCACCGTGAGCTGGTCGCCCGGCTGCGCCGGCGGCGGGAAGAGGACGAGCCGGCTCGCCGCCGCGAAGTTCGGCTTCTGCAGCGCGGCGCCGATCACGTCGAGCGCGTTGCTCGCGAGCTGGTAGACGGCGTTGCCGGGCACGAGCACGTCGGCGCTCTCCGTCAGCGTCGCGCGGAGCAGCTGCTCGTGCGTCGTGGCGTGGGAGAGGTCGACGGTGGCGGTCGCGACGACGGGGCTGCCGTCCCACGACACGTTGGCGACGATGTTCGTCTTCGCCTTGAGGCCGCCGATCGCGATCTCGACCCAGGGTGACGCGCCCGCGGGGGCCCCGCCGAGCGTCACCATCACGTCGATGTCGAGCGCGACGACGAGCGGCTTCTGCGCGACGCCGGTGATCGTCGCCGCCGTCGACGCGAACCCCTTGAGCCCGCCGATCACGCGCGTGCCGCCGCTGCCGATCGGGAGCGTCGACGCGACGGTGAAATCGCCCTGGACCTCGTAGCTGACCGCCGAGCTCTTCTCGGCGGGCGCGACGAAGTCGATCGTGAGCTGGATCCGCGTCGACTCGCCGACGACGAGCGAGAACGGGTTGCGGTCGCAGCTCGCGTCGATCCAGAGCCCGACGGGCCGGCCGGACGCCGGAACGAATGCGGCGACCTCCGTCGCGGCACTCCTGGAGGTCCCGAGCGAGAAGAGCGCCGCCTGGCGGTTTTGGAGGCTGTAGAGCTTCGCGCTGGTCGCCGTCGCGGCGATCCCGGAGACGATGTCCGTCTGCGTCGGGAGCTCGTCGACGAGGAGCGTGCGGTTCGCCCGCACCGCGTCGCCGATGCGTCCGAGCGCGCTCGCACGCGCCGCGGCTCCGATCGAGGCGACGGCGCGGAAGACGTTGTCCACCTCGTGCACGTGGCTGGCGTCGGTGGCTCCCGCGTACGCGAACGTGGCGCCGCCGTTCCCGGTCGTGTCGCTGCGGCCGGCGCCGTGCACGCCGAAGCCGACCTGCAGCGGATGGATCGTCGAGACCGCGGTCGCCGCTGCCGGGGCCGGTGCAAGAGCGTCCCGCACGACCGGCGCCTCCATCAGGGCTCGCGGCGCGACGGTCGTCTCCACGATCGTCCCCGGACGCTCGCGCACGACCGTCGCGGCGACCTGGTTGCCGACCGCGGGCACGACGTTGAGCCAGCCGTCCCAGCCGGTCCCGGGCGACGCCGCCTTGCGGCTGACGATCTGCCCGTCGGGAACGAGGATGTCGACCTGCGGCTTGTTGGACGGGTCGTCGAGCCCGCTGAGGAGCGAGATCCGCTCCATGTGCTCGGCCGCCTCGAGCGCGTGCGCGACGTAGTCCGGCCGCACGACGCAGAAGCGGAGGTCGAGCCCGTTCCCGACGAGGGCGCGCACCTGGTCGTTGACGGTCACGTCGGAGCCGGCGATGACGGGCAGATACCCGGCGCTCGGCAGCTCGACGATGCCGCCGTCGACGAGGACACGCTTCGACGGAACCGCCGACACCGGCGTCAGGACGTTCGCGAGGCTCGTGCGCATCATCGCCAGCTCGGCGTAGCTCAGCCCCGGCAACGCCTGCGGGACGGCGTCGCCGAGCGACGCGATGCGCGTCTGCACGGTGTCGATCCGGTCGAGCACCTGGGAGATCGCCGACGACTGCGGCGCGCACGGATCGGACCCCGGCGTCCCCGGCGCGGGTCCGGCGAGCAGGTCTCGCAGCTGGCACTGGAACTGGAGGATCTGCGCGAGGTAGACGTCCCACGGGCGCATCGCCATGCGGAAGGCCCAGTAGCGGCGCGGCGGCGTCTCGATCCGCTCGCGCCGCGCGGTCCACTCGTCGAGGAACAGCGTCGCCGAGCCGGAGCGGTCGATCACGGCGACCGGCACCTCGCTCCCCGTGACGCTCGGCGCGCCGAGGCACCACGTCTCCGCGCGCAGTCCGACCCCGGAAATGAGGCTCGCGACCGACTGCCGCTCCTGCTCGAAGTACGCGGAGGCGACGAGCGAGCGCAGGTGCGTCTGCGTCAGCGTCACCGACGACGACGTCGCAAGCGTGAGCGTGAGCGGATGCACGCGCACGGTCACGCCCTCGACGCGGTACGGCCGGTCGGTCGACGTCGCGCACGCGTCGGCGCAGAGCACGCCGAAGACGTCCTCCTCGCCGCAGAGCGCCTCCGCGCTCGCGAGCGTGACGACGTAGAGGCTGCGGCCGTTCGCGACCGTCCCGGAAGGAGGCGCCGCGGCCACCTCGAGGCAGTCGGCGAAGTCCGCGGTCGCGAACGCCGGCGCCGCCGCCATGCGGGTCAGGATCCCTCGGCTCGCGTCGATCACGTCCTGGATGCCGACCGACACCTCCTGCTGGAGGAGCAGCACGTGACCCTGCGGGTCGAAGGCGAGGCCGGCCCCGATCTGGAGCGTGTCTCCCGCGCCGAGCGAGACGTCGAAGCCGTAGACGATCCCGGGCCCGCCGCCCTGGTTGCCGAGGGCCGCGAGGCTGCGCAGGTACGTCTGCTCGGCGGTGAGGTCGGCGGCCCGCATGAACTTGCCGTCGAAGTAGTTGAGCCGCGTCAGCGGCGTCGACGTCGGGATGCGCACCACGCCGGCTCCGTCCGACGCGAGCACGAGGTTGAGCTGGAGCGCGGTCGGATCGAGCGCCGACATGTCAGTTCCCCTTCCGGATCATGGTGACGGAGTCGTTCCCATCGGCGAGCGCCTGCAGCGAGCCGTCGAGCAGCGGATGCGCGCCCGTTCCCGTGGCGATCACGCGGAGGACGTCGGTGTCCCCGAGCGTGACCGCGGACTTCAGCGCGAGCGCGACCGTCTGCGGGTCGTTGAGCGACGACTTGAACTTCTGGTCGGACCAGCCGCCGCTGTACAGCGAGACGGAGAACGCCTCGTCCTGCGCGCTCGGCGCGTCGAGCGCGGCGGTGAACGCGAGCGTCACCGTCAGCCCGTCGTCGGACAGCGTGCACGACGAGACGCGCGTGCCGCCGCCGGCCGCGTCGCTCGACGCGCCGCCGGCGACGGTCAGCTCCTGGATCGTCGAGGTCGCGACGTGGACGGGACGCTGCGACGTATCCACCTCGCAGCTCGTGAGCGTCCAGTCGCCGGTCGTCCCGCTGAGCTCGACGGCGACGGTCGCGAGCAGGACCGGCGTCGTCTCGTCGACCGGGAAGAGCAGCAGCTCGCCGTTCGAGTCCGTCGCCGGCTGGAGGTCGATCCCGTCGAGCGCCGCGAAGTCGCGGAGCGCGCCGAGGAACGCGGCCTCCTGCTGGGACGCCGGCGGGCCGCCGATCGTCTCGAGCTCCGCCGCGACGGCCTGGTCCTCCGCCGTGTGCAAGCCGTCCGGGTCGGGCGCGACGTCGAGGCCGAAGAGCAGGCGCAGCCGCCG
>Ga0335076_10004491_pt1 | contig 14124 bp, 10 predicted proteins | sample Lox_Sample_25_FD_206717 | JGI IMG/M metagenome (GOLD analysis project Ga0335076, IMG submission 206717) | Soil microbial communities from Loxahatchee National Wildlife Refuge, Florida, United States - Lox_Sample_2.5 | ecosystem: Environmental > Terrestrial > Soil > Wetlands | place: USA... | reverse complement strand
ATGATGAAACTCCGTAAAGCCGTCTTCCCCGCCGCAGGACTCGGCACCCGCTTCCTGCCCGCCACCAAAGCCCAACCGAAAGAAATGCTGCCCGTTGTCGACAAGCCCATCATTCAATACGGCGTCGAAGAGGCCATGGCCTCCGGCTGCGACCAGATCATCATCATCACTGGACGAGGCAAGCAATCCATCGAAGACCACTTCGACGTCAGCTACGAACTCGAGCGCATGCTCCAGGATCGTCAGAAGACCGACCTCCTCAAAATCGTTCGCAACATTTCCGACATGATCCACGTCGCCTACGTCCGTCAGAAAGAAGCCCTCGGACTCGGCCACGCCGTCCTCATGGCCCGCGAACTCGTCGGGAACGAGCCCTTCGCCGTCCTGCTCGCCGACGACGTCATCGACGCCTCTGTCCCTGCGCTCAAGCAGATGGCCGACGTCTTCAACGAAAAACAGTGTTCTGTCATTGCCGCCCAGGTCGTCGAAGGCAAAATGATTTCTTCCTACGGCGTCTTCGACGCCCAGCCCGTCAGCGGATTCAACGGACGCCTCTTCGAAATCCGCAACATGGTCGAAAAGCCCAAGCCCGAAGAAGCCCCGTCGAACCTCGCCATCATAGGGCGCTATATTCTTACGCCAGCCGTCTTCGACTGCCTCGCCAAGACTCCGACCGGCGCCGGAGGCGAACTCCAGCTCACCGACGGCATGCGCATGTTGCTCAAGCAGGAAAAAATGTATGCCTACGTCTACGAAGGCCGCCGCTACGACACCGGCGACAAACTCGGATTCCTCAAAGCCACAGTAGAATTCGCCCTCAAACGTGACGACCTAGGTGGCCCGTTCCGCGAATACCTGAAAGGCCTGAAACTCTAAATAAAAATAAGTCGTGTAGCCTCGGACCCTCTGGTCCGGGGTTACGCGCGAAAGCGCGAAATAGCGTGCCCGACCCGAGCATTTCCCTTGCAACTGTTCCCAGCCAGTAATCACAGGTACACTCATCCGGTACCCAGGGGCGATGTTCGGAGAATTCGTAAGGAGTGCCGTTCCCGCGCACTTCCCCTGCCCAACACACAAGCGAGGTCTCCCGGTCGCGTGGGAAAACGCAGCGAGCCCCGTAAGGACATCCAGGTTCCTGTTCGCCTCTTCGGCACCGACTCTACCGGCGCCGTCTTTTCCCAGAAAGCCGTCACCGTCAACATCAGTCGCAACGGAGTCGAACTGGCCGGTGTCGAGGCCAAACTCGCAATCGACGAAATTGTCGGCCTCACCTATGGCGCCAACCGCGTTCACTTTCGCGTGAAGTGGATCGGCAAACCCGGCACACCCAAGGCCGGACGCATCGGCATGCTCAACGTTTCTCCCGGCAAACCGCTTTGGGATTTTCCTCTGGATGCCTCGTCCCAGGACCTGTACCAGGGCGCCATGACCGAGCGCCGCCAGCATCCGCGCTACCGCTGCCAGAACTCCATCGAGATCCACGTTGTGGGCGGCGCTTCCTTCTGGGGCACCGTTGCCGACCTCAGTCTCGGCGGATGCTACGTCGAGATGGCCATCCCCATCAAAGTCGACACCAAACTCAGCGTCGCCCTCTGGTTCGGACAAGCGAAGGTCGCCGCCGAAGGCGAAGTCGCGCATTTCACTCCCGGTTTCGGCGTCGGCATTCGCTTCACCAAAATCTCCGACCAGGACCTCTCCGTCATTCGCAAATATCTCGACAGCCTCGCGCCCTTGGCGCGCAAACCGCTACTAGGCAAAGTGCCCCGTCCCGCTCTTTAGAAAAAGGTCTCTCGCGAGCAACGGGATTAACAAAGCAAGGTATGGGGACTTTGACTTCCTAAGCCGAATCGGAAGAACCGAGCGACGCCGCAGCGGGGATATTTATCAGAATCTTGCCAGCGCCGAAAAAACGAACGGTGTCATCCTGAGCGTAGCCGCATTTCAGGCGGGCGAAGGATCTCCCGCGCCATTGCTCTTCGGAACAAACGCTCCTCACCTTTCCGAGCCTTCGCACCCCCTACTTCCCCTCGCGCATCTTCCGCGACTTCTCCTCCACTCCACGGGCCAGCTTCTCTTTGTGCGCGACCAATTTCTTCGCCACGCCTTCATCGGACAACCCAATCATCTGCGCCGCCAGAATCCCGGCATTCGTCGCGCCCCACTTTCCGATCGAGACCGTCGCCACTGGAATTCCCGCCGGCATCTGTACCGTCGACAGCAGCGAGTCCATCCCATTCAACGACGTCGACGGAATCGGCACGCCAATCACCGGCAGCGTCGTATGCGCCGCAATCACACCCGCCAAATGCGCCGCGCCACCCGCCCCGGCAATGATCACCCGAATCCCACGCCCCGCCGCGTTCTTCGCATAATCCGCCGAACGGTCTGGAGACCGGTGCGCCGACGTCACATCGATTTCATACCCGATGCCAAAATCGTCGAGCGCTTTCCCAGCCTCGCGCATAATCTCCAAATCCGAATCACTCCCCATCACAATCGAAACCAACGTTTTGCTCATCGTCCCCTCATGAATAGAAGTAACTTCTAAAGATTGTTCACTCTAAGATTGTCATCTTGAGCAGTCGAAGGATCCCTACGATCATCATGAACCCCGCGACAACCACCGCCGCGGGTGCCCCACAACTCGCGCGCTGTTTGCGCGAGATGTGGGGATTTCTCTCGATACTGCAAAATGGTGTCGGGACGGTAATCAGCACGCACGACAATAAGCCACTCTGTACTCGCGACTCGCAACTAGCGCTTCAGCGCTCTCCCCGCAATGTCCTTCCGATAATGCGCCCCGGCAAACGAAATCTTCCCGCAAGCCTCATACGCGCGCGCTACGGCACTCTCCAACGACCCAGCCCGCGCCGTTACTCCCAGCACCCGTCCACCAGACGTGTAGTACACCCCATCTCGTCGCGACGTCCCCGCATGAAACACCTTCACGCCCGAAATCTTAGCCGCTTCCTCCAGCCCGTCAATCCGTTTCCCGGCCTCAAACGTCCCCGGATACCCACCCGACGCCATCACCACGCACACCGCCGCATCCGGCGACCACCGGAAATCCCCTTCGCTCACACGCCCATCGATCGACGCTTCCAGCGCATCCACCAGATCGCTTTCCAGCCGCATCAGGATCGGCTGCGTCTCCGGATCGCCAAACCGGCAGTTAAACTCCAGAACCATCGGACCGCGAGCCGTCATCATCAGCCCGCAATACAGGACGCCTTTGAACTCCGCGCCCTCCGCCTTCATCCCGTTCACCACCGGCTGCGCAATGTGATGCACCAGCCAGTCCCGCATCTGCTCATCGACAATATCCGCCGTGGAGTACGCGCCCATCCCGCCCGTGTTCGGTCCGGTATCTCCATCGCCCACTCGCTTATGATCCTGCGCCGCTACCAGCGGCACCACGCGCTCGCCATCGGCGAACACCAGGAACGACAGTTCGTCGCCCTTTAAGCACTCTTCCAGCACCACGCGCGCCCCGGCCTCGCCCACCATCTTCCCGCTCAACATCTCGGCCGCCACGCTCGCCGCTTCTTCCTTCGTCTTCGCGATCACCACGCCCTTACCCGCCGCCAGCCCATCGGCCTTCACCACGACCGGCACATGAAAATGCGACAACGCAGACCGTACCTGCTCAATGGAATCGCAAATCGCAAACGGCGCGGTGGGAATGTGATGCCGCTGCAGAAATTCTTTGGCGAAACTCTTCGACGACTCCAGCCGCGCCGCCGCCGCCGTCGGACCAAACGTCTTCCATCCTCGCCGCGTGAACTCGTCCACCACGCCCAGCATGAGCGGCACCTCGGGGCCCACCACCGTCAGGTCCGGCTGCAGACGCGTCGCCAGCGCCGTCATCGACCCCAGGTTCTTCATGTCGGCCGGCAGGCATTCCGCCTCATCGGCGATCCCGCCGTTCCCCGGAGCGCAATAAAGTTGCGAAATTCGCGGGGACCGCCGCAGCGTCGAAACCAACGCGTGCTCCCGTCCCCCGCCACCCAGCACAAGTACTTTCATAGAAGACAAATCAGGTTATGGGCTTCGGAGGAATGCTGTCAAACTCCGTTACAGGGTGGGATTTTGATCTCCGAAAAAGCGCACGAAATTTGAAGTGGATTTGCAACCGGTTCTTGCCGCCCGCCGCACAATCGCGCGAGCACTCGGTACTCGCTACTCGGTACTCACTACTCACTACTTCAAATACGCCCGCACCAGCGAAATCAAATCCTCGGTCAACTCCTCTGGAGACTGCGACCCCCGTTGGGGATGCGCAATGTGCAACCGCACATGATCTTCCAGGATTTCTGCCATCAGGCTGTTCACCCCGCCGCGGATCGCCGCCAGCAGCATCAAAATATCGGCGCACTCGTCTCCGTCCGTTACCGCGCGCTCCACCGCTGCCACCTGCCCGCTCAGCCGCCTGGTCCGCGACAGCAGCTTCTGTTTTTCTTTCGGAATCTCCGGCAATCTGTCCTTCATGGTTCGTATTTTACTCTTGACATATACCCTAGGGGGGTATGATATATAACCCTGGAAAGAATGGCCTGGTCGTAACATTCCTTTAACCCGCGGCGCATACACTCCTTGAACCGGAAACATCAGCAGGAATTGATATGTATTAACCATGGTTAACTCGGGTAGTATAGCGGCATTAACTAACAAACTCTGAAAATAAACGGTTTATGTGGGTGGTTTTGATCACTGAGGGCAGTGTTTCGCCGCACGGAGTGCGGCGCACCGCACTTCTAGAGTAAGTGGCATGACATTGAAATTGAAATTCATTTTCAATACGGGACGGGCTCTCCCCGTTCCCCTCCGTGCCCTTATTCCATCTTTTTCGTGTGCGCTCTTTCTCTCGTTCTGCCTCTTGTCGGTAACTCCGCTCCTGCTGTGCCAGCAAGTCGAATCCCCGATGCCCCCTCCCGCGAACGCCGCTGCTGACCCCCCTCCCCCCGACGACAGTACCGAATCGATGTTCCCTCATTTCAAAGACACGCGCTTCTGGCTCACCGGCCAGGCCAACTTCATCTTCCAGGCCCATCCCGAATTTCCCGCGCCGTACAGCGGGACGCACAGTCTCGATCCCCACTACGAAAAGGCTACGTCGCGGGTCATGACGCTCTATGGCGGCTACCGCTTCAACCACTCCACCGAGGTCCTCGTCGATCTCGAAGAGGCCGGAGGCGCCGCTCTTACTCAGGGTTTCGGCCTCGCCGGCAATACCGATCTCGACATCGTTCGCAATCCCTTGCTCAGTAAGGCGCCGTATCTCGGACGCGGCATCATCCACCACGTCTTCGCCCTGAGCGCCGACAAAGTCGAAAACTCCCGCAACTTCCTCTCGCTTTTCGAAGAACTCCCGCGCCGCCGTCTCGAAGTGCGCTTCGGCAAGTTCAGCATGCCCGATTTTATCGACGCCAATTCCGTCGGCAGCGACACCCACTTCCAGTTCCTCAACTGGACTACCGACAACAACGGCGCCTGGGACTACGCTGCCGACACGCGCGGCTACACCGTCGGATTCACCGCCGACTACGAAGATCGCAACTGGGGATTCCATTTCGCCGAAGGCCTCATGCCCAAAATCGCCAATGGCATCGACCTCGTCTGGAAGCCCTGGCAAGCGCACGCCGAAAATCTCGAATACGAACTCCGCAAGGGAATCCTCCCCAAAAAATCGGGAGTCGTTCGCGTTCTCGCTTTCACCAACGCCGCCAACATGGGCATCTATCGCGACCAGGTCATCCACGCGGCGGTCGAAGATAAAACGCCCGACATCACTGACCACCCCTGGCACATCACCCGCAAGTACGGATTCGGCCTCAACCTCGAGCAGGCCCTCACCGCGCACCTGACAGCCTTCGCCCGTACCGGATGGAACGACGGTCGCACCGAATCCTTCGCCTACACCGAAGTCGAGCAAACCGTCGCCGCCGGCATCGGAGCAAGTGGTTCGTGGTGGCATCGTAAGCAAGATCGCGCCGGCATTGCCTTTGTCAGCAACGCCATCAAGAAAGATCACCAGAACTATTTAGCCGCCGGAGGCCTCGGATTCCTCTTAGGCGACGGCCATCTCACTTACGGCCGCGAAAATATTTTGGAGAGTTACTACACCGTGCACCTCTGGCGAGGTTTCTACGCAGCTCCCGGCGTGCAGCACATTAACAACCCCGGCTACAACAAAGACCGCGGCCCAGTAGTAGTCCCCACGTTCCGCCTCCACGCCGAATTCTGAAGAAAACAATAGCGGGTGCGGGTGCCCCACTTCTCGCGCGCTCTTTGCGCGAGACGTGGGGATTTTCGCTGGCAGTGCATGATCGTGGCATTTCGCCTCCATACCAGGCGTCATCCCAAACCCCGATTTCACCAGCGCGCCGAGGGATTCTCCCCCTCGCGGCCTCTGTGGGATCATCTCCCGGTACGCGGTACTCGCCGCTGGGTACTAGCGGCCGTTCCAAAATCCGAACCAAATCGCTCTGGACGATTTATCCTCCAGGAAAAGTGCTAATACAAAGCAACGACCGCGGCCAATTCGTCACTATCGTATTTTGAGAGGTACCTTCCGTGAAACTCCGTCGTTTCGCCCTCGCCCTCCTCGTTCTCACCACGCTCACCTACGCGCAGGACTTCAAGAAGCAAGTGATCTACCAAATCGTCACCGACCGCTTCTACGACGGCAGCACGACCAACGACAATCCCTCGCAAAGCTCCGGCCTCTTCGATTCCACCCACACCAATTGGTTCGCTTACTGGGGCGGAGATCTCGCCGGCATTCAGCAGCAGATGTCCTACATCAAGGGCATGGGTGTCACGGCGATTTGGATTTCTCCGACGGTCGACAATGAGAACCTGAATCTCAACAGCAACACGCCCATCTCCGCTCCCTATCACGGATACGACGCGCGCGACTTCATGAAAGTCGAAGAGCATTTCGGCGACACCGGCAACTCCTGGTCCGCTTTCGACAGTCTCACCTCTTCCGCCCACACCAACGGCATCAAAGTCATCGTCGACTGGGCCAACAATCATTCCAACTACAACGGCGGCGGAGAATTTGGCGCTCTCTACAACAACGGCACCTTCATGGCCTCCGACTCCAACGATCCCAACGGATACTTCCACCACAATCCCAACATCACCGACTACAACGATCGCTATCAACTCCAGTACTACACTCTCCTGAGTCTGGAAGATCTAAATCAAGAGAACGCCACGATTGATTCCTATCTCAAAACTGCTGTCCACCAATTCCAGACGCACGGTGCCGATGCCTTCCGTCTCGACGCCATCAAGCACGCCACCTGGGGCTGGGAATACTCTTTCGCCAACAGCGTCTACAGCCAGGCCCCCAGCTTCCTCTACGGCGAGTGGTACAACAATGACTCCGGGGATGCGATGTATCACGACTCCTACAAGTTTGCGAACAAGACTGGGATCAGTGAACTCGATTTCGGTGTGAATCAGGCGGTGCGCGATGTCTTTGCCAGCAACAATAACTTTTCGGAACTCGACAGCGCTGTCACTTCCGAAAATGCCAACTTCACTTGGAATAACGATCTCGTCACCTTCTTCGATTCTCACGACGAGTCGCGGCTGCTCTCGCTGAATAACAACAACAACCGCCTGCATGAAGCGATGGCGTATGTCCTTACCACGCGCGGCATCCCGGTCATTCTCTATGGCGACGAACAGTATCTGCACAACGACACCAGTGGCGGCGGCGATCCCTACTGCCGTGTGTGGATGAGTTCTTTCAGCACGACGACCACGGCGTATCAACTCATCAGCAAACTCGCAGGACTTCGCTCCGGCACAAACGACGCGCTCGCATACGGGGGCTATCAGCAGCGCTGGATCAACAATGACGTCTACATCTACGAGCGCCAGTTCTTCAATGACGTCGTGCTGGTCGCCATCAACAAGAACGACACGACAAGCTATCCGATCTCGGGCTTGCTCACGGCGCTGCCCGCGGGCACTTACAGCGACTATCTCGGAGGTCTGCTGGGAGGTTCCAGCCTCACCGTCACGACCGGCAGCGGCAACAACAATCCTGCGGGAAATTTCACCCTGCCCGCACACGCCGTTGCTGTCTGGCAATCGACCAGTTCACCCTCAACTCCTCAAGTGGGATCGATCGGGCCCACCATCGGCCAGCCCGGAATGAAAGTCACGATCGCCGGCAAAGGCTTCGGATCTTCCCAAGGTTCTGTTCTGTTTGGCACCACTGCAGCGACCATCAACTCGTGGTCAAACACGTCTGTCACATTCACCGTGCCGAGCGTGACCAACGGCGTCTACCAGATGCAGTTGAAAAACAGCGGAGCCACGTCGGCGAACACGATTCAATTCACGGTGCTGACCGCGAAGCTCATCCCGGTGACGTTCACCGTCAACAATGCCACGCCCACCAGTCCCGGCGACTACATCTTTGTCACCGGCAGCACCATCGAACTCGGCAACTGGGGCACAACATGGGACACGGCAATCGGACCCATGCTCGATCCGAACTATCCCAACTGGTTTTTGAATGTGGCGTTACCCGCAGGAACGAACGTGCAGTTCAAGTTCATCAAGATCGCCTCAAACGGCACGGTTACCTGGGAGAACGGAGCGAATCATTCCTACACGGTCCCCGGCAGCGGCACAGGATCTGTGAACGTGAACTGGCAGTATTAGTCGTGAGTCAAGAGCTCTGAGCTGGGAGTTAGTCGTAGTAGAACGCGAGTGGGGGATGTCCCGGTGTACCTGAGTGACCTCGGTGGTGAAAAAACGTGCATAAATCTCGGCACTCAGTACTAGCAACCCGGTACTAGGGCCTCACGGCCGCAAACGCCCCCTTAGCGGCCGCCACCGTCCGCGCCACATCTTCCTCGGTGTGCGTGGCTCCTAGAAACGCCGCCTCATACTGCGAGGGCGGCAAATAGATTCCGGCATCCAGCATCGCGCGGAAGAATTTTCCAAACGCTTCCGTATTCGACTTCGACGCCGTGTCCCAATCCGTCACCGGGCCCTTCTGGAAGAACCACGTAAACATCGACCCGACGCGATTGTGCGATAACGCCACGCCCGCGTCCGCGGCGGCTGCCGCAACGCCAGCCACCAACTCTCCGCTCAACTTCTCCAGCCGCGGATAAATCTCACTCTTCTTCTCCCGCAGCGCTCGCAGCATCGCGCATCCCGCCGCCATCGCCAGCGGATTCCCCGACAGCGTCCCAGCCTGGTACATCGGTCCCAAAGGCGCAACCATGTCCATGATCTCCTTCGATCCGCCGTACGCGCCCACTGGCAACCCGCCGCCAATAATTTTCCCCAGCGTCGTCAAGTCCGGCTTGATGCCGTACAACTCTTGCGCTCCGCCGAACGACACGCGGAATCCGGTCATCACTTCATCAAAGATCAACACAGCCCGCTCTCGCTCGGTCAGCAGCCGCAATCCCACCAGATAATCGTCCGCCGCCGGCACGCATCCCATGTTGCCAACCACTGGCTCCACAATCACGCATGCAATCTGATGTTTGTATTTCTGAAACGCATGCTCCACTACCGACAAATTGTTAAACGGCAACGCGATTGTGAACTGCGTGAATTCCTCGGGCACGCCCGCCGATCCTGGAATCCCCAGCGTTGCCACGCCCGATCCCGCCTTCACCAGCAGGCAATCGGCGTGTCCGTGATAACAGCCTTCGAACTTTACGATGTACTTCCGCCTGGTATAAGCGCGCGCCAGCCGGATCGCCGACATCGTCGCTTCCGTCCCCGAACTGACGAACCGCACTTTCTGCATATTCGGAAACGCGGTCAGCACCAGTTCCGCCAAGTCCGCTTCCGACGGCGTCGACGCTCCAAAGCTCGTCCCATTGCACGCTGCCGAAACAATCGCATCGAGCACTGACGGCTCGGCATGGCCCAAAATCAGCGGTCCCCACGACCCGATGTAATCGATGTACTCATTCTCATCCGCATCCCAAATATGCGAGCCCTTGCCGCGCACGATGAACGGCGCATCGCCGCCCACCGATCGAAACGCCCGCACCGGAGAATTCACTCCTCCGGGAATCATGCTCTCGGCGCGTTGCTGCAATCGCCGTGACTGTTCTGTCTTTCGTGAAATTGTGGAAGGCATCAAATCCTCTCAACCCGGAAAAGAAAAGATGGCGATAGTAAAGAAACTCAAAAGTGCTCTCATCCTAAGGCGCGCGGAAGCGCGCCGAGGGATCAAACGAAACGCCAAAGCCGCCAGTGCAGTCGATGAAATCTCGGGAGCGTAGTAATCACTGCACGAAAAGTAAACGATACTATAGCAGCGTCCGCCAACTCGAATTCATCAGATATTCATCATTCTGCAATCCCTTTGCAATATCCCGCCAGTACCGTAAGAGTTATCAAGTTGCCCTTCTAACCGGGAGGGTTTGAAGGACAGTCTCGGGGGCTCCGGACTGTCCTTTTTGTTTTGTTTCTTCGTTGGCTCATCCTCTCCATTCGGAATCCCCTCCCCTGCGGGTGCCCCACGACTCGCGCGGTCTTTGCGCGAGATGTGAGGATTTTTGCCTGCCGTGGACAAATCCCTACGTGCCTGAGCGCAGCCGCTTTTCGGGCGGAGCGAAGGATCTCTCACAAGTGATGATCCGCCGTGTCTCCGTTGTGTGTCGCTCACAACTCAGGACTCGCGACTCATGACTCGGCGCTCATTAACTACACTTAACCCCAAAAGTTAACCAAGTCGTATAATCCTCTCCATGATCACCGTCTCCAAGGAAGACTACCTCAAGTCGATCCTCGAAGCGGAAAGCGAAGGCGAAACCGTCATCTCCGCCCGCCTCGCCGATTTACTCAAAGTGTCTCCACCCGCTGTCACCATGGCCCTGCGCCGTCTCAAGAAAGACGGACTCGTCACCGTCGAACCCACCGGCGAAGTCGGCCTGACCGTGACCGGACGCAAGATCGCTCGCAGGCTTACGCTCCGTCATCACCTCATCGAGCGCATGCTCTCCGAAATGTTTGGCATGGAGTGGTGGAAGGTTCACGACGAAGCCGAGCGCCTCGAGCACGCCGTCTCTCCGGACTTCGAATCCAAGCTCCTCGCCAAACTCGGCTCCGGAGGCGCCTGCCCCCACGGCAATCTCAGCGAGATGGAAAGCCCCGCCAGCCGCCGCCGTCGCGGCCTGGTCCTGCTGTCCGACGCCGAAGTCGACAACACCTACACCGTCAGCGGAATCTACGAGCGCGATCGCGGACTCCTCGAATTCCTCGAACATCGCGGCGTCCGCCCCGGCGCTAGACTCCGCCTCATCGAACGTAATTACGACCAGACTCTCACTCTCTCCACACCGTCGGGCACAGTCTCTCTAGGGCCAGCCGCCTCAGAAAGAGTCTGGCTGACCCGCCCCAAACACTAACGCCCACCCAAGCCGTCATCCCGAAGTGCGCGCGTTTTCATCAGCGCGCCGAGGGATCTCCGAGCAACCGCTCTGTGGGTTTGCCAACAAGACCCGAGCATTGATGATTTTCGGTGTCCCTCTGTGCCCTCCCTGGTAAAAGAAGTCTCGACCACCCGCAACTCGATACAATCTCTCCGTGCCTCAACTCGAGAACTTCCGTCTCAAAGTGTTCCGCGCGGTCGCCGAACACCTCAACTTCCGCAAAGCTGCCGAGCATCTCTTCCTCACCCAACCCGCGATCACACTCCAGATCAAGGCCCTCGAAAACGATCTCGGCATCCGCCTTTTCGACCGTTCCGCCAATCGCGTTTCTCTCACGCCGCAAGGCAAGATCCTGCTTCGTTACGCCACCAAACTCTCCGCGCTTGCAGCCCAAGCCGAGCAAGACCTCGGCGACGCCACCGGACACTTCTCCGGCGAACTCCCCCTCGGCGTTTCCACCACCATCGCTCAATACGTTCTCCCGCGCCTCATCGGAGCCTTCCTCGACGAGCACCCGCGCGTCCAACTCTCCCTGCGCAGCGGCAATACCGAAGAAGTCGTCCAACTCGTCCTCGATAACGACGCCTCCATCGGACTCATCGAAGGTCCCGCTCGCCAACGCGGTATTCACATCGAGCCCTTCATGCGCGACGAACTTGTCCTCATCATCCCGCCCGCGTCCCCGTTCATCCACTTCTCTCCACCACAACTCCGCGCCTCCAGTCTCTTGATGCGCGAACAAGGTTCCGGTTCCCGCCACGTGGTCGAAGCGGCCCTCGAAAAAGCAGGCTGCAAATTGAAATCGTTCCGCTCCGTCATGGACCTCGATTCCACCGAGTCCATCAAGTCCGCCGTCGAAGCCGGACTCGGCATCGGCTTCGTCTCCCGCTGCGCCATCTCCAAGGAACTCGAACTCGGCACCCTCAAACTTGGCTACGTCCGCGGACTCACCATGTCGCGCCACTTCTCTCTCGTCACCCGCACCGGCCCCGCGCTCCAGGGCCCCACCGAAGCCTTCCGCCAATTCGCCCGCACAAGAGGAAAGCTACTTTCGACAAAATCACCAAACCTCAAGGTCGGATCCATAGTTTGAAAGGCGACATCCCGGGAGGTTGAAGGTACGTCATCCCGACCGAAGCCGCCCTTCAGTCGTAGGGAGGGATCTCCCGCGCAACAACATTGCAGGGTAATCCGACTGTCTGTGTGCACTTCCTCGGGACTCAGGACTCGGGACTCAGGACTCGGGACTCAGGACTCGGGACTCAGGACTCGGGACTCAGGACTCGGGACTCAGGACTCAATAAGAAAAACTTATCGCCCATCAAAACAATTGCTTGGACCATCACCCTCCCCCAGCCCCACACTAACAATGTGAACAAGAAAGTCTTTTTCCTGGGCCTGATCCTGGCCGCCACTGGCCTGATCTCCCCACCCTTCGCACTATTAGGCGGCCTCATCTACGGCTTGGCGCTCACACATCCGTTCCACGTCGAAAGCAAGCAACTCTCGAAATTCCTCCTGCAAGCCTCCGTCGTCGGACTCGGCTTCGGCATGAACCTCCACGAAGTCGTCCGCGCCGGACGCTCTGGCTTCCTCTACACAGCCATCAGCATCACCGCCGTCATGCTCGCCGGCCTTACCCTCGGATACCTCATCCGTGTCGGTAAGAAATCTTCGTTCCTCATCGCTGCCGGAACCGCCATCTGCGGCGGCAGCGCTATCGCCGCCGTCGGCCCCATCGCCGAAGCCAACGAAGAAGAAATGGCCGTCTCTCTCGGCGCGGTCTTCATCCTCAACTCCATCGCGCTCTTCCTTTTCCCGGCCATCGGATTCGCCCTGCACCTCTCCCAATCGCAATTCGGACTCTGGTCCGCCCTCGCCATCCACGACACCAGTTCCGTCGTCGGCGCCACCGCCCGCTACGGCTCCGCCGCCCTCGCCGTCGGCACGACCGTGAAGCTAGCCCGCGCCCTCTGGATCGTCCCTCTCTCCATCGCCACCGCCCTCACGCTCAAGAGCAAAGCAAAAATTCAGTGGCCCTGGTTTATCGGCCTGTTCTGCATCGCCGCCCTGCTCAACACCGTGCTCCCGGCGTTCAATCCAGCCTTTGTCACGCTAAGCCGCCTGGGCCGCATCGGCCTGACAGTGACGCTTTTCCTGATCGGCACCGGTCTCAACAAAGCCACGCTGAAAAAAGTAGGAGTCCGCCCGCTAATTCAAGGCGCAACTCTCTGGATCCTGGTAGGCACAGCAACTCTAGCCCTGATCGTCATGAACTGGATTCACATCTAGTCGTCGCAAGAGAAACCACGAGAGCATGCGCCGCTGACGCAGCCAACAAGAATCACCACAAGCGCATGCAATCACCACGAACCCGGGTGCCCCACAACTCGCGCGGTCTTTGCGCGAGATGTGGGGATTCTTGCATGGAACCACACAATCGCATCACTTCTCCACAGACTCCGGCGTCATCCTGAAGCCCCGCGCTTGCACCAGCAGGGCGAGGCATCTCCCGAACCACAGACCTCACAAGGATTCACGACGCGGGACGCGCGACTCAGGACTCAAGACTCAGGACTCAGGACTCAGGACTAGTTAACCATAGTTTACCCGCTGTTATATACTAGGGCTAACTACTGGGGACCCCGTAGCAATGACCGATCCCAATCCATCCTCGATCGCAATCCCCAGC
>Ga0335076_10004490_pt1 | contig 14125 bp, 17 predicted proteins | sample Lox_Sample_25_FD_206717 | JGI IMG/M metagenome (GOLD analysis project Ga0335076, IMG submission 206717) | Soil microbial communities from Loxahatchee National Wildlife Refuge, Florida, United States - Lox_Sample_2.5 | ecosystem: Environmental > Terrestrial > Soil > Wetlands | place: USA... | reverse complement strand
TGCTCTCGCGCCCCAGCCGGGTGGCTGCCCCCGGGCCAGTGATTTACTGGACGCCCCGGATGGAGGCCTACCACAGCTGTCAAGGAGGGCCGTCGTGAGCGTGTATAGGGTCATTGACGTCATCGGGACGAGCAAGAACTCGTGGGAAGAAGCCGCGGCGGAGGCGGTGCGGACCGCGAGCCGGTCGCTCCGCGACCTGCGGGTCGCCGAGGTCGTCAAGCAGGACATCCACCTTGAGGACGACGGCGCGATCACCTACCGGTCGAGGCTGCAGGTCTCCTTCAAGTACGAGTCAGAAGGCTAAGACCCCTCACCCGGCCGCCGGAGAAGACCTGGGTCTCAACGATCTGGCCGCCGCGCACCGTGACGAATTCGGTGCCGCGGGGCGCTCGCCGCTGCCGAGTTCGTACCTGTACGGGACGAAGACGCGAGCGTCCCCGGCGGGGGCCTAATGGGAACCGACCGCGGCCAGGAACGCGAACAGAATGGTGGCGACGGCGAACACGCCGTGTGCCGCCGCGATGACGGCGGGCGGGTGCCGGCCCGGTACCGCGCCGGGCCGGCCCGGGGCGGCGGGAACGTCCGCACCGGCGGGAACATCCGGCCCGGCGGGAGCGTCCGCGCCTGCGGGAACCGCCTGGGCGGCCGGGACCGCCGCGGCCCCAGCACGGCGCTCGGGGAGCCACAGCACCAGCGCCATGCCGAGCCCGGCCACCGGCAGCAGGATCGCGCTGGCGGCCCAGGCGACCGCAGCCAGGCCGGTGGCCAGGTAGATGATCCAGGCCAGCAGCCCGGCCAGGGCAAGCCCGAAGTGGGCCACGGTCACCTGCGGCGGGAGGACCCCGGGGCCGGCGCGGCGCAGCCCGCCGCGCGCCACCCACTGGGCCAGCATCCAGGCTCCAAGCGCGACCGTGACCAGCCACGAGATGAGGGCGAGGAGGCGGAATGAGGGGCCGCCCGCCTTGCGGGCCGGCGCCGCTCCCACCGGCGGGCCGCGCTGCGGCGGGACCTGGCTGACCAGCTGGGCCAGCAGCGGGCTCAGCTTCAGCGCCAGCGCCCGACGGCGCGCCTTGCCGTGCACGGTGCCGGAGATCGCGTAGATGGCACGGCCGACCGCGAAGTTGACCTGAGCCCTGGTCAGCCCGTGGCAGGCGGCGGGCAGTGAGGTGACGGTGACGTGGCGCTTGAGGGCGCTGATACCGAAGGTGGTGCACGATTCCACCGATGGCGGCGGCGGGCCCGCGGGCCGGTGCGCGCATCCCGCGGCCAGCAGCCCGGCGAGCATGACCGCGGCCGCGGCGCGCGCCCTGCGGGCACGGCCGCGCCGGGCGGCCGGGAACACCACGCTCATGCTGTCATCTCGTCACGGTAAGCGGTCCGCGGGGACGTCGACGGGGATCTCGCCGCCCAGCCGGTACCCGGCATACAGGCCGAGGTTGTCGCCGCTCCAGAACCGGCCGGCGTCATACCAGTTCGGGTCGTGCTTGCCCGGCAGCAGCCCCATCGCCTGGTAGGTGACGGCCAGCACCTCCGCGCAGTAGGCGGTCTCCAGGTCGACGGCGCCCGTCTGGCGCCTGACGGCCGGCGCGCGGCCGAGCAGCCACCGCGACGCCAGCCGGGTGGTGGAGGGGAACGGCGTGCCGTCGAGCCGCGCGATCGTGCGCAGGACGGCGTTTTCCATCTCCTTGGTCACCGCGGGGTCGAGCTGGCGCAGCCAGGCCCGCTGGCCGTACCTGGTGGCCCAGACCGTGACCGCGTCACGCAGGTCGTGCAGCTGCACCCCGCGGTGGCGGGTGCCGGCCCACAGATCGGGCAGGGACCGGCCAAGCTCGGCGTGCCACATCAGCGGCGGCAGGTCATCGATGACCACCGACATGCCGACGTGGTTGACCGGGCTGTTGGTCGCCATCCGGATCGCCCGGTCGGCCACCGAGTGCCCGCGGAACAGCCACACATCACCGGTACGGGCCAGATCAACGGCCTTATCGAGGGCGATACTCGCGGCGGGCATGGTCTAGCCTAAGCAGATGCGCTGGTGGAAAATGCTCGGACTCGCAGGCTTGGCCGGCGTTGCCGCCTCCGGGGTGGTGATCGCCCGCGCCGAGCGCCGCCGTCGCGCCTATACCCCCGACGAGATCCGCGACCGGCTGCACGCCCGCCTGGCCGAGGCGTCCGAGACCGTGCCCGCGCATGAACCCGGGCCGTGACGCCGGGTCCTTCCCGCCGTCCGCCGCACCCGGGCCTGACCAGCCGCTCGGTGAGCACACGCTGCGCGCGGCCCGCACCTACGGGGCGGCGGCCGATCACTACGGCCTGGCCACGCTGAGCTTCTGGGACCGGTTCGGCACCGCAACGGTGTCACGGCTGCCACTGGCGGCTGGGGACAGCGTGCTCGATCTCTGCTGTGGCGCCGGGGCATCGGCCATTCCGGCCGCGCGCGCCGTGGGCCCGGCAGGACGCGTGCTTGGCATCGATGTGGCCGTGCCCCTGCTGGATCTGGCCCGGGCCAGGGCCGGCCACGAGGACCTGGCCAACATCGAGTTCCGCCAGCGCGACGCGATGGCCACGGGGCTGCCGGACGGCGGCTTCGGCGCGGTCGTCTGCGTCTTCGGCGTCTTCTTCGTGCCGGATAGGCCGGCGTTCGTCGCGGAGATGTGGCGGCTGGTCCGGCCGGGTGGCGTGCTGGCCGTCACCAACTGGGGACCCGGCCTGTTCGAGCCGGCCAGCATCACCTCGACCACCCGGATGGTTTCTGGGACATCGTGCTCGGCTCGGGTTACCGGGCCACCGTGGACGCGCTCGGCCAGGACCAGTGTGACCGGGTGCGCGGCGGCCTGCTGAGCGAACTGCGGTCGCGCAACGTCACCACGCTGCGGACCGACGTGGTCTTCGGGACCGCGCGGCGGCCCGGATAGCACCCGGCCGGGCTCAGCCGCCCGGCGCCCCGCGGCGGCCGGGCCTGGTCCCGGTGACGACGGTGGCGTGCAGCCGGGCGGAACGGGCCACCCGCGGAATCAGCCCTTCGCGGGCGAAGATCTCCACGGCCTGCGGCGCCTGGCGCTCACCCGTCTCGACCAGCAGGTGACCGCCGGGCGCCAGCCACCGGGGCGCCGCGGTGGTCACGCGCCGCAAGACGTCAAGCCCGTCCGCGCCGCCGTCGAGCGCCACCCGCGGCTCGTGGACGCGAGCCTCAGGAGGCAGCAGTCCGACCTCCCCGGTGGGTACGTAGGGCACGTTGGCGGCCAGCAGGCTGACGCGGCCACGCAGCCGCCCGGGCAGCGGCCCGTAAAGGTCACCCTGATACACCCGGCCTCCCACCGGGGCAACGTTACGGCGGGCACACCGCACCGCGACGAGATCGATGTCGGCGGCGTGCAGCTCGACCCGGCCCAGGGCGGCCGCCAGCGCGGCGCCGACCGCACCCGAACCGCAGCACAGGTCGACCAGGACGGCCGGCGGCTGGCCGGCATCCTGCCCGGCTCCGCCAGCGGCGTCCCCCCCGGCATCACCGCGGGTGGCGGCCCGGGCCAGGGCGGTGGCCCGGCGGACCAGGAACTCGGTGCGGCGGCGCGGGATGAAGACGCCCGGCTCCACGGCTATCCGCAGCCCGCAGAACTGGGCCCAGCCGAGGACGTGTTCGAGGGGCTCGCCGGCGGCCCGCCGGTGCACCATGACCTCCAGCTCGGCCGGCGTTCCTGCCGCAGAGGTGAGCAGCCGGGCCTCGTCCTCGGCGAAGACACAGCCCACAGCCCGCAGGCTGGCGGCAACGTCCGGCTGGGCGTGCGGCGATGGGGAAGCTGACATGGAGGTCTTAACCTACCCGAGCCAGGCCGCGTGCCCCCGCCGGTGAGCCAGCGGCCGTGAGCTAATAGGGTGCCTCATGCCCAACGGCTGGCCCGCGATCTCCTACCAGGACTGGCAGGCGACCTGCGACACGCTGCACGCCCACACCCAGGTGCTCGGCAAGCTGGCGGCCCGGCTCGCCCCGCCCGAGCCGCAGCTTCAGCACGCGGCGCTGCGGCTCACCGCGCGGGGGTGGGAGACGGCGCCGCTGCCCGCGCCCGATGGCAGTGGGGCGCTGGTCGTCGCCCTCGACCTGCATCGCCACGAGGCGGTCGTCGAGCACAGCGGCGGCCGCGTCCGGAGCGTTCCGCTCACCCCCGACCGGGCGGTCGGCGCGGTGACGCGGGAGGTGCTGGCCGCGGTGCGCGACGCCGGCGGCGACGTGCGGATCGACCCCACACCGCAGGAGGTGCCGTGGGACGTCCCGCTCGACGCCGACGACGTACACGCGCAGTACGACCCCGCCCAGGTCGGTGACTACTTCGCCGCGGCGACCCAGGCCGCGCTGGTGCTCGCGGAGTTCCGCGCCTCCTACCGGGGACGGAAGACGCCGGTCAACGCGTGGTGGGGTTCCTTCGACCTGGCGGTGAGCCTGTTCTCCGGCCAGCCGGCCGACCCGCCGTCCAGCGACTTCATCATGCGCAACTCGATGGACGCGCAGGATGTCGCCGTCGGCTGGTGGCCGGGCGACACGCGCTATGGCCAGGCCGCGTTCTACGCCTACGCGCACCCGGCGCCGGAAGGCTTCGGGAACGCCGTCCTCTCCCCGCCCGCCGCCCGCTGGGACGGCTCTCAGGGGCTGTTCATCCTCGACTGGGACGACGTCGTCGCGTCCAGCGACCCGCACGCCATGGCGCTGGAGTTCGCCCGCTCGGCGTTCCGGCACTCGTGCGCCGTGTGTGCCTGGGACCCGGCGCTGGCCGCCAGCGCCGAGGGGAAGCCGCCGCCCGTGACCTGATGGCTGGGTCAGTCCCCGGCCCGATGGCGGCGTCAGTCCTTGCCGCCGGTGAGCGCCAGGCTGGTCCCGATGCCGATCATGACCAGGCCGCCGGCCCCGCCGACCCACTCCAGCCGGCGGGGCGAGCGGGCGATCCACGCCCGGGCCGTCCCGGCCGCGACCGCCCACGCGGCGTCGGACACCACCGCGATGGCGACGAACAACGTCCCGAGCAGCAGCATCTGCAGCGGGACGTGACCGGCCGAAGGGGCCACGAACTGCGGCAGCACGGCGGCGAAGAAGACGATCGCCTTCGGGTTGCTCACGCCGACCACGAAGCCGTCCCGCAGGATCGCGCCCATGGTCTTGCGCTCCATCTCGGCGTGCAGGGCAGCAGGCTATCCGGGGCGGGCCCGGGCGGCCTCCCGTCAACCGGCCCTGGGCCCTTTGACAGGACCGGCGGGAGGCCGCCCGGAGCGTGGGCTGCCCGCCCTTGGTCAGCCGTCGACCAGCAGCGGGTCGGTGGCTAGGCTCTGGTCGCCCTCGAGCAGCGCGGGCGCCCGCTCCAGCGCCTGCGGCCGGACCGCGGCCAGGACGAGGGCGTAGATCACACCAACGGCGATCAGGCCGATCGTGAGCCAGGGCAGGACGTTGTACGGGCTGGGCTGGCCCGGCCGCAGGTCACCCCAGATCGGGATGGCCAGCACAATGGCGCCGACGACCGGGGTGACGATCCACAGCCAGACGTTCTTGTGAATGCCGCGGCGGCGGAACTTCACCCACTCCACCACGAGCGCGACGTTCGCGACCAGGTACATGATGATCAGACCGAGGATGCCGAACGTGCCGAGGAACCCGGAGGCGGTCCCCGGATCGGTGAAGGCGGTGGAAACGACCCCGATCAGGATGCTCGGCGCCACGAACGCGATCGCGGCCACCGCGGGGGTGCGGAACCGGCGGCTCACCCCGCCCAGGGCATGGGTCCACAGCCCGCCGCGGGCGCCGGCGAAGATCACCCGGGAGGTCTGGGTGTTGGCCGCCACGTAGGAGCTCGTCACGCTGGACAGGAACACCCAGGTGATGAGCGGTGCCACGAACGCGGCGAACGCCTTGGCGGCGGTGTGGAACGGGTTCGGGTCGGCGGCGAGCGCCGCCGCGTGGCCGACCCCGAACGCAGTCACGAGCGCGTACGAGCCAAGCACGTAGATGATCCCGCTGATCACGACGGCGCCGAGGACGGCGATGGGCACGTTGCGCCGGGGCCGGCGGGTCTCCTCGGCCAGCGGGGCGGCCGCCTCGAACCCGCCGAAGGCCAGCACGGCCAGGCTGAACGCCAGCAGCACGTCCTTGGAGCCACCCGGCCAGGTGAACGGGGCCGAGGACAGGCCGCTGTTCCCGCCCCGCACCAGGATGGTGATGCTGAGCGCGAGCAGCAGGACGACCTCGAACACGTACAGGACCACGGTCACCCGGACGCCGAACTTCAGGCCGACGACGACCGGCGCCACCACGAGCGCGCCGTAGATGATCGTGACGATCTGGGTGATGCCCCAGATGTGCGGGTTGCCGAGCACGTTCTGCACGATGTAGCTGCCGACGAAGATGTAGATCCCGCCGAACGCGATGATGTAGCCCAGGATGGTGATCACCCCGACCGCGACCGCCACCTTGGTGCCGATCGAGCGGGTGATGTAGGTGATGAAGGACCCGGCGCTCGGGTAGACGCCGGCGAACTGCGCCAGGCTGCTGGCCGTCGCGCCCATTCCGATCATGCTGATCAGAAAGATCAGCGGCGCGGACGCGCCGGCCAGGGCGACCATGACGCCGGTGGTGAAGAACAGGTTGAACGCCGGCGCCACCTGGGCCAGGCCCGGCATGATCACGCCGAACAGCCCGAGCTGACCGCGCTGGAGTTTGTCTGTGGATTGTTCGGTGACGGCCATCGCTAGCCCCTTCCGTGCCGGGAGACGAATTCCAGGAAGGTCTGGTTGAACTCGGCGGGGTATTCCCACAGGCAGGCGTGACCGCCGCTGGTGGTGGCCCATTGCGATCCCGGGATCTGCTCGTGCAGCCGCCGTGACAGCGAGACCGGGATGAGGATGTCCTGCTCACCCGCGAGCACGAGGGTGGGGACGGCGATCTGGCCCAGCCGCGACGTGGTGTTGTGCTGCTGGATCACGGCGAGCTGGGCGAGGTAGGCGTGGACCGGCTGGTCCATGTAGGCCATCGCGGTCTCGAACTCGGCCAGCTCCTCGCCGCGCTGCTCGAAGAACGGGACGGTGAACGCCCACAGGGTGACGTCCCGCATGACGTACGGGATGCCGAGGACCGGCGCCATGCCGGCCCACATGCCGAACATCCGGGAGCAGAACGGCCCCGGCGCCGCGTAGGTGCACGCGAACGTGGCCGAGCGGAGGTCGGCACCGTAGGCGAGCGCGTACTCCTGGGCGATCATGCCGCCCATGGAGACGCCCATCAGGTGGAAATCCGTTATGCCGAGCGAATCGACCAGCGCCTTCGCGTCGTCGGCCAGCATCCGGCTGGAGTACGGCCCGGCCGGCTTGGAGCTCGCGCCGATGCCCCGGTTGTCGAAACTCAGTACCCGGTACCCGGCGGCCAGGAAGTCCCCGACCTGGAGCACCCACGTCTCCAGGTCATCGGCCAGGCCGTTGACGAGGACGATCGTCTCCGGGCCGTCGCCCTCCAGCTTGTAGTTCACATCGATGTCATTGACCCTGGCTACCGGCATCGGCTTCCCTTCCAGATCGGACCCGGATTCTGGCGTACAGCTCCCTGAGCAGGTCCTCGGTCAGCGAGAAGTGCCTGGCGGCGAGGCTGGCCGCCAGCGCGGGATCGCCGGCGATGATCGCGCGGGCCAGCTCGGGATGCTGGTGCAGCGCGCGCCGCCGGACCTCGGGGCTGTACGGCTCGGCGTCGAAGCCGAGGCTGACCTCGCGCCGGATGCGCGCGCTCAGCCTGGCCAGCCGGGCATTGTGCGCCGCCCGCGCGATCGCCTGATGCAGCGCCGCGTCGGACAGCCGGGAGGCGTCCCGGTCGGCCGCGCTGGCGTAGGCCGCCACCGCGGCCCGGATCGCCGCAATGTCGTCGTCGTTGCGCCGCGCGGCCGCGGTCCGCGCGATCAGCTGCTCGACGAGCTGCCGGAAGTCGAGGATCTCGCTGAGCTCCTCCCAGGCGGGCAGCGTGCGCCGGATCATCTCGTCGGAGTCGGCGCCCTGGCCGGTCTGGACGAACGTTCCCCCGCCGCGCCCGCGCCGGGCGGTGACGTAACCGGCGGCCTGCAGGCGCTGCAGCGCCTCCCGGACCGTGGTCCGGCTGACCTCGAGCATCGCCGCCAGGTCGCGTTCTGCGGGCAGCCGCTGGCCGGGGACGAACTCGCCCAGCGCGATGGCCGTGACGAGGCGCTCGGCGATGCGCTCCCCCGCGGTCCGCAGCGTGATCGGGGCGAGCAGCGCGCCGAACGGCTCCCCGGCCACCGGCTCAGCCATCCCGGGCCCCGCTGGCGAAGAAGGCGGCGATGAACCTGGCCAGCGTCTGCGCCCCGCGCACGATGCTGGCCAGCTCGACCGCCTCGTCGGCGGCGTGGATGTTGCGCGCGACCGGGCCGTAGGCCAGGGCGGGCACACCGAACTGGTTGAGGTAGAACCGGGCGTCGGTGGTGCTGCCCATGGTCATCCGCCGGGGCTGGCCGCCGTGGGCGCCGGTGTGCGCGTCCGCGATCTGGTTCGCCAGCGGGTGCCCGGAGTCAAGCAGGTAGCCCTCGGCACGAAAGCCCGTCTGGCGCAGCCGGGGGGGATGAGCGGCCAGCCAGGCATCGCCGGCCACCGCCTTGCCGATCGAGGCCTCGACGCGGCCGAAGGCCTCGTCCGGGGTCCAGCCGCGGGGGAAGCCGACGCGTACCCGCAGCCGGGCCCGGGCCGGCACGCTCGAGGCCCAGTCCCCGGCGGTGATCACGCCGACGTTGACGTTGTAGGGCCGCGCGATCTCGCGGAATGCCGGGTCGCTGACGCCGGTGTTCATCTCCTCCTCGAGGCCGGCCAGCGCCTGCAGGATCACCGGCACGCAGTGGACGGGATTGACCGCGCGGTCCGCCGCCTCGGCATGCGCACCGACTCCCTCGATCTCGATCTCGACCCACAGCACGCCCACGCCGCCGAGCAGCAGCCCGAGCCCGGTCGGCTCGAGCAGGACGGCGGCGTCGCCGAGCACGCCCGCCTGGCCCGCGGCCAGCGTCCCGTTGCCGGTGCACTCCTCCTCGATCACCGACAGGAAGCCGAGCTCGCCGGAGATGGCCCCCGGCATGGCGTGGCGCAGCGCTGCGACCGCGAGCAGGCCCATGGCGAAGCCGCCCTTCATGTCGCCCGCGCCGCGGCCCCGCATCCAGCCACCGGACGTGGCCGCCGCGAACGGGTCGCCCGCCCAGACCGCCGCCTCGGCCGGGACCACGTCCACGTGACCGTTCAGCAGCAGCGACGGCGAGCCGCCCGCGCCCAGGCGGCCAAGGACGTTGGCCCGGCCCGCGTAGGAGGCCTGGGCCACGCCCGCGCCGACCTGCGCCGCCGTCTCCGGCGGGATGGGAACGGCGGTGACGTCGAACCCGAGCGTGGCGAGCTCGTCGGCGACGATGCGCTGAGCCGGAGCCTCCTCGCCGACCGTGCTCCGCGCGCCGATGAGCCGCTCCAGGAACGAAAAGGCGCCCTCCGCCCCGGCCCGGATCGCGGCGTCGACCGCCCCGAACCCGGACGGCACGCTGCCCATGGCCGCACTCCTGGTCTAAAGGACCGATCTTCAGACCATATTGAGAAACCGTGAGCCCGGCGTCAAGACCCGTACGCCCGGCGGCAAGACCGTACGCCCGACAGCAAGACCCGTGCGCCGGCGTCAAGACCCTCGCCCGCGCCGCCGGTGGGTGGGCGGGCGGCTTGCCTACCCGGCTCCTGGTCGGGCCGGCCCGCCCGGGCCCGGGCGGCGCCGGGACCGCCACCCTTCAGGCCCTCGACAAAGACGACCAGGCCGGGCGGGTGAAGACCAGCCCGGGACCGGCCGGGTTCTTGGAATCGCGGACCGCGACGCGCCCCGCCACCGGTGCCACCTCGACGCACTGGCCGCTGGCACTGCTGTGGCTGCTCTTATGCCACCGCATGTGCGGCGGATACGCCTCGCGCATGCCGCACCTCTGGCCTATATCTGCGAACCGAGATCGGCCATCAGCGACCTCGACGCATTGGGCTTTCCGCTACTGAGCGGAGATGCTCGAACACAATTTTATACCGGCGGACATCGCTGTCTTCTTCCAGGAAAAGCTCGCCCGCCATGGTGTCGATATAGACGACATGATGTAGGTGGTGTACTGCTCGGGCAGCACGGACCGGTAACCGTGCAGCCAGCCACGCTGGCGGGCGTCACGAAGCAGGCTGGCTAGTTCGTCCCGATGCGCCTCCTCGACCCCGTAAAGGTCGAGTAGGGTACGGAGCGTCCTGGTCTGGGGCCCTTACCCGGGCATGTTCGATGCGGTAGAGGGTGGCCACGTTGATCCCGGTTCGCTCGACGATCTCGTCCCGGGTTAAGCCGGATGACGTGCGTAAGGACCGGAGCTCCGCCACCAGCTGGCGGAGCCGGAAGGTCGGTGTCTGGCGATCGCCTGGCATCGGCTTGCTTCCTAAGTTAGTTCCAGATGCGAATGCATCATTGCATGTTCGCCCTAACCAGGGCACTGTTGGCTGAGACACCGTTGCACACGGCCCTTCCCGGAGGCGCAGGATCAAACCCGCCGAAAGGCTGCGAACGACCCCCGCGGCACTGGACGAGGAGGACTCGCCACTTATGGCGACGGGAGAAGGACTGGGCGTTTCCGCCGCGTATGCCCTGGACCCCGAGCAGACGCCGCATACGTACCTGGAGCTGGGGGCGCTGCCGACCGCCGTGCCCTGCGCGCGCCTGCACGTCAAGCACGTGCTGCGGGAATGGCAGATGGAGGAGCTGGCCGACGCCGTGGAGCTGGTGGTCGCCGAGCTGGTCACCAACGCGATGCAGGCATCGGAGGGCCTGACCAGCAGCCAGTTCGCCGGGCACTGGGCCCCCGGGCTGCCGCCGGTGCGGATGTGGCTGGCCTCGGACGGCCAGCACGCCGTGGTCCAGGTCTGGGATGCCAACGAGAAGCTGCCGGTCCTGGAGAACGTGCCGCTCGACGCCGAGACCGGGCGGGGCATGCTGCTCGTCGAGGCCATCGCCGACGAGTGGGGGTCATACACGCCGGAGGCTTCGAGCGGCAAGGTGGTCTGGGCCGTGATCAGCGAGGGCGACGGGCCGCGGCCGGCCCCGCCCTATTCGTAGCCCCCGCGGCTGGCCCGCCCCGCTGGCCGGCCGGTTGCCCGGTCATCCGGAAGGGGCGGCGCCGAATTCGACCGTGACCCGCTTGAACCCCAGCGAGTGCAGCATGCCGGTGAGCATGCTGCGGGTGTTCGTCTTGGCCTGGGCCAGCAGCGGGCTGTGGCGGGCCGCAGCCTGGATCCTCTCCTGGGCCAGCGCGTAGACCTGCTGCTGGCTGTCGGGGTTGCTGGAGAAGAAGTTGCCGATCCGGTTCAGCAGCCCCTGCTGCTGCGCGAACACATAGGACTGGCGGACGTTGAGCGCGGCCGGGCCGAGCTGGGGTTCCGGCAACCGGACCGTCACCGCGGTCCGGCCCTGTGAGACCTGGATATCCCGGCTGCCCAGCTGGGAGAAATCGTCGTAGGCGGCGACGGTGCCCTGGCCGACGAACAGCGTGTCGGAACCCTCGATGAACGAGGGCAGGTACCGCGTCCTCTTAGACAGATCCACGATGACCTGGAACGACCCGCTGGCCGCCTGGTAGCGGCTCAGCGAGGTGATCGACTTGAGCACGGGCGGCTGGCCGCGCACGGTGGTCGACTCGGCGAATGGGTTCCGGAGCTGTGGCAGCAGGTGCACGGCCGTCAGCCCGAAGACTCCCGCGACGATCACGGCCACCGCGGCGACCAGGCCCACTACCGGGCCCATCCTCCGGCGAGCCGGGGCGGAAGGCGCCTGACCCGGGGGGGTGGCCGCCGGAGCGGGGGCGGTGCTCGTCTGATCCGGGGCGGTGCCCGTCCGGGATGGGATGGTGTGCGCCATGAGGTAACTCCTGTCGTGGCGTTTCCAGCGGTCCCGCCTGGCCGTTCGCGACGGCGAAACCCGGGCCGTCCGCATCTTCGGCGGCGCCAGCGGTACAGGCCGGGGACAGGAGGAACAGGATCAGACGCGTTGTCATCTGGCTACACCCCCCGCCGGCCGATGGCCAGGGTACCCGAGGCGGCGGACCAGGCCCGCCAGTTGCTGCCGCACGACTACCCCGTGAGCCGCACTCCAATCCGCACGGCGCCGGGCGGGCCCGGCCGGCCCCGGAGTCGCTGGCCCGGCTGCGTGCAAACGCGGCCGCTACCCGGTGTGGCGCTTCAGGAAGGCCAGCGTACGGCTGTTGAACTCCTCGACGTCCTCGTAGATCGCGGCGTGCGCGCAGTTTTCGAAGACGGTGACCTCCGAGTTCGCGATCCCTTCAGACAGCGGCCCGGCGAAGCGGGTCGACGTGCAGGTGTCACGGCCGCCGAACGTGATCTGGGTGGGCGCCTGGATCGCCGGGAGCGCTGGGCGGACGTCGTTGGCCAGGACCGCCTCCGACTGGCGCATAAACGCGTCCACCGGCGGCATCGGGCGGCTGCGCACGAAGTCGGCCAGCGAGTCGATGTACTCGGGCCGCGCGGCGTAGGTCTCGGGGGTGAAGCAGTAGGGGAAGATCCCGGCGATCACCATGTCGGTGACGCTGCCCAGCCCCTGCGCCATGATCCGCCAGCTCTCGACCACCGCCCGCAGGAAGGGGTCGGTGGCGTCCCAGGCGCTGTGCAGAGACAGCGACTTCACCAGGTCCGGGCGCTTGGCGGCCAGCCACATGCTGGTCTCCGCACCTAGCGACACGCCGAAAACGTGGGCCCGCCCCACGCCGGCCGCCTGCATGAACGCGGCGACGTCGTCGGCGAGCAGCTCGGTGGTGTAGGTGCCCTCCGGCTTGCTGCACAGGCCGGCCCCGCGCAGGTCCACGCTGTAACACGTGAAGAGCTTGGCGTACTCCGCCACCTGGAACGCGTAGCACGCCTGGTCGGCCGCGAGGTATGGGATGAGCACGATCGGCTCCCCCTCGCCCTGGACCTCGTAGTAGATGTCGATGCCGTTCGCCTGGACGGTTGGCATGGGGGATCCTCCGCTCGACGTTGAGTGCAGCCTGTCCGCCAGCGATCCTCCTGCCGGCGATCCGATGGTGCCCACTATGGGCCCGGGAGTGGGGCTATGGCCAGAGCCGGAGGGACTACTTGCGGCCCGTCCACTGCGGCCCGGTCAGCTCCCAGTGCGCGTGCCACGCGGCAAGCCGCCGCCGGTCCAGCAGCCACCGCGTGAGCAGCCCGAGCACGGCGAGCACGGCCGCGACACCGACGGCGGCCAGCGACGCGGCCAGGGTTATCCCGGCGACCACGTCCCCGTGCTGTACCGGGGCAGTGGTCAGCCGTCCGGCGCCGTTCGTCCATACCTGCACCGTGCTGCCTGCCGCGGCACCCTCGGGGGCAAAGACCCGGCCCGTGCGCGGTGTCCCGTCCGGTGCCCGCCACCGGGCCGGCACGAGGGGGTCCAGCGATCCCTGGAACATGGGATGGGGCCGGGTCGGTGCCTTGCGCAGCAGCACCGCGCTCACCCGGTGCCACGAGGCCTGCGCGTGCTCGGTGCGCGAGCCGCCCACGGCCGCCGCGTGGCCGGCGGCGAGTGCGGCGGCCGGGGCTCCGGAGAGGAACGCGCCGATCAGCAGGGCGATCACGAAGCCCTCCACGCGGTCGGTGGTGCGCCGCAGCGGATTGCCGTCCGGGCGCCACAGGCGCATCACTCCCGGCAGGCGCAGCCCCCGCGTTCTCCGTCGCCGCATCGCCGTCCCTTCCGGCTACGGGGCTTAGTGGCAGGCCAAGCAGGCCGTCCGGTTCCCGCTGCCGTGCCAGCCCCGGTAAGAGCTCCCCCAATGCGGGAAGTCTATGAGGTGCGCGGAGTGCCGACGGCCACCCGTCCGGTGTCTGGCCTGACCCGGAATGCTCCGAAAAACTTGCCTGACGGCCCTGGCGTCACACCGGTCACTCGAGCATGCTGGTACGCATGCAAACGCAGGAGCCTTCGCCTCAGCCGCCTGCCTTCCTGGCCAGGTCGTGGCAGCTGAGCCTGTTCACGGGGATCGTGACGCTGATACTGGGGATCATCGTCGCCGCCCACCCGACGGGCTCGCTCAACGTGATCGCCGTT
>Ga0335076_10004486_pt1 | contig 14132 bp, 8 predicted proteins | sample Lox_Sample_25_FD_206717 | JGI IMG/M metagenome (GOLD analysis project Ga0335076, IMG submission 206717) | Soil microbial communities from Loxahatchee National Wildlife Refuge, Florida, United States - Lox_Sample_2.5 | ecosystem: Environmental > Terrestrial > Soil > Wetlands | place: USA: Florida... | reverse complement strand
GGAGTTGCTGCGCGAGTTCACCACCATCGCGGACTTTGCGGAGTTGGCAGGCGAGGAGAAGTAGTTTTGGTCGGCGCGCCGACCAAAATTTGCCGAGCGTAGTGGGTGTCCGGCATACGGAACCCTTACAAAGCGATTTGAAGTTTTACTTTAGGTGGCAGGAATGAGTTCTTAGCGGCGTTGCTCTTCGGAGTAATGTCGGCGCGCCGACCAAATCCACTCCAAACCCAACTGAGGGGAAGGGGCGGCGCGGGTCAGGTGCAGTATAGCTCACCAGTTTTTCAGGTGAGGGTGTTCAGCTGGAGGCAGCCGCAAGCGGTGTGAACGAACGCTGGGTGTTCCTCACTAGGATTGTCCAGCGCGTCATTCCGAGGGCGGTCTTTGCCCGAGGAATCCCTCTTCGATCGATGCAAGAGAATTTCTCGCTCCGCAGACTACGCTCGGAATGACGGAGCTTTAGAAGAAGGCGAGCCAACAGCGCGAACATCCTCCGACACAAACCGGAGCTATCGTCGGTCAAACACAAGAGAGGCGTACCGTGAAAAAGTGGGTCTATTTCTTTGGTGCAGGCAAAGCAGAAGGAGACGGCGAGTGGCGGGATCTGCTCGGCGGGAAAGGCGCCGGCTTGGCGGAGATGACCAAAATCGGTCTCCCCGTTCCCGCAGGGTTCACCATCTCCACGGAAGCATGCGACTACTTCTATAAGAACGGCAAAAAATATCCCGCCGAACTCAACAAGCAGGTGAAGGATAACGTCGCGAAGCTCGAGAAGGCCACCAAGAAAAAGCTCGGCGATCCCAAGAACCCGCTGCTGGTCAGCGTTCGTTCCGGTTCGGCGCGTTCCATGCCCGGGATGATGGAAACGATCCTGAACCTGGGGCTGAACGACAAGTCCGTGCAGGGCCTGGCGGGCGCAACAGGGAACGAGCGCTTTGCCTACGACGCGTATCGCCGCTTCGTGCAGATGTATTCCACTGTGGTGATGGGCCTGTCTAAAGAAGATCTGGAGCATCGCCTGCGCGCGATGAAAGAGCGGCGCGGCGTCAAGAACGACACCGATGTTCCGGCGGATGGATGGAAAGAATTGGTCGCGGAGTACAAGGGCTACTTCAAGGAACATGCCGGCAAGGAATTTCCCGACGATCCCATGGAGCAGTTGTGGGGAGCCATCGGCGCGGTGTTCGGTTCGTGGATGGCGGAGAAGGCGGTGACGTATCGCCGCGTGGAAAAGATCACCGGCTTGCTAGGCACGGCTGTCAACGTAGTGCAGATGGTGTTCGGCAACACCGGCGACAATTCCGGAACGGGTGTGTGCTTTACGCGCGACCCCAGCTCCGGCGAAAAAGTGTTCTACGGCGACTATCTAACGAACGCGCAAGGCGAAGATGTGGTGGCGGGGATTCGTACGCCGGTGCATCTCACGGAGTTCGCCAAGATCATGCCGAAGGCATATGCGCAACTCGAGAAAGTTCGAGTAACACTTGAGAAGCACTACAAGGACATGCAGGACATGGAGTTCACCGTTGAAGACGGCAAACTCTACATGCTGCAGACGCGCACGGGCAAGCGTACCCCCGCGGCAGCGTTCAAGATCGCCATGGACATGGCCAACGAGAAGCTCATCACCAAAGAGCAGGCGGTGCTGCGCATTCAGTCCGCGGACATCGAGCGCCTGTTTTATCCGGTGATCGACAGCAAGTTCGACAAGAAGACGCTACAGGTCAAGATTCTGACGCACGGCATCGACGCGGTGCCTGGCGCGGCGGTCGGCAAAGTAGTGTTCAACGCGGCCGATGCGGAAGCGTGGGCTGCGAAAGGCGAGAAAGTGATTCTGGTGCGACGCGAAACCAGTCCCGAAGATGTGGGCGGCATGGCCGTGGCGCAGGGCATTCTCACCGCAACCGGAGGCAAGACTTCGCACGCCGCAGTGGTCGCACGCGGTTGGGGCAAGTGCTGCATCGTTGGCGCGGAAAGTCTGGACATCGACTACAAATCCAAATCGATGAAAGACGGCAAGACCGGAAAAGTGGTGAAGGAAGGGGAGTGGCTTACGCTGGATGGCAGCGAAGGCACGGTGTACGCCGACCAGTTGCCGCTGGTGACTCCGGAGTTCCCGAAGGCTTACCAGACGATCATGAAGTGGGCAGACGGCATCCGCAAACTGAAGGTGCGGGCGAATGCGGATACGCCACAGGACGCGAAGAAGGCCATCGAGTTCGGCGCGCAGGGCATCGGCTTGACGCGCACCGAGCACATGTTCTTCACCGACTTCGAGCGCCCGGAAAAGAGCCACGAACGGCAGTTGGCAATTCAGGAAATGATTCTGGCGGACAACCGGGAAAATCGCGTGGAGGCGCTCAACAAGTTGTTGCCGTTCCAGCGGCGCGACTTCCTCGGCCTGTTCAAGGCCATGAACGGCCTGCCGATCACCATCCGCTTGATCGATCCGCCACTGCATGAGTTCGTGCCGCACGATCGCAAGAAGCAGGAAGAACTGGCTAAGGAACTGAACATTCCGGTAGAGAAGGTGGTGCGCCGCGTGGAGCAGTTGCATGAGGCCAATCCGATGCTGGGGCTTCGCGGGTGCCGCTTGTCCCTGGTGTATCCGGAAATTTTGGACATGCAGGTGACCGCTATCATTGAAGCCGCCATCGAATGTGTGAAGGTGGGAATCAAGGTGGCGCCTGAAATCGAAATTCCGGTAGCCTTCGACAAGAAGGAAATCTCCATCCTCGCCGATGCAGCGCGCAAGATTGCCGATCCGCTGATCAAGAAGGCCGGGGTGAAGGTTCCGTACGTGATCGGGACGATGATTGAATTGCCGCGCGCGGCGCTGCTGGGCGACCAGATTGCCGAAGTGGCGGAGTTCTTCTCGTTCGGCACCAACGATTTGACCCAAACGACCATGGGGCTCTCCCGCGACGACGCGGGGCGCTTCCTGCCCGACTATGTGGATGAAAAGAAGTTGGGCATTTTGAAGGCGGACCCGTTCCAGTCGTTAGACCAGACCGGCGTGGGCATGCTGATGCGCTGGTGCGTGGAGCGCGGACGCAGTACCCGGCCGGACTTGGAAGTAGGCATCTGCGGCGAACACGGCGGCGATGCGGAAAGCGTGAAGTTCTGCCATCGCATCGGACTCGACTACGTCAGTGCCTCGCCCTTCCGTGTGCCTATTTCGCGTTTGGCTGCGGCACAGGCCGTGGTGGAAGAAAAGCAGCGCGCCGCGAAAGGAAAAGGCAAGAAGAAGTAGGCGCCTGCAGGATTTGGTCGGCGCGCCGACCAAAATTTGGCGACTTGCTGCGGCCCCGAATTGTCATTCCGAGCGTAGCGAGGGACGGGTTTCCATCGCGGGTTCTGCGAGGAATCTCTCTTGGATGGATCGAAAGAGAGATTCATTGCGCGAAAAGCGCGCAATGGAGAACCGTTCCTCGCTACGAAGACTCCGTTCGGAATGACAGGGTTTGGTTGAGCGGCGAAATTTGGTCGGCGCGCCGACCAAACAGGGAAAAAAGTGGGAGGCGCGGAGCATCTTATGGGTTGTGGGCTCGGAATTTTCTTTTCTAGTAATGCTTGAACTTGCGATGATGTAAAACTTGAAGTCATTCCCCGGCTCGTGGGGGAGCTTTGGCGAAGAGACTTCGCGTATCGGTTGCAGCGTTGGTCGCGTGTGGTGCCTTGGTCAGAGGCGGCGCGGCTATAGCGAAAGAATTGCCTCAAAGCGCAGAGCGGCGGGCGAAACCCGCTGCTACACTGACGCTTAAAGGCCGAGTGATTGATGAGAATGGCGTGCCGGTTGGTGCGGCTCAAGTAAGACTTGAATATGTCGGCGCGCCGACCACGCCAGGATCTTCTGGACCTGAACCAGCTTCAAGTACTCCTGCAACCTCTCCCACTGACGCACCTTCCCCACAAACTGCGCCAGCGGCAGGCCAAGTCGCGCCGAAGCAGGCGCCCGTGCTCAATCCCAACTACCGGGCGGTCACCGACGATACCGGCTATTTCACGTTAGTGAATCTTCCGCCGGGTGTGTACGACGTGCGAATCGAGCGCACGGGATTTTTTTTGCTGGCCAACCAGAAGATTGAACTGAAGCCCGGCAACACGGAATTTGTGTTTGGGTTGAACCATGTGGAAGAGGTGCGCGAGCAGGTGGATGTAACCGTGCCGGAGAACCGCATCGACCCGGCGGTGACGCCGAGTACGGAAGCACTGGACAACAAAGAGATCATCGACATTCCGGTGGCGAGTTCTCACGATTTGTTGCAGAGCCTGGTGGCGATGCCTCAGGTGTTGCGCGACAACCAGGATCAGTTGCACATTGCGGGCGCGCGAAACACGCAGGTGCAATACCTGTTGGACGGCGTGGAAGTAGGCGACCCTGCAAGCAATGGGCTGACGTCGCGCATGATTGTGGATGCGGTGCGCACGGCGGAGGTGCAGACCGGGAGATTCGGGGCGGAGTACGCGCACTCGGGTGGGGCGATCCTGAACTACGAGACGCGCGAAGGCGATGACCGCTGGCGGTTCAACACGACGGATTTTATTCCTGGGATCAGCGTTCAGGACGGGGTGCAATTCGGAAATTACTATCCTCGGGTGACTTTTTCCGGGCCCATTATCAAGGATAACTTGTGGTTCTCTGAATCGTTCGACCTGCTGCACACGCTGCACATCGTGAACGGTCTGCCGAAAGGAGAGCCCGACGAGCAGACCTCGTGGGGCGGAGACACGTGGTCGCGGCTGTTGTGGAAGATGTCCACGAACAATAGCTTGCATGTGGGATTTCTGGCGAATGTGGAATCGGTGGGTAACTTAGGGTTGGACGCGCTGCATCCGCAAAGCGTGACCACGGACAATAGTTCGCGGGAACTATTTGGATTCGTGAAGGAGCAAAGCTATTTCGAGAAGACGCTGTTTGAAGCTGGATTTGGCGTAGAAGATTCGTTGAACGATGCGGTGCCGCAAGGCGGCGCGCCTTACGTGATTCTGGTGAATGGCGCGGAAGGGAATTACTTTCAGCAGCAATCGCAGGATGCGCGGCGGTACCAGTTTTTTGCGGATGCGATTCGCGGTCCGGTGAAATGGTTTGGCACGCACACGATTTCGGCGGGGGCGAATTTTTCTGGAGTGACGCTGGATCAGGCGTCGGCGCGCGGGGAAATTCAGGCGTTGCGCGCGGATTTGACGCTGGATCGGGTGACCACCTTTGCGGGCAACCCGGAGTTTCACGTGACGAATACGCTGGCGGGCGGATTCCTGCAGGATTCGTGGTCGCCGAACGCGCATCTTGTGGCGCAGGCGGGAGTGCGCGCGGATTGGGACCGCTTGTTCGAGGCAGCGATGGTGCAGCCGCGAGTGGCTGTGAATTTCATGCCGTTCAAAGACAATCGCGCGAAATTTTCGATTGGCTGGGGAATGTACAACATCCCGCTGAACCTGTCGGTGATTGAACAGGTTTACGATCAGCAGCAGGTGGATACGCTGTACGACGCGACGGGGAAGACTCCTGTGACGGGGCCGGCAACGAGTTCGTTTGTGCTGCCGGCGGGCGGACTGACCAGTTTGCAGCAGCCGTATTTCGATATTGCCAGTGTGGGCTGGCAGGAGCGCTTCGGGGAAAACACGTTGGTCGGGGTGGAGTTGCTGGCGCGCGATCAGCATCACGGGCTGTCGTGGCAAACCATTTCGCCGGGACAAATCGGGTCGGAATTTCTACTGACCAGTTCGCGAAGGGACAAATATCGCGCGGTGACGGTGACGGCCCGGCACACCTTCAAAAATTCAGCGGAACTGTTTGGGTGTTATACGCGATCGAAGGCGAGCACAGACCAGGTGCTGGACCCAATTCTGGGCGCGTTGTATTTTGCGCCGCAACAGGCGGGGCCGTTGAGCTGGGACGCGCCGAACCGGGTGGTGACGTGGGGCAGCATTCCTACGCCGATTTGGGGAATTTTGTTTACGTATTTGATCGACTATCACAGCGGGTACCCGTACAGCGCGATTAATCAGCAGCAATTTCTGGTGGGGGAGGCGAATTCGCTGCGGTTCCCGACGTTCGCGAGCCTGACGATTGGGCTGGAGAAGAAGTTCACGTTTCGGGACCGGATTTTTGCGGTGCGCTTGTCGGCGATCAATATTCTGGACCGGGAGAATCCGGACGTGGTGTACAACAACGTGGACGCACCAAATTTTGGGACGTTCACGGGCGGGCAGGGGAGGGCGTTCACGGCGCGGTTGCGGTTTGTGGGGAGGAAGTAGGAAGGGAAGTAGATAGAATAGGCAACGAGAATTGGCAGGCGTGCATGGGGGAACTTCAGCAATTCGGCGAGAACTTGTGGATCGTGGAGGGCCCCAATGTTCGCGACTTTGGAATCTGGTTCAGCACCCGGATGACCATCGTGAAACTGTCCAATGGGTCCTTGTGGGTGGATTCACCCGTTACGGTTCCGGCAGACACGCTCAAACGGATCACCGCGCTGGGACCGGTGAACTATCTGGTTGCCGCGACGCCACGGCACGTTTGGCGGCTGGCAGGCTGGCATACGCAGTTCCCTGAAGCGCAGATGTGGGCGCCGCGACGCGGACCGTTTACGTTGCCGAGGGAACCATTGGCATATGACGGCATTCTCGCGGACGCCCCGCCTGCCTGCTGGGCGCACGATCTTGATCAACTCGCCTTCCAAGGCAATCCTCTCATCGAAGAAGTGGTTTTCCTTCATCGAGCCAGTCACACGGTGATCCTCGACGATCTGATCCAAATCCACCCGGTGGTGAAAGGGAAACCTGTTTGTAACGTGCTCTTTCGTATTGCGGGTGTGGCAGCTCCGCATGGTGGTGTGCCGCTCGATGGAAGGCTCTCTTTTATTCATCGCAAACGCGCTCGGCGCTCGCTCGAACGGTTGCTTTCGTGGGATTTCGACAAGCTGATCATCGCTCATGGCCCGTGTGTTGAGAAAAACGCGAAGACTTTCGTAGAGCGGGCCTTTCGATGGCTGACATGAGAGGTGAGGGAAACGAAAGAAGCAACCAGATGACGTACTGCTCGGAGACAGAAACAGCGCCGATCTGAAGATCGGCCACTACACAGGCGAAGAGCATTGAGTGGCAAGGCGCGGGAAGCGAAGAGAGATCCCTCGCTGCGAAGAGTTCGCTCGGGATGACAAAGTGCGGTGTTGGTCGGACTGGGGGCGAAAGGCGCGGAGTTACGCAGGGTTCGCAGAGGAGCGCAGAGGGCGCTGAGGGAGTGAGGCAAGACGCGGGGAGCGAAGAGGGATTCATTGCCCGAAAACCGCGCAATGCAAAACCGTACCTCGCTACGAAGACTGCGCTCGGGAGGACAGTTGGGAGAATCGTGGAAGTGAAAACTGGCGACTAGGAACTGCGAGTTGGCTAGTCGGAGGCGGCGGCTGCGGGGGGAGCTTCTTCTTTTTTGGGTAGTTCGAGGACTTTGCCAGGGACGGGGCAGGATTTGACGATGAGGGGCTGGCCCAGGCTGCTTTCGAGCAAATATTTTCCGGCAGCGAGCGTGGCGGCGTTCTGCTCGCTTTCGACGAGGCCGGGAACGCGGACGATCAAGGCCTCGACGGATTTTTCTACGGCAAACCCTTTTGTGGTGAGGACGCCGCACTTGCTGAGGGCACGGGCCAAACGGAGCACACCGGCGAGCAGGGTGATGGTTTTCTGTTCCTCGGGCTGAAAGCGACCGAATGACTTGCTGTTGGTGTCGGGCAGAGCGCCGCGATGGTAGCGCACCACGGCGGCCATCACGTCCCACTCCGCTTCATTCCAACCTGGAGGAAGCGACAAGGAACGCAAATATTTTCTGGCGGCTTTTTGCGGAGACTTGGCATCCAAGCCTGCGCCAATTCCATGGAGGCGGCCGGCCGCGAGCACGATGCGGCGAAGATCTTTGTTGGGCAAATGCGGATCGGCGTGCCAGCGGCCGAGCCCGTCAAACAAGCGCATGGAGAGGCGCGAGATGAGCAGGATGCGAGGCGTATGCGCTTCCAGGGATTTGGCGGTGGCGCGCAAACGCGCCTGGGCCGCAGCAGCCATGCGCGCCGCTTGGGGCAATTCACTGCGCCACACCTGCCAGACGCCGCGTTCGCCAATGGCAAGGCTGCGGTAGGTTTCGATGCGTTCGTGGCGCTGAGTGGTGATGCGTTCGGCCCAAGCCATGCACGCTTCCGTCAATTCCGGGGCGATTTCGCCGATTTTTGCGGCGAGCACATCCAGGTCGTGGACTTCGCCGAGTAAATCCTGAACGCGCTTGAGCTGGTCGCCCCACTGCGCATAACGAGCAGGCAACAAACTTTCCACCGTGTAGCGGAAGCGCTTCACGCCAATGCGCAATTCGTGCCAGGCTTCGGGCTTTTCGGCGCGCATGGCGCGGGCGTGCAGCTCTTTGGCGGCATCGAGGCGTTCGAGGGCGAGGCATTCGGCGGCGAGACCGTCGCAGGGAACCAGACGGCTGCGGTGGTGCAATTTGCGTTCGAATTTCTTCCAGGCTTTCTGGTCGAACTTGTCCACGGCTTTCAAGGCGGAGACTTGCAGCTCTTTTTCCTGAGCGAGGAAGGAGGAGAGCAGTCGTTCGCGCACAGCATCGGATTCCGGGCCGAGGTTTTTGGTCCAGTCTTCCAGGACTTGGGTGTCGCGGAGTTCGCCGAGCTGGCGAAACAGTTTGCGGGCCAGTTTGCGCATATCGCGCCAGGAGGGATCGGAATCGACTTCTTCCATGACCGCGGCGACCGAACGGCAACGGCGAATGGCTACGCGCAGATCGTGGACGGCGTCGGGGTCGGGGGATTCGCGAACAGCGTCCAGTTCCTTGAGGACGCGTTCCATCCAATACTGCAAACCCCGGATCTCCGGGCGAGACCCGCTTAGCGTGCTACCTGTTGCCATATTGTCTTTCAGCCGAAACCGCCGAGCGGCGGCCCCTGTCGGCTAGCTATAGGCTAGCTCGAACGCGCAACTTCGTCCAGTAGAGTGCGCTTGGCCATAACTCCGGGAGCATGCGCGCGAGGACGAAGCTCATGGCGATGCAGGCGAGGGAGCAGATGAGGAAGACATGGCCGGGATCGGGATGGCCGAGGCGGAGCATGGCGTATTGCACCAGAGGCTGGAGCGCGATGCCGCCGAAGGCGAGCAGGTTCGACGTGCCGATGACGCGACCTTTCACTTCCGGGCGAGGGCGGTTCTGAATCAACGCATTGACGGGCACCACAAAAAATCCCGCGGCTATGCCGAGCACGGCCAACAGCAGCATCACTGTGCCGTAGCTCAGGCCGGGAATGAACAAGGCGCCAGTGGCGAGGACGATTCCGGTCATGCCTGGCAGAATCATGCCCATTTCAATTTTGCGGCCGGAGGCGTGGCCTGCGGTGAAGCTGCCGACACCGATGCCCAGACTGAGCGCGGCGAGGAGGTAGCTGCTGCGGGCTTCGTCAACCTGGAGAATGTCGGTGGCGTAGAGGACGATGTTGAGCAAGAGAATCGCGCCGAGAAACCAGAAGAACGTGTTGGCGATGACGGCGACCCATAAGACGGAATCCTGGCGCATGCGTTGCAGTTCGTCGAAAAATTCGCGAGCCCAATTCCACTGGTAGGGGCGTTCGGCATCGGCGGCGGGAACGCGAGTGATGCCGAGGCTGGTGAGCAGGCCGAGGAGGGATAAGGCGATGAGCAGGAAGCCGGACCATTGCTGCGCGCCACGAAAATTGTGAGCGAGGAAACCGCCGGCGAGTGTGCCGCCAATGGCCGCGAGCAGGGTCCAAAGCTCGATGACGCCGTTCCCCCAGCTTAATTTGCTTTTGGGAAGCAATTCGGGAAGTAAGCCGTACTTGGAGGGACCAAAAATCGCTCCCTGCATGCAAACGAGGAAGAGGGCGACGGCGGCGAGGTCGAGACGATTGCGCCAAAGCGCGTAGGTGGCGCCGCCCATGGTGATGAGTTCGAGGAGCTTGGTGCAAATGGTGACGCTGCGTTTGCTGAAGCGGTCAGCGAAATAGCCGCCGGGAATGGAAAAGACCACGAAGGGAATGGCGAAGACCAGAGGGACGACGAGGACGAAGAGGAAGTCGCGCTGCTCGCGGGAGATGCTGGAGTCGAGAACGAGAAAACTGACCAGCCATTTGAGGGCGTTGTCGCTGAAGGCGCCTTGAAATTGCGTGGCGATGAGAGCCCAAAAGCCGAGGAGGCCGGCGCGAGGGTCACGTTGGTGCACCTGACCTGGGGTGTGCATGTTGGTGGGAGTTTAGCGTGGGGAGTGGGTGGGGGCAAGGTGGGGGAGTTGCGGTGTGGGAGCGAAAAGGCACGGAGTTACGCGGAGTTCGCTGAGGAGCGCAGAGGGCGCTGAGAAACCCGTCGGAGAAGAAGGCGAGAGAGGCGCCGGTCTAAAGACCGGCCACTACACCAACCAGGAGGATTGGTGGCAGGACGCGGAGAGGGAAGAGAGACCCACGTGCAAAATCGGCCCGTGGGGCACCCGGCGAAACGCGGTGGAAGATCATTGAGAGTGAGGCAAGACGCTATGGGTGAGATCCTTCGTCGCGAAAGGCGCTCCTCAGGATGACAACGATTGTGGTAGCCGGGGTAGAGCAGTGAAAACCCAAGACCCACCCTCAAACTGCGAGGGTGGGGCACCCGCAAACCATCACAAGACGCGAGGATGGTGCGGACATGGGGCGCAGCATGCTGCGCCCCTACACGGGATGCGAGCGAGATGCGGCGGAATGAAAGGTTAGGGGAGGGAGTGGAGGGAGGCGGCGATTAGGGATTTGGTGCCTTGGTAGGGGTCGGAGGGGCCTTCCCATTCCATGGAGCAGTAGCCTTTGTAGTGGCTGTCGTTGAGGATGGCGAAAGTGCGGGGCAAGTCGATGCGAAAAACTTTGCCCTGGTCGCCGACTTCGGAATCCTTGACGTGGCAAATGTTGTAGGCGTGGTGGAACATGGCGCGGACCGCGTCATAGTTGAATTTTTCGTTGCCGCTGGCCATGGAGTTGCAGAAATCGGGCAAGGCGTGGAGGTAAGGATGATTCACCTTGTCGATGACTTTGACGATGAAGAAGGCATCCTCGCTGACGAGATCATCATTTTCGAGGGTGACCAGAATATTTTTGGCGGCGGCGTAGTCGACGACCCGGCGTAAGGATTCCGCGGTGAGCTGGACATTCGACTTGGCGTCGTTGGCTTGCGCGATGGAGGTGCGCACGCCGGGGGAGCCGAGGGCCACGGCGACATCGACCCAATGTTTGGCGTGGTCGATGGCTTGCTGGCGCGCGGAGGCGTCGGGGTCGTAGAAGCTGTGCGGATTGCCCACGGGAATGTTGACGACGTGGACGCCGGCTTTTTCGATGGCTTCGCGGAATTGCGTGAGGTAGCGCGAGTCGGTGGAAGGGAAGTGATCGCTGAGCGGCTCGACGCCGGGAACGCCGAATTGTTCGCGGACTTTGACGGCGAATTCGCGGAGATCAATGCCGGGACGGGTTTTGTCGCGATTCTCGTTGGAGGCGCTTTCGATTTCAGCGCGAAATGGCCAGGAGGCGACGGCGAGGCGTTCGCGGGCGGCGGTGGGGAATTTGAGGTTGGGCTGCTGCGGAATGGCGGGAGAGGCGAAGACGTCTGCGGCCAGAGTGGAGAAGTTCGCGGCTGCGGGCCACGTTGCGGTGAGGACTGCGCAGGAACGTAGGAGGTTACGCCGGGAGATGTGGGTCATGGTGTGTCACCTGGAAGCGCCGGGAGTTGCGCGGCGATGCGGTGATTATGGCACACGTGCAGGGGCGAAGAGGGATCCCTCGCTACGAAGACTTCGCTCGGGATGACAGGTTGTGGTGTGGGAGCGAAAAGGCTCGGAGTTACGCAGAGTTCGCAGAGGAGCGCAGAGGACGCTGAGGAAGGTCGCTGAGAAACCCGTCGGAGAAGAAGGCGAGAGAAAGGCGCCGGTCTAAAGACCGGCCACTACACAAACTAAGAGCATTGGAGGCAAGACGCGGGGATCGAAGACGGCGGTCAGTCAGGGAAGGGGTCGCCGGTGCGGACGATGCGAATGCGATGGTCGGGGAAAGCGTGGTGGAAACCGGGGACTTCGATTTTGGGCATGTGGCAGGAAACACATTTGGGAGAGCCGGCGGGGCAGGGTTTTCCGGGATGGTCCGCGGTGACGCTGCCAGAGGAGACATGGCAAGCGAGACATTTTGAGTCGTAGAATTCGGGGCGGCGTTCGCGGGGCGCGTGGGGGTCATGGCAAGCAATGCAGGTGAGGCGCGCATCGCCTTTGCCCCAACATTTGCTGCCCACCAGGCGATACGGCGGCGAGAGGAGCACGTTGGTTCGTTGCTCTTTGCCGGCGAGCTGAACATCCCACCAAGTGCCGTGGCAGCCGCCACAGAAATCGACGGAATCGTTGGGAGTTAAGAGCGCGGGATTGAAGATGAACTTTTGCTCTTTTTCGTCGACGGCGCCACCGGCAGCGAGAATTTCCGCCTGCATTTCCGCGACGTGTTTGCCGCCGGGGCCGTGACAGGCTTCGCAAGAAATTCCCAAGAATAAATTATCGGTGGAGACAATGCGATCGGAGGTTACGCCGGTGGCGTGGCACTTGAAACAACGCATCACGTCGGAGTTGTTGACGGGCCGGGACATGGCTTCTTCGAGATCCTGAGGGGAGGCCAGCGCGCGGCCGGGAGTGAAGTGCAACTGATCGATGGAGCCGAAATAGCTGGTGCGCGCCTCGTACCAGCGGCGGTCATTTTCATAAAGGTAGGACTGGCCGACCTGGCCATTGCCGAAAGCCCAGGCAAGCAGCGCGGACAATTGGTGATCACCATCGGTGACGGTGTAGACGCTTTGCGAGCCGGAGGTGTTGATGGCGTAGGCGTAACGGCCGGAGCGGAACGTCAAGGAAGGATGGGTCTGCAGGGCTTCGGGGGCGCTGGCAAGACTTTGCGCCATGGCGGTGGTCTTTTGCACCGCGGCGATTTGCGCGTGGCACTTTGCGCAAACGGCCTGGCCGACGAATTCGTCGGTGGGGCGATTCACTCTGGTGGGCCAGAATCCAGGCTTGGCGAGATGCTCTACGGTAGCGAGTTGGGCGAAGGCAATCGTGGGCAGGCAGCACAACAGGAAGGCCAAGGTTGTGCGCAGCAGTACCATCCGGAGCGAAGTGAATGGCAACAGCATGATCCCCAATAACCTAGAACAGCGAACAATCGAAAAGTGTAGCAAGGAAGGAGGAGGTGACTAAAGTCATAGTGGGTGGAAGAGAGGCGGGGCATAGTCAAACACGGCCGATTCATTTGCAGAATTGAAGGGGGAGGAGATCATGGAACTACTGGAAAAGCGAACGGTGCGCGACTTGGCGGGGACAAATCCTGGAGCAGCGCGAGTCTTCGAGAAGTTCGGCATCGACTATTGCTGCGGCGGAGAACGTTCACTGGCGGAAGCATGTGCAGCGGCGAAAGCGAACCTTGGCGAGGTGGCCGGGGCACTGGAGACGCCGCATAGCGACAAAGGCGAGCGTGATTGGGCGAAGGCGTCGATGACGGAGCTGAGCAGGCACATCGTGGAGAAGCATCACCGGTATGTACGAGAAGAGATTCCCCGGTTGACGTTGTTGGCCGCCAAGGTGGAGGGCGTACACGGAAAAAACCATACCGAACTGGAAGAAGTGCGGACGACGTTCCAGGCGCTGGCGGAAGAATTGACCGCACACTTGATGAAAGAAGAGCGCATCCTCTTCCCGTACATCGAGCAACTGGAAGCGGAAGGAAATCGCGGAGCCGCGCCGATGTTCGGTACGGTGAAGAATCCGGTGCGGATGATGATGATGGAACACGAGTCCGCGGGGGAATCGCTGCGCAAACTGCGGAAGGTGACAAAGGAGTATGCGCTGCCTGCGGATGCGTGCATGAGCTACGCGATGCTGTATCGCGCGCTGCAGGAATTCGAAGAGGACCTGCACCAACACATTCATCTGGAGAACAATATTTTGTTTCCGCGGGCGGTTGAGGTGGAGGGCGCGTAGTGCGGCCCACTGGGTGTGGATGGGTTGATCGAAGAGAGATCCCTCACTGCGCGGACTGCGTTCGGGATGACAGATTGTGGTGTGGGGGAGAAAAGGCCCGGAGTTGCGC
>Ga0335076_10004485_pt1 | contig 14133 bp, 10 predicted proteins | sample Lox_Sample_25_FD_206717 | JGI IMG/M metagenome (GOLD analysis project Ga0335076, IMG submission 206717) | Soil microbial communities from Loxahatchee National Wildlife Refuge, Florida, United States - Lox_Sample_2.5 | ecosystem: Environmental > Terrestrial > Soil > Wetlands | place: USA... | reverse complement strand
CATGCTCGCTGAAATCCTTTCCGGGAAGACGAGGGTACTGGATCTCGCTTACGCCATCAACGACCGCCTGGTGCCGTGGCCCGGCGACAAGCGCTGGTTCGAGGCGGAGAACAACGCCACGGTGGAAAAGAACGGCTTCTTTACACGAAGCTTTTGGATGCTGGAGCACTATGGCACGCATCTGGACGCGCCCATTCATTTTCCGCCTGGAACGACGCCAATTAACGAGATTCCAGTGAAGCAATTTTTCGGTCCGGCGGTGGTACTGGATATTCGTGCCGAAGGGGCCGCGGATAGGGACTATCAGCTGTCCGTCGCGAAAGTCGAGGAATGGGAAAAGCGGAACGGACCCATTCCGGAAAGCGCAATTGTGCTGCTAAGGACCGGGTGGTCGACGCGCTGGCCGGATATCAAGAGGTACCGGGATCAGGACGTATTTGGGCGGATGCATTTCCCGGGATACTCCGTGGAGGCGGTAGAAAGGCTGATTGAGCGCAAGGTGAGCGGCATCGGATGCGACACCATGAGCGTGGATCGAGGCGTAGCGCTGGATTTTCCGGTGCATCATCTGGCGTTGGGAGCGGGGCTCTATCACCTGGAAAATCTTTCGGACTTGAGCGAATTGCCGGAAAAAGGGGCGTTCCTGATTGTGGCACCGATCAAGCTGGAAGGCGGATCTGGCGGGCCGGTGAGAGTGTTTGCGCTGCTTCCCTGAAAAAGCCTGGATGAGCGCAAAACATTTGCGAGACGGTTTACGTCTTATTGTCTTGGGAGTGCGGGAGAGGGTGTGTTCATGAGGAAAATCAGGCTTTGCGGCATCGTGTCGCTGCTGATGTGCGGTTTTGGCATTTGCGCAGCGGCAACGCGGGGCCAGTCGCAGGAATTTCCGGTCAGCGCGCGCACACTGAAGAATGGCATGAAAGTCCTGGTGCAGCCGGACCGCAGCATTCCCAACGTTGCGCTCTACATTTTCTACCGAATCGGCTCGCGAAATGAGCATCCAGGAACGACCGGGCTTTCCCACTTTTTCGAACACATGATGTTCAATGGAGCGAAAAAGTACGGGCCAGGCGACCTCGACAAAGTAATGGAAGCGAATGGCGGTTCGAACAACGCGTATACGACGCAGAATGTGACGGTCTACCAGGACTGGTTTCCGCGATCGGCATTGCCGCTGATCTACGACATCGAAGCGGACCGCATACGCGATTTGACGTTTGACCCGAAGAAAATCGCTTCGGAGCGGGAAGTGGTAGCTTCGGAGAGGCGCCTGAGCGTGGACAACGACAATTTCGGGCTGCTGGACGAACAGCTTCGGGCGACGGCGTTCCTAGCGCACCCTTACCAGTGGCCGGTGGTGGGATGGATGAGCGACATAGAACACTGGACGATGGAAGACTTGAAGCATCACTTCGAAATGGGATATTCGCCGAGCAATGCAACGATGGTGGTAGTGGGCGATGTTTCCGCCGAGGAAATTTTTCAGCTCTGCGAAAAGTATATTGAACCCATTCCATCGCACACGCCACCACCGCCGGTAACGACCGTCGAGCCCGAACAACTGGGCGAGCGTCGGCTGGTGGTTCACAAGCCCGCGGAGCTGCCGATCCTGATGATCGGTTATCACGTTCCACAGACGAATAACCCCGACTTTTACGCGCTGAATATTCTGCGCAGCGTGCTGTTCCAGGGAGAAAGCTCACGGATGTACCAGCGGCTGGTGGACAAGGATCAGCTCGCGCTGGATGTTTCGTCGGACGTTGATTCGGCATTCGATCCGACGCTGCTGGTCATCACGGCGCAGCCGCGGCAGGGAGTAGACCCGCAAGCATGCGAAAAGGCAATTTACGAAGAATTGGAAAAACTGAAAGGCGCGCCCATCAGCGATCAAGAGCTTGAGAAGGCAAAGAACGCGCGGCTGGTCGAGTTTTATCATGACATGCGCACCATCAACGGTCGCGCGAACACGATTGGCACCTATGAAGTCTTCCTGGGCGATTACAACAAGCTGTTCGACGCGGCGAAGAGCTATTCGGGCGTGACCAAGGAAGACGTTCGGCGGGCGGCCAGGAAATACTTTGGGCCGAATAACCGCACGATCGCGACGCTTCTTCCCGAGAATGAGGGGAAAGCAAAACAATGACGCGCCAGAATAAAGGCCGGCGGCTCCTTGCGCTCTTCGGACTCGCGTTCATGGTTTGCCCCTTTGCGGCGGCGCAGTCGCTGCACATTCCGCCGCACCAGAGATTCGTGCTCAAAAACGGGTTGACGGTGCTGTTGCTGGAGAAACGAGGCGTCCCCCTGGTGGACGTGTTCGCCATGGTGAAGTCCGGGGCAGCCGCAGATCCGACAGGGCAGGAAGGGCTCGCCTCGGTGACCGCTTCGCTTCTTCGTAAGGGAACCAAAACCCGCACAGCGCAGCAATTTGCCGCCGAGTTTGATTATATTGGCGGAACTTTCGAGGCGAATGCCGGTGCCGAATTTACGGATGTCAGTGCCGAGTTCCTGACCAAGGATCTCGCGAAGGGGCTGGATTTATTTTCGGATGCACTTCTACATCCCACGTTTCCGGAAAACGAGACGCAAAAAATCCTGGCGCAGGGACTGGATGAAGTAAAGGCAGAAAAAGATGAGCCTCAAGCGGTTCTCCGGTTGTATTACAACGGGTATTTGTATGGTGCGAATCCTTTTGGGCATCCGCCGGACGGCGATGAGCTTTCGCTCAAACGCATCCAACGGGACGCCGTCGTGAAATTTTACGAAGGGAACTATGCGCCAGGAAACACGATCCTGGGAATCGCAGGCGAATTCGACGCAACGGAATTGCGCAAGAAGCTGGAGGAGACATTCGGCGCGTGGCCGGCGAAGGCGGTGGTGAATGCGCCGATCACTGCGGCGGTCCCGTCCAAGGGGAAGAGACTGCTACTCATTGACAAGCCCGACGCAACGCAGACTTATTTTGCCATCGGGAATATCGGCACAGCGGTAAATGACCCGGATCGGGTCGCGATTCGGGTCGTTAACACAATTTTCGGCGGACGATTCACGTCGGAACTGAATGAAGCGCTCCGCGTCGAGTCCGGCTACACTTACGGCGCGGGCTCCGCTTTCGAATCGCGAAAAACCCCGGGGCCATTTGCGATCCGGAGCTTCACGAAAAATGAAACCACAACGCCGGCGATTGATCTGGCGCTTCAAGTACTGCAGAAGCTGCACACGAACGGCGTTACCGCGGAGCAATTGGCCTCAGCGAAAAGCTATATCAAGGGGCAATTCCCGCCATCGATCGAAACTTCGCAGCAGCTCGCGCGGCGCATCGTAACGGACGAATTCTACGGGATGAGCGACGACGAAGTGAATCAACTGGAAGCGCGCGTGGACGCGGTAACGCCGGAAATGGCGAAGCAGGTGATTGCGAAACATTTTCCGCTGGATAATCTGGTGTTTGTCCTGATTGGAAAAGCTTCGGCTATTCGACCTGCAGTGAAGAAATACGCAGACAAAATGGACGAGCGGGCCATCAGCGATCCAGGTTACTGGCCGCCGCCCAGCGGAGCTTCGAAGTAAGGTGTACGGAAACCGATTCGGACGGTACTCTAGAGTTTGTTGGCATTTCTTCAGGAGGAATGATGCGTTTTCGAATCTCAGCGATGACGGGGGCCCTGTTGTTGGTCATTCTGTGCGCGGCTGGGCGGTCCATAGCGGCGGAAGACAATCCACTGTTGATGCAGCAGCCGACGATCAGCAAGACGCAAATCGTCTTCGTTTACGGCGGGTATTTGTGGAGCGTGCCACGCGAAGGCGGCGAAGCGCGACAGTTGACAACCGGGGGACATGAGACGCGTCCCAAGTTTTCGCCGGACGGGAAATGGATCGCTTTTAGCGGGCAGTACGATGGCAATCTGGATGTTTATGTGATGTCTGCGGAAGGAGGGGAGCCGAAGCGGCTGACGTGGCACCCCGATCCGGACGTTGTGGAGGGCTGGGCCCCGGACGGAAAGAAAATCCTCTTCAGTTCGGGACGCGAAGCCTATGCGGATTTCGACCGCCTTTACACAATCTCCGCCGAAGGCGGGGTTCCCGAAGTTCTGCCAATGTGGCGCGGAGAAGCCGCGTCGTTCTCACCGGATGCCACTCGGATCGCGTATGTGCCGAACCTGAAATGGCAGACCGCGTGGAAGAAGTACCACGGCGGTCAGACAACGCCCATCTACGTGGTGCGGTTGAGCGACCTGCAGCTTGAAAAAGTCGCGCGCGAAAACTCCAATGACGATGATCCAGTTTGGATCGACGAAACAATTTACTTTTTGTCGGATCGCAAGGGAGCAGTAACGGTTTTTGCTTACGACACGAAAACGAAAAAAGTGAGGCAGGTGCTGGAGAACAACGGGCTCGATCTGAAGTCGCTTTCGGGCGGGCCGGACGGGCTTGTGTACGAACAGTTCGGGGGAATCTACACACTCGATGCGAAAACTGAAAAAGCGAGCAAGGTTTCGGTTCGCATCACAGGCGATTTGCCCGCAACGCGGCCGCACTTTGAAAAAGTTGGGGACAAAATACGCAACGCGGCGATTTCGCCAACGGGGGTACGCGCCGTGTTCGAAGTGCGCGGAGAGATTCTGACGGTGCCCGCGGAAAAAGGGGACGTGCGCAACATTACCCGCACAACGGCAGTTGTGGAGCGAGATCCAGCGTGGTCGCCAGATGGAAAATCGATCGCATTCTTCTCCGATGAATCGGGCGAATATGCGTTGCATATCGCTGACCAGAGCGGCTCGGGGACGGTGAAGAAAATCAATCTTGGCAATCCGCCCTCTTTTTTCTACAAACCGTTGTGGTCACCCGATAGCAAGAAAATCGCGTACACGGACAAACGGCTGAACCTGTGGTACGTGGATGTTGAAAAAGGCACTCCGGTAAAGGTAATGACGGATCCCTACGAAGATCCAACGACGACGATTGATGAAACATGGTCGTCCGACAGCAAATGGCTGACGTACTCGAAGTTCCTCGAAAACCATATGCGCAGCGTCTTCGTATATTCACTGGAGACGGCCAAAGAGTCACAGATTACAGATGGAACGAGCGACGCGCGCTACCCGGTGTTCGACCGAAACGGAAAATCGCTTTATTTTGCGGCAAGCACGGATTTGGGACTATCGCTCGGGTGGCTAGATCTCTCGAGCTTCCAGCATCCTGTTTCACGCAGCGTCTACGCGGTGGTCTTGAAAAAAGGGGATCCCTCACCCGTGGAGCCGCAAAGCGACGAGGAGAAATCCGCGAGCGAGGAAAAGCCCAAGGACGGCGACAAGCCCAAGGAAGCCGAAAAGGGGAAAGAAGGCGAGAAGAAAGACGAAGTGAAAGTCACCATTGATCTGGACGGAATCGGCCAGAGAATCGTGGCGCTGCCCATCAAAGCGGCTAACTACATCGGGCTGGATACGGGCAAGGCCGGCGTTTTGTTTCTTACGGAAATCCCGGACGTGCCCAGCCTGACGGAACCGACCATGGCTTCCGTTTCGAAGTTCGACTTGAACACGCGCAAAACGGAGCCATACGTGGGCGGTGTGAGCAGCTTCTCTGTTTCGGCGAACGGCGAAAAAGTGCTGTACAGGCAAGGTCCTGGGCCAGCCGCGCCGTGGTTCATCGCAGCGACAGCGATTCCGCCAAAGCCGGGAGACGGCGTGCTGCATCTGGAAGGGATGGAAGTGTACGTTGATCCACGCGCCGAGTGGAACCAGATGTACCACGAAGTATGGCGCATTGAACGCGACTTCTTCTACGACCCGAATCACCACGGCCTGAGCATTGCCGCCGCAGAGAAAAAATATGCGCCTTACCTGAAGGGAGCCGGAGGACGCGCAGACATCAACCACCTCTTCGACGAGATGCTGGGCGAATTAACCGTCGGGCACATGTTTATCGGCGGAGGGGATGTGCCGCAAGCAAAGCGCGTGAAAGGCGGGCTGCTTGGCGCGGACTACAAAATTGAGAACGGGCGCTACCGATTCGCACGCGTTTTCAACGGCGAAAACTGGAATCCGGAATTGCGTGCTCCGCTGACACAGCCGGGCGTTGACGTGAAGACGGGCGACTACCTGCTCGAAGTGAGCGGCCGTGAAGTGCGGCCTCCCACAGACGTTTACAGTTATTTTGAAAATACGGCAGGCACGCAAATCAAAATCAAAGTGGGGCCCAGTCCCGACGGCAAGGATTCGCGCGAACTCACGGTGGTGCCTCTGCCGAGCGAATTTCCACTGCGAAACCTGGCGTGGGAAGAGGACAACCGGCGGAAAGTGGACCAGATGAGCGGCGGCAAAGTGGCCTACGTGCATGTGCCGGATACGGCCACAGGCGGCTTCATCAATTTCAACCGCTACTATTTTGCGCAAGTCGGTAAACAGGCGGCGGTCATTGATGAACGCTATAACCATGGCGGCGAAATCGCGGACTACATCATTGACCTGCTGAAGCGGCCATTGCGCAACTGCAACATCACGCGCGAGGGGAGCGAGTTCTGCTCGCCGCTGGCCCAAATCTACGGCCCCAAGACGATGATCATCAACGAAATGTCGGGTTCAGGCGGCGATGCGTTGCCGTGGATGTTCAAGCAGGACAAAGTCGGGCCGCTGGTGGGCACGCGCACGTGGGGCGGGCTCGTGGGCATCTATAACTATCCGCCTTTGATGGATGGAGGTGGAGTGACTTCACCGCGAGTGGCGATTTTCGGACTGCACGGCGAGTGGGAAGTGGAAAACCACGGGATCACACCCGATATTGAAGTGGAAAACGATCCAGCTTCAGTTGCGGCGGGTCACGATGCGCAACTAGAAAGGGCGGTGCAGGTCACGCTGGAGGCGCTGAAGGAGCATCCCGTAGTGATCCCGGCGCATCCGCCATATCCGAACTACCAGAAGAAGCAGTAGCTTGCCAGGGCGAAGCCGAACGCGGAGTTGAAAAAGCCCGCGGCGGCCGTTCTGAGCGGCGTGAAGAGGGATGTGCTATTTTGATGACGACCCTTCATGCCGGAACTTCCTGAAGTCGAAACGGTGGCGCGCGGACTGCAGCGCGCAATTGTCGGACGCCGCATTGTTTCCGTTCGATTGGGGAAAACGGATTTCATTGACGATCCCGCGGCGCTGGAACAGCATCTTCCTGGCCGGACAATTGAAGCAGTCGAACGCTATGGAAAATTTATGCTACTGCGGCTCTCGCCGGCGGCCCACGAAGCCGGGCTTGCTTCGAACGGCGAAGCTTCGCCTGCCGCTCTGCTTGTGCACCTCGGGATGACGGGGCAGATTGCGCCCAACTCCGCGGCTCAGCCCGTAGAAAAACACACCCACGCTTTTTTTGTACTGGATGACAAGCGCGAGCTGCGTTACACGGATGCACGACGGTTCGGGCGGCTTGCTTATCTCCATGGCGAATCTCTCTCGGAGGAATTACGGCCGTTTGGCGCCGATCCCCTGGAAATAAGCGGAGAAGAATTTGTAAAGCAGACGCGGGCCCGGCGCGCGCGGATCAAGTCCCTGCTGCTGGATCAGGGTTTTTTGCGCGGAGTAGGAAATATTTATGCGGACGAAAGCTTGTGGCGCGCAAAGATTCATCCGGCGCGCCTCGGGGGGGCGTTAAGCAGGGATCAGGCGGCGAAGTTGCATCACGTTTTGCGTGAAATTCTGCAAAAGGCAATCGTGCTGCGCGGCTCTTCGATTTCCGATTTCCTGGACGCTGAAGGTCAGCCAGGCGAATACCAGCGACACCATCGAGTTTATGGGCGCGAAGGAGAAAGCTGCTATCGCTGCAGCGCGGTGATCCGACGAACGATCGTCGCGGGGCGCAGCAGTTATTTTTGCCCGAAGTGCCAGCCCTCGCCGCGGGGCAGCTGCGCACTGCCGCTTCCGCCGAGAAAAGGCAAGAAGCGCTGGAAGAAAGCGGGGAATTGATCGCCTCGTATGCGAGCCGTCGTCCAAAGGGTGAGCCGCGCAAGCGTTACAGTGGAAGGCCGGGTGACGGGCGAAATTGGTTTTGGATTGATGATTTTGCTTGGTGTGGGCAAGGAAGATACTCCAGTTGTGGCAGCTGCCATGGCGGAAAAAATCGCGCATTTGCGTATTTTTGAAGACGGCCAAGGAAAAATGAACCGCTCGCTTCTGGACGTGAAGGGCGGCGCGCTGGTTGTTTCGCAGTTTACGTTGTATGGCGACGCGCGCGGGCAGAGGCGGCCGAGTTTCATTTCCGCCGCGCCGCCCGAAAAAGCCAAAGCGCTTTATGAAGAATTTACGGAAGCAATGAAACGGCTCGGAATCACCGTCGCAACAGGAATATTTCAAGCCATGATGTCCGTGGAGTTGGTCAATGAAGGCCCGGTCACAATCCTCCTCGACTCCGACAAATCGTTCTAAATCCAAGCACGGCACAAGGTCGTCCGAAAAGTGGACGCGGAACCGCGTGCTCTGTGAATTGAAGAAGATTGCCGATCCAGAAATCCGAGCGAAACTCTCATACTTTGGCGTAAATGTTCCCAAGGCCTACGGAATTTCGGCTCCGGTTCTCCATTCGTTTGCGCGGCACATCGGAAGGGATCAGGTTCTCGCGGAGCAGCTCTGGGATTCAGGAGTTCATGAAGCGAGAATCCTCGCCGCCCTGATCGGCGAATCGCGAAAAATCACGTCGGAGCAAATGGAGCGTTGGGTGCGCGATTTCGATTCCTGGGACGTCGTGGATACAGCGTGCTGCTATCTTTATGCCGCCGCGAAGCCCGCCTGGGACAAGATCTACGAGTGGAGCGGTCGCAGCCCGGAATTCGAGAAGCGAGCCGCATTTTCTCTGGCCGCGTACTTGAGCTATAAGGACAGGGATGCCACGGATGCGGAGTTCGAGCATTTTCTTCCCGTCATTGAACGCGAAGCAAACGATGAACGGAATTTTGTCAGAAAAGCGGTCAACTGGGCGCTGCGAAACATTGGAAAGAGAAATCTGCGCCTCAACAAAGCGGCCATCCGCTGCGCCGAGCGAATCCGTAAGCAGGACTCTCGATCCGCTCGCTGGATTGCGGCCGACGCGTTGCGCGAGTTGAAAGGTGAAGCAGTGCAGGCGCGATTGAGGATAGGGGAAAAGTAAGTCATGGCAGGCAAGGGAGCAAATCGAGAACTGAAGATTCGCCGCGCTCGAATGAAGGATGCCGCGCGCTTGGCGCAACTCAGCGGCGAGCTGGGGTATCCCACGACTGCCTCGGAGATCATCAAACGCATGCACCGGCTGAAGCCGGCCTCTCAGAACGCACTCTTCGTGGCGGATTCGCCGAAGGACGGGGTGGTGGGCTGGACGCACGTGAGCGTCACTCACTTGATGGAAGTCGGAACGCGTGCGGAGTTGAACGGCCTTATTGTCGGCGAAGGGCAACGCAGCTTCGGTGCGGGTGCGCGCCTCCTCGCGGCTGCCGAAGAATGGGCGCGCAAGCACGGCTGCCCCAGCATGTCCGTGCGTTCCAACGTGATCCGGGAGCGGGCGCATCAATTCTACGAGCGCGAAGGTTACGAGCACTACAAGACGCAGAAGGCCTTTCGTAAGACGCTCTAAGTAGTCCCCGCTTCTGCTTCCGAAGCACCCGTCTACAAGACCGCTACGGCCAAATGGCAAGTTATATCGCATTACGATATACTTAACGCATGCCATCGGATGTCACCCCGGCTGAATACCGCGCCCTTGCGGAGCTGCGTTACCGTATTCGCCATTTTCTGCGCGAGGGGGACGCAAGAGCGCGCGCCGTCGGGCTTGAGCCGCAGCAGTACCTCTTGCTTCTTGCTATTCGTGGACTTCCCGAAGGCAGCGAGGCGACCATTCAGACACTGGCCGAAAGGCTGGCCTTGAAGCACCACAGCGTTGTGGAGCTTGTGGACCGCTTGGAGATCAATGGTTACGTGCGCCGAGCACGCAGTCGCGACGACCGCCGGCGCGTTCACGTTTCTCTCTTGCCGCGTGGGGAGCGTTTGCTCGAGCAAGTCGCGCGGAACCGCATCAGCGAACTTCGCAGCAGCGGAGAATCGCTGGTGAGCGCCATCGAAGCGTTGCTGGAGCGAGAACAGCGCGGCGCCAACCACCACAAGAAATCCTCCAAAAAAGGGGCGAGAAACGATCGTGCGTAACGCTCCTCCGCGAAAAACATCTTCGGTTGAAGGCGTCCCAGGGAGCCGGAATGGCAGGGAAGAGCTGGGTGACTTCACGACAACGCTGCGCGTCCTGCCAATCTCCGCCCTTGCACTGTTCATTGGAGTGATCTGCGCATTCGTGGCACTTGCACTGCTCCGCCTCATCGGGCTGTTCACCAATCTCTTCTATTTTGGCAAGTGGAGCACGGCCCTGGTTTCGCCCGCGGGGAACCATCTCGGCTACTACAGCGTGCTCATTCCCATCGGCGGCGCGCTCATCATCGGCGTGATGGCGCGTTATGGCTCGGAACGAATCCGGGGCCACGGCATACCCGAAGCTATTGAATCCATATTGATCAACGGAAGCCGTGTCGAACCGAAGGTCGCGTTTCTAAAGCCGCTTTCTTCCGCGATTTCCATCGGCTCTGGAGGGCCCTTCGGCGCGGAAGGACCGATCATCATGACCGGAGGAGCCTTCGGTTCGATGATCGCACAGCTTTTTCATCTGACGAGCGCGGAGCGGAAGACTCTGCTTGTTGCCGGCGCCGCCGGCGGAATGTCCGCAACCTTTGCTTCGCCAGTCGCTGCGGTTTTGCTTGCAGTGGAGCTTTTGCTCTTCGAGTGGAAACCGCGAAGTCTTATCCCCGTGGCCTTGGCCAGCGCCGTTGCCGCGGTTGCGCGTCGCTACATCCTGGGATTCGGTCCGCTTTTTCCCGTGCCGGAGCATCCCCTTTTCATCGGACCCAAAGCGTTACTTGGATGCGCACTTGCGGGATTACTTGCCGGCGTCCTTTCGGCATTGCTCACGATTTCCGTATACACCGCCGAAGACGGTTTTCAACGATTCAAAATTCACTGGATGTGGTGGCCTGCTATCGGCGGACTGGCAATCGGACTGGGAGGTTTGATTTTTCCACAGGCCCTAGGGGTCGGCTATGACACCATCGGCGCTTTGCTCCAGGGAAATGTCACGTCTAAAGTCATTCTCGGTGTGTTACTGGTGAAGTGGTTTATCTGGGCTTTCTCCCTGGGCTCCGGGACGTCTGGCGGAGTTCTGGCTCCACTGCTCATGATGGGCGGCGCGCTCGGGGGCTTGGAAGCGATGTTTCTTCCGAACGAAGGCGCGGGGTTCTGGCCGCTCATCAGTATGGGCGCCATTCTTGGCGGCACGATGCGCTCACCCTTTACCAGCATCGTGTTTGCTTTCGAATTGACGCATGATGCGAATGTTTTCTTGCCGCTGCTCGTGGGAAGCATCGTCGCGCATGCGTTCACTGTCCTGACGCTGAATAGGTCCATCCTCACGGAGAAAGTCGCCCGCCGCGGATTTCATCTGAGCCGCGAGTATGCGGTCGATCCGTTGGAAATTCTATTCGTCCGCGAAGTGATGCGGACGAATGTGATCGCGCTCCCTGCAGGAGCAACGGCTGGCGACGTGCTGAACACGGTAAACGTGGATCATCGTCGGGCCCAGCGCCTTCTTCCAGTGGTGGACGAAGGAGGAAAACTGATAGGCGTGCTGACTCGGGGCGACATCGAGCAGCGCGTCAAGAAGGAAGGAAGTAGTGCTCTGGCGCGCCCTCTGCGTGAACTGGTGCGAAGTAGCACGGTGGAGACGAATCCCGACGAAATCCTCCGCGTGGTGGTATATCGGATGGCGGAGAAGAGCGTGACGCGCATGCCGGTGGTCGATCACTCGACCAGAAAATTTCTCGGGCTGATTTCCCTCGATGATTTACTGAAAGCCCGGGGCCGCCACCTGGAAGAAGAGCGGCGACGCGAAAGGCCGCTAAAACTGAGATTTTTCACGCCTGCCGACCGAGCTGAGTCGCCCATCCAATGATCCCAGTTGTCGAACAAAAGCAAACAAACTGGTGGAAATCTCCAGCCCGCCACTGGAACGCACTGCTTAACGAGCGCGAAGAACAAGTATTCCTTGTCCTCACCTTGCTCATCGGCGCGCTCGTCGGCTTGATGGCTGTTGCGTTCATCTATCTTACGGAACGCGTCGGGTCGCGACTCTATCCGCCCGGCGGCCCAGCCTGGCATCGTGTGCTTGTTCCCATCTTTGGCTCTTTCGTGATGGGCTATTTGCTTTACCGATTCTTTCCGGACGCTCGAGGCAGTGGGGTTCCGCAAACGAAAGCAGCGCTCTACGCACGAGAGGGCCGCATCACTGCGGCCACAATGTTCGGAAAATTTTTTTGCACTTCCACGACGCTGGCCAGCGGCATCCCGCTGGGACGCGAAGGCCCGACCGTGCAGGTTGGTGCCGGAATTGCTTCTGTTCTGGGGCGGCACCTCGGGCTGCGTCCTGAAAAAGTAAAAGCGCTTCTTCCCGTGGCCTCGGCCGCAGCTATCGCGGCCGCCTTCAATACACCTCTTGCCGCCGTTTTGTTTGCCCTTGAGGAGGTTGTGGGCGACCTTCACGCTCCCGTTCTGGGTTCCGTGGTACTTGCTTCGGCAACTTCCTGGGGCGTTCTCAGACTCATCCTTGGCAACAATCCGCTATTTCAAGTGCCGCAATACCAGCTCGTGAATCCTTGGGAGTTCGCCATCTACGCGGTGTTGGGTCTCGCGGGTGGCTTGGTATCCGTCGTTTTCACAAAGCTGCTTTTGGCTATGCGCGAGAAATTTCTGAAATTTCCCCGCAAAACCGCCTGGTTCCAACCTGTTGCTGGTGGTCTGGTGGTCGGCGTGATGGGCTGGTTTGTGCCGCAAGTTTTGGGCGTTGGCTACGAACACGTTGGCGCCGTTCTCAACGGTGGTATGGCGCTCAAACTCATGATTTTGCTCCTCGTCTTGAAGCTTCTAGCGGTGACCACGTCTTACGCCTCAGGCAACGCGGGCGGTATTTTTGGGCCGAGCCTTTTCCTTGGTGCCATGCTTGGCGGAATTGTCGGAACGCTCGCCCATACATTCCTGCCGAACTACGCTGCGACGCCCGGGGCGTACGCGCTCGTCGGCATGGGCACGGCTTTCGCTGGAATCATTCGCGCACCCATGACGTCCGTTGTCATGATTTTTGAGATTACGCGCGACTACGCGGTCATCGTACCCCTGATGATTTCCAATCTCGTGAGCTTCTTTATTTCCTCCAAGCTGCAGAAGCAACCTATCTACGAATGCCTTGCCCGGCAAGATGGCATTCACTTGCCCACCGCTGAATCGCGGCAGACGGACGCTCATCGCCAGGTCATTCTCGCAATGCGGCCCGCGACAGAGATTCTTTCGGCCGATATGACGTTCCCGCAAGCTCTGGAAACAATTCGCACGAGCGAAACGACTGCCTGGCCGGTTTGCGCCGGCCAGGCGCTCCTGGGGGTTCTCACCTTCGGCAAACTCCAGGCAGCTGCTGCCGCGGGATCCGATACGAACCGACTGAGAGACCTGTTGGATGGGCAGGATTTCCCGCATCTTCACGTAGACCACCCACTCAGCCTGGCGCTTGAACGCATGGGAGCATATCAGGTAAATGCTCTACCGGTTGTCAATCGCGGCAATATCCACAAACTGGAAGGCATCGTCACGCTGAAGGATGTCTTGGCCCTCTACGGCCTCGGTTCCCAAGAAAAGGCTTGATGTAAGAGTTCACGGTGTTACAGGCAATTCTCATCCGACTGGAAAGTTGGGGAAAGAAGCGCTACGAGGCTATGGATGGGCTACTGTTTATGTGCTGCGACACTGCGAAGCCGTTGCGCCTCCGCAAACTCCTTCTTCGCTTCGCTGGCACGCCCCGCTTTTTCGAGCGCGGTGCCGAGGTTAGTCCGTAAGTCCGGGTCCGCGGGCGCTAGAGCCACAGCGCGAGCGAAAGCGTCGCTCGCTTCCGAGTAGCGCTTGAGGCCAAATAAAGCCGATCCATAATTGGCAAGCGCCTTGAGGTTCTTCGGGTTGGCTTGCAGCACTTTCTCGAACTCCGGAACGGCCTCTGTCCCGCGATGTTGGAGGCTTAGCGACACGGCGTAATCAATGTGTGCATCCTCGT
>Ga0335076_10004484_pt1 | contig 14134 bp, 13 predicted proteins | sample Lox_Sample_25_FD_206717 | JGI IMG/M metagenome (GOLD analysis project Ga0335076, IMG submission 206717) | Soil microbial communities from Loxahatchee National Wildlife Refuge, Florida, United States - Lox_Sample_2.5 | ecosystem: Environmental > Terrestrial > Soil > Wetlands | place: USA... | reverse complement strand
CGGAAAGCGGGGCTTTGCATGAGTTCCGACACGCCAGGACAACCAGATCCGACTACCCGCACGGGGACAGTATTGGCCGATCCTCCATCGTGCTCTCCAGCCGCTAGGGTAGATCCGAGCGATTGAGCGGCTGGCAAGGGGCAATTCGTCCCTTCGCTTGCAGCGCGCGGGAACTTTTATCGAGCTGGCACGCAACAGTCCCGAAATGGCCTTCGATCCCCGCATGACCGACGAATCCGATGTGGCGTTGTTGATGCGGTGCGCCGAAGGTGACCCGTCCGCGGCCGCCGAACTCTATCGCCGGCACGCCGGACCGGTGTACCGGTTCGTTTGGATGGTTACGGGGTCGGACTCCGAGGCGGCCGACGTCCTGCAGGAAACCTTCATTGCTTTGCTCGAACGTCGTAGCGGCTACGACCCCGCGCGTGGGAGCTGCACGGCATACCTGTGCGGTGTCGCGCGGCATCTGGTGTACCGGCGTTTCGACAGCCGCAGCGAGCCCGTCGCGGAGATAGAGCAGCTTGCGGAGGACAGCGCGGACAGTGCCGCGTCGTTGCTTCCGCCGCCGCATGAACACGCGGAGCGCGCCCAGGCGCTCGCCCGGTTGCGTGCCGCGATCCGGGCCCTGCCCTCGCACTACCGCGACATCCTGGTTCTGGTGGAACTGCAGGAGATGTCGTACGCCGACGCAGCCGCGGTGGCGGGCATCGAAATCGGGACGGTGCGCTCGCGACTTGCACGCGCGCGGGCGCGGCTTGCGGAACTTTTGAACGAGCCGATGGCAATTGGTAGAGGGCAGGGAACATGAATCTACCGCGCGACAAACTCGACGACTGGCTGGCCGTGGCGCGCGCTGAACTCGCGCAAATCGAGCCGCCCGCGTGGGTTGAAGCGTCGGTCGTGTCGCGCCAGGCGGAAGCGGTTCTGCTGAAGCGCTTGAGGGAGCACCCGCCCGCGGCGGTCAAGGCACCTTCGCGCCAGTGGCGCTTCATCGGCTGGGGCCTGCCAGCGACCGCAGCCGCGCTGCTCGCCCTTGGTGCGGCGATGTTGCTGGCGCGGACGCCGCCAGCGCAGGTTCCAGTTAGCGCCGCGTTTGTTGCGCTCACGCCTCTCGAGACGATCGCTGCTGAGCGGTCCCCGCTCGTCATTGCCTCCGAAGTGCCGCGCTCGCAACTGGCTTCCCTCGGCGTTCCGGTTGATCCGGCGCGCGCCGACTTGCTCGTGCGTGCCGAGTTTCTGGTCTCGCGCCGCGGCGCAGTGCTTGCGGTGCGCTTTTCCCCCGAATGATCGAAATCACGAGGACCGAAAAGATGAGGCGATCGAATCGCAAGAACCGGGTCGTTTATGCGGCCGCGACGCTCGTCGCCTGCCTCGCTGCCCCGGGATTGCAGGCCCGCGAAGAAACCGTTGTCGGAGCGACCGACGGGTTCGACATTCCGTTGCATGCACCGGTCGCCGGGCTTGTTGCGCCTGGCATGGGCTTCATCACCTCCGAGATCGGCACGAGCCGCCTTGTCAAAGGCGCGCCCTACAGCGCCGAGGCGGTCAGCGAATCCAATCAGGTCCTGATGGATGGCAACAAGATCCAGCGCCGCGCGGTGCAACGGTTGGCGCGCGACGGCGAAGGGCGTACGCGGATCGAGCGGCTGCGCCGCGACGGCACCGTCGAAAGCGTGATGATCAATGATGTCGTTGCGGGCAAGCGGTTCTGGCTGCTACCCGATAAGAAACGAGTGGTCGAGCAGGCGGGCAGCGCGTTGATGCCGATGCATGCGCCGCTGCCGCCGCAGACGACGCCCGGCGCGGCAAGCGGAGCGGTCGCGCCTCCGGCACCTCCGGCTGCGCCGGAGCCGCCGGCTCCGCCCTCGCCGATGGCGGTCGACGACGCGCGCTCGTGGGCCGAAGACATGCGTCAATGGGCGCGGGATTTGACGGCGCGTTGGCGTGACGAACATCGCGGCCCCGATGCCGAAGGAAGGAGCGTCAGCGTCGATGTGGTCCGTGTGATCGAACCTGGCGGCGATCCGGGCGAAACCGCGGACGCGATCGCCGCGATCCCACCCGTGCCGCTGGCTGCGTCGCCTCCCGGGCAAGGTGTGACCACGGTTATCGGCAGCAAGGATTTCGATCGTGTGCGAGCCGACGGGTCGCGTACGACCTGGACCATCCCGGCGGGCAAGATCGGCAACGAAAAGCCGATCGAGGTCACGTCGGAGCGCTGGTACGCGCCGGACCTTCTGCTCGTGGTGTCGTCGCGCTATTTCGATCCGCGTCGTGGCGAAACGACATACCGCCTCACCAACCTGAAGCGCGCAGAACCTGACGCCAGCCTGTTCAAGGTTCCTGCCGACTACGAGCGGGGACACTCGCGCCGGCGTGACGAGCGCGGCAAGGACTGAGCGCTGATGGAACTGCGAGTCCGCTTACGCGGCGCGCCGGGTGCGCGCAGGTGAAAGCACGTTGGCGAGATAGCGGCCCGTAAAGCTCGCGGGATTTGCCGCGACGGTCTCGGGGGCGCCGGTGGCGACGATATGGCCGCCACCTTCTCCGCCATCGGGTCCGAGATCGATCACCCAGTCGGCCGTCTTGATCACGTCGAGGTTGTGTTCGATCACCACCACCGTGTTGCCTGCCGCGCGCAACTGGTGCAGCACGTTCAACAGCAGCGCGATGTCGTGGAAATGCAGACCGGTAGTTGGTTCGTCGAGGATGTACAACGTTCGGCCGGTGTCGCGCTTGGAGAGCTCGAGCGAGAGTTTCACGCGCTGTGCCTCGCCGCCGGAAAGCGTCACAGCGCTTTGGCCGAGTCGCAGATAACCGAGGCCTACGTCGAGCAGCGTTTGCAGCTTGCGCGCGATGACCGGCACGGCGTTGAAGAATTCATGTGCCTGCTGGACCGTGAGATCGAGCACCGCGGCGATGTTCTTGCCCTTGTAGAGCACCTCGAGCGTCTCGCGGTTGTAGCGCGTGCCATGGCAGGTATCGCACGGCACGTAGACGTCGGGGAGGAAATGCATCTCGACCTTGATAAGCCCGTCGCCCTCGCAGGTGTCGCAACGGCCGCCCTTGACATTGAACGAGAAGCGCCCGGCTTCGTAGCCGCGTTCGCGCGCCGTGGGGGTTTCAGCGAACAGCCTTCGATCGACGCGTACGGCGCCGGTTGTGTCGACGAGCCGTAGAGATGGCGCGAGACCGCGGCGGCAAGCGTGTCGTTGATCAGCGTCGATTTGCCCGATCCCGACACGCCGGTGACGCAGACAAAGAGGCCGACCGGCAGATCGAGATCGACCTGCTTGAGGTTGTTGCCGCAACTGCCGAGCAAGCGCAGCGACTGCATCCCCGGACGCACGCGCGCGACCGGCACGTCGATCCGGCGGCGTCCGGCCAGGTAGGCGCCGGTGAGAGAGTCCGGCGAGGCCTCGATTTGCGCGGGCGTTCCGTCGGCAACGACGTGGCCGCCGTGCTCGCCGGCGCCTGGACCCATGTCGACGACATAATCGCCGGCGCGGATCGCGTCTTCATCGTGCTCGACGACGAGGACCGTGTTGCCCAGGTCGCGCAGGTGACGCAGCGTCGCGATCAGGCGCTCGTTGTCGCGTTGATGCAGGCCGATCGATGGTTCATCGAGCACGTACATCACGCCCGTGAGCCCTGAGCCGATCTGCGATGCGAGCCGGATCCGCTGTGCTTCGCCACCCGAGAGCGTGTCGGCCGCGCGATCCAACGTCAGGTAGGTGAGGCCGACGTCGTTGAGAAAACGCAACCGCAGGGCGATCTCGCGCACGATCCGCCCGCCGATCTCGCCTTTCGCGCCCGCCAATTGCAGCTCGCTGAAATAGGCCTGGATCTGCCGGAGCGGTGCCCCCTCGATCTCATAGATCGCACGCCGCTCCTTGCCCTCGCCGACGAACACGAAGCGCGCTTCGCGGCGCAGCCGCGTGCCGCCGCAGGATGGACAGCTCTGCACGTTGCGATACTTCGCGAGCTCTTCGCGGACCGCCGCCGAATCGGTTTCGCGCCAACGACGTTCCATGTTCGGCAGCACGCCTTCGAAGGCATGGCGGCGGACGATGCGGCGGCCCTTTTCGTTTGAGTAGGAAAAGGGCAACGTCTCTTCGCCCGTCCCGTGTAGAACGCGGGTCCGAAACTCGTCGGGTAGCTCGTTCCACGGCTGTTCGAGATCCGCGTGAAAATATTTGGCGAGCGACGCCAGCATCTGGAAGTAATACTGGTTGCGCGCATCCCACCCCTTGATGGCGCCGTGCGCGATGCTGAGCTCGGGGTGAACGACGACGCGGCCCTCGTCGAAGAATTCGACCGTGCCGAGCCCATCGCAGGTGGGGCACGCACCGAGCGGATTGTTGAAGGAAAACAGACGCGGCTCGAGTTCCGCGATCGAGTAGCCACAGATCGGGCAGGCGAAGCGGTTGGAAAAGACGGTCTCGGTTCCGTTGTCGGTGTCGAGCAGCAGCGCGCGCCCCTCGGCGATGCGTAGCGCGGTCTCGAAGGATTCCGCAAGGCGCTGGCGACCTTCCGGGCGGATCTTCAAGCGATCCACGACTACGTCGATCGAGTGCTTCTCTTGTTTCGCCAGCCGCGGCAACGCGTCGGCTTCGACCACCGCGCCGTCGATCCGAAAGCGCACGAAGCCTTGCACGCGCAGGTCGTCGAGCAGTTCTTCGAACTCGCCCTTGCGCTCGCGCACCACGGGCGCGAGCACGAGCACCCGTGTGTCGGCAGGAAGGGACAGCGCGCTGTCGACCATCTGCGCGACGGTCTGCGCGGTCAGCGCGAACTCGGGGTGATCCGGGCAATACGGTGTGCCCGCGCGAGCGAACAGAAGCCGCAGGTAATCGTGGATCTCGGTGACAGTGCCGACCGTCGAGCGCGGGTTGTGCGAAGAGGCTTTCTGCTCGATCGCGATCGCCGGAGAAAGGCCCTCGATCAGGTCGACGTCGGGTTTCTCCATCAACTGCAGGAACTGGCGTGCGTACGCCGAGAGCGATTCGACGTAGCGACGCTGGCCTTCGGCGTAAAGCGTGTCGAACGCGAGCGAGCTCTTGCCTGAGCCGGAGAGGCCCGTAATCACGACCAGCCGGTTGCGCGGCAGGTCGACGTTGACGTTCTTCAGGTTGTGGGTGCGGGCACCACGCACCCGGATCGTTTCCATGGGCTGCTTCAATGGACCGGCTCACTGGACCGGCCAGGCCGGCGCGACGCTGCGCGAGGTAAACCGACAACTATAGCGATGCGAGTCAGCGCGAGCACGCCGGCGGATTATCTCGGGCCATGATTGGTCAAATGATGGGTCAAAAGTCCGCCCGCCAAGCTGGGTGGGCGGCGCTGAGTATCATGCGTCAACATGGCGTGCGAAAGCGGCCAGTTCAATACAGCGGCGAGCGCAGGCGGCGCGATTTCGGAGAGAAAAATGGCATCGGTCAACAAGGTAATCGTTCTCGGCAATCTCGGACGCGACCCCGAGACTCGCTACAGCCCGGACGGCGCGGCAATCACCAACGTTTCGATCGCGACCACCCGCAAGTACAAGGATTCCAGCGGCCAGCAGCAGGAAGAAACCGAATGGCATCGGGTCGTGTTCTTCGGCCGGCTTGCGGAGATCGCCGGCGAATACCTGCGCAAGGGCAGGCCCGTTTACGTCGAAGGGCGCCTGAAGACGCGCAAGTGGACCGACAAGGAAGGGGTCGAGAAGTACTCGACCGAGATCGTTGCCGAGAACATGCAACTGCTCGGCTCGCGGGATGGTGGTGGCGGCGGAGGTGGCTACGAGGGTGGCGACGAGCCGCCCGCGCGCAGTGCTCCGCGCGAGAGCAGTCGACCGGCGGGTGGCGCCAAGCAACCGGCGCCAAATATCGCCGAGATGGACGATGACATCCCATTCTGAGCCGCTTGCAGAACCGCTGACCCAAGGCGCCTTCGGGCGCCTTTTTGTTCGCGGCGCGATCTTCATCGCGCTGTACGTCCTGCTCGACGCTGCCGCGTACACGCTGCCCGCGGCGCCATTTGCGGCAACGCCCTGGAATCCTCACCCCGCGTTGGCCGTGGTGCTCGTGATCGATGGTGGCATCTGGTATGCACCAGCCGTGTTCGGGGCGGTCGCGCTCGCCGAAGTACTTGTCCGCGAAGCGCCGGGCACTCTGCTCGGTACTTCGCTCGCCTGCGCCGGCATGGCCGGCGCCTATGTCTGTGCAGGGCTGGCGGTGCGCCGCTACGTGCGTGTGCGCTGGGCGCGTGCGGGCGTGCGCGATGTCGCGCGCTTCATCGCGGTCGTCTCCGCGGGAACGCTGGTTGCCGCGGCCCTGTACGTGGGAGGGTATTTGACCGACGGCACGCTCGATCTTGCGGAAGCGCCGCGCGTGTTCGGGCACCTCTGGATCGGGGATCTGCTCGGACAGGCCGTGCTGGCTCCGCTGTTGCTGTTGCTCACGCAAGGCGCCTGGCGCCACTGGCGGCGCCTGGATCGTTCAGTCCGGCGCGTTGCCGTACGCGACACGGTCCTGCTGGTCGCTTCGCTCGCGGCGTTGCTGGTGGTCGTCTTCGGTGTCAAGCCGTTCGACGAGTTCCGCATGTCGTACCTGCTATTCCTGCCGATGATTGCGTTCGCATTGCGCTACGGGTTGGTCGGCGCGGCGCTGGGGCTGCCTTGTGCTCAGATCGGCTTCGTGCTTTCCCTCGTCATCACGGAGACACTTTCCACATCGGCGGTCGAATTCCAACTCCTGATGCTGACTCTCGCGATCACCACGCTGTTTTTCGGCGCGCTTGCCGACGAGCGTCGCCGCTCGGCCGAGATTCTCGCGAGCCGGGAACGCGAACTGCGCACGCAGCAGTCCGAGCTCTCACATGCACAGCGCTCGGCGGCCGCCGCCGAACTGGCCGCCGCGTTGGCACATGAGCTCAACCAGCCGCTGTCGGCGATCGGAACGTACGCAAGCGCGTGCCGGGTGCTTGCGCGCAACAACAACGACCGCGAGCAGTTGCTCAACGCGCTCGATCGGGTTGCCGAAGAGAGTGCGCGCGCCGGGCAGTTCGTGCGGCGCATGCGCGATTTCTTTCGCACCGGTGCGGCACACATGGAGCGCGTCGAGGTGCGTGAGCTCGTCGCCGCCGCGCGCGATCAGGTCGGTGACCGGTTGGCGCGCAGTCGGATCGCGTGGCGCGATTCGATCGAACCCGGTCTGCCGACGCTGCCGGTGGACCGCGTGCAGATTGGCGCCGTGCTCGGCAATCTCCTGGGCAACGCGATTGACGCGCTGGCGGGCTCGGGACCACCGCGCGCCATCGAAGTGCGCGCACGGCGCGCGTCACCGGACGCCATTCGCATCGAGGTGCGCGATTCGGGTCCTGGTGTTCCGATCGAGGTTCGCGATCGGCTGTTCCAGCCGATGTCGACCAGCAAGCCCGAGGGCATGGGCCTCGGCCTCGTGATCAGCCGCACGATCGCCGAGAGGCACGGTGGTAGGCTCTGGCTCGATACCGAGTCGCATCAGACGAATTTCTGCCTCGAACTGCCGATCGATCCCGTCCCAGCATGAGCACTGATGCCCCACAGCCTGGCCTCGCGGGATCGGCGGTGTATCTCGTCGAGGACGATCGCGCGGTACGCGAATCGCTCGAGCTGCTGCTGCGCTTGCGTGGTTTCATCCCGAAGGGCTTCGCCAGCGGCGAGGAATTCCTCGCGTACAGCGCGTTGCAGCGTCCCGCTTGTGCATTGCTCGACGTGCGACTGCCTGGCATCGACGGGCTCGAACTGCAGCGTCAGCTGCGGAACAAGCATCCGGGCCTGCCGACGATCGTCATCACGGCGCATGGCGATGTGAGCACCGCGCGCACGGCATTGCGCGATGGCGCGGTTGATTTTCTCGAAAAGCCGATCGACGAGGGCGACCTGCTCGATGCGGTCACCACGGCACTGACGAGCGACCAGCGCATCGTGCAAGAGGCGCGCGATCGCGAGGAACTTGCCGCGCGTTTGCAGCGTCTGACTGCCCGCGAGATGGAGGTGTTCGAGCGCATCACCAATGGCCAGCACAACCGCGAGATTGCCGAGGAGTTCGGCATCAGTCCACGCACCGTCGAAGTTCACCGGGCACGCATCATGGAAAAGCTGCGCGCGCGCCGCGTGGCTGATTTGTTCCGTTTGCGCTTCGATCTCGAGCGCAACCAGCCGGGTGCGTGATCCGCTGCGCTCGTGCAAGCGTGCACGAACCGGCGCACGCAACCTCTCATGTGCTGACTTTCATGGGCGATTTGACAGGCAGAAAATGGGCTCCGCAGAGTTACGTACGCTCTCCACCGAATTTCGGACCCGGTGCCCTGTGGCTACGCTGCGTTCGAACCTGATGTTGCGTGATCCCGCCGAGAAGCCTCGCTTCCGGCACGAAAACCAGCATCGAGTTTCCGAGCGACGGCAGCAAGCGAGGTCGACTCTCCTCGCTTTAAAGCCCGCGGTGGCCTCCTAGGCGCGCGGGCTTTTTTCTTTTCCCCTCCCACGGCTTGCGATGCTCCGTCGCCGTCATCGCGCACACCCGAGTTGCAAATGGCTTACGACTTCCTACCACCCTGGCCGCTGCAGGGAACAAGTGCGCTGACGCTCGCGTTGCTTGCGCTGATGGCTGCCGTGTGCGGTGAACTCGCGGCGCGCCTGCATGTGCCGCGCTTGATCGGCTACACGGTGATCAGCGTGGTGTTCGCGGTGGCCGCGGCGGCGCTGTCGCGCATAAGCCTTGCGCCGATCGGTGCGGACTCCGCAGATCTCGTGCTCGGCATCTGTGCGGCGATCATCCTTTTCGAGGTCGGGCAGCGTGTCTCGTGGGGCTGGTTGAGACGCAATCCGGCGCTCACCCTGACCAGCCTCATCGAGGCGGGTCTCACGTTTCTGCTCGTCTACCTGGTGATGCGCCTTGGCAGCCTGTCGCCGCTCGCGGCCGCGCTGATCGGCGCGATCTCGGTCGCGACATCACCCGCCGTTGCCATTTCGATCGTGCGCGAGTACCGCGCGCAGGGCCAGGTCACCGAGCGCACGCTGCTGCTCACCGCGATGAACAGCATCTATGCGGTCCTGCTGGCAACGATCTTGCTCGGATGGGTCCAGGTCGATGCGCACCTGAACACGTTTGCCTGGCACGATTTCGGACGCTGGATCCTGCCGACCTTGTACCTGGTGGTGGGTTCGCTCGCGCTTGCTGCGATCGCCGCCCGCTTGCTGCTGCGCGCGCTCGCGCTGGTGCGCGGTGAGCGCGCCGCACAGATCGTGGTCGTGCTGGCCTTCATCGCGATCGTTTTCGCAGTGGCGCAAGCGCTGCGACTCTCGCCGTTGCTCGCGCTGGTCACGTGCGGCGCGTTCGCACGCACGCTCGATCATGAACGGCGCTTGCTCGCGGCGGAACTGGGCATGCCCGTTGCCATTGCACTCGTTCTGTTTTTTGCGCTGTCGTTCGCGACCGTGAATATCGACCTGGGATTCAGCGTCTGGCTGGCGGCACTCGCACTCATCGCGGTGCGTGCGCTATGCAAGCTCGGCGTCGCCGTTGCGCTGGCGCGACCTGCCGGTCTGAGTTGGCGCAAGGGACTTCTGGTCGGCGCGGGCCTGCTGCCGATGTCCGCGGTCGCGCTTCTCCTCACACGCGACGTCGCGGCCGTCAATCCAGGCCTTGCGGCGCAAGTGGGCGGCGTGGTGGTCATCGGCGTGGTCGTCATGCAGGTCGCGGGCGCGTTCGCTTTTTCCGGTGCCCTAAGGCGCGCCGGCGAGACGCGCGACTGAGCGGCGGGGCGGCGATGGACGAAAAGATGAAGTTTTCCACGTCGGCGCCGCTCACGATGGGCGTCGAACTCGAACTGCAGGTCATCGATCGCCGCACCGGAGATCTGACCCGTGGCGCGTCCGACCTGATCCATCTCGTCGAACGCAAGCCTTATCCCGGTGACATCAAGCCGGAGATCACCGAAAGCATGATCGAGATCAGCACGGCCGTGCACAGCGAGTTCGGTCCGTTGCGTGACCAGCTGCGTGCGATGCGCGACACGCTGGTCGTTGCCGGCGACAAGCTGGATCTGCGCCTTGCGGGGGGCGGCGCGCATCCGTACCAGCACTGGAGCGAGCGCCAGATCTTCGATCGGCCGCGCTTTCGCCACGTCGCCGGTCTGTATGGATACCTCGCCAAGCAGTTCACCGTGTTCGGGCAGCACGTCCACATCGGATGCGCGGATGGCACGTCCGCGATGCGCCTGCTGCACAGCCTGGCGCGTTATGTGCCGCAGTTCATCGCGCTTGCGGCGTGCAGTCCGTATTACCAGGGCGTCGATTCGTCGTTCGACTGTTCGCGCCTGAACACGGTGTTCGCGTTTCCTCTTTCGGGGCGCGCGCCGTTCGTCACCGACTGGGAAGGCTTCGAGAACTACTTCGGCAAAATGAAGGCGCTCGGTGTGGTCGAGAGCATGAAGGATTTCTATTGGGACATCCGTCCGAAGCCCGAATACGGAACCATCGAGGTGCGGGTGTTCGACACGCCGCTGTCAGTGGATCGTGCCGCCGAACTCGCTGCGTACCTGCAGGCGATCTGTGCCTGGTTGCTCGATACCCAGGCGCGTCCTGCGACCGAAGATATCTACCTCACCTACAGCTACAACCGCTTCCAGGCGTGCCGTTTCGGACTCGAGGGGCAGGTCATCGACGCGGTCGGCGGCGCCATCGTGCCGCTGCATCAGGACGTCTTAGCGACGCTCGCCAAGGTGCGGCCGTACGCCGAAAAGTTGAACGGCACGCTTGCGCTCGATGCGATCGAATCGATCGTGCGTGTGCACGGCAATCACGCACGCCGGCAACGCCAGACTTATGAGCGGTCGCGTTCGCTCGCCGAGGTCGTCCTCGACAGCGCCAACTGCTGGGCCGGACGCGACGCGTAGCAGCAGGTGCTACGCCGCGCTAGCGTGCAGCACCTGCAGCACCTCGCTGTGCACGGCGCCGGACGATGCGATCAGCGAAGGCGGCGCCAGCGGGCTACCCCCGTGCCATCCGGTGACGCATCCGCCCGCTCCCTCGATCACCGGGACGATGGCGGCGACGTCCCAATAGGAAAGCGTCGGATCAAGCATCACATCCGCGCCGCCGGTCGCGACGGCAAAGTAGCCGAAGCAATCACCCCACGTGCGATAGAGCTTCGCGCCCCGGATCAGGTTCTCGACCGCCGCGCCACCGGATTGTTCGCCGGTGCTCCAATGGGTCGTTGCAAGCACGGTCGCGTCGGCCAGCCGGCGGCACGCGCGCACCCGCGCGAGACGCTCGGTGCCATCGCTCGCATATAGACGGCACTCGCGCGCGTGGCCGATCAACGCGACGCCGGCCGCGGGATGCGCGATCGTGCCGAGCAGCGGCCGAAATCCGTGACCATCGTCGCGCTCGAGCGCGATCAGCGTCCCGAACAGGAAACAATTCGAAATGAACGCGCGCGTGCCGTCGATCGGATCGAGCACCCAGCGATAACGCACCGCGCAACGCGCGGCTTCCTTGATGCCGAACTCTTCACCGAGCACACCGTGTTCGGGATAACGTGCCTCGATCAAGGCACGCATCGCCTGTTCTGCGCCGCGATCCGCTTGTGTGACCGGCGTCGCGTCCGACTTCGTGAGCACCGCGGCGCCGCTGAGGAAGTAGCGTCGCACGACGGCGAACGCCGTGCCGATCAGCTCGTGCATGAAGGGAATGAACTCGCGCGCTTCCGCATCGCCCAGCGCTGCGCTGTAGCGAACGCTGCCCGGCATGAGCGGGATCAAGCTTGCGCGACGCTCGCCGCGAGCGTCAGGTAGTGCGTCAGCGGCGGTGTCGAGCGCCCCGCGACCTTGGCAAGATCGTCCCAGCAGCGCACCCGCACGGCGTCGTGCGCGAATGGCTGCTCGCTGAAACGGTCCGCTTCGGCATCCGAGAAGACACCGCCCTGCAACTTGAGACTGCGAACCGAGTCCGGGGACAGCGCGCGCAGGTATTCGGGTCCCGATATGGTGCCGTCGCCGCGGGCGCACAGGTAGCGCTTCGCTTCGACGTGCAGGCGGATCGGCGCCAGGACCGCATCGCCGAACAGCCCGCGCAGGCGAGGAATGGCGACGTATTCGTGCCGGTCGTCGATGCCGCGCAGTGTCGGCGTTTCGCCCTGGTCGTTGATCATGTGGCCGAGATCGTGAAGCAGCGCGGCGGTGACGAGGCTTGGCGACGCACCGGACTGCTCCGCCAGCAAGGCACTCTGCAGCGCGTGCTCGAGTTGCGTGACCGGTTCGCCCGAATACATGCGACTTCCATGGACATCGAAAAGCGCCGTGATTGCGTCGAGCGTGAGCGGCATGAACTCTCCGTGGCAAACGCCGGGGCGGCGCTGGGGATCGCGACCGGATCAGATCGTACGCGGCTCGTCCGTCGAGAACGCCGGCTCCGGCACGGCCTCGACGACGCGCGTCTTGGCGAGCACGCCCGCCGAGTCGAGGATCGGATAGGCAATCGAGCAGAACAGCGAGTTCATGCGCTTGAAATCGGCGAGCAGGTCGAGATGCAGCGAGCTCGTTTCGATCGACTGGAGGGAATTGCCGGACAGGCGCTGCAGGTGATTGTCCGCGTAGCGCATCTCCAGTTCGCGGAAGGCGATCTTCTGCGCGATCAGGTGCTGCGCGCTCTTCAGGTCGCCGTTGAGAAAGACGGCGACCGCGAGCTTCAGGTTGGCGAGCAGTTGCCTGTGCAGGTCCTCGATCTCGCTCATGCCGGCGTCCGAGAACGAGAGGTTGTGTTGAATTTTCTTCTCGGCCACGTCCTGCATCACCCGCTCGACGATATCGCCGGCATGCTCCATGTTGATCGTGAACTGGATGATGTCGGCCCAGCGCTTCGATTCCTTCGCCTCCAGCGCTTCGCGGCTGACCTGGGTCAGGTAGAGCTTGATGGCCGTGTACAGGCGATCGATTTCGTCGTCGCGCTTGCGCAGTGCCTCGGCGAGCTGGAAGTCGTTGGTGCGCAGGACGGTGACCAAGCCAACCACCATATCCTGGACCACGTCGGCAAGGCGGATCGATTCGCGCGCGGCGTTGGCGATGGCGAGCGCCGGCGTGGCGAGCGCGATCGGATCGAGATGGCGCGGCTGCCCCGGCTGTTCTGCCGCTGGCCGGGCAGGAAGCCAGTGATCGACGAGCCGCGCGAGCGGCGTGACGAAGGGCAGGAACACGATCGCGAGCAATACGTTGAACGCGAGATGAAAGTTGAGCACCAGCCGCTGCGGATCGGCGCCAAGGTAGTGCGCCCACGGCAGTGCGATCGGCAGGACTGCCAGCACCAGTGCGCAACTGAGCGCCTTCGCTAGGAGATTGCCTGCAGGCACGCGACGCGTGATCGGATCGGCATTCAGGGTCGTCAGAACCGCCACGAGACCGCCGCCGAGGTTCGCGCCGAGCACCAGCGCAAGTGCAACCGGCACCGCGATCACGCTCGCGGCGGCGAGCGCCGCCGTGAACAGGACGACCGCGAGGCTGGAGTAGCAGAGCACGGCGAACAGGGAGCCCAGCAGCACGTCGAGCAGCGCATCGCCCGACAACTGGCCGAACAGCACCTTGACACCCGCGGCCTGGGTCAGCGGCGCGGTCGCCTGCATGATCAGTTGCAGCGCGAGGATCATCACGCCCAGGCCGAGGCCGATCCGCCCGATCTGGCCCGCGCGTTCGTTGCGACGGGAAAGAAACACGATCACGCCGACCACGATGAGCAGCGGACCGAGCCAGGCGAGCTTGAGCGACAACAGCTGTGCCATCAGCGCCGTGCCGACATCCGCGCCCAGCATGACTGCGAATGCCGCCGCTGTGGTGACCAGTCCCTGGCCGACGAATGATGAAGTGAGGAGCGCGGTCGCGGTCGAGCTCTGCAGCAGACCGGTCACGCCGATCCCGGCGACGAACGCGCCGTGCCGTGTTCCCACGCTGCGGCGAAGAACCTGGCGCAGGTTCGCGCCGAACACACGCAGCACCCCGGTGCGCACGATGTGCGTGCCCCAGACGAGCAGGGCGATGGCGGCGAGGAGGTTGAGCAGCGTCTGCATTTCCGGTTCGAGGCGCAGCCTCCTTGGGGTTCCTTCGGGCTACCTCGGAA
>Ga0335076_10004483_pt1 | contig 14134 bp, 13 predicted proteins | sample Lox_Sample_25_FD_206717 | JGI IMG/M metagenome (GOLD analysis project Ga0335076, IMG submission 206717) | Soil microbial communities from Loxahatchee National Wildlife Refuge, Florida, United States - Lox_Sample_2.5 | ecosystem: Environmental > Terrestrial > Soil > Wetlands | place: USA... | reverse complement strand
CGGCGTCTCCGTCGTCCTTCCCTCCTCCGACCTCGCCAGCCTGCGCGCGCTACCGGGAGCGACCGTCTGGCCGAGCATGACCTACCACGCGCTGGGCGACACGACGCCTGCGGAGACGACGACGCCACTCCTGAACCGAGGGCCGACGCTGATCGGTGCAACCTCGCTCTGGGGCTCGAACCTCGCCACGGCTGGCCAGGGGATCAAGATCGGCCTCGTGGACGACGGCATCGACCAGGCGCATCCCTACTTCAGGCCGGCCGGCTTCACGTATCCCCCCGGCTTCCCGAAGGGGAACAAGGCATACACCACGCCGAAGGTCATCGTCGCGCGAGCGTTCCCCTCCCCCACCACCCACTGGAAGTACGCGAACCGGCCGTTCGACCCGACGTTCTCCTTCCACGCCACCCACGTCGCCGGGATCGCGGCCGGCGACTACGACACGCCGACGGCGGCGAACGGAGGCTCTCCCATCTCGGGCATCGCGCCGAAGGCATACCTCGGCAACTACAAGGCGCTCACCGTGCCGACGGCGGACTACGGCCTCGACGGGAACTCGCCGGAGATCGCCAAGGCGATCGACCAGGCGGTGGCCGACGGGATGAACGTGATCAACCTCTCGATCGGCGAAGTCGAGGTGGAGCCGAAGAGGGACATCGTCGTCCGGGCGCTCGACAACGCTGCGGCGGCCGGCGTCGTGCCGGTGGTCGCTGCCGGAAACGACTTCGACGTTGCGGGGAACGGGTCGATCGACTCGCCGGCGAACACCCCCGCAGCGATCACGGCCGCCGCCTCGACCCTGGGTGGCCACGGGACGCACCCCGACCACATCGCCTACTTCTCGTCCGGCGGCCCGACGCCCGTCTCGCTCCAGCTGAAGCCCGACGTGACGGCGCCCGGCGTCGGCGTCGTCTCGTCCATCCCGGCGCACGACTTCGAGCCGCTGGACGGGACGAGCATGGCGGCGCCTCACGTCGCGGGCGCGGTGGCGCTCCTCCTGCAGCGTCACCCGACGTGGACGGTGGAGCAGGTGAAGTCGGCGCTCGCATCGACGGGCGACACGGTGCACCCGACCGGCCGCTCCGGCGAAGTCTCGGTGCTGCGCGAAGGTGGCGGCAGGATCGACCTCGTCCGCGCCGACCGGCCGCTGATCTTTACGAATCCCACCTCGCTCGGCTGGGGCCTCGTACGCCGCGGGTTCACAGGCACGAAGGAGCTTTCGACGACGGACGCCGGCGGCGGGACCGCGCCGTGGAGCGTCTCGATCCACGTGCAGTCGATGCCGCACGGCGCGAAGCTCGAGCCGCAGGCGACGAAGCTCGTGGCCGGATCCTCGCTCGCTCTGCGGCTCACGGTCTCGCCGACCGCCGGCGCCGGCGACGGCACCGGGTTCGTCATGTTGACCCGCGGGAGCGACATCCGGCGGATCGCGTTCTGGTTCCACGTCGAGGTGCCGAGGCTGCAGCTCGACCCGCACCGGACGCTGCAGTCCCCCGGCCTCTACCACGGCGACACTGCCGGACGGGCCTCGCGCGTGTCCTCCTATCGCTACCCCGAGCGTGGGGTCGCGGGCGCGGTGAAGACGCGGCTCGGCGGGCCTGAGCAGGTCTTCAGGTTCATGCTGCGGAGACCGGTCGCGAACTTCGGTGTCGCCATCGTCCGACGCGCTGCGGGCGTGCGCGTCTCGCCGCGCCTCGTCGCCGGCGACGACGAGAACCGGGTCGTCGGCTACACCGGTATTCCGGCGAGCCTGAACCCCTACCAGGGGTTCAGCCACGCGGAGCCGGTCGTGGGAGCGGTGCTGCCCGAGCCAGGCATGTTCGAGTTCGTGTTCGACACGCCGACGGGCACGAGGCCCGGCGCCTTCACGTTCCGCTTCTGGGTGAACGACACGACGCCGCCGTCGATTCGGGTCCGGCGCGGCAAGCATGTGATCGGCAAGTCGATCCGGGTCGCCATCAGGGACTCGGGGTCCGGGGTCGACCCGCACGCCCTCCACGCGAAGATCGGCAAGAGGCTCGTCCGAATCAGGTACGCAGACGGCGTGCTGTCGATCCCGACGAAGGGCCTTCGTCCCGGCAAGCATGCTCTGGTCGTCAGGGCGTCGGACTGGCAGGAGACGAAGAACACGGAGGACATCGGGCCGGTGCTTCCGAACACGCGTGTCCTCCACACCACGGTGAGACTCCGCCGCTGAGCGGCCGAATCTGGCAGGCTCAAACCGCCGGTGAGCCGCTCGCCCGAGAACCTCGATCTTGCACTCGTCACGCGCCTGCGTCGGGTAGTCGCGGGCGAGGTGGCGACCGAGGCCGAGCTGCGCACGCTGGACGACGAGGCCGGCGGCTGGCTGCGGTCGACGGAGGCGCAGCTCCACGCGGCGGAGGAACGACTGACGAAGCTGAACGCCGCCCCGGCCGCGCCGCTCGCCGAGATCGCGGCCGAGGTCCGTCGAGTCGAAGCGCTCTCGCGTGAACGCGACGAGGCCCGCCGGCTCGGCAAGGGCCTCGAGCGCCGAACGCGGGAGTTACGGACAGCGTGGCTGAAGCATCACGCCGACGCCGGCTCGCCGTTCGACCCTAAGCCGTAAGCGCCCTAACGGGAGCGGCGTTCGCGGTCGTCGATCGTCGGCAGGTTGGCGAGATCGCGTTCGACGCTCGCCGCGAACTCGTCCGCCTCGTCGTCATGGACCACGTGGAACCGTTGCTTCCGCCTGTCGCGCTGCCGGCGACGGCGCGAGTCGATCCCGAAGCGCTCTTCGAGCCGCGGCCACTCGGCACCCGCGACGAGCACGACAGCGACCGCGAGCAAGGCGATGTACAGCCAGCTCACGACCCCGAGTCTAGCGCAGTGGTGGCGGCCCAGATCTAGTGCGACTCGAGCGCCTCGACCTTCTCCCGCAGGTAGGCGAGATACGGGTCGGGGTCGAGCGGCCCGCCGACGGCGCGCTCGAGCAGCTCCGGCGGCTCGAAGGCACGCCCCCAGCGGTGGACGTGCTCCCGCAGCCACTCGCGGAGCCGGCCGAACTCCCCGCGCTCGAACGCGTCGTCCATGTCGCCGAGCTCGCGCGTCGCGCTCTCCCACAGCTGGACCGAGATCACGTTCCCGATCGCGTACGTCGGGAAGTAGCCGAAGTTGGAGTCCGACCAGTGGACGTCCTGCAGGACGCCGTCGACGACGCCCGCCGGCTCGACGCCGAGGTACTCGCGGAGCTTGGCGGCGAAGGCGTCCGGCAGGTCGGCCGGAGCAACCGCGCCCGAGAGCATGTCCCGTTCGAGCTCGAAGCGCAGGACGACGTGGAGCGAGTAGGTGACCTCGTCGGCGTCCACGCGGATCACACCCGGCGCGACGCGGTTGAGCGCGCGGTGGAACGCGGGCAGCGCGACGTCAGCGAGCCGCTCGGGGAACACTTCCTGGAGCCGCGGGTAGAAGAAGCGCCAGGTCGAGAGGCGGCGACCGACGATGTTCTCCCACAGCCGGCTCTGCGACTCGTGGAACGACGCGGAAACGCCTTCCGCGAGCGGCGTGCGCGCGTAGCGCTCGTTCACCTGGCGCTCGTATACGCCGTGCCCGAACTCGTGCAGGCACGAGAGCAGGCCCATCAGATCGTCGGCGTCGAACCGCGTGGTCAGGCGGATGTCCGACTCCGAGATGTTCGTCGCAAACGGGTGGACGGTGTCGTCGAGCCGCCACGACTGGTCGTCCACTCCCCAGCGTGAGAGCACCTCGAGCGAGAACTCCCGCTGGCGCTCCACCGCGAAACCGCCGCGGATGCACGAGTCGTCGACCGGCTCCCCGAGCCCCGCGACGAGCGGGACGAGCTCCGCCTTCAAGCGGGCGAAGACCGCCTCCACGTCCGCCGTCGACATCCCCGGCTCGTGCTCGTCGAGCAGGACGTCGTACGGGTCGTCGTACGGCGCAAAGCACGCGATGTACTCGTGCGTAAGCTCGAGCCGGCGCTCGAGGTTCGGCCGGAGGATCTCGAAATCCCCGGCCGCACGTGCCTCGAGCCACGCGGCGTAGCCGACCGAGCCGGCCCGCGTCAACTCGGCACGCAGCTCGCTGGGGACGCGCCGCTGCCTCTCGTAGTCGCGGCGCGCGACGCGGAGCACGCTCGCCTCGAACGACTCACGCTCGGAGCTCTCCTCGAGCTCCCGCAGCTCCTCGAGCAGCGAGCCGAGCTCGGGCGCCGTGGCGAGCTCGTGTCCAAGCCGGGCGAGGGTCGCGAGCTGCTCGGCCCTGGCGGGAGCGCCGAGCGGCGGCATCTTCGTCTCCTGGTCCCAGCCGAGCAGGTAGGCGGAGTGCTCGACATCCGAGATCTCGCCGAGGCGCCGCAGAAGCTCTTCGAAGCGTGAACGGAGGTCGGGCACGACGCGAGAGCCTAGCGGCGCAATTCACCCGGTCGGGATGGTGTGCCGCTCGGATCCGGATGCTGGAGTGGCCAGGATGTCCGGCTCGGCGACTGTTGCGGGCGCTCTCGACCATGTGGTCGTGGTGCTGTTCGAGAACCGTTCGCTCGACAACGTGCTGGGTCATCTCTACGGCCCGGCCGACGGCAAGACCTTCGATGGCGTGCTCGGAAAGGGGTTGAGCAACCCGATCCCGGACTGGGCCGAGCACGGCGCCGAGAAGAAGACCGTGCCCTACACGACCGCGACGGACCTGGATTCGCCGAACCCCGACTCGGGCGAGGAGTGGTACCACACGAACACGCAGCTGTTCAACGTCCTCGACGAGCACAACCGCTTCAAGATCGGCGAGGACGTGACTGCGCCGTGGAACGCGCCGGAACCGGGTGCGGCGCCGACGATGGACGGATTCGTCACCGACTACATCAGCACCTTCACCGGCGAGATGGGCCGTCAGCCGAGCTACGAGGAGTACGCCCAGATCATGACCGGGTTCACCCCGGAGCAGCTGCCGGTGCTGAACGGGATCGCGCGTGAGTTCGGCGTCTTCGACCACTGGTTCTCGGAGGTGCCCTCGCAGACGTTCATGAACCGCTCCTTCTGGACGGCGGCGACGTCGTCGGGGCTGGTCGTGAACACCCCGGCCAGGAAGTGGCTGAAGCAGAACGACGCGGAGACGATCTTCGAGCGGCTCGAACAGCACGGCAAGAGCTGGAGGATCTACGTGGCGGAGCCGATGGCGATCTCGTTCCACGGGCTCATCCACTACTCACGCCTGAAGCAGCGCCTGGCGACGCACGTGGTGCCGTTCGCCGAGTTCGAGCGGGATGCGGCGGCCGGAACGCTGCCCGACTTCTCCCTCATCGAGCCGAACCTCATCCGCGGCCACGGCGACTACCACCCGGCGTTCGGCCGTTCGCTGGGCCACCACCTCAACGCCGGCGCCCTGGATCCCCCGGCCTCGGTGCTGGCAGGCGAAGTCTTCCTGCAGCGCATCTTCGACGCCTACCGCTCGAGCACCTCGGAGTCGGGCTCGAACGTCTGGAACACGGCCCTGCTGATCGGCTGGGACGAACCCGGCGGAACCTACGACCACGTGCCGCCCGGCGCCGTCCCTCCGCCCGACCCGGATGCACCGGCGGGCGAGATGGGGTTCGCGTTCGACCGCTCCGGCTACCGCGTGCCCGCGATTCTCGTCTCCCCCTGGATCCCGCAGGGCTCCGTCTTCAACGAGGAGTACCGCCACACGTCCCTCATCGCCACGCTGCGGAAGGTCTGGAACCTCGGCGACGCATTCACGCAGCGCGATGCCGCGGCGCGATCGTTCGACGACCTCTTCACCCTCGGCGAGCCGCGCGACCCGCAAGCGTGGGCGAAGATCGCGGCCCGCCCCCTCCCGGCCTGGCAACTCGACGAGGCCGCCCTCAACCGGGGGCTCAGCGGGCTCGGCAAGACGATGGGACGGGGCGTCATCGAACATGCCAAGGAGCTCGGGGTCGAGCTACCGGCGCGCTTCGACCACGAGACTGGAGAGCTCGCTCCGGACGCCATTCTCGATGTCCTTGCGCACGTCGCCTGGCACTACTTCCCCCTACTCGCCCCCGACTCCGCGACGGTTGCCACCTAGAGGAGAGCCGATGACGGATGCGCCGCCAACAGGCACGACGAGCACGGAAGCCGTACGGGTCCAGCTGCCGGGCTTCTTCGCGGAGAGGGAAGACCGCTTCCTCGAGGCGATCGCGGACTTCCAGGATCCGAGCCAGGAGTGGCGGCGTCTGTTCTCGGAGCTGTACGGGACCTTCTTCCTCGTGCTCGTCGCGGCAGGCGGCGGCATGATGAGCCAGGCCTTCCCGGGCACAATCACCCGGACCGCCGCGGTCGTCGCGCCCGGACTGATGGTGATGGCGATCATCATGTTCATGGGCAAGATCTCGGGGGCTCACCTGAACCCCGCGGTGAGCATCGCGTTCAGCCTGCGGGGCGACTTTCCCTGGCGCCGCGTTCCCGGATACGTGATCGTCCAGCTCATCGGCGCGACGCTCGCGTCCCTCGTCTTGTGGGGCGTGATCGACGTCTCGGCGAAGTACGGCGGCAACTACCCGGCGGGCGGGTACTCGGACTGGCGGGCGCTCGCGATGGAAGCCCTGCTCACCTTCGGCCTGGTGAGCGTGATCCTCGGCACGGCCTCGGGAGCACAGAACCTCGGGATCATCGGAGCCATCGGCGTCGGCTCGTACATCGCGCTCGCCGGCCTGTGGGGAAGCCCGATCTCGGGCGCCTCGATGAACCCCGCCCGCACCTTCGGGCCCGACCTCGTCTCGGGAACGTGGACGGGATACTGGCTCTACATCCTCGGCCCGATCGCCGGGGCGTGCGTCGCGGTGGGCTGCGCGTACGTCCTCCGCGGGCCGGGCGGCGGCCAAGCGGGATCAGCCGCGGCGCAAGGCACGCTCTTTACCGAGGTGAGACGGGAGCAGGCCTAGCACGCGGGCCGTGAGCTCCCCGGGTTGGACTCGAACCAACAACCCTCCGGTTAACAGCCGGATGCTCTGCCAATTGAGCTACCGGGGATTGGCGGCGGCCATTGTAGCCAGCGTCAGGCGAACGCTCGGATCTCGTCCCGGAGCTTCGCGAGCTCCTGCTGGAGCTGGACGAGGCGCTCGCCGTCGGCGCCGGCCAGCTCCCGCTGAACGCCGCGCTCGCGCAACCGCAGGAGCAGCTGACTGGCCGTCTCGAGCGTGATCTCCTCCTCGTCCTCGAGCGCGTACAGCTCGGCGAGGAGCGCCTTCAGGTCATCGTCCGCCGTCCCCCGCCCGAGAAGAACCTCACGCGCACGCCGGTTCAGGTCGTCGTCGAAGTGCTCCGGCCCAAGCCGCTCGAGTCCCGGCAGAAGAGACTTGTGAGCGGCGACGCCGGCAAGGGCACTGCGCTCGAGGCGCCGGCCGGCGTCCAGCAGGCGCGGCGAGATCACGCCCGCGGCGCTCGAGCGCGTCCGGGGCGCGAGAGCCGCCTGCGTCTCCGGTGGAAGATCGAGCAGATCGGTCGCGAGACGCCGTGCATCGAGATGCTCGGGTGAATCCGGCTGCGCACGCAGGAACGTCTCGATCGCACCAAACGCCGCGTTACGGTCGGGTGCCTTCGCATGCAGAAGGCGCACACGGTGAACCGGATAGCTAACGGGACTGGCCAACTGCCGCTCGAACGCGGCCGGGTCGTCGGCGGGGTCCGTGCCCGGCTGGAGCGCCACGATCTTCACGTCGAAACCCTGTGCGACCGCGAGCTCCATCCCACGCAGCGTCGCGTCCTGCCCCGCGGCGTCGGCGTCGAAGCAGAGGAACAGCCGCTTCGTGAGGCGCGCGAGCTCGCGCAGCTGCGCCTCGGTGAGCGCGGTGCCCATCGAGGCGACGACAGGCGCGAAGCCGGCCCGGCGCAATGCGATCACGTCGGTGTTCCCCTCGACCACGACGGCCCGGTCCTCGCGCGCGATCGCCTGGCGCGCCGTATCGAGCCCGTAGAGGAGGTCGCCCTTGCGGAACAGCTCGCCTTCGGGCGAGTTGACGTACTTCGCCTGCAACCGGTCGTCGTCATGGAGCTTCCGCGCCTGGAACCCGCGCACGCGGCCGCGCGCGTCGGCGAGCGGGAACACGATCCGACGCTGGAAATAGTCGTTGCCGCCCCGGTTGGCGAGCCCGACCGCGAGCAGCTCCTCTCGCGTGTAGCCCTCCTCGAGCGCCCGCGTGGCGAGCCGCGCAGAGCCCGGCGCGTAGCCGAGCCGAAACTCGCGGCAGACCTCCTCCGGGAAGCCCCTGGAGGAGAGGTACCCCCGCGCGAGCGCGCCTGCGTCCGACTCCCACAGCACGCGCGCGTAGAACTCCGCCGCGCGCTCGAGCAACGCGCGCAGCCGCTCGTCGCGCTGTCGCCTCTGCTCCTGCTCGGGCGACGCCTCCTCGTACTCGAGCTCGACGCCGAAGCGCCGCGCGAGCAGCTCGATCGCGCCGACGAAGTCGACGTTCTCGGTCTGCTCGACGAACGTGATCGCGTCGCCGCCCTCACCGCAGCCGAAGCACTTGAAGGTGCCGCGAGCCGGTGAGACGGTGAAGCTCGGCGTGCGCTCCTGATGGAAGGGGCAGAGCCCCTTGTACGTGCTGCCCGACTTGCGGAGGCGCACGACGTCCTCGACGAGCGGAAGGATCTCCATCACGGCCTTGACGCGCTCGACCGACTCGTCCTTGATGCGGGCCACTAGTCCAACTCTGCCGCGTAGGCGAGCGCGAAGCGGTCGGTCATGCCCGCGAGGTAGTCGGTCGCGTCCTGGGCGTCCATCCCCCGGTCGTCGACGAGCGCTTCGAAGATGCGTCGCACGGCCACCCGCGCCGGCTCGTGATCCTGGGGGTGGTAGACGCGCTCGAACATGAAGCTGCGCAGGCCCAGCATCGCCTCGCCGATCGCGTCGCTCTGGACGATGTCGCCGGCGCGGGACGAGTTCTCGACGACGTCGTGGACCAGCGTGTCGATGCGGCGTGAGCCCGTGTCGCCGAGCAGCTCGATCGGCTCGGCCGGCAGGTCGGCGGGATCGAGATGTCCCGCACGGACTGCATCGTCGATGTCGTGGTTGATGTACGCGAACCTGTCGACGAGCCGGACGATGCGGCCCTCGAGCGTCTCCGGCTCGTCCGGGCCGGTGTGCTTGAGGATGCCGTCGCGCACCTCCCGGGTCAGGTTGAGCCCGCGCCCGTCGCGCTCGAGCCGCTCGACGACCCGCAGCGAATGCTCGTTGTGACGGAAGCCGCCGAGGCCTCGCTCCCGCAGCAGCTCGTCGAGCGCCTCCTCCCCTGCATGCCCGAAGGGCGGATGGCCGACGTCGTGGCCGAGTGCGATCGCCTCGGTCAGATCCTCGTTCAGGCGCAGGGCACGCGCGACTCCGCGTGCGATCCCGGACGCCTCGAGCGTGTGCGTGAGCCGCGTGCGGAAGTGGTCACCCTCGGGATCGACGAAGACCTGCGTCTTGTGCCGTAGACGCCGAAACGCCTTCGAGTGGACGATGCGGTCGCGGTCGCGCTGGAACGGCGTCCGCAGACGGCACTCCTCCTCGGGCGACTCGCGCCCGCGCGTCTCGTACGAGCGCACGGCGAGGGGCGAGAGCCACTGCTCCTCGTGCTCCCGAACCGCCTCGGCGAAGCCGTCGGCGACCTGTCCAGCGATCTCCGGCATGGTCGAGTCAATCTAGTCCGCCTGCCGGAGAGCGGGGATACTTGCGCCGATGCGCCTACGCCGCCGTCCGGCCGACCAGCCCGTCGTCGTTTGCGGCTCCGGCAGCCGTCGACTCGGCGCCGCGCTCTGCTCCGAGCTGGGCGTACACCCTGCGGCCGCGGAGGCGATGCGCTTCGCCGAGGGCACGATCTTCGTCCGCCTCCTCGAGAACGTCCGCGGCCGCGACGTCTACGTCGTCCAGTCGACGATCTACCCCGCGAACGACAACGTCGTCGAGCTGCTCTTCTGGCTCGACGCGTGCCGACGGGCGAGTGCCGCCTCGGTGACCGCGGTCGTGCCCTACTTCAGCTACGGCAAGGGCGACAAGAAGGACGAGCCGCGCGTCTCGATTCGTGCGCGTGTGCTCGCCGACGCGATCGAGGTCGCCGGCGCCGACCGCGTCGTGACGATGGACCTCCACGCGCCGCAGATCCAGGGCTTCTTCCGCGCTCCGGTGGACGACCTCTATGCGATGCCGATCCTCGTCGAGGCGATCCGTCGCGCGGGTGTGAGCGACCCGGTCGTCGTCTCCCCCGACTCGGGCTACGCGAAGATGGCGCGCCGCTTCGCCCATCGGCTCGGCGGCGGGTTCGCGCTCGCCGACAAGACGCGCTCCGGCCACGACGAGCACGTCGAGGTGTTCGGCCTGCTCGGCGACGTCGCCGGACGGGACGCCGTCCTCGTCGACGACTTCGTGGCGTCTGGCGGGACGCTCGTCGAGGCGGCCGAGCGGCTCGTCGAGGCAGGCGCGCGCTCCGTGATCGCCGCGGTGACGCACGGCGTGTTCTCCGGCGACTCCGCGGCGAAGCTCGCGGCGAGCCCGATCGGGCGCGTCATCGTCACCGACACGGTCGAGGATCACCCGCAGCCGCTCGGCGAGCGCGTCGAGGTCGTCTCCGTGGCCGGACTCTTCGCGGAGGCGATCAAGCGCATCCACGGGCGCGAGAGCATCAGCGTGCTCTTCAGAGAATGATCGGCACGGTGCCGCCGTCGGCGCTCCAGGCCGCGCCGGTGACGTAGCTCGCGCGCGGCGAGCAGAGGAAGACGATCACGGCGGCGATCTCCTCGGGCTGCGCGAGCCTCCCGAGCGGGCGGCCCGAGGCGACCTTCGCGAGCACCGCGTCGCGCTCGCCCTGCTGGTCGGCGAGCCCGCCCTCGCCCAGCCAGGCCTCGGTGGCCGTAGGCCCCGGCGTGACGGCATTGCAGCGCACTCCGTCCTTCGCGTAGAGGTCGGCGACGAGCCGGGAGAAGGACAGCAGCGCGGCCTTCATCACGGAGTAGTCCGGCATCCCGGTCGACGGGCGCTTCGCGGCGGTCGAGGAGACGTTGACGATCGTGCCCGCGCCGCGCTCCCGCATTCCGGGGAGCGCCGCCCTCGTCGCCCGGACGGCGCTGAGGAGGTTGAGCTCGAACGAGTCCTGCCAGATCTCGTCGGTCACCTCCTCGAGCTTCCGGATCTCGCTGTAGCCGACGTTGTTGACGAGCACGTCGAGCCGTCCGTGCCGCTCGAGCGTCTCCTGCACGACGCGCTCCGGCTCGCCCGGTTGCGAGAGGTCGGCCCGAACGTCGCCGCCGCTGCGCCCCGTCGTCACGACCGTCGCACCCTCGGCGCGAAGCAGCTTCGCCGTCTCGAGGCCGATCCCGCCCGTGGAGCCGGTCACGAGGCAGACGTTGTCGGCGAGCCCGAGGTCCACGACTGGCTAGCGTAAACAGTCGTGACCGCTCTGCTGCTGGTACGCCACGGCGAGACCGACTGGAACGCCGAGGGGCGCCTGCAGGGGCAGACCGACCGGCCGCTGAGCGATTACGGGCGGCGGCAGGCGCGGGAGCTCGCCGAGGAGCTCGCGGACGAGGGGCTCGAGGCGATCTACTCCAGCGACCTCGCGCGTGCGCACGAGACCGCCGCGATCGTCGGCGAGCGGCTCGGGCTCGCAGTCGGCCTCGATCCCGACCTGCGGGAGAAGGACTGGGGCAGCTGGGAGGGTCTGACCTCCGTGGAGCGCGATCGCGTGGAGTTCGTCGGCGAGTCGACGGAAGCGCACCAGGAGCGGATGCTGCAGGCGCTGCGCCGGATCTCGGAGCGCCATCCCGGCGACGGCCGCGTCCTCGTCGTCACGCACGGCGGCTCGATGCGGCGTGTCCAGACCGCGGCGCTGGGCATGGCGCTGCCGGTCGTCGAGAACTGCGGGCGCTGGCTCTGCGCGTGCGAGAACGGCGCGTTCCGGCCGCTGGGCTGACGCCGCGGGCGTCGAGCACCAGGCCACGGGAGCCGGCGAAGAGGCCGGCTCCCGCTCTGACTTCCGCCTACGGAGTCGCCAGGCAGACCGCCTGCACGGTCAGCGTCACCGTGGCGCCCGAGCCGTTCCAGCCGCGGACCGCGGCGCTCTGGAGGAAGTAGAACTCGTCCTGGACGTGGAGCGTCACGTTCTGCGTGCTCCAGAGATACCCGATCCCGATCAGTCGCTCACCGGCATTGCAGGCCGAGAGGACGAGTCCCGAGCTGCCGTTCGCGATGTCCCCGGTCACGCTCCGGACCGTGAAGCTGCCGAGTTTCGCGGCGCTGACCGAGCCGTTCCCGAGCTGGTCGTTCCCCACGGCGCCGGCCGCGATCTGGCCGGAGGTCACGGCGTTGTCCGCGATCTGTCCGGTCGTCACCGCATCGGCCGCGATGTTGCCGGTTCCCACCGCACCCGACGCGATGTTCGAGCCGCCCACGGCCCCGGCACCGATCTTCGAGCCGGTCACCGCCCCGCCGGCGATCTTGCCGGACGTGACGGATCCGTTCTTGATCTTCTTCGACGTCACCGCGTTCTTCTTCAGCTGCTTGCTCCCGACGCTGTTCTTCGGGAGGCTCGTCGCGGCGTACGTGGTCCCGCCTAGCGCGACGAACAAGGCGATTACTGCGATGACCAGCGCCGGGCTCGGTGCCCTCAACCGCCGCTTGTGCATTAGTCCCTCCTCAGGCTCGCTTCTGTTGGGGGCATTCTCAACCCCTGAACACCCGAACGGTGCAGTCAAGCCGCCACCCTCGACGATCCGCGTAACCATGCGGGAACGGCTACGCTCGGCACGGTGGAGGACTACACGAGCAAGTACAAGGGCGAGCAGGTCGAGGTCGCGCTCTTCGGCGGCGAGTACCAGGAAGGCGTGCTCACCGCGTACTGCTACGTCGACGAGGTCGCGCACATCGAGCTCAACGGGCACATCCTCGTCCCGCTCCAGAACATCGCGTCGCTCCACTGCTCGAGCCGTTGCGACGCGCCGCAGAACGAGGACTGGCCGCCGCGCGGCCTGCTCGAGGACGACGGGCAGGAAGACAGCGGCGACGAGCGCTGACCGTGCTCGTCGCGGCCCGCAACATCGCCAAGGCGTGGCTGCTCGTGCTCGCGCTCGTCGGCCTCTTCGCGCTCGTCGGCTGGCTGCTCGACGGCGTGCGAGGGCTGTCGATCTTCGTCTTCTGCGCGCTGCTCGTCGCCGCCGGCGCCTACTGGTCGTTCGATCGCGTCGTGCTCGGGATGATCGGCGCGCGCGAGCTGCCGGTCGCCGAGGCGCCGCTGCTCCACTCGACGGTGGAGCGGCTGGCGTCACGCGCGGGAATCCTCAAGCCGCGGCTCTATCTCATCCCCGACGGGCTGCCGCTCGCCGCGGCAACGGGCCGCGGCGTGCGCAGCAGCGCGGTCGTCGTCAGCACCGGGTGCGCCGCCGCATGTGCGCCGGCCGAGCTGGAGGGCGTGCTCGCGCACGAAATCGCCCACGTCCGGCTCCACGACGTGCAGGTGCAGACGGCGGCCGCCGTGGCGGCGGCGGTGACGCTCGAGGCGAGCCGGATCGGCGGTTGGCTCGAACGTTTCCTGCTCTTCGTGCTCGCCCCGGTCGCGGCTGCGAGTGTCCACCTGCTCGTGTCGCCGAAGCGCGAGTTCGCGGCGGACCGATTCGCGGCGAAGCTGTGCGACTCGCCGCACGGCCTCGCGGATGCGCTCTCGCGCTTCGAGCAGGCGTCCGAGCTCGTCGCGTTCGAGGGCAGCCCGGCGACCGAGCCGCTGTTCACGATCAATCCCTTCGACGAGGACTGGCCGGCGCGGCTCTTCGTCACGCATCCTCCGGTCGAGGAGCGGGTGCGCCGGCTCCGCGAGCTGGATCCGAGCCGGCATGAGGAGGCGCAGAGCGAGGCCGTGGCCTGAGCTCGGTCCACGAAAAAGAGCCGCTTCCGCGGCTCCTTTTCACGAAGTAAATCGGCGGCGACCTACTCTCCCGGGAGGTTGCCCTCCGAGTACCATCGGCCCTGGCAGGCTTAACTTCTCTGTTCGGAATGGGAAGAGGTGTCTCCCTGCCGGTATGACCGCCGAACTGTCAAGGCTCGCGCGCACGCGTAGGCCTTCAAAACTCCATAGCGACTCGACCGGCGTTCAAATCAAGACCTCGGGCAATTAGTACGGGTCCGCTGAACGCATTGCTGCGATTACACGTCCCGCCTATCA
>Ga0335076_10004482_pt1 | contig 14135 bp, 11 predicted proteins | sample Lox_Sample_25_FD_206717 | JGI IMG/M metagenome (GOLD analysis project Ga0335076, IMG submission 206717) | Soil microbial communities from Loxahatchee National Wildlife Refuge, Florida, United States - Lox_Sample_2.5 | ecosystem: Environmental > Terrestrial > Soil > Wetlands | place: USA... | reverse complement strand
AACTGCGCCGTTGCCGGAGTAGCTTCCGCTGCTGCCACGATCGCCAAGCAGAGGAGATTCCAGAAGAGCAGCGGCGCCAGCAGCGTCCTGATTCGTTTGCCGATCTTGCGGGAGAACCCGGCAGCCGAAGGCTGGAAGCCAGCAAAAAACAGATAGCCCGCCAGCAGGAAGAACAGCGGCACGCTGAGCGTAGCCAGGCCCTCGGAGATGTAATCGAACAGGAACCGGCTCCATCCCAGGTAATGCAACTCGGACGACCTGCCAATCACCGGATCGTAGGCGTGAAGAAACACCACGCCGACGATCAGCGGAAAGCGCAGGATCGAAATTCTCTCCGAGAGCTCGGTCGAGAGGTTCACAGTGGCCTTTAGTTGACAGAGGAGGATTCGAAGATCGATTGCGTGGCGAAGTCCACGCTCTCGGCATAGGTGCCTGTCCGCAGAGCGCCGCCGACCGCAGGAACGCGCTCCGGCTCCTGCCGAACCGTCTCCCAGATGACGTACTTGTGTCCGCGAAGCAGTTCGACAAAGCTGATGAACGCCGCCGCATTGAGCGTGCAGAAGTACAGCGGAATCCCCAACGGCTTGTAGAGGCGATGGACGGGCAGCACGATGGAGATCAGCGCCGCCAGATAAAAGGCGAGCTGCAGCGCGAGCATCGGCTGCAGCCAGGTGGCGCCGCCGGCGAGGGGGCAGGAAACCAGGGCGCCAATCAGGAAGAGCGGCACCATCCAGCGCATGATCTTGTGGGAGAACAACTGGAACGAGATCCAGCCGTACTTCCAGGGCTTCAGCAGTTCTGGCACGCTCAGCAGGCCGCGCATGCCGCGAGTCACTACGCGAATCCGCATGGAGAATTCCTGCGCGGTTGACGTGGTGGTTTCTTCGTAGGCCCAGGCGCGGCTTTCGAATACCACGCGGTAGCCCTGCTGGATGACCCACAGCGGCTGGACGAGGTCGCTGATGACGTCGTCGCGAAGCCTGGTGTAGAGCGACTTGCGGACGGAATAGATGCAACCCACGCAGCCTGACAGACTATGAATGCGCGACTGCATCCCTTTGATGGTGTTTTCGTAGCTCCAGAAGGTAGTGCTGCCCAGCCCGGTGGGAGAGTTGTCGTGGGGATCGTAATAGTGGTTGCGGCCAGTGACGGCTCCGACGCGCTGGTCGCGATAATTTCCCGCCAGATAGCGCAGCGCCTGGGGATGATAGATAGTGGTTGCGTCGGAGAAGACGATGATCTCGCCGCGAGCGATCTTGACACCCTCGTTTTGAGCATGTGTCTTTCCGCGCCGCCGGTTCATGCGTAGCAGGCGCACGCGCCGGTCCTGGAAGGAGCGCACGATTTCGTCAGTCCCGTCGGTCGAGCAATCAGACAGGACAATCACCTCCAGTTTGTGCGCGGGATAATTCAACGCCAAGGTTTGTTCGATCTTGGCGCCGATATTCTTCTCCTCGTTATAAGCGGCTATCAGTAGGGACATCGACGGACAGTATCCGGGATCGGGGTTTCGATGGCGCCGCAAGGACCCGACGAGAAGCAGCAGCGCGGGGTATCCAACGTAGGTGTACACGATCGCGGCAATGCAGACTTCCAGCACAACGCGAAACACTCCAGCGAATTCAGCCAAATGCAGGGGGATTGTCATTGTGGAGATCCTCTTCCCGAGGCACGAATGGTCCTATTGCCAGGGAGGCTAAAACTTCGCTTCGTTCAAGTACGGGCTATTGGGGTTTGCGAACTACCGCGACGATCACGGCGCGAAAGGACTGAAGCCAGTTACAGCGGAGCGCAGCGGTGATGGCTCTCTCCAGATCTACGATGGGTCGGCCGAGGCGGACAAACTCGTCCGGACCTTCAACGGTTTCGAGGGATTCGAGCTGCCAGCCGGCATCGTGGATGAGCTTGCCGACTCTGGCTCGAGTGTTCATGCGATAGTAAGTTTTGAAAATGTCGCGCTCGGCGCGCCCCTCGAGCATCCGGATGATCCGGTTCTTCAAGGGACGGGGCGTCAGCGAAGCGGCAAAGCACTGGTAGTAGAGGTAATTAGGCGTCGCAAACAGAAAACGTCCGCCCGGTTTCAGTACGCGGAATACTTCGCTCAAGAAGCGCGAGGGCTGATCGATATGCTCGGCGACGCTTCGCGCCGTGGAAAGACTGAAGGAGTTGTCGTCGAAGGGCAGGCGCAGCAGGTTGCCGACCACTCTCTCGTGCAGATAGGGATGACGCATGACGTCGTCGGCCACGGCGTCGATTCCAACCAACCTCTTGCATCGCGAGGCGAGATACTTCTGGTCTGACTCCGAGTCCCGCAGCCACTCGGGGAGGAGTTGGCGCCCGCAGCCGAGGTCGATCCACTCGGTCTCCGGAGAGACCAGCCCCAGCAGCTTGTCACGGTAATATGCCTCAGCGTAGGTGGCCGTCGGCCGGCTATCTGGCCGCGTGCTTTGCATGGTTGCGGGCATTCAAGAGCTCGTCGTAAACCTGAACCAACTTGCTGGTGGCGACCTGGGGCAGGAAGCGCTCCTGCACAACCCTGCGGCCGTGCTCGCCCATGCTGCTGGCCAGCAACGGATCCTGCAGCAGATCGCAAATGCGGGCGGCGGCGCTGACGTAGTCCTCGTTTTCCACCAGGAAGCCGCTGCCGCCGTCGTCCAGCGCTTCTTCGTTGCCGCCGACGCGGGTAGCAACGCACGGGAGGCCACACGCCATGGCCTCGATCAGCGCATTGGAGAATCCCTCGCTCCTGGAGAGCAGGCAGAACAGCGAACTGGCGCGCAGCAGCGGGGCCACCGACTCGAGCGGTCCGACGAATCTGAGGTTGTGCGCGCCAAGATATTTCTTGAGCGCATCCAGTTGCTCGAGATAGCCGGGCTCGGCGTGAGCGGTGTCGCCCGCCACTACGAAGGCAGCGTGGGGAATTTTTTTCTCCACCAGCGCGGCGGCGCGTAAGAAAACATCCAGACCCTTGATGTAGCGGACATTTGCCACGCAGGCCACGATGGGCGAACTGCTGCTCAACCCCAGTTGTTCGCGCAGCTTTGCCGCCGAATCGCTCTCCGCCGGGTGGTTCAGGTCAACCGCGTTGTAGATGGTTTGAACTTTTGCCGGATCGAGGCGGTCCTCGAGAATCGAGTACTCCCGTACCCTCTCCGAGTTGGCGATCACGCGGTCATAGATATGCCGTAACGCGCGATAGCCGATGCGATGCTTGGCCGAGCGTTGGAATCCCAGGTCTCTGCGGCTCGAAATCAGGATAGGCCGGCGCGCAAGCCGGGCCACGACACCGCCCCACAGATCCGCCGAGGCGAAGAAGGTGTGCACGATGTCCACGCGCTCTTGCCGGATGAAACGCCCCAGATGTATGGCGAGCTTCAGGGCGTTGAAGTCGTAGGTGCGGCGCAAGGGCAGCTCACGCACCGAACAGGGAAAATCGGCAAGCAGCGGAAGACTCGGATTCAGCTTGAAAGTGATCACCGACGGCTGAAATCTCTTGGGCAGCCAGCGCACGGTGTTGACCAGGGCCGCTTCGGCCCCGCCTTTCCCGCAGAGCTGATCGATCAGGAAGAGAACGCGGATCGTGCCAGCCCTGGGGCGACGCGGGGCGCCGATGAGCTCCTTCGCTGGATTGATCGCTTCGCAAACGACAGCCGGAGTCATGCCAGGCTTTTCCTAAGCTTTCAGTTCGAAGAGAAAATAATGCGTAGGCGACACGCCATAGCGTTGCAGGTCGGGATCGAGGTACTTGGCTCGCTTCGCGATCAGTCGATAGCCCCGCGCCTGCAATTCGGGCAGATAATCGCGCATCTGTGCCTGGTTGTAAGTGGGGATTTCACGCGTCAACAGCAGATGACCGTGGTTGGAGTAAGCATCGGGCACGATCATCAAGTACTTCACAGCGTGCTCGCGCAGCAGGTCGAGCCACCAACAGACCGCCGTCATGGGGCATTCGGAGAAGGAGTGGACGTTGGTGGCCAGGGTGATGGGGGTTGCGGCCAGCGCCTGCCGGATCTCATCGAGCGCGACGACCGTGGCGCGCCCCGCATCGCGGAATCGCAAGTAGTATTCGGAGACAAACGTCGATTCCGGAACCGCGTCGGTGCAATAGAAATGAGTCAGGTTGGGCAGTGCGTTCACCGCGCGGTGTGCAAGGCGTCCGTAACCGGCGCCGATGTCGAGAATGCTTCCTCCGCGCCACTGCGTGATTTTCAGAATCTCATCCAGGAAGTGCAGCTCGGATACGGAATCGAGCAGATCGCGGCTGACGTATCCGCCGTCGAATTCGAAGACGTAGGCTCCGAACAGTCCATCTTCTTTTAAGCGCCGCATCCAGCCATGGCGATCGATGCTCCTCAGATAGAGAGCCGTCGCCATGTGCTTACCCTCAGTGTTCTTCTCCCTGAGCTGCCAGATGTAGGGATTGTCGCCGCGAAACCAGGGCAGTTCGATGCTGTTTACGTGTTCCTGGCTCCAGCGCGAGGGCCGCAGAGCCTCGGGAGCATAGCTGCGGTAGCGGTCCCTCAACTCGAGCAGACGATCATTGGTTCGCGTGAGATACTCGCGCGCGCCCTCCGGCAGCGCGGCCTCGCTAAACGACGGCCGATAGAACTTTTCCGTCTCCCGCTGTATCCGGTCGAGGACGGACTTGCGCACCAGGCAGACATCCACCGGATTCAGCAGTGTGTTGACGCCCTCGAGGATTCGGTGCCTCAGCGACATGGTTTGTTCTTGCGGCGCTCAGTTAGCAACAGGCAGGGAGACCGCGCCCAGGGGGACGGCAGCCTCACCTGCGACTTCGGTCGCGCCATCGCGCGCCAAGATGCGTCCGCGGCAGACGAGCGCCAGAAGAATCCAGAGATAGGAATCTACTTGCAGGTAGGTCCAGCGGTCGCCGAAGACGTTGACCACCGCGGCTCCAGTAATGCAGGCGACAAATGCCACACCGAGCGACGAGAGGAAGTCGTCATCCGTGCTGCGGAACAATCGATAGCCTTGGGCAAACATCTTGGCCAGAACCGCCAGAAAGATTGCGAATCCGAGAAGGCCTTCTTCAAGCAACACCTTCAGGTAGTAGTTGTGCGTATCGGAAAGCCCAGGGGTCCGGTGCATGAAGGCATAAGTCTGGAAACCGGTACCGGTGATGGGAAACATCTGGAATATCTCGAGGGCATCCTGCCAGATCAGAACGCGCGATTCGGAGGAGTTGTCGAGGGTGCCCTGTTCTGAGTCTCCAGACTCAACATAGGTACCTGAAATCCGATCGCTCACCGCGCTGGGCACCATCAACGCACCCGCGATCAGCCCAGCCAGCGCCAAAACCAGGATCACGCGTTTCTTGAGCAGTGCCATGACTAGGACCCCGGCCGCAAAGGCGAGGTAAGCGCCGCGCGATAGTGCGAACACCAGGGCATACATACTGGCGAGGAAGGCCAGGACGATCAGCCCCCGCTGCCAGCTTTGCCAGACCCTCGAGCCAAGCATTCCCAGGAGGAACAAGACCAGGATGGCGTCAAAGGCTGCCAGTCCGTTCACTCCAGCGTATCCGATGAATCCGGCATAACGAATCGCGGGTGAGAAGTGTGAAAAGTCCAGCCCATTCACGGTTTGGAAAAAGTCCACACTGATGACGAGTGCCGAGGCGCACATGATCAGCACGACATTTCGGATCTGCTCCTCCGTCTTGATGACGGCAAAGGTGATGAAGCAGAGGAGCCCCATCTCCACATATGACTTCCAATAGGTGAACCTCACGTCGTCGATGGAAGTCGGCCAAGGCAGGCTCAGGGAGTAGGAGCCGTGCCACAGCGAGGCATACCAATATATAAAGGATACGAGGAGCACCCACTTGACGGGCAGTTCGGAGAACAGGGCCTCGTCGCGATGCAGCAGCGCGCCCACCAGCACGCCCAGCAGCACGATGTCGATGATGCTCCCGCCCAGCGGATAGGACTGAATCTCGTACCGCATGGTTTGCAGCGGCAGGACCAGCACCAGGTAGTAAATGCCAAGCTGCGGCCGCGAGAATGACAGAAAGAAAGCGATGATTGCGGCCGGATACAACAGCGGCGCCAGAAAGTCGAGGTTCATATCCGATCCTGGCACCCCGCGCCGTTCAATGCCGTTTGCCCGACCGCCGCTTGCGCTACTCCTCGCGTGATGGCGCGCAGGTGCTGCGCGCGCGAGCGCCAATCGAAGTCGGTCAGCGCGCGATTGCGCCCTGCCCTTCCCATGGATTGCGCCTTGGCGGGATCCAGCAGAAATCCGCGAATCGCGGCCACCAGTTGCTCGAGATCCGTGGGGTCGATTAGTTCGCCGGAGACGCCGTGGCTCACCGCCTCCGACGCTCCTCCCGACCGGCCGCCGATGACCGGTTTGGACGTAGCACTTGCCTCAAGGAATGTGATCCCGAAACCTTCCAGATCGCCATGCTGCTCGCGGTTGGGCATGACTGCGAGATTACTCAGCCGGTAGATGTCAGCGAGTTGCTCGTCCGGAACGAAGCCGGCGAACACGACTTTCTCTGCGATCCCCAAGTCGGCAGCCAATTCCCTCAGCCTGTCTTCCTCAGGCCCCTTGCCCGCGATCAGGTAGCGAATGTCGGGACAATCGGCGGTGAGCCTGGCTACAGCCCGGATCACCATGTCGTGCCCCTTGCGCGCGATCAGGCGCGCCACTGTCAGCAGCACGAATTGCCTCTGCAGCCCGTAGCGCGATTGCAGATCGCGGTCAGGTTCGCCGGGCGCGAAGACATCGCAGTCCACCCCCGGCGTGATCTTGTGAATGCGATTGCTCGGCACTCCGATTTCCAGCAAGCGACGCCGGGCATACTCGGCATTGGCGATGACAGCGTTGGCCGACCGATAGATGCGGTTGCGGATCGCCGGCTGGCGGCGAAAGCGGTCGCTCTGGGTGATCTCTTCGCCATGGCAGAAGGCGACGTAGGGGATCGCACGGGTTCGCTTCAGCATCAGCGCAATCAGTCCTTGGGGAAACAGATCGCCGCTGTGGACTACGTCAACTCCCGGAAAGGACGAGCGAATCGAGGCTTGCAGCAAAGGCGCTACCGCCTTGGGCAGATCGGTGTAGCCGAATCTGGCGGAAGGGCGCCCGCGCCGAACGATGCGGAAGTATTCGTTCGATTCGCGCGCATCGAACTCCTGCCAGCCGGGAACTTTCCGGGTGAGCACGGTTACTTCGTCCGGCCGCCAGTTGCGGAAGAGATGGTAGTAGTAAGTGCGCGAGCCTCCGCGATGCGGCAGAAACGATTCGGCGAGCAAGAGAGAGCGGACCTTGCCATTCGCCGGCCGATTCTTCTCTACGCGAGTCACACCGATGCCTTTCGTACCGCGCAGGCCGACACCTTGGTTGCTTCCAGCACCAGCGTTTCCATGCGGTTGTGCTGCTCGCCGACGAGCTTTCCGTGTGATTCCAGTCCCCGTAACTGGGGGTCATCGCTCTCGCCGGTGCGATAGCGCGAGATCTGGCCAAAGCCGCATTCGCGCAATAGCGACGAGAGCGTTTCCTGATTGTAGAGGTGCTGGTGGCCCCACAAGCGGAACATCGTGTTCATCACTGACAGGGGATGGATGGGAAGCTCCGGCGTATAGGCCGCGACATGCCAAGCCAAGAAGTCTTTTTCCTCATCACTGATGTTCTGGTGAAACATGCGGAGGAAGAAGTCGAAGTCAGGGGTTGAGATTCGCAGCTTGCCGCCGTCGGCCAGAACGCGGTTGAGTTCCTGCAACATCTGTCGCGCCGCCGCGAAGGACACGTGTTCGACCATATGCTCGCTGAACGCGTACTTAAATTTGCCGTCGGCGAAAGGCAGCGGACGTGTGGCATCGACGCTCAGCACCTGCGCTCCGGGGCGCAAGTCAGTGTTGAGCCAGCCAGGCAGCGGATTGGTGCCGGCACCTATCTGGAGCTTTGTCCAAGGCTGCCGCCGGATGTCGCGGTGGCGGGGCACAAACGAGATCAACTCCTGCCACCGTCGGATTTGGAAATACGCCTTGCGAACTCCGCTCCAGCAGGCTCCGATGGGGGGAACCTTCTTTACTTCGTGCCAGACACCACGCAGCCGAGCGGTACGAGTCGCGGCTCCGTGCGGCAAGCTGGCGGAGATGGTGGAATGTTCCATGTGCTGTGAATCGAAGGCTTCTACACTCGACCGGGGCCGGCAGGCTTGGGCGATCCCGTCATGAACAACGCGCTTAGCCGTGGCACGTGCGACAGTACCGCTCGGAAGTGCAGCTTCCAGGAGCGCTGCCAGAACGGCACCGCAGCCAGCAACTGGCGCATGCGTTCAAGGTCGCCCATGGCGAACGCGCCACGCGCTGCCCTGGCGCTGAGTTCCTGAATTCGCCTATGCAGCGGAGCGGCATGCTGCCGCGCGGCGGGATGCGTGCGTTGTACGTGCTCGAGAATGTCGATGAGTCCGACGGCTGCGATGTAAGAGGCGCGTGTCCAATTGCCCTCGTGCTTCCTGATTCCGACCAGTGGCTCGGTCACGATCCCCAGCGGCGGCCGCACGATGCAGCGGAAGAGAAACTCGATGTCCTCGCTGGGATTGCGGCCGAGGTTCTCATTCCAGCCTCCCGCCGCTTCGAAGAACGACCTCTTCATGAGCAACGTGGAGGGGAATACGGGCTGATGGGCCAGCAGAGGCAGGAACATGTCGTTGTCCAGCACGAGCATGCCGGGGCCAATCTCTCGCAGCGGTTGTCCCCAATAATTGGCGGGCAGGCTATCGAACTTGGTTTCATCCGACCAAGCCGTGCCGGTCACGACCCGAAAATTCGTGAAGCAGTAGTGCACGTCCGGCGCCGCGGAACAGAGCTCAACTTGTTTTCGCAGCCTGTCGGGCTGCCACAGGTCGTCGCTGTCGCAGAAGGCCAGCCAGGGGGCGGTGCTTGCGGCAACTCCGGCGTTCCGCGCGCGGCAGGGACCGGAATTCTGGATCCGCATGTAGCGGACACGCGGCGCGTACCTGGCAACCACTGACTCGGTATCGTCGGTCGAGCCATCATCGGCCACCACGACTTCGGCGGGCGCGTAGCTCTGCGCCAGGATTGAGTCCAGCGTCTCTCCGATGAGGTGAGCTCGGTTGTACGTCGGTACGATTACGGCGATATCCATAACACTTGAAGGGCGCGGACTAATCTCCGCTGAAAGCGGCGCTCAGCCGCCTGGGCACGAAGGACATCAGGTCTTTGCGGAAGATGAAGGCCGCGCTCAGCCCGAAAATTGGCAGGATGGCGCCGATTTCGGCGAAAAAGACGATCAGATTGCTGGCCGGCCAGTAGCGCTCCTGATACCAGCAGGCGGCGGCAAAGGGCACGGCCGCGAATACGGCGTATCCCCAAGCCTTCCACAGGTAGGTGCGGGCCGGAATCTGCAGAAGCCGGCTGACGTAACGCGGCCAGAACACCAGGTTGCAGATGATTCCGGCGATAGCCGTTCCCCAGGCAACCCCGTAGATGCCGAGCCTTCTCACCAGCAGCAGGCTCAACAACAGATTGGTGACCGCTTCAAACAGTGCCCAGCGGGCGAGTGGCTTGTGCTTGGCCATGCCGTAAACGATTCCGGCGCTGGTCAAGTTGGCGACGGTCAACACCTGGTTGAGCAACAGAATCTGCAATACGCGGCCGGAGATCGAGCCGTAGTCGGCTCCCATCCACAGAGCGATGAAGGTGCGGCCGCGCAGAAACAACACGATACTGATCGGCAGCGAGAGCAACAGGCTTGCCTGGGTTCCCCGCAACAGCAGCCCGCGCAACTGTTCCGCCTTGCCTCCGGCTTCAAAGCCGCTGGCGATTGGAACGAACATGTTCGACATGGTGGAGATGACTTCGCGCGAGTAAAGAATCAGGTTGGCGGCAATGGCGTAGAACGTAACCGCGACCGGCGAGTGGAATATGCCCACCACCGCGTTGTCCATGTAGTTGATGATGGCGCCGCCGACGGTGATGAGGAATGCGTACGCGCTGTAGCTCCAGAGCTTCCGGATCATCGCCGGCTCGGGCGGGCGCATGAAGTGCCGCAACTCGGGGAAGGTGCGGGCGCAGAGGAAGGTGAGAATCACGCCCATGAGCGCGGCTGACGCCAACTCCCACGCTGCCAGCGAGACGATCCCATAATGCCGCTCGAGCAGGAAAACAAAGCCGCTGGCACGAATGATGGTGCGCGCCAGCGTCGTGCCGCTGAGCAAGTCGTAGCGATGGAGGGCCGCAAGTACGGCGCTGGGCACGCCGGATGCCAAGCCGACAGCGAGGCTGAGCGCGGTCAAGATAATCGCGAGGCGAGCCTGCGAGGAGAAGCCGGCTGGAATCGAGAATATGTGCGGGAACCAGACCGCGATGGGGATCGACAGCACGATGATTATCAGGCTGATCGCAATCCGCAGCCATACCGCCGTGGAGACGATTCGCTTCGATTCCTCGTACAACCCCAGGGTGTTGGACTTGGAGACGAAGGAGGTAATTGCGTTTCGGAGTCCAAGATCCAGAAGCTGGAAGTACGAAACGCTCGAAACAACCAGAATCCAGATGCCGTAAACCACGTTCCCCAGGTGGTGAATGGTGAACGGAGACAGAAAAAACGGCACCAGCAGTCCCACCAGCAAGGCTGACCAATTGAGCAGAGCGTTGCGAACGAATTGGAGTCGCGTGATCATTGCACCTGCGAGGTTGTGACCTGTCCTTGCGCGGAAGCGTTGGCCCGGCCGTTGCGGGAGTGGATTCTCATCAGCAGCAGGGCAACCAGCAGACAGCAGATGAGCGACCCGCCAATCGCAACCACTGCTACCTGCCGCCCGCGCCGGTTGCTGGTCGGTGTTTCGATCTGCGGAATCCGGCCGATTACCGGAATCGTCGTTGGCAGAAGAGCTTTCAGAGCGCGCTCGGTGCTGATGGATCCGCGCACTGCCAGATCGCTGAAGACCACGAGAAACGCCGCGAACAGAAAACACCCGGGCACCGCCATAAGAATCCAGCGCAGGCGGTGCGGCTTGAAGGGCTTGTCCGGAACCTCTGCCGGCTCGAGGATGGAGAAGCGGTCGGAATCGCGCGTCAGTTCCAACTCCTGCGCCATTTCCGCGGTCAGCTTCTTGTCCAGCAGGCTTTGGTAGCGAGTGGTCGAATTGCGGTAGTCGCGCCCTAGCTCGTCCAGCTCCTGTTCGCGCAGCGGAGCCGCGTCCACCTTCGCCTGATACTGGTCGATCTTGGCGAGGATGTCTTTTTGCTCGGCTTGCAGGCGTTTGATCTCGTTGTTGGTTATCTGCAAGCGGGTGTTGTTTGGCGCAGTGGTGACGCCGGCCTGGGCAGAATGTGCCTGTCCCTGGTCTGCCGGCAGTTGCGCCAGTTGCTGCTTAACCAGCGCCAGGCGATCGCTGGTCTGGGCTACATCGGGATACTCGTCGGAGTAGTGGCTGCGCAGCTCCGTCAGTTGCTCCGTCAGCTTTCTCTGCTGATCCTCGAGTCGCGCGCGCTCAGTCCGTGGGGCTGCATCCGATCGCGCACTCGGTGCGCCTTCTGACAGGAGGAGCTTTTCCTGTTCGAGGCGGTTGAGGTTATCGATATTTCCCTGCAACTCGACCTGCAAGCGGTTGAGAGTCGCCGAGTTAGCTGCCGCCTGCTCCGGCAGCTCGCCAAGATGCTGACGGCGGAATCCGTTAATCCTGGCTTCCTGATCGTCTAACCGCGTCTTTGCTTCGCCGAGTTGGCCAGCCAGGAACTTGCTCGCCCCAACCGCCTGATGCTGGCGCATGGCCAGATCCCAGTCGATGAAACTCTGGGCCAGTCGGGTCGCCACCTTGGCCACGAGCTGGCGGTCTTTATCGCTGAACTTGATGGTGAACGCGCTCAGGTTGCGGTCGCCGCCCTGCTTCACCTGCACCAGGATGTTCTTGCGCATGTATTCGATGATTTCCTGCTGGCTCATGGTTGAGCGCAGGGCGGGATACAGATTCAGATCGTTGATGATCTGCTGCAGCCGGGGCGTGTTCAGAACCTGTTCCGAGAGGTTGTCAAAGCGCAACTGATCGGCGGTGACGCTCGAGGAAACATACCGGTCCGGCATCTTCTGGGGGTCGACCGACACGGTTATGCTGGCCGCATACCAGGCCGGCATGAGCGCGATGGCTACGATCGCGGTGGCGCTGAGCAATGTTCCCGCCAGCAGCGCAACCCACTTGCGGTGCAGGACCAGTTGCCAATACTCCTTGCCCTGCGTGATCAGGTCAACTTTTTTGGTTTGCGTTTTCACGTCGGGGGTGGCAGCGCAGGCCTAGTGCGTGTCTCGCTAGAAGCTCTTGGGATTTGGGTGCCAAGTGATGCCCAGGGTTACCCAGTCGCGATCGAGGCTCGATCCGGTCCGGTTGCTGGTCAGGTGCCCATAGCTGGCGGCCAGCGTCAGATTGTCGGTGAAGCTCCATAGAAAGCGGGGAGTGGCGAAGTAACCCGAATAGCCCGCCTGCTGATTGATTTCGTTGGAGCCATTCAGGTACCCGCCGTTTACCTCGATCGAGGTGCTGGCCGAAGTCTGGCGGTGAATGCCTGCTCCGACAGATGTGACCCAGATACTGCCCGGTACGTAATAGGTGTCAACCCCGCGGGTCCCGGCGATAGTGACTGCGGTTCGTTCGCCGACCGCCCGCTGAAATGTCCCGGAAAAGCTTGCTCCCAGCCGGCGGTTGCAGCCGCGATCGCTATATTCCGGCCCAGCTTCTACAGCCCAGGCGGTGAAGCGTCCGATCTGCTGCTGAAATCCGAGGCCGCCGCCTTCGACGGTGCAGGTGAACTGGGTGGAGCTCACCTGATGAACCTGAGCGTAGCCGACCACGTTCACCAGCGGAGTCAGGTGCTCGCCCATCTGCACGCGGGCCACGCCGACGTTGGAGGAGGTGTCGCGCGAGTTGTCGGACTCTCCCGGCTGGGTGGAATATGACTCGCCCACTGCCACAGAGAATTCCTGGTGTTCGCTGCGGTGCCATTCCAGCGCGACCTGGCCCGAAGTGGAGAACAACGCCGAGGTAAAGAGGTGCGAACTGGCGCCGGGCTGCGGCGGTGTAATTCCTCCGTCGGCGGCCGGCTGCCCGCACGGAGGCTCGCAAGGCCGCGACACCAGAGCCAGCACCTGCGAAAACTGGTCGCCATACGTCGCGGTTGCCAGGAGGTTCAGCCACAAGCGGTGCGACAACTCAAAGCTCAGGCCGACCCGCGGATCGAGAAACCCGTTGATGCCGAAGCTCTCCACCCGCGATGGCGTGAAGATCACGATCGGAGCAGACTGCAGCGTCAACCGGGTTGCACCGTGATGAAGATCCAAGGCCACGTAGGGTCTGAAGGCGGTGAAGGTGTCGCTGAACCAAGATGAAGTGTAGAGCGTTGAACCCGGCAGCGTTGCCGTCGAATTCTCGCGGGTGGAGTCATATCCTTCAAGAAACGTGGCTCCATAAATGAAACGCCTCTGAAACTGCCGCACAAAAGAAGGCAGAGCGTGTTCGACTGCGGGCGCGGAGTCCGCCGATGGCGGCTGGTCAGCCGCAACCTCGTCCGCCGCTTGCTGTGCCTGCGCTGCCGCCGCCAGGTGAAGGGCCACAAGGGCGATCACGACGGCAAGCCCGCATCGCCACGCATTCGTCATGGGACCACAACGGTGTCGCCAGGAATCAATTCAATGTTTTGCTCAGGAGCGTCGCCGCGAAGGACCTTAGCCAGATTCACCGTCAGCTTCTGCTGCGTGCCATTGACAGTACGCAGGACGATCACCGACTTGCGGTGCGCGAACGGGGTGAGTCCGCCACCCTTGACGACCAGTTGCACGACGTTGGTGGCGTTGAGCAGCGAATAAACGCCAGGCCGTTGCACCTCTCCCGTCAAGTAAACCGACTTGCTTCTGACCTCCACCACGGTGACGGTCACCTGGGGCTTATCGATGAAGCGGCGCAGCTTGCTGGTGAGGGTGTCCTGAATCTGCGACGGAGTCAGGCCGCTGACCTTGACCACACCGACCAGCGGTACCGAGATCATTCCATCGGGACGCACCGAGATGCTGGTCTGGGAGATCTCGGGCTCTTTCCAGACGTTGATGCGGAGAACGTCTGCCTCCCCCACGATGTACTCCGGCCCTTTGGCGCT